>Ga0182745_1000050_pt1 | contig 182442 bp, 157 predicted proteins | sample eDN3rd30CKraftBY_FD_128523 | JGI IMG/M metagenome (GOLD analysis project Ga0182745, IMG submission 128523) | Enriched backyard soil microbial communities from Emeryville, California, USA - eDNA 3rd pass 30_C Kraft BY (version 2) (version 2) | ecosystem: Environmental > Terrestrial > Soil >...
ACAACCACATCCGACCCCACGAGGCGATCGGCTGGCACCGCCCCGCCGACGCCTACCGACAAGACCCCACAACCCTCAAACCGCTCTGACCAGGATCTGTGCCGAAAACTTGACTCGGGACACAGTCACTCTTGCGGGTCCGGGCCGTGACGAGTGGCTCACCCAGATCGCGGACCCAGCTCGCAAGCGAGCCTCCGATCCCTGGCCGGTGATCGAGGGGCCGTATGGACGCAACGCTGTGGGGCGCTCGTTTTAGGAGCCCGCGCTGAGTTGTGTCGTTGCGCAACCTGTACCACAATCGAGCCATGTCGTCGGCAACGCTCGGTCAAAGGATCAAGACCCGGAGGCTTGAGAAGGGTCTCACACAGCGAGAGCTCGCGGAGGCTGCCGGGATCACGGTGCCTTACATGTCGAAGATCGAAGCCGACCGAGAGACGCCGACCGATGAGAAGCTGAGGCGGATAGCGGAGGAGCTCGGGATGAACCCAGATGAACTCATCCTCGCCGCGGGGCGGCTGCCCGACGACGTAATGGAACGGCTGGCCGCAGATCCCACAAAGGCGCTGGAGTTCTTGCGGAGGGTTCGGAAGTAGCGGTGGCCAAGAAGACGTTTCCTCGCAAGAACGAGGTCCACAAGCTGGTTGCCGCGGAGATCCTCCACCGCTACGCCAATCAGACCGGGGAGACGGTAGGGCTTCCCATTCCGATCGAGATGATCGTCGAGAAGACATACGGCTTGACGATTGAGTGGGAGGACATCGATGAGCCCGACGGATTCGTGGTGCTGGGCGCCCTGGCCCCGTCGACCGGGACAATCGTGATGAACACGCGTCATCTCGACCGGTTCGAGCGCTGGGTCGGGCCGGAGCGTTTCACGCTCGCGCACGAACTCGCGCATTGGATCTACGACGCCGACCCTATGCAGGGATCCCTCGACCTAGGCGGCACGGCGGAGGTGTTCTGCCGACGCGATGACACCTCGGCGCTGGACGACACGACGAGGATCCGGGAGCAAAACGCCAACAAGCTGGCCGCCCACCTCCTGCTGCCTGACGAGCTCGTTCTCGCCGCAGATCTCGAGATGGTCCTGGCCGACTTCCAGGGCGTCGCCAGTGCCTGGGGCGTGTCACGGCAGACGTTGCGGATCAAGCTTGAGGGGCTCGGGGTGTTGGACGACGACGACATCGATCGGCTCGGCCTGATGCTGGAATGAATGTGGTTGCGCAACACCGCAAGTCGCGGCTATGGTTGAGATTGCGCAGTTGCGCAAGCTCAACTAGCGAAAGGCACAAGCGATGGCTGATCGACGGGTAACACGTTCTGGCAAGGATCGGGACGGCGACATCACGTCGCTGTGCGGGTCGTGGGGGTCGGCCCCCAAGGCGACCGCGATCTCCCAGATCGAGCTCGGCACGTATCGGTACTACGTGCAGGATGGCCTCGGACGGCAGGCGACGGTTCGGGTCTACCAAGCCGGCGGACGCAAGCACCTGCGCACCGATCCGAACTCCGCCTGCTCCGACAACCTCGACAACCTGCCCGACTGCTGACGGCGGTTGCTGACGGCCGAAAGGAGGTGACCGACGTGGCCAAGACCGTGAACAAGTCCGCGAGCACTGGGAAGTTCGTCTCCAACAAGTCTGTGAAGAACAGCCCGAAGACGACCTACAAGCAGACCGTGAAGAAGGGGAAGTAGGACGCCCCACTCGACAGTCCCTCGACCTCGCTCGTGCACGCGATGCCGACCGGTGCGATGCGACGGCTCGCCAACGACTTCGCTGTCCGCGGCGACGACGTTTGCATCCTGACAAGATCGCCTCAGCCTCACGGCGAGCACCGGCAGGTTCAGTGGGACGGGCGCACCGCTGGCCCGTGGGCCACCGAACTCGAGGGTGCAATGGTGATCAACCTCGCCGGCGAACTCGTCGATCGTCGACCGACCGCCAAGAACATCGAACGGTTGCGCCGGTCACGGGGAGAACCCACCCACGCGCTGGTCGCGGCGGCATCACACCTGCCGCCACGACCACGCCTGTGGCTACAGATGAGCACGCTCGCGATCTACGGCGACGCCGGACAAACCATCGTTGACGAAAAACGCCCGGCCGCCGACGGCCCGCCATGAGCGCGTCGAGCAGAACCTGGCGGGCGTCCACGTACTCCTGGCGGATGTCGTTCATAGCAACGCGGCCGTTCCGGTGAGTGCGGGGGCCTGCCACTTGGGCGCTCGCTTGCGCATCCACTCGAGGAGTGCGTCGCCCTCTTGGGGCATGCGGCCGAAGCCGGTCAGGCAGTCGATGGTCACCTGGGCGATCGACGCGAAACTGATGCCGTCTCTGGTCCACGTCCGTTCGAACACGATCGGATCGTACGGAAGGGCTGTGACAACGTTCCCGCCGGTTGCGGTCGGCAAGAGCCGGAGCGTGTCGGCGAGACGTTCGGGATCGTCGGTGTAGACGACCGCCACGGTGGGAGGGGCAATCGGCACGATCCGGGTCGACGCAAACGATCCGGTGACGGCCCAGCGTTGGAGGTTGGACGCGGCAAGGTCGCGAAGCAACTGCTCGGGCCCGGCCGAGGCGATCCAGGAAGTGGTCTCGTTGTCGTCGAGCAGCGAGTAGGTGCGGGTGACCTGACGGATCACTCCCTCCCAGTTCACGCTCGTCACGGGTTGGCGCGGCCGCCGTTCGATGAGCAGTTCGTCGGCCAATCCGCCGAGCAGGCGTGAGAGGTAGCCGGCGTCGGTTCCCAGGGCTTCCGAGAGATCACTGAGGCCGTACGGGGGGAGCACCTCGGCCAGGGTCCGTTGCAGCGCCCAGGCCCGCGGGCCCCGGAGGTTGACCGACGTCTTGCCGCTCGGGGACGGGTCGCGGGTCGCGCCCTCGGCGGTGATCGACAGGCCCGGCTCGTCGACTCGGACGAGCACGTTGCCCGTGGTGTCGGCGTAGCCGAAGCCGCCTTCGCGTAGAACGGTCTTCGTGCGCGGGCTCAGCCAGTCGGAGACGACGATGACCGGCCCTTCGGCTACAGCGAGTGCGCCCGCGGCGCGTGGATCGAGTCGCTTGCGTACCAGCGCGCGAACGTCCGCGGTCCGGCCGTCGGGAGCGGTGACGCGGACGACGCCCCCATCGGTGGTCCGCGCAACCGAGACGGCAAAGCCGCGGAACACCAGCTAGATGACAACCGGTACCAACGGACACGGGCCGACAGACCCCCGAACTCGCTCACAACCCGAAGGCGTAACGGGAAGCCGTCGTAGCGCAGTACTTGCGTTCCAGGCTGTCGGCGACAGAGACGTGTCCTCGCGCCTGCGAGAGGGTTCGTGAGTTTACGTTGCAATGGATACTTGGACTATCCATAATGGGTAGTCCAAGTGTCCATTTGAGGAGTCGCCATGATCTTTCTGGCAGTTCTCGCGGTGGCGACGGCCGCCGCGGGAGTCATCCTGCGCAGCAACACCCGCGCCATCGCTCGGTGCGGCATGGCGGTCGCATTCGTGGTCGCCGGCATCGCCCACCTGGCCAACCCGACGCCGTTCGAACAGCATCTCCCCAGCTGGGTTCCCGGCGCCGCTGCGCTGGTGCTCGCCACGGGTGTGGTCGAGATCGCGCTCGGCCTAGCGCTTGCACTCGCCCCGGGGCGACCCTCTTCAGCAGCCCGCCGGACGAGCGGCTGGCTGACCGCCGCCTACCTGGTGGCGATCTTCCCGGCCAACGTCTACGTCGCCGTGGCCGCCGTGGACGTCGACGGCCAACCCGGCGGGTTCTATCCCTGGTTGCGGCTTCCGTTCCAGGCGCTGTTCGTCGCTTGGGTGCTGTGGTCCACCGCCGACTCCCGGAACACCGGCGGCGCGACCGGACACATCGACCTGCCGACTCTGCGCCTCCGGTGGGCGCCCGGGCCCGGCCAGGACGCCGGGAGAACGGACACCTCCGGTCCGGTGGCGATGGCGTCGCGGCTGGAGTTGCGCCGGCTCCGCGACGTCCCGGCGTTCCTGGCGGCGGCGTTGCGCCTGCGCAGGTCGTTCCGGCGTACGCCAGGTGCGGTCGCTCTGGCACTGGGCGCGGCACCGTTCAAGCGCACGTTCTGGACCGTGTCGGTGTGGGAGGACCACGCCGCGCTACGCGCCTACGCCGGCGACCAGCTCCACATCGACACGATGCGCCGGTTCCGCCCGGCGATGGCCGGCTCGACGTTCGTCGACTGGCCGGTCGCTGCGATGAGCCGCCCAACCTGGCACGACGCCGCGCAACGGCTGGCCGCCAGCATCGCCACGGAGGTCGACGGGGCTCAGGTATGCGCATCGCCGAGCTGAGCCAGGCGAGCGGGCTCCCGATCCCGACGATCAAGTACTACCTACGAGAGGGCTTGCTCGCGCCGGGCGTGACGACGGCACCCAACCAAGCCCGGTACGACCAAAGCCACCTCGATCGGCTCGAGCTGATCCGCGCCCTGCGTGAAGGCGCCGGTCTGAACATCGCCACGCTCTCGCGGGTGTTCGCGGCGATGGACGCCCGCCAGGGCGAGAGCCGGCCAGAGTTCCTGTCGATGGCGGTGCGCGCCCTCAGCGATCCTCATGACGTCCCGCGCGACGACGAGGCCAGCACGCGCGCTGAGCGTGACGTGGCCGAACTGCTCGACGGTCTCGAGTGGGACGTCGATCCGGACTCGCCCGGGCGTGACGATCTGCTCCGAGCCGTGGCCGCGATCCACCGCTTCCTTCCCGGTCTGATCCGAACCGGTGACCAGTTGCGGGCACACGCCGATGCGATGCGCGCCCTCGCCGACGTCGAGATCCCCCAGACGTTCGACCCTGCCGCCGACCCCGAGGCCGCGCTACGGCTCGCTGTGCTGGGCACAGCCCTGTTCGAACCGGCCCTGCTCGCCCTCCGCAAGCTCGCCCACGTCGACCGACTCCGCGGCATCGCCGCAGGTCGTCCCTCCCCGTCAGCCGACGTCGACCAGCCGTCTCGTTCGGCGCCCCACCCGACACGACAGAACACAACAGCGGAATGAGCCCGACGGAGCGGTGGGGACTGCGTGACGCGATCCCTGGGGGTTGTCAACGGCTGAGATCGTCGAGCAATGCGCCGAGGATCGCTTCCTCATGAATCGCGCGGCGATGAAGGTTCATCGCTGGGCCGAGTAGTGGATCCCAGGCCGTGGCGCCGATGACGTGTCCGAGATCGGTGGTTGGTGAATCGAGCGCAGCGAGGTAATCCTGCTTCCCCATCCGCCACGGCTCGGCCCCGTACCGGGCACCGACGTGCGACATGATCGCGACGCCACCCAGGTCGAAGTCGGCGTGGGCACGGAGAACCGCCCCCGCCTGCCGGAGTGCGGCGAGCAGTCGTCCGGTAACGGCCGACGGCATGCCTTCCAGACAGACGAGCGGTTGGCAGGCGTTGCCGAGCCGGTCGGCCGCGAGGGTGAGGATCGACGGGTTCTCGCAGATCCACACGACGTCACCTGGCCGGACTGCCAGACCGTGGCCTCGGTCGAGCATCCGCTGCGTGAGGCGCAGCGGTTCGGCAGCGACGCGAGCGGTCGCCACGAGCGACCCGTCCGCGCCCGGCAACATGAAGGTCAGCGCCGCGGTGCTCACGCTGTCGAGCTGGATACCGAACGTCAGCCATGCGGCGCGCTGGTCGACGAGGCCGGACACCTCGAGCACGGCATCCGCGACGACGGTGCCGAGCGGCCGGTCGGCGTCGAGCGCATGCGCATCTCCGAACAGTGTCGCTGCCGCGACCGGCAACGGGAGCGAGCAGCCGAGGTTCGTTGCACAGTTCGATGTGAGCCATCCCAGACAGTCGAGGGCGTCGTTCAACAGCGCCGCTGGGTCGTCGACTGCTAAACGGGTGAGGCGCCCGCGTTGGCGTACTGAACTGAGCCAGCGCCGGACCTGTTCATCGGCGGCGATCGGGTGGGCGTCGGCCGACTCCCACAGGGCGGCCCGCTGCTCGCGCTCGGTAGAGCGCTGAGCTCGCCGGTCGTCGACCGGCCCCGACATCGCCTCCAGGGCATCGACGATCCCGAGTTGCACGTTGCTCGACCGCAATACCCGGTCGAGTTCGGCGAGGCTCACACGAAGGTGGTTGCCGGGCGGCCGGCGGCGGGCCAGCAGGGCACACATCGCCGTCACTTCGGCGTCGGTGAGGTCGCGGAGGTCGATCGGGTTGGTGGTGACCTGGCGGCCGTTGCGCTCGAGACGCGCCCGCGCTGCGTCCCAGAGCTTGCCCAGGTCCGGTCGGGCTACCGCGGCGACGGCACTGCTGGGTTGATCCATCAGTCGTCGAGGGTCGACACGTCGCTGGTCCAGTCGAACCGCTGGGCGTACACGCCGGGCGTCGGGGGCCGACGCACGAGGTCGTAGAGCACGAGCGACGGAACGGTCTCGTAGAAGCCCCAGAACTCGTGGCTGGTCAAGATCACGTCGAGGTCGAGTTGCGTCAGCAGACCCATCAGCCGCGAGCGCATCTTGTCGTCGATACCGACGAACGCTTCGTCGAGGGCGATGATCCGTGGACCGTCGACCGTGCCGTTGCCGTACTGGGCGCCGGCGGCCGCGAACAGCGGAAGGTGCAGCAGCGTCGCCGCTTCGCCGCCCGACAGGCCCCGATAGAACGTCCGTGTCACGCGCTGTCGCTTGCCGGTCGAGAACCGAGCATACAGAGCGAACTGATGCCACGCCCGATAGTCGAGGACTGCGGTGAGCGTCTCGGTGAAACTCTGCCCAGGCCCACTCGCGCGGACGTCGGCGATGCGCTGCATGAAGAACTCGCGAAGCGAGTCGCGCCGGTCGGGTCCGAGCATCTCGGGCGCGGTTCGCAGTGCCTGAATCGCGTCGCGCAGCCCGGGTTCGTCACCGGTGGTCTCCCAACGCAACTCGACGATCATGCCGCTTTCGGTGGGAACCTTCGACATCTCCTCGTTGATCCGGTGCTCGAAGGCATCGGCGTCGAGCAGGAGCTGTCGCAGCGCGTCGCCGACGCGTGTGAGTAGGTGAGTCTCGAAGATCTCGCGTTCCTGCTTGGTGAGGAGCTGGCTGGTGCGCTCGTACTCGTCGCGCAGTTGGCGGGCGAGCGAGCCGATCGGGAGATCGCCGTCGACGGTACCCACACGGACGACGTCGATGCCGTCGACCTTCGGCATGCTCGGGTCGTGGCCCGCCCGCAGCCCGTCCAGCAGGATCTCGCGGTACGCCCGTTCCATCCGGTTGAACACGTCGTCGGTCGGTGGTTCGGTCGCCGCGAGCAAGCGTCGGGCACCGGCCAGTGGATCGCCCCCGGGCTCGACGCCCTCGACCGCGACCACGTCGGCAATCTCGGCCGAACAGATCACGCCGAACCGTTGCCTCGCCGAGACGAGATCGGCTTCCAGGGTGATGCGCTGCTTGTCGAAGCCCGCGAGCCGCTCTTCCAGCGTGGCCAAGGTGCCGTCGACGATGCGCAACTCCTCGGCAAGCTGTCGCGCGAGCGATTCGTGTTCCATACGCAGGTCGCGAGCTCGGGCCAGCGCCTCGACGGCGCGTTCGGCGTCACCTCCGACGTTGGCACGGAGCTGCTCGTAGCGGGATTGCTCGGCCTCGGCGAAAGCAGCCGCCCGTTCAGCGGCCGTCTGGTCACCGGCCGCGCGGTCGAGCATCTTCTGGGCCGTCTCGGCAGCTTGCGCGGCGGCCCGCAACGCAATTGTCAGGGTGTTCCGCACCGATGCCACGTTGCGACGGTGGGCGTCGCAATCACGCAACAAGTCCTCGACCCCCACCAGCGACTCGGTGTCGCCGGGAAGCCGCAGACGGGTCGCCGCACGTTGCAGATCGATCGACGCTGCATCCGCCGCACGCAGCTTGGCCTCGGCATCGGCCTTGGCGGACGCGTGCGAGCGTCGGCGCTCGTCGAGCACACCCGACCGGTTGCGGAACTCTGCGAGTGCGCTCGCCAGTGATGCCACCGGCGGTTGCTTGGCGCGCGTGCCGGTCAGTACATCGCGAGCACTCTGGATCTGGCTGCGACGCTCGACGAGGCGGTCGAGTGTGGCTTGCTGGTTGGCGATCGTCGCATCGAGCACGGCGAGTCGCTCGGCACGGCGTCGTTCGCGAGCGGCGTATCCGATGAACTCCGGTTGCGGCTGGACGAAGCGGCCGGCGAGCGGGCCGAGGCGCCAGGTGCCGTCGGTGTGGATCGCCATCACGTCGCTGGCGAGGGGGATCGCCTGCAGGACGGCGGCGATCCGCCCGCTGGCGAGCCCGTCGACCGGTACCGGGACGAGCACATCGGCGAGTGATGGCCCGGAGGCGTCGTGTGCCCATTCCGGGAGGAGCATCGCATCGAGTGCGTCCCGCGGCCCGTCGTCCGGAGCTACTCGTGCATCGAGGATTCCGGCGGCGCCGAGGGCGGCCTCCAATCCTGCTCGAGCCTCGGTGTCGACGTGGTCGGCGAAGTCGACACAGACGTACAGCGGAACCCCCGCAAGCCCCTCCCCGCCAGCGTCGGGGCGGGTCGGGTTGGCCGGCGGCCCCGGGTTCGGTTCGGTCTCGACGCGATGCCGCTCGTCGATCAGCGCCCCGACTTCGTCGCGCCGCGCAGCGACCGCTGCGGCCGCGGCGTCGAGCAGCCTGGCGGTGGCGAGGTCGAACTCGCCGACGAGGCGATCGGCGACGTGGAACGCCTGGATGTCGGCATCGGCGGCCTCGTCGACAGCGTCGGCGGGCGACGCTGTGTGACCCCAGGGGAGATCGACGTTCGGGAATTCGTGGTCTGGGGCGAGCGACCTGAGCGTGTCAGCAGTGTCGGCCAGGTTGGCGGCCCAGCGCGACCGGTGCTCGGCGAGCCCTGACCGCTCGTCGGCGAGGTGCTCGCGGGCGCCCACCAGCTCGCGTGCGGCATCCTCGGCGCGCTCACGCGTCTCGCCTTCGTGTCGTTCGGCGTGTCGCGCCCGGTCGGCGGCATCGGTGGCTTGGCGGGCGAGGCGCTTGACCTCGCCGACCTCGCCGCGCCGTTGCGTGACGACGGAGATGGCCCATGCGTCGTCCAGGTCGCCGCCAACCGCGACGTCGATCCCGGCCAGGCGCGCCGTGTCGGTCCAAGCGCCGACCGCGTCTGCCACGGCCGCGTCACGAACCTCGGCTTCTTCCCGGGCACCGTTGGCCTTCTCGACCGCGACTGCCGCGTCCGCTGTCGACGTCCGTGACGTTTCTGCCGTCTGTTCGGCGACCCGCTTGGCGTTGTCGGCAGACTTGCGCACTTCGTTCAGTGCGGTCGCGTCTTGGTAGGCGGGCGAGTCACGAATGTTCTCGATGTCGGCACCGAGGCGCTCGATCGCTGCGTCGGTCTCGGCAACCTTGGTGGTGAGACCGTCCTTGCTCGTGCCGGCCGTGTGGAACTGTTTACGGGTTCTGTCGAACTCTCGGTCGAGTTCGCGAACGGCACCGGACGTGTCGACGAGAGCTTGGGCACGTTGGCGGGCCGCGGCAACGAGGTGATCGCGGTACGTCGGCACGAAGCGCTCAACGGCTGCCAACGATGCGACCAGACCCTCGAGTTCGTGTTGCATCGCGTCGAGATCGTCGAAGCTGTGGGCCACGTCGGCGATCAGCGCCGGGTCGAGTTCGCCTAAACCCGCCGACAGCGTGGCCGAGAGATGCTCGGTGTCGAGCTTGCCTGCCAGATGCGGCCGGCGCAGCGTGAGCAGTAGGTCGACCAGTCGTCGATAGCGCCGGTCGCCGAGGCCGAGCAGCCGGCGGTCGACCGCGAGGCGATAGTCGTCGGCCTTCGTGTACACGTTGCCGTCGGTGAGCCGCTCCTCGAGTTGGCGACGGCCGAGGGGCGTGTCGTTGTCGGCGAGTGAGAGGTCGTGCCCTACCCGTTGGGTGGTGACGAAGAACCATGGCTCGGCGTCTCGGTGCTGGGTCGCCGCGGCGCCGACGCCAATCGTGGTGTAGTTCTCGCCATCACCGAACTCCATCCACACGTAACCGGTGCCGGAGTCGTGCCGGTACCGGCCAGCCCGGTCGTCGTCATCGCGGCCGAGCAGGAGCGACTTCATCGAACGCCCGCCGCCCATCGGGTCCATCCGGGCCGCGCTCATCACGCCGTCGAACACGAACGGGAACAACAGCGCCAGCGCATTCGACTTCCCCGAGCCGTTGCGCCCGCGCAGCGCCAAGCGCCCATCGCCGAATTCGAATGTCTGGTCGTCGTACTCCCACACGTTGAAGATCCCCGCCCGGGTCGGCTTCCAGCGCATCAGAACATCAGCTGCTGGGTCGCTTCGGCCGGCTCGTCGCCGACGAACGCCGGCCTGGCCCGGTACCGGTTCGCAAACGCGGTGACGGCAATGCCGTCTGGGCGAGGGACCACGAGGCGGAACCGCTTGAGCAGGCCGGCCACCTCGGCGCGAAAGCGTTCGGGTTGCTCGCGGGCATCCTGTGACAGGCGCGCCGCGTAGTCGCCGAGCATCGTCGCCCAGGTGGCGTCGGCTATGTCGGAATCGACGACGAACTCGGTACGCAGGTCGGATGCATCATCGTCGAACTCATCGGTAGGTGCGGTCGCCGGTTTCAGTTCGAGGAGTGCCGTGAGCCAGAGCAACGCGGCGTGCGCGGTCGCGCTGCTGCCGGGGAACGGTGTCGCCGCGAGCGGTTGGTTGGGGTGGTCGATCAGAGCGACACCCTCGCGGCGGAGTTCGACCTCGCAACCGGTCAGACGGCTGATGTTGTCGGCTTCGCGGCGACGGTTACGCCACGCCAGTTCGGCTTCGTCGTCGGTCAGGTCGGACAGCATCACGACCGGCTGGTCGACCATGCGCCGGTTGAGCAGGTGGCGGGCCCGCCGGCTGCGGCCGTCACCGTCGGTCGGGGTCGGCTCGGTGATGAAGTCGGCCACGGTCGATACCGAGCGGAGGACCGATGGCGAGGCGACCATGCACATCGCCGCCGCGTCGCGGTCGATGTCCCACAGCACCTGTCCGTCGTTCAGCAACGACTCCACGTCGCCGTCGCACACGGTGAGCACTCCGACCTCCTCCAGGTATCGGACCGCGTCGCGGAACGCCCGGCGCTGCACGTACTCGGTCGAGTTGAGCTGCAGGCGTGCGTCGCCACGGGCGAGTTGCGCGATCCGCTGGAGCAGTTCCGACGCGAGCACCTGATGGCCGGGGTGTTCGAGTGCCGCCAGCGCGAGGCAGAGGTACACGTAGCCCCATCGGCTCAACAGCCGGCCCGTGGCCAGGCTCGCACCGCGCGAGGCAGTGAGCGCGGCCGGTCGGCGCAACAGGCGGGCGGCCGAGCGGCTGACGTCGAGCCGGTAGCCGAGCTTCTGACCGAACTCGTTACGCAGAACCGTCTCCCACTTGAGCACGAGGCGGAAGTCGTCACCCCGGCTCGCCGTCACGAGCGGCTGGTGCAGGAGTGCCCGGGCGGCGCGCTGCAGTTCAGGCAACTGGTGAGGCTGCAGGTGGATCGCCAGGCGGGCGTTCATGGCGCGCTCACCTCGACGAGACAGTTGCGCAGCGTGACCGTGCCGCCCGGGCCGAGCAGGCGCGAGTCGTGGTCGGCCGATGTCAACGAAACGATCGCGCCGCCAACGCGCACCGACGCCGCGAACCGCGGCCCAGTGGGGCGGTCGGCGAGTACCTGGTCGAGCCAGCCGAGCAGTGTCGACCACTCGCCGCTGGCGACCCGGGTGTGGCGGAGGTCGATCGACACGAGCCGCGCGGCAGCCGCAGCGCGGCGTTCATGCTCGATTTGCCGCTCGCGGGCGAGCGCCTGCTTGGCCGCTGAATAGTCGTGGCGCTTGCCGGTCGCTCCGCGGGCAGGGCGGCGACCGTACGTACGCAGCGACATCGGTACGTCGACCGGCGCGACGTCCCACCAACTCGGGAACCTTCCTGCAGCCTCCGGGTCGGCGACGGTGAGGCCGACGTGGTCGACCGGCGAGAGCCCGAACGCGGCATCGAAGAGCGTGTGCGCGTCGTGGTCGGTCTCGCAACCGGCGAACCAGGCGGCGGTCTCGCGCAACTCCGACGCTCGGTTGACGGGCCGAGTCGCCTGTTCGGTCAGGCGGCGCAGCAACGTCAACAGCTCGCGAATCGCCACGGTGGTCGCTGCGCCCAACGCATCCACCTCGGAGCGGTCGGCTCGGCCGGGCACAAACCAGTCGAGCATGCCGTCCCAGCGTTGTTGCCAGTCGGCTCCGGCGGTGAACGGTCCCCGCGAGTCGTCGCCCTCGTTGGCGAGCCGGAGCAGCGTCGAGCGATGATGGCGATCGAGGTCGGCCATCTCGTGTGCGATCAACGACCTGTTGCGGACGAGGTCGTCGTGAAAGCTCTGGAGATAGGCGATCAGCTGATCCTTGTACAGCAGGAACACGTGGTCGTCGAGGCGTTCCTCGCGTGCGATCCGGTTGATGGTCGCGTAGAACTCGCGGGCATTGGTCGCCAGTTGCCCAAGTGCGAGATCGAGGTCGCGCAGGCGCAGGTACACACCGGCGGCGTCGCCCGCCGTCACCGAGTTGGCGAGTTCCGAGAGCGTCGCGCGGACCTGTCGGAACATCGTGCGTTGCAGCGCCCCGGCCTCGTGCGTTGCGCCGAGTACCGACTCCACAGCGGCCAACGTCGAGGTGCCGATCGGCGTGAGTTCCCACAATTCGTGTCGCTTGAGGTACTCCTCGATCGACATCGCCCGGATCGACGGATCCTGCACCCAGTCGACGCACTGCCAGCTGCGCAGCTGGTCGAGCGCGTCCCGGATCGTGCCCTCACCGGCGTCCAGGTTGGGAGAGTCGGCAAGCCGGGAGTGGATCTCGGCGGTACGCAGTTGGAGGCGGTACGCCTGGGCGGCCTCGGCGAGCGCCGCCAGAATGGCGATATAGATGGGTGTGTTGTCACTGGTGACGGCACGCAGCGCGAGGAGTCGCGAGCGTTCGTCGCCGTCGACAGGAGCGTCAGCGAACGACGCCCGCAGCGGGATCGGTGCGACGCGCTCGGCCGTGTTCGACACGACAGCGACCGTAGTTGACGGGTGTCACAGGGTCGCCGTTGCGTCGGCCCGGCGAGTTGAGGTTGAAGAATACCTGGAGGGGGTATACCGTTAGTGCCTGTTATACCCCCCCAGGGGTACTGGATCGGCGTCCGACGCCGAGGAGGCAGGAACCAGATGGAAGGTCACGAGCACAGCACAGGGCCCGGCTACACCGATCGGAAGGACGACTTGTCGAAGCGTCTCCGGCGGATCGAGGGTCAGGTACGCGGGGTGCACAAGATGGTCGACGACGACCGGTACTGCATCGACATCCTCACCCAGATCTCGGCGATCACGAAGGCGCTGCAGTCCGTGTCGTTGGCGTTGCTCGACGACCACCTCGGACACTGCGTCGTGCAGGCCGTGGCGGCCGGAGGCCCGGAGGCCGACGAGAAGCTCAAGGAAGCCTCCGACGCGATCTCCCGGCTGGTCCGGTCCTGACCCCCGTCCTCACTCGCCCCCACCAAAACGAGGAGCACTCCCACATGACCACCACCACCAACTACATCGTCGTCGGCATGACCTGCGGGCACTGCGTCGCGTCGGTCACCGAAGAGGTCACCGAAATTCCCGGCGTCACCGGCGTCGACGTCGACCTGGCCTCGGGCCGTTTGACCGTCACCAGCGACCAGCCCGTCGACGAAGGCGCGGTCCGTGCGGCGGTCGTCGAGGCCGGCTACCAGGTCGCCGACAGAGACTGACGTCACCATGAAGGCCCCGCTCAAGCTCGCCGGGTTCGGCGCGATCCTGGTCGCAGTGCTCGCCATCGGGTATGGGATCGGCAACGCCGTGGGCCCGGTTGGACGGAGCGACGACGGCCACCACACCACCACGACCAGCACCGAGGGCACCATGAGCGATCAACATGCCGACCACCAGACGCCAGCGGCAAACCTGCCGGGCGGCCTCCAGGTCTCGCAAGCCGGCTACACCCTGCAACTCGACTCTCCGATTCTCCCGGCCGGTGACACGACCGTCGCCTTCCGGGTGATCGGCCCCGACCACCGGCCGGTCACCGACTACGCCGCAACCCACGACAAGGATCTGCACCTGATCGCGGTCCGCCGCGATACCACGGGCTTCCAGCACGTCCACCCGACGATCGACCCGGCCGGCACCTGGACTGCCGAGCTCACACTGTCCCCGGGTACGTGGCGCCTGTTCGCCGACTTCCGACCCGCCGCGCTCGACCGGGCGATCACGCTGGGCATCGACGCTCAGGTCGCCGGCGACTACCAGCCGCAACCGCTCCCCGACCACAACACGACGGCCGCCGTCGACGGCTACACCGTCACCCTGTCGGGCGGGCTGGTCGCCGACCAGGCGAGCGAGTTGACGTTCACCGTGCACCGGGACGGCGAACCGGTCACCGACCTCGAGCCCTGCCTCGCCGCCTACGGGCACCTCGTGGCCCTGCGGGCCGGCGACCTTGCCTACCTCCACGTCCACCCCGAGGGCAGCCCTGGTGACGGCGTCACCGAACCCGGGCCGCACGTAGCGTTCGCGGCGACAGCGCCCTCGGCCGGTGCCTACCGGTTGTTCTTGGACTTCCAGCACGACGGAGTCGTGCGCACCGCCGAGTTCACCGCGCCCGCCGGCGAGACCACGACCCATCCGGCGGCCCCGGCCGACGACCGCGACGGTCACGGATGAGCGCGCCCACCGAGACCACAGCGCCGACGAAGGTGACCGCCAACCAGATCGAGCTGGCGATCGAGGGAATGACCTGCGCGTCGTGCGCCAACCGGATCGAACGCAAGCTGAACAAGCTCGACGGCGTCACCGCCACGGTGAACTACGCGACCGAGAAGGCCAAGGTCGCGTTCGACCCGGCCGTCACCCCCGACACCCTCGTCGACGCGGTCAAGCAAGCCGGCTACACCGCCCACCTCCCACGGCCCAACATGCCCACTGGCGGCAGCGGCGCCGACGATGACGTGTCCGAGGAGCACGACCCGGTACGGGCGCTACGCCAGCGGGTGACCATTTCGGCGATCCTCACGGTGCCGGTGGTGGCGATGGCGATGGTCCCGGCGCTCCAGTTCGACTACTGGCAGTGGCTGTCGCTGACGTTGGCCGCACCGGTGATCGTGTGGGCCGGCTGGCCGTTCCACCAGGCGGCGTGGGCGAACCTGCGCCACGGCGCGGCGACGATGGACACGCTGATCTCGACCGGCACCACCGCCGCGCTGCTGTGGTCGCTGTACGCGCTGTTCTTCGGCACGGCCGGCGAGAAGGGGATGACCCACCCGTTCGAGCTGACGATCAGCCGCGGCGACGGGGCCGGCAACATCTACCTCGAAGTCGGCGCGGGCGTGGTGACGTTCATCCTGCTCGGCCGCTACTTCGAGGCCCGCTCGAAGCGTCGCGCCGGCGCCGCCCTGCGGGCCCTGCTCGAGCTCGGGGCGAAGGACGTGTCGGTGTTGCGCGAGGGGCGTGAACAGCGGATCGGCATCGACCAGCTGGTGGCCGGCGACCACTTCGTGGTGCGCCCCGGCGAGAAGATCGCCACCGACGGCCGGGTTGTCGAGGGCACGTCGGCGGTGAACGTGTCGATGGTCACCGGCGAGTCGGTCCCCGTCGAGGTCGGCCCCGGCGACCCGGTGATTGGCGCGACCGTGAACGCCGGGGGGCGGCTGGTGGTCGAGGCCACCCGCGTCGGTGCCGACACGCAGCTGGCGCAGATGGCCCGGCTGGTCGAGGACGCCCAGAACGGCAAGGCTCAGGCTCAACGCCTGGCCGACCGGATCTCGGGGATCTTCGTGCCGATCGTGATCGCGATCGCTGTCGGCACGTTCGGGTTCTGGGCCGGCACCGGCGGTTCGATCGCCGCCGCGTTCACCGCCGCGGTCGCCGTGTTGATCATCGCGTGCCCGTGCGCGCTCGGCCTGGCCACCCCGACCGCTCTGATGGTCGGCACCGGCCGGGGCGCCCAGCTCGGCATCCTGATCAAAGGCCCTGAAGTGCTCGAAACCACCCGCCGCGTCGACACCATCGTGTTGGACAAGACCGGCACGGTCACGACCGGGCAGATGACCTTGGTCGACGTGGTCACCGCCGTCGGCGAGGACGAGACCGAGCTGTTGACGCTCGCCGGTGCGGTGGAGCACGCCTCGGAGCACCCGATCGCCCAAGCGATCGCCCGCGGCGCCACCGAACGGGTTGGTGAGCTGCCACCGGTCGACGACTTCGCCAACGTGGAGGGCCTCGGCGTGCGGGGCCTGGTCGCTGTCGGCGACGCGACCCACGCCGTGCTCGTCGGCCGTACCCGGCTGCTCGCCGACTGGTCCCAGCCCCTCACTCCCGAGCTCGACGCAGCGATCGACGCGGCGACCGCCCAGGGGCAGACCGCCGTGGCCGTCGGCTGGGACGGTGCAGCCCGCGGCGTGCTCGTCGTCGCCGACGCGATCAAGCCGACCTCGGCCGAGGCGATCCGCCAGCTCCGTCAGCTCGGCCTGACCCCGGTGCTGCTCACCGGCGACAACGCCACCGTCGCCCGCGCGGTCGCCACCGCGGTCGGCATCGAGCCCGGGCCCGACACGGTGATCGCCGAGGTCATGCCCGCCGACAAGGTCGCCGTCATCAAGCACCTCCAGGGGCAGGGCAAGTCGGTGGCGATGGTCGGCGACGGCGTCAACGACGCCGCCGCGCTCGCCCAGGCCGACCTCGGCCTGGCGATGGGCACCGGCACCGATGTCGCCATCGAAGCCTCCGACCTCACCCTGGTGCGCGGCGACCTGCGCGTCGCCGCCGACGCAATCCGCCTCGCCCGGCGCACGCTCGGCACGATCAAGGGCAACCTGTTCTGGGCGTTCGCCTACAACGTCGCCGCCCTCCCGCTGGCCGCTGCCGGGCTGCTCAACCCGATGCTCGCCGGCGCGGCGATGGCGTTCTCGTCGGTGTTCGTTGTCTCCAACAGCCTCCGCCTGCGCCGCTTCCAAGCAGTCACCACCTGAAGCCGCGGCCTGTCGTCTCCTCCAACAGAGGGCAACCAGGACCCCAGTGCCCGCGGCGGACCAACATCGGGTCCGGTATCACCCAAGGGGCTGAGCGGGTAGGTGGTGACGGTCGTCGAGCGGCGCAGCCGCCACCCCGTTGTATCGAGACCTGGAGCGTGCCAATGGTCTCGATACACCGGCTGCGCCGGCACTCGACCACCGGGACGAGCCGCCCACTCGCTGACCCTCTAGGGCGAGTCGGCGCCGTCGACGCGCTCGCCCTACTCGAGGGCGGCGCGTCGACGGCGCGGATCGTCAGGTGTGCGTGTCGCTGCGCCGTCGCGCCCGGCTGGCGACCAGGCCCGCCGCCACGAGTGCAGCCGCGAACCACAGCAGCGTCATCGAGTTCGAGCCGGTGATCGGCAGCACCGGCACCAGTGGCTGAGTGGTGGGCGTGGGGGGCACCTGTACGGCCGTCGTGGTCGGGCCGACCGGCACCGCAGTGCTCGACGTGCTCGTGGTCGGCACGCTGGTCGTCGTGGTCGTCGAGGTGGTGCTGGTCGTCGTGGTCGTGGTCGTCGTGGTGGTGGTGGTGGTCGCGGGGACCTCGGTCCAGGCGTGGAACGGGTCGTCGTCGGTCACCACGATGTCGGAGCGAACCGGCTCGTCGTCATCGGTGTGATAGTCGGGAAGACCGTCCTGATCGACGTCGACCGGCTGCCCCTCCTCATCGAGCACGGGCATGACGACCGTGCCGATGACATCGGCCGTGTCGGCATGGTCGGTTCCCGCCGGAAGCGTCAGCGGTCCCTCACAGAAGAACGACGCGCCCGGAGCGAGCGGGCCCACCCATGGGCCATCGACGGTGAACGAATAGTCGGCGGCGCCACCGACCGGCGAGAGGTCGCAGGTCCACGTCCCGATGTCGGGGCCGGCGCCGGTGGTGTCGGCGACGAGGATGTCGGTCAGCCAGGTCGCGCCCGTGTTCGTGACGACCCAGCGCACCGGCTGGGCGACGTCGGCGGGGTAGTGCACCGCCTCACCCGGCGTGTTCGCGTCCTGGTCGGGGTCGACCAGGGGCTTGGCCGGCGGGGTCCAGCTCGCCGGGCCCGAGCCGACGCCCGGGTCGGCCAGGTTCCCGTCGTACTTGATGATCTGGATCGCACCGCTGAATGCGACGTAGTCGTCCTGATCGGACGGGCCGTCCTGCTGTGCGTCGCCGGGCGTTCCCGACGGCTCGAGGTTCGTGACGACCGCCGCCCGGTCCATGTGCGGCACATCGTCACCGGCAAGGGTGAGCGTCGCCGTGCAGCCGAAGCTCACCCCGGGTTCCCACGCCACCGGCGGATCCGCGTCGCCGAAGCTCTCGGCCCAGTGGACCGTCCAGGTGTCGCCCACCAGCACACCGGCGGTGCCCGGTGCCGTCTGGCCGGGGAACACGCACGCCAACGACTCGATCGTGACGTCGCCGCCGAACAACGTGTCGGTGACCGTCACGTTGTACAGCGGCTCCTCGCCGTTGTTGCGAACGTCGAACGTGATCGCCCGCGTCTCACCGTTTTCGTAGCCCTGACCGGTCTCGGACGTGTCGGCGTCGTTGACGATCGGGCCAGGTGCGGCGCTGCCACTGTCGCCCTTTTCAATCGCGACGCGGGGGTACGTGATGCCCGCGTCGATCGTGTGATCGACACCACCCGGCTCGACCGGCGCGGTGACCGGGGTTTGGGCGACCCATTGGTTCCCCGGCAACGGGGTGGGGTTGGAGTCGAGCACCGGCCCGGCTGCTGGATCTTGCGGCTCGGTGTAGACGATCAGGTCGAGCGTCGGTGACCCTGGCAGCAGCGACGGGTCGATGGTGGTGACGTCGAACTCGACGATGTAGTCGGCGCCCGGCACGAGCGGGTAGCCGCCCTCGCCGCCGAAGTAGTACTCGCCGTTGACGTCGGTAGTGGTGGTGGCCAACAGCGTGCCGTCCGGGGCGAGCAGGTTGACGGTGACACCGGGGACCGGCGGCTCGTCGACCGAGGCGTCCTGTTCACCGTCGCCATCGGCGTCGAACCACACGTAGTTGCCGATCTGCACCGGGGCCAGCGCGGCGAGGATCGAGATGTCGCCGAGCCCGTTGGCCTTGGCGAAGTTTGCCGTCGTGTTACCCGCCACCAGCAGGCCTCGGCCGAGCGGATCGCTACCCGGGCCCTCGCCGGTGAAGCGGTCGTAGAAGCCGATACCACCGGTGTTGAACAAGCCGCTGGCGTCCATCGTCGTGTTGGCGACGTCGGGCTCGCGCGGCGAGAAGGCAAGGCCACCCATCGAGTTCTCGAAGTGCTGGATATCCGGGTTCTCCGGGTAGCGGTGGGCGCTCGAGAAGTAGTCGCCGGGGAAGAACTCGACACGGCTGGCTGGCTCGCCGCCCGACGTCGCCGGGGTGTTGTTGTCGGGGCAACTGCCGGTGCCCTCCCACTGGTACACACCGTTGACGAGGCACACCTTGTTGATGTCCCCGCCGGTGATCTGGCCCGAGATCTGCACCGGCGGGTCGAGCGTCGGGTCGGGTGCGAACCCGAACGAGGACAGCGAGTCGGAGTGGCGGTCGCGGAACCCGAGGATCAGCGAACCGTCGTTCTCGAACTCGATGTCGGTCAACATCGGGGTGGGATACAGCGGAGCGACCAGCGCGTACGCGTGGACGTCGTCGTCCCATGTGTTGCGCCACGGGTTCCAGTTCGTCGCCACATTCGTACCGGTCTGGTTGCCCGCCGGGTCGGAGTAGTTCTGGGCGCCGCGCCGGAAGTCGAGCGAGTGCGAGAACACCGTCGTGAACGACGCGCCGTCGAGCCGCAGCACGTACACCTCGAGATCGGCGCGATCGAGCGAATCGGACGCGTCGCAGACACCGCCGACGTACACCTCGCCGTCGCGGACGGTGACGGCGAACGGCCGCCACGAGCCACCTTCACACCCCGGGTCGGCGATCGCCAGGGAACCCGCGACCGGCGCCGGCTCCGCGCTCGCCGTGGCGAACCAGTACAACGCGCGCTCGTTGAGGTTGACCGCGTAGAGCGTGCTGCCGTCCTCGGACAGGTCGAGCCCACCGAGGCCCTCGCGGCCGTTGGCGAAGTAGAACGGCGCATCGTGGCCGGTCGCGACCTCGTGCTCCGATGCGCCGGCGTTGGGCACCGTCGCCCACACCACCGTGCTGCCCGGCGGCGAGGCGATGGTCGAGTCGGTGCGGTAGATCGCCCCGTTGCCACCTGGCCCGTAGGTGGTGTGGGCCTTGGCGAAGGCGGCCGTGTAGATGAAGTTGGTGCGATGGTCCCAGGCCGAGCCGAAGATCGTTCCGGTCTCGCCTTGCGTGGCAATCGTGGTGAACCCGTCGGTGTTGTCGGCCGTGCTCATGGTGGCCGGGCCGCGGTTGTCCCACGTGGTCACCGCCAACGAGCGCAACGCCGGCGAACTACCGCGGTCGACCTGTTGGATCACCGACAGCGGCGGGTTCAGGGGCACGTACGTGTTCGGGTTCCACACGCCGACGTGAATCGTCTGGGTGCCACCGTCGACGAACGTCGTCGTACTCCGATAGGCGTTCGGGGTGGTCACCGGCGCGGCCGGCGCAGGCTGGAGGTGGTCAAGTGCGGGATCGGTGATCGCCACGTCGACCCGGAAGCGTGACCCGGCGAACAGTTCGAGGTCGAACACCGCCTGGCCGGCGTTGTCGGTGAAAACCGGCCCCACCGAGGTCGCGCCGTCGGTTACCGAAACGGCCACACCGGGCTGTGGAGGGTCGAAGAGGGCGTCGTACACGCCATCGCCCGAGAAGTCGCGATTGACCTCCACGGTCAAGATCCCGTCGCCCGGCGCCGCCACGGCGGTTGGCGGATGCGCCGCATCGGTGGCCACCCACACGGCGGAGGCCGCGAGCCCCGCCGCAGCGACAATACGAAGCAGTACCCGCGTACCAGACTTCTTCATGATCAAACCTTCCGCCAGTGGACTACTGTCCTGATCAAACTCCCGCAAATTCGACCCTACCAACGTCACAAACAGCGCGCAAGGGGAGCTTTCGAACACGACACGCGGTCGTTGCGCTGGTCAGCCCAGGGTTTGCGGCGCCTGGCGGCGCGAATGTTTGGCCCGGTACATGGCGGCGTCGGCGCGGGCGAACAGGGTCGAACGGGTGTCTCCGGGCTCGGCCACCCCGACCCCGACGCTGGCGCGCACCGGACGGTTCCGCACGGTCACCAGCCCCGGTGCGTTCGCGGTCCGATCGCGCACTGCGGCCGCGAAGCGTTCGGCGTCGGCGTGGTCGCGGGCGAGCAACACGAACTCGTCGCCGCCCGCGCGGCCCAGCGTCGTGCCCGCCGGCGCCAACCCGTGCAGCACCACGGCCGCCGCGGCGAGCACCTCGTCGCCGGCGAGGTGACCGAGCTCGTCGTTGATCTCCTTGAAGTGGTCGAGGTCGACGAACACCACCGCGACCGGGCCACCCGACCACAGCGCCGCGTCGGTGAGCTCGATCAGCGCCCGGCGAGTCTTCAAGCCGGTGAGGTCGTCGTGGTCGAGCCGGTGGGCGAGGTCCTGTTCGACGATCGCCGCCAGCGCGCGGATCTCCTGCTGGGCTTCGATCAGCTCGTCGACATCGCGCAGCGTGGAACGCGCGGCCACCGTGTTGAGATGTTCGACCAGGCCGGCCCGCACCGAGTACCACGCGACGCTGCCGTCGGCGGCAGTCAACCCGATCGTGCGCGTCACGTCGACCCCGGTACGGATCGCCTCCAGCACCGGGTCGTCGTCAGGGGCGAGCGGCTCGCCCGCGGGCCCGAGGGCACCCAACCCGGGATCGGTAAGGCGCCGGCCGTACAGCCACTCGATCGGGCGGCCGAGACGGGTCGCCAACCCGCGCGGGGTCATCACCATCCGGCCCTCACCATCGTGGAAGCACGAGGCGTCGCCGAACGGCTGGAGCTCGGTCCGCGCGCGCACCTCGTTGAGCACCTCGGCACCACGCGGTTCGCCGGCAGCCGTATGTTCGAGCACCTGCACGAGGAGGTAGTGGGCACCCTCGAACTCGAGCTGCACGGTCACCGCCAGTACGTCGATCCACACCCCGTCGGCACGCAGGTGCCGGCGCCGCTGGCTCACGGAGGGCTCGCCCGACAGCAACCGGTCGTAGCCGGCGAGTGCTCCCGTCAGGTCGTCGGCGTGGATGAAGTCGAGCGTGAACGCCCCGACCAGCTCGTCGACGGTTCGGCCCGACATGTCGGCATACGCGGCGTTGGCCGCCACGACGCGCGTGCCGGTGTCGACGATCAATGACGGAACCGTGCCGGCACGAAACGCAGCGCCGAGCAGACCGCCAGGTTGCTCGATGTTCATGTGGACCCGAACCTCCCACCAGTCGTGTTGGGTCGGCTACGACCGTAACACGACGTGCCGCGGGAACACTCCGTTCGCGGCCGCCCACCGAGTGCGAGGATTGACGCAGTGAGCGAGCTCACGATCCTCACCGGGCAGGACGACCCGGACTTCCTCGACCTACCGTGGGACGTACCGCTCGCGTTCTGGCGCACGCCCAGGTTGCGCGATCTGGTCAAGGGCAACTCGCGCCACGTCGTGCGAATGGTCGAGTACGACGACCGGGTCTACGCGATCAAAGAGACCACCGAAGAGCTCGCCCGCGCCGAGTACACCACGTTGCGCGACCTTCACGAGCGGGGCCTGCCCGCCGTACACCAGGTGGGCCACGTCACCGGCCGATACACCCCCGACGGCGAACCGCTCGGCGGCGCGCTGATCACCCGGTTCCTCGACTTCTCACTCCCCTACGGCTACCTGTTCACCGTCGAACGACCCGATTTCCTGCGCGCCAAGTTGATGGACGCGGCGGTGATCCTGCTGGTACGCCTGCACATCGAGGGTGTGTTCTGGGGCGACGCCTCGCTCGGCAACGTGCTGTTCCGGCGCGACGCAGGTGGGTTGATGGCCTACCTCGTCGATGCCGAGACCAGCGAGGTCCGCCCGTCGCTGTCGACGGGGATGCGCCAGAACGACCTCGACATCACCCGCGAGAACGTTGCCGGCGCGCTCTACGACCTGATCGCCGCCGAACAGGTGAACGACGACCTCGACCCGATCGACATCGTCGACGAACTCGAACGCCGCTACCACGAGCTGTGGAACGAACTCACCGCAGTGGAGGAGATTCCGACCACCGAGCGGTGGCGCATCCGCCAGCGGATCGACCGCATCCACGCGCTCGGGTTCGACGTGGAGGAACTCCGCGTGCGGACGCGGCCCGGTGGCGACCGGATCGAGATCCAGCCCCGCGTGATCGAGGAGGGCCACGCCCACCGCCGGTTCCAGGCGTTGACGGGGCTGTCGATTCAGGAGGGTCAAGCTCGTGAGTTTCTCGACGCGGTGTTCGCCCACGGCGCCCTGATCGAGCGCCGCGACGGCGTACAGCTACCGCCCGAGATCGTCGCCCAGCGCTGGCTGGCCGAGCGCTACTACCCGGTGTTGGCAGCAATCCCCGACCGCTACCGGGGCACCCTCGACGCCCCCGAACTGTTCCACAGCTACATGGCCCACCGCGACGCGATCAGCCGCGAGCAGGGTCGCGACATGGAGATGCACGAGGCACTGGCGTCGTTCGTCAACCACCTGCTTCCCGTGCTTCCGGAGGAACGCCGCGTCGGCGAGACCGACCGGACCAGCGCCGACACCTGACGGTTTCGGGCCGCGGGCCGCGGGATACCGTCGAGCTGTGCATCGCCAGCTCACCCGCCGCGGGGCGATCGTCGCCGCGGCCACGTTCGTCGCCACCTGCCTCACGGCCACGCTCCCCGCTGCCGGTCCGGCCCAGGCGGCCACCGTGCCAGCCGGGTTCGCCGACGCCAAGGTCGCCGACTTCGATCAGCCGACGACCGTCGAGTGGCTGCCGAACGGCCGGATCGTCGTGCTCGAGAAGGGCGGCCGGATGCTCGTCGGCACCCCCGGCGAACGGTTCACCGAGCGCCTGCGGCTGAACGTGTGCACGGAGAGCGAACGCGGCCTGCTGGGCGTGGCCGCCGACCCGGCGTTCCTCAGCAACGGCTGGCTGTACCTCTATTACACACGGCCTGCCCCGGGCGCGCCCGGCGGATGCGTCAACCGGTTGAGCCGGTTCACCATGCCCGGCGACGGCCCAGCCGACCGCGGCAGCGAGGTGGTCCTGCTCGACAACATCTCGTCGCGGGCGGGCAACCACAACGGTGGCGCGGTCGAGATCGGCGGCGACGGCTACCTGTACGTCGGCGTCGGCGACGCGGGCCAAGACCCACGCCAGCGTCCAGGCCGCAACGAGGCATCTCAAGACCTGTCGCTGCTCAACGGCAAGGTGCTGCGGATCACCACGTCGGGGGCACCGGCTCCTGGCAACCCGCTGCTCGGCCGGCCGGGTGTCACCCCCTGCGCTACCCGCGGCAACACCCCCTCTACCCCCACCACCCCGTGTGCCGAGGTGTACTCGTGGGGGTTGCGCAACCCGTGGCGGCTGGCGTTCGATCGCAACGCGCCAGGCGGCACGAAGTTCTACGTGAACGACGTCGGCCAGGGCACCTACGAAGAGGTCGACCAGGGCGGCCCCGGCGACTTCGGGTGGCCTGCCCGCGAGGGCGGCTGCCCACAGGGCGAGACCACGCCGTGCGCCGGGCCGGAGGCCGGGCAGATCGACCCGGTGACGTCGTATGGGCGCGGGCACGGCAGTTACGTGACCGGTGGCGCGTTCGTGCCCGACGGCGTGTGGCCCAGTGAGTACACGGGCAACTACTTGTTCGGCGACGGCGGGTCGGGCCGCATCTGGGCACTCGCCGGCAATGGCAGTGTCGACTACGACGCACCGTTCGCGACCGGTGCTCACGGGCTCACCGACATGGTGTTCGGCTACGACGCCGACGGCCGGGCCACGCTCTACTACACCACCCACGGCGGCGAACTGCGGGCGATCACACCGAGCACGTCTCCCACGCTGCCGTCCGGGACGCCGAGCACATTCGTCGCCAACCCGCCGTACCGTGCCTACGACACAACCGACGAGGGGGGCGGGCACCCGCGACTGGCGGCGGGCACGAGCCGACTGGTCGACACGCGACTCCCCGACGGGGCCAGCGCCGCGCTGGTCAACCTGACCATCGCCGATACTGTCGGTTCGGGGTATCTCAAGGCGTGGGTGCCGGGCGGTGTGCGGCCGGCGACGTCGAGCGTCAACGCCGACGCCGGATCGATCGTCGCCAACGCGGCGATCGTGCCGCTCGACGCCGACGGGCGCTTCATCGTCGAGACGTCGGTCGCCGCCCGTGTGATCGTCGACGTGATGGGCGCGTTCATGCCCACCTCGGGCGCGGCGCCATCGGGGCGGTTCGTGCCGCTGTCGTCGGTGCGCCTCGCCGACACGCGGGAACCGGCCGGACCGGCCAACCAGTACACCAACGCCGGCAACACGTGGGTGGTCGATACAGCCCGGGGCGGGTTCCCCGCCGGCGACGGCGTCACCGCCTACGTGCTGTCGGTCGCGGCGATCATCGACCCAACCGCACCGGCCGGATGGGTGGCGGCCTACCCGGGCGGCGGCGAATACACCGGCACCTCGAACGTCAACGTCACCGCCGGCGAGATCCGCGCCAACATGATTGTCGTGCCCGCCGACGCGACCGGCAAGGTCGACCTGCGGCGCCTCAACGTCGCCGACGTGGTGGTCGACGTGCTCGGCTACTTCACCGGGCCGGGCTCACCGTCGAGCGCGGCCGGGCGGTTCACGTTCGTCACGCCGAACCGGGTCGTCGACACGCGCACCGACACGCCCTTCGACCGGCTGACCGGTGGGGAAACGTCGAGCATGGTGCTGTTCCCGCCCACGCCGAGCGCAGCGGTCGTGCACAACGTCACCGTCACCGCAACGGCGGCCGCCGGCTGGCTGTCGGCGCACCCGGGTAACCAGTACGTACCGGGCGTGTCATCGCTCAACTACACCGGCGCCGGCCAGACCCGCGCGGTGCTCGCCTTCACCCAGATCGGCGCCAACGACCGCGTCGGGTTCACCAGCAAAGCCGACACCGACCTCGTCGTCGACGTCATCGGCCTCTTCAGCTCGTAACGACGGGGACATCGTCTCGAGAGTCGGTGGAATCGGTGGTGACGGTCGTCGAGTGGCGCACTCAGCGGCGCAGCCGCCACCCCGTTGTATCGAGACGCTCGACGACCCGTGGGCCAAAGCACGCCTTCTGACAAGTTCGTCAGCGGGTGGGGATGGTTTCTAGGTTGGCGAGCCAGGCGGTGGGGGTGGCGTCGCTGGGCATCCGCCAGTCGCCGCGGGGTGACATCGTGCCGCCGCCGGTGACCTTCGGGCCGTTCGGCAGGGCCGAGCGCTTGAACTGGTTGGCGAAGAAGCGACGGATGAACACGTCGAGCCAGTGGCGGATCTCGGCCAGGTCGTACTCGGTGCGCTTGGCGTCGGGGTAGGCGGGCGGCCACGGCCCCACCGCACGATCACGCCACGCGTGCCACGCCAGAAAGGCGATCTTGCTCGGCAGCATGCCCTCACGCACGGTGTGGAACAGGGTGAAGTCCTGGAGTGCGTACGGGCCGACGATCGCTTCGGTGCTCTGCGGCGCGGCGCCCTCGGCCACCGGCACCAGCTCGGGGCTGATCTCCTGGTCGAGGATCGCCTGCAGCACGGCGTCGGTGGCAGGGTCGAACCGCTCGGTGGCGATCACCCAGCGGATCAGGTGTTGCATCAGCGTCTTGGGCACTCCGGCGTTGACCCCGTAGTGCGACATGTGGTCGCCGACGCCGTACGTACACCACCCGAGCGCCAGCTCGGACAAGTCGCCCGTGCCCACCACGATGCCACCGCGCTGGTTGGCGATGCGGAACAGATAGTCGGTGCGCAGTCCGGCCTGCACGTTCTCGAACGTCACGTCGTACGCGTCGGAGCCAGCGGTTCCCGTGGCGAACGGGTGCCCCAGGTCGGCCAGCATCTGGCGCGCGGCGGGCGTGATGTCGAGCGTCTCCCAGGTGCAGCCGATCGCCTCCATCAGCTTCACGGCGTTCGACTTCGTGGCGTCCGAGGTGGCGAACCCGGGCATCGTGAACGCCAAGATGTCGCTGCGCGGGCGGCCGAGCCGGTCGAGCGCGTTGGCCGCCACGATCAGGGCGTGGGTGGAGTCGAGCCCGCCGCTGACGCCGATCACGAGCTTGGGCCGGCCGATCGCCTTGATCCGCTGCACCAGCCCGGCGACCTGGATGTTGTACGCCTCGTAGCAGTCGAGCGCGAGCCGGGCCGGGTCGTCGGGCACGAACGGGAAGCGGTCGACCGCGCGCCGCAGGCCGATGTCGCCGGAGGGTGGGGCGAGCGTGAACTCCTGGCGCCGCAGCCCGCCCCCGCCGGTGGTCGAGCTGGTCGAGACCCCGAGCGCCCGTCGGTTGTCGTCGAACGTGCCCTGGCGCAGGCGTTCGGTACGCAGACGGCCCAGGTCGATGTCGGCGACGGCCCGGCGTGGCCCGTCGGGGAACCGCTCGGTTTCGGCCAGTAGGTCGCCGTTCTCGTAGATCATCGCCTGGCCGTCCCACGCCAGGTCGGTGGTCGACTCGCCGGGCCCGGCCGCCGCGTACAGGTAGGCCGCGGTGCAGCGCGCGCTCGTCGACTGCACGAGCAGCCGCCGCGACTCCGAGCGGCCGACGGTGACCGGGCTGGCGCTCAGGTTGGCCAGCACGGTGGCCCCGGCCAGCGCGGCGGTGGCGGCCGGCGGCACCGGCACCCACATGTCCTCGCAGATCTCGACGTGCAGCACGAAGCCGGGCAGGTCGGTGGCGGCGAACAGCAGGTCGGGGCCGATCGGTACCTCGGCACCACCGATCCACGTGGTGCCGCGCACGTCGTCACCTGGCCCGAACCAGCGGCGCTCGTAGAACTCGCGGTAGGTGGGCAGGTACGACTTGGTGGCCACGCCGAGCACGCTGCCCCGGTGGATGACGACGGCCGTGTTGAGCAGGCGGTTGCCGTGCTGGAGTGGCGCGCCGACCACGATCACCGGCAGCAGGCTGGCCGAGGCGGCGACGACGTCGTCGATCGCCGCCAGTACGGCAGTCTGCAACGTGTCGGCGAGAAACAGGTCGTCGACCGAGTACCCGGTGAGGCACAGCTCGGGAAACAGCGCCAACCCGACGCCGTCGGCGTCGCACGCCCGCACCTGCTCGATCACGGCCCGCGCGTTGGCGGCCGGGTCGGCGACCGTCATGGGAATCGTGCACGCCGCGACGCGGACGAACCCGTGGGCGTACGCCGAGTAGAAGTCCACGCCCCGATCGTAGGGGCGCCGTGCCCGTGCTGCCGCCGCCAAGGTGGTTGAGCCTGTCGAAACCACCGAAACCCACGACGACCGGTGGTTTCGACAGGCTCAACCACCTGCTGCTGCTGTGCCTATCCACTGGGCTGCTCAGGTGACGAGGACGATCTTGCCGAGCTTGCCGCCGGTGGCGAAGTGCTCGTAGGCCTCCGCAGCAGCGGCCATCGGGTACGTCGTCTCGACGGGCACCGTGACGGTCCGCGCGGCGAGCAGCGGCAGGACGTGCTTCTCGACGGCCCGGGCGGCAATCGCCTTGTCCTCGAGGCTGCGCGAACGCAGGGTCGAGCCGTGGATGCGGCCGCGCCGGCCCATCAGGTCGAGCAGGTTGAGCTGGGCGGTCACCCCGGCGCCCGTGCCGATGATCGCGATCCGCCCGCCGGTGGCGAGCGATCGGACGTCGTCGACGATGTTCGGACCGCCGACGAGTTCGAGGATCACATCGAACGGGCCGTGGTCGGTGAACGCTTCGGGAGCGACGACCTCGGCACCGAACGCTGCCACCTGACTGCGCAGCGCCTCGTTGCGGACGGTGCCGACCACCGAGGCACCGGTGGCGACGCCGAGTTGCACCCCGGCGATGCCGACGCCACCGGCCGCTCCGTGCACGCACAAACGCTCACCGACGGCGAGGCCGGCCTGGGTGAAGAGCGCGTCATGAGCGGTGGTGAACACTTCCGGGAAGCCGCCGGCCGCGCTCCAGTCGAGCTGTTCGGGGACCGGGAGGAGGTGCCGCTCGTGGACCACGCACAGCTCGGCTTGGCCACCACCACCGACGACGGCCATCACCCGGTCGCCGATTGCGAAACGCTCGGCACCCGGCCCGAGCGCGACGACCTCGCCGGCCAGCTCGAGCCCAGGAATGTCGGGCGGCGACCCCGCCGGGGCCGGGTACCGGCCCGTCACCTGGATCCGGTCGGCACCGTTGAGCCCCGCCGCGCGGACCTGCACGAGCACCTCTCCGGCAGCCGGGACCGGGTCGGGGTGTTGCTTCCACTGGAGGGCACCGTCGACGATCGTCACTGCGTACATGAACTGCTCCGCTCCTCAGGGCCACGATGTGGGCGCTGCTGCCATCGTAGGAGGTTCGGGGAACACCCTCCCGGACGAAGCCCCCGCCGCCACGCACAGGTACGTTCGGGTAGGTGATCCGCTACTCCCCCGCGCTCCGCGAGCAGCTGTCGATGAACCTGGCCGGCCACCCACGACGCGCCCACCCGCTCGCCGGGCATCGCCACGCGGCGGTGGCCGTCGTGCTCGTCGACAGCCACGCCGACCACGACACCGACCCGCTCGAGGCCGACGAGATCGACCTGGGCATCGTCGGCAACGCGCTCGAGCAGCAGTTCCGCGAGGAGCGGCTCGACGGGCGGATGGTCGGCGTGGCCGGAGGCGCCGCGTTCCTGCTGTGCCGGCGCGCGGCGCGCATGAACAGCCACGCCGGGCAGTGGGCCCTGCCGGGTGGCCGCCTCGACCCGGGCGAAACCGTCGAGCAGGCGGCGCTGCGCGAGTGTTCCGAGGAACTGGGGCTGGCCGTGTCCGATACCGACGTGATCGGTCTGCTCGACGACTACCCGACACGTTCGGGGTACGTGATCACCCCGGTGGTCGTCTGGGGCGGCGCCGACCCCGAGCTGCGGCCCGAGCCGGCCGAGGTCCGCGCCGTGTACCGCATCGGGCTCACCGCGTTGCGCGACAGTGAGCCGAGCTACGTCACCATCCCCGAGAGCGAGCGGCCGGTGCTCCAGCTGCCGCTGGGCAACGACCTCATCCACGCCCCCACCGGCGCCGTGCTGCTGCAGTTCCGCAACGTGGCGATGGCCGGCAACCTCGGCGAACGTGTCGACCACCTCGAACAACCGGTGTTCGCCTGGAAATGACCGTCTTGCGCGAGGCTAACGACAATTAGCCTCGGTTACCTCCAGGTAATAAGGTGGAGGCCGTGAGCATCAACAAGGTCGGCATCGTCGGGTCGGGAATCATGGCCGGGGGACTCATCGAGGTTGCCGCACGGGCCGGGCACTCTGTGGTGGTGCGGGCCCGCAAGCAGGCCGCTGCCGAGGCCGTCGCCGAGGGCGTCGCCAAGAACCTCGACAAGCAGGTCGCCAAGCAGCGCCTCACCGCCGACGAGCGAGATGCGATCGTGGCCCGGATCTCGGTCACCGACTCGCTCGCCGACCTCGCCGACTGCGACCTCGTGATCGAGAACGTGGTGGAAGACCTCGCCGTCAAGAAGGACCTGCTCGGCGAACTCGGTGCGCTGTGCCGGCCCAGCACCATCCTCGCCACCAACACGTCCACCCTGCCGGTGGTCGAGCTAGCCGTCGCCAGCGGGCGTCCCGACAAGGTGGTCGGCATCCACTTCTTCAACCCCGCGCCGGTCATGAAGCTGGTCGAGATCGTCGCCCCGCTCACCGCCAGCGACGCCACCGTGGCCGCCGCCACGGCGTTCGCCCAGGGGTGCGGCAAGGACACGGTGGCGGTCGCCGACCGGGCCGGCTTCGTGGTCAACGCGCTGCTGTTCCCGTACCTGAACAACGCGATCCGGATGTGCGAGAACGGCACCGCGTCGATCGCCGACATCGACACCGCGATGCAGGGCGGCTGCGGGTTCCCGATGGGGCCGTTCGCGTTGCTCGACCTGGTCGGCCTCGACACCTCGCTGTCGATCCTCGAAGCCCTGTACGCCGAGTTCGGCGACCCGAACTACGCCCCGGTACCCACGCTGCGTCGCAAGGTCGCCGCCGGTCACCTCGGCCGCAAGTCCGGCCAAGGCTTCCTCACGTATGGTGACTGAGCTGGTCGGGCCACATGCGGCCAAGGAATGTTTCGACAGGCTCAACCAGCGGGCCAGACGTTTCGACGGGCTCAACCACCTTGGGAACGCGAGACTGGTGAGGTGAGTGATCGTTCAGTGCCTCGGTTGGCGGTGTTGCCGCCGTTGCTGCACGAGCCGATCGAACCTCCGTCGTCGCAGTGGGACATGCCGACCGGAGGGCCGATCGACTCAAGCGGGCTGGTCGCGATCGGTGCCGACCTCGAGCCCGGCACGCTGCTTGCGGCCTATCGGGCCGGGCTGTTCCCGATGCCGTTCGACCGGCGCCGGGTCGCCTGGTTCTCGCCCGACCCGCGCGGCATCCTCCCACTCCACGGGCTGCGGGTCAGCCGTTCGCTGCGCCGGTCGATGCGCCGCTTCACGGTCGGGCTCGACACCTGCTTCGACGACGTCGTGGCGGCCTGCGCCGACCCGCGCCGCACCGGGGCGTGGATCAGCCCGGCGATTCACGCGGCCTACCGCCGGCTCCACGACCTCGGCTGGGCGCACTCGATCGAGGTGTTCGACGCCGACACCGGCGAGCTGGCAGGCGGCCTCTACGGCGTGCGCGTGGCCGGCTTGTTCGCCGGCGAGTCGATGTTCCATCGGGCCACCGACGCCTCGAAAGTGGCCCTCGTCCACCTCGTCGAATGGCTCAGCGCCACCGACGCAGCGCTGCTCGACGTGCAGTGGCGCACCGATCATCTGGCCTCGTTGGGTGTCGTCGAGGTGCCCCGCAGCGCCTACCTGGAGCGGCTTGCCGAGGCCATCGGGTGACGGCGCCAGCCGTGTCGGCGAATCGGCGCCGGTGGGCCGCCACCCACCGGCGCCGAAGCGCTGGCTCCCGCCCACAAGGGGCCGGAAGCGACCGGCCCGACATGCTTGCTATCGGCGCCCTCGGCCCGGACTTGAGGATCTATTGACAGTGAGGCCCCGATGACCGACACCCCCCGTACCGCCGCCCCTGGCGCCAGCACCGGCGCGCCGCGCGACCCGGCGTGGATGATGCGCACCTACTCGGGCCACTCCACCGCCGCCGCGTCGAACGCGCTGTACCGCACGAACCTGGCCAAGGGCCAGACCGGCTTGTCGATCGCGTTCGACCTGCCCACCCAGACCGGCTACGACCCCGACTCCGACATGGCCCGCGGCGAGGTCGGCAAGGTCGGCGTGCCCGTCGCCCACCTCGGGCACATGCGCACGCTGCTCGACGGCATCCCGCCGGGCCAGATGAACACGTCGATGACGATCAACGCCACCGCCGCCTGGCTGCTCGCGCTGTACGTCGCCAACGCCGAGGAACAGGGCACGCCCAGCCGGGAACTGCGCGGTACGACGCAGAACGACATCGTCAAGGAGTACCTGTCGCGAGGCACGTACATCTTCCCACCCGAGCCGTCGAAGCGGCTGATCGTCGACATGGTCGCGTGGTGCGCCGAGCACGCCCCGCTGTGGAACCCGATCAACGTGTGCTCGTACCACCTCCAGGAGGCCGGGGCCACGCCGGTGCAGGAGATCGCCTACTCGATGGCGACGGCGATCGACGTGCTCGACGCGGTGCGCGACTCGGGTCAGGTCAGCTCGGAACGGTTCAGCCAGGTGTTCGGGTCGATCTCGTTCTTCGTCAACGCCGGCATCCGGTTCGTGGAGGAGATCTGCAAGCTGCGGGCGATGACCAGCATGTGGGAGACGCTCGGCCGCGATCGCTACGGCGTCACCGACGCGAAGGCGTTGCGGTTCCGCTATGGCGTGCAGGTCAACAGCCTCGGGCTGACCGAGAGCCAGCCCGAGAACAACGTCCAGCGGATCGTGCTCGAGATGCTCGGCGTCACACTGTCGAAGAAGGCCCGTGCCCGCTCGGTGCAGCTGCCGGCGTGGAACGAGGCGCTCGGCCTGCCGCGCCCGTGGGACCAGCAGTGGTCGCTGCGGATGCAGCAGGTGCTCGCGTTCGAAAGCGACCTGTTGGAGTACGGCGACCTGTTCGACGGGTCGGTGGTGGTCGAGGCCAAGACGGCCGAACTGCGCGCCGCGGCCCAGGCCGAACTCGACGACGTGCTGTCGATGGGCGGGGCGTTCACGGCGATCGACACGCTCAAGTCGCGGCTGGTCGGCTCGATGGCCACGCGTACACGGCGGATCGAGGGCGGCGAGCAAGTGGTCGTCGGCGTCAACAAGTTCGTCGAGACGGCCGAGTCCCCGCTCGGGGGCGATGAGGCGATCCTCACCGTCGACCCGGCGGTGGGTGCCGAGATGATCGCCGACGTCCAGGCCTGGCGACGAGCCCGTGATGGCGACGCGGTCGACGCCGCGCTGGCCGAGCTCGCCCGAGTGGCGGCCAGCGGCGACAACGTGATGTCGGCCACGATCGCGCTCGCCAAAGCCGGTGGCACCACCGGCGAGTGGGGCCAGGTGATGCGCGACGTGTTCGGCGAGTACCGCGCCCCTACCGGTGTGGCCGGTGCGACGGGTGGCTTGGTCGGCTCGCTCGGCGAGGTGGCCGAACGCGCCCGCGCCCTGCCCGGTGGCCCGCCCCGCTTCCTGGTCGCCAAGCCGGGTCTCGACGGGCACTCCAACGGCGCCGAGCAGATCGCCGTCGCCGCCCGCGACGCCGGCATGGAGGTGATCTACTCGGGTATCCGCCTCACGGTCGAGCAGATCGCCACGTCGGCCCGCGACGAAGATCCCGACGTGATCGGCCTGTCGATCCTGTCGGGGTCGCACCTCGAACTCGTGCCCGAGGTGGTCGAGGCGCTGCGGGTGGCCGGCGTGGACGCGCCGGTGGTGGTGGGCGGCATCATCCCCGATGCCGACCAACCCAAGCTGCTCGCCGCCGGGGTCACCCGCGTGTACACACCGAAGGACTACGAACTGTCGGCGATCATGGCCGACATCGTGCTCCTCGCCGAGCGCGCCCGCCAGGCGTCATAGCCCGGTGTGGTTTCGACAAGCTCAACCACCGGTGGTAGAGCCTGTCGAAACCGGGACCACCGCGTTACGTGGAACGTTGGGTGGTGAGGAGGAGGCCGAGGCGGGCTCCGGCGGCCACGGCCGATTCGCGATCGTGCACACCGAGCTTGCGGTACAGCCGGGCGACGTACGTCTTGGCCGTGTTCGACGAGATGAACAGGTCGGCGGCGATCTCGTCGAGCTTGCGGTCGGACTGAAGTTGACTGAGCACGAGCAACTCGCGCACGGTGAGCGGCTCGGACAGCTCGGCCGCCGGCCCACCGGAAGTACTCGCGAGCGCGTCGAGCGTGCGGTCGAGTTCGACGACGGCCTGGGCCGCGCCGGGCAGCAGGTCGAGCATCTCGTGCACCCTGCGCAGGCGCGCCGCGGCCCGGTCGGCCGCGCCCGGCTCGGGCGATGCGGCCTCCACCCGGGCCATCATGATCTCGGAACGCACACCGGGCAGGTGCATCGGACGGTCGTTGCTGACCCCCACCGCGGCGGTGGCCATCCGTTCGGCCTCGTCCTGGTCGCCGCGCAACAGCGCCAACTCGGCCGACACGATCAGCGCGTCGGTCATTCCCACCAGGTCGGGCTCGCCGAGCCGGCTCCACTCGTCGACCGCAGCCCGGGCGAACTGGGTGGGGTCGAGGCCATCGGCCGCCGCGTACACACCGGCAAGGATGCTCAACGACGACACTTCCGAGATCAAGGTCTTCGGCCGCAGGTACAGGTTCGTGGCCAGCCACACCGCCTCGCTGTGGCGGCGCGTCAGCGACAGCATGCGCGCGTGCCACGCGTCGGCGAACTCGTCGAACGGGTCACCCTCGCCGGGCGCCCGTAGCTCGCGCGACTCCTTGATCTTGCGCTCGAAGCCGTCGAGGTCGGCCCGCGAGCCGGCGAGGATGGCCTGGTAGACCGCCACCCGCGAGCGCAGCGTGCGGTCGGTGCCGGCCGCAGCCTGGGCCGCGGGCACCCACCCCACCCACTCGGCACGCGCCAGGAACAGCAACGCCCCGGTGTACTCGACGATGCGCCCGGGCGACGCCGACACCACGGTGCTCGGCACCGACAGCAGCCACTCGGCGACCTGGCGACGATGCCCAGCCGCGTAGAGCGGCCCGAGCTTGGCGAAGACGCGGTCGAGCACCTCGCCGTGCGCGTTGCGGGTCAACGCCTGCTGGATCGCCGCGACGTGCGGGCCCACGCCAGATGGATCAGTCGCCGCGGTCGTCTCCATGCGAGGCACCACCTCGTTCCTCCTCCGACACCCGCTTACTGCGAACGGTAACGCACGTACGCTCCACGCCACGCGAACTCGACGGGGGTGATTTGTGCGCTCGCCATGTCAGCCTCGTGTCAGGCGTGGACCGGCACGCGGTTGGCGTCGATCCACCGCTCCAGGGCCGGGCCCGACTCGAAACTGGTGATCAACGCGTAGCGCGGGGCCGCTCCGTTGTGTACCACGACGTGCCACAGGCGTTGGGTGTCGACCACGAAGCGGGCGCCCCGGTGCAACGGCACGCGGCGTTCGGTGGCCGGGTCGGGCAGGCCGTCCGGGCCGTTGTCCATCAGCAGCATGTAGCTGTCGGGGTGGTCGGTCAGTTCTACCCACGAACGCACCACCCAACCCTCGCCGTTGGGATTGAAGCGGTTGTTGTCGTCGCGGTGGATCGACCGGATCGCCTGGTCGCGGGCCTGCGGTTCGAGGCGGATGGTGCGCACCCGACCGAAGTTCGCGCCGACCGCGTCGACGTACTGACGCAACGTCGGTGCGACCTCGGCGTTGGTGGTCCACAACGCGTCCTTGTCGGTCTTGCCCTTGTCCCAAAAGCCGCGGCAGTCGAGTTCGCCATCGGCCGAAGCGATCGGCGCGAAGTTGGTGTCGCCGCCCGATTTCCAGTCCATGTACTCGAGCGAGAGGTACTCGGTGGCGGGAACCTCGACCGGCATGTCGGTGAGTTCGACGAACCCGTCGGTGGCGAGCACCGGCATCCGGTAGTGGTTGGTGTGGAGCGGGATGTTGACGCTCCAGTGGTCCTGGGTGGGCCAGAAGGCACCGTCGAGTCGGTCGGAACTCATGCCCGCGAGTCTACGAATCGCCCACCGGGCGTGGGTGGAGGCGAAAGTCCCATCGCCAGCGCGTCGCCGCGCCGCCGGTCACGATCCCGACGGGGGTGGCGGCATCGTGGCGTCGGGCACACACTCGGCCATCACGTAGATCCGCGGGTTGGGCAACTCGATCGTGGCCCCTTCGGGCACGGAGTTGGGGTCCTTGCCCGGGAAGCGATCCTCGTAGCGCTGGATCAGCACGTCGCGGGGCACGCAGAACTTGTCGGCGATCCGGCTCAGGCTCTCGCCGGCTTTGACCTGGTAGAAGATGATCCGCTCGTCGACCGTGGTGGACGGGGCGATCGTGGTGGTGGTCGTGTGGATCGGCGGCAGGCTCACGACCGCGTCGTCGTCGCCGATGCCGCAGGCGCCGAACACCAACAACGGTACGAGCGCCGCCACGGGAAGAACGACGACTCGGCTGGGCGCACGCATAAGCGTGCAGGCTACGTTGCCGCTGCCACGTAGCCTGGATTCGCCGACCGCTACGGCGGCGCGCCGGCGTTGCCGAGGCCACGGTCGTTGCGCTGACGGCGGCCCTCGGTTCACGGGCAGTGGAACCCAGCCTGCGTGGCGCTTGAACGCAAGGTGTTACGGAGCCGGGATTCACCGGGATGGCGGCGAGGAACGAGCCGCCAGATCGGTGGATCCAGGCTCAGGGCAACGGATCGCCGCCCAACCGCTCGAGTGCGGCCAACGCCTCGTCGAGCGTGGCGACCGGGATGATCTCGAGGTCGGCGCCTGCGGCCAACCGAGCCGCCTCGATGTCATCGTCGCCCTGGGCGGTGGGCACGATGAACACACGGACCCCCTGCTGAACCACCGCGGCGGCCTTCTGTGGCAGCCCGCCGATCGGCCCGACCCCGCCCTCGAGATTGATCGTGCCGGTGACCGCCACGGAACGACCGCCGGTGAGTTCTCCCGGCGAGAGCTCGTCGATCAGGGTCAACGTGAACGCCAACCCAGCCGACGGCCCACCGATCGAACCGGTGTTGATGTTGAGGTCGAACGGCAGGTCGACCCGGCGGGTGTCGTATGGGTAGAAGCCGACGATCGTGCGATCTGGGTCGTCGGGCGAGGCGGTCAACTCGACGTCGACGGTCAGCTCGCCAGCACCCGGCCGGTCGATCGTCATCTCGACGACGTCACCGGGCAGACGCCCGGCCAGCTGCCGGCCGAGGGCTTCGACGCCGTCGACCGCGACCCCGCCCACCGACACGATCTTGTCGCCCGGGTCGAGCACTTCGTCGGAGGGGCTCCACGTGAGGCACTGGGTGCCCTCGTCGTTGGCGACCAGACAGACCATGTCCTCGATGATGACCTCGCCGGGAACCAACTCGACGTCGAACCCCAACCGCTGCAGCGCGACGTACTCGGCGACCTGTTCGGCGGTGCGCATCTGCTGGAGGGCGATCGTGCGGTTCTGCTGCGGCGACTGGAAGCCGTACTTGCCTTCGTAGGTGAGGAACCGGACCGACGGGTCGTCGCGGCCGAGCAGCCACGACAGCACCGACTGGCGCGGTTCGGTGATGGTGACGAAGTAGATGTCGCCGTCGGGCTGATAGCGGGTTGCCACGTCACCGAGTTCGCCGAACTCGAGCCGATCGTCGACCGGCTGGGCGGCGCCGGGCACACGCGCGAACGGAGCGGACTGCATCTCGTCGAGACGCGCGTTGCGTACCTCGGCGGCGAGGCTCGACGGCAGCACCGACAGCATCGGCAGGACGAGCAGGAACAACATGGCCAGCGTCACGAGCGGGATGGTCAGCCAGCGCCATCGGGTGCTGGGTAGCGTGGGTGGGGCCGTGCCGTCCGTCGTCGCTGTCACAGTCGCTGTCTCCGTCGCCAGCCTCACCGCTCGAGCTGCCGTGATCGCCGCCCTGGCGATCACCGCGCTGTTGCTGGCCGGGTGGCGTAAGCCTGCCAGGGCCGAGCCGCGTTCGCACCGCGTCAGCGAGTTCGGGGCGCCACCCGCCCGGCGTCACGTGCGCCGGGCGACCGGTGTGCCGGTCGAACACCACCCCACCCCGCTGCATCACGGGGTCAACCCGCTGCGGCGCCTGCTGGCGGCCCTCGCCAGCGGGGGCATCGGTGTGCTGATGGGCGTGCTGACCGCGATCGTGGTCGCCTTCGGCACAGCGCTGGCGGTGATCTGGATGACGAACCTGCTCCGCCGATGAGCCCGCAACGCCTCTGCGTTCAAGCGCCACGCAGGCTGGGTTCCACCACCGGTGAACCAGGGCCGACGTCGACGCCACTGGCCGGCTGCGGAGTCGGTGAATCGAGGTGAGCGCCGCCCGGGACCGGCGAGTCCGTGTGGTGGTGGCCGGCCATACCGGCGACGCGGCGACGGCCCGCGCGCACCTCGGCGACGACGATGCCGACGTGCGCGCGGCCGCGATCGGGGCACTGGAACGGCTTGGCGCGCTGGCCCCCGGCGACGTCGTCACCGCGTTTGCCGACCCGGACCCGCAGGTACGTCGGCGCGCCGCCGAGGCTGCCGGCAAGCTGCCCGGCGTGTCGCTGATGCCGTTGCTCGACGACGCCGACGCCACGGTGGTCGAGGTGGCGGCATGGGCGTGCGGCGAACAGGAGTCCGTGCCCGGCGACGTGCTCGACCGCTTGATCGCGCACGCCACCGGGCACTCCGAACCGCTCGTTCGCGAGGCTGCCGCGGCGGCGCTCGGAGCGATCGGCGACGAGCGTGGTCTGCCGGCGATCTTGGTCGCCTGTACCGACAAGCCGAACGTGCGCCGCCGGGCGGTCTTGGCCCTGGCGCCGTTCGACGGCGACGAGGTCGACGCCGCACTCACCCGAGCGCTCGAAGATCGCGACTGGCAAGTCCGCCAAGCCGCCGAAGACCTCCAAGGTGGTTGAGCCTGTCGTTACCACCGTCGCCGTGCGGCCCGGTGGTTTCGACAGGCTCAACCACCTCGGGCTCGACCACCGTGGTTCAGGTCAGGACAGGTCGTAGCGGTAGATGTTGGTGTCGTAGGGGGTGAAGCCGATCCGCTGGTACAGGCGGTTGGCGGCCTCGCGTGACGGGCGGCTGGTGAGGCTGACGTGCTTGGCGCCGCGGGCGCGCGCCGAGGCCAGCGCGGCCTGGTTGAGCGCTTCGCCCACCCCGTGCCCGCGGGCACCGTCGTCGACCACGACGTCTTCGATCCACGCCTTGAGCCCGGTGGGAATGCGGTACGTCGCCAGCGTCAGGGCACCGACGATGCGCCCATCGAGTTCGGCCACGAATAGGTCGGAGGCTGGGCTGTCGGCGATCTCGGCGAGTTCGGCCGCAGAGGGCGGCGGCGACGATCGCGACAGCTGCGGGATCAGCGCCGCGAACGCGTCGACCAGGGCATCGTCGACCTGCTCGGCACCAGCGACCACACGGACAATCGGCAGCAAAGGCGGCGTGGACATCGGGGGTAGGGTAGGTGACAGATGGAGCACGTGCGTTGGCTCGACGAGGCGGAGACCGACCTGGGCGTCACGAACCCGGTGGTGTTGGCCGCTTTCACCGGCTGGAACGATGCCGGCGATGCTGCATCGAGCGCGCTGCGCACGCTGATCGAATCGGCGCAGGCACGCCCGATCGCCGAGATCGACCCCGAGTGGTTCACCGACTTCGCCACCGTGCGTCCGCACGTGCGCCTCGACGACGACCAGCGCCGCCACATCGTGTGGCCCACCGTCGGTGTGTGGGCGGCATCGCTGCCCGGCGCCGACGTGCTGTTGATCCTCGGGCCCGAACCGGCGCTGCGGTGGCAGTTGTTCTGCGAACAGCTGGCCGTCATCTGCGAGCGGGCTGGGGCGACGCTGGCGATCACGCTCGGCGCGCTGCTGGCCGACGTGCCGCACACGCGGCCCACCCACATCATCGGTACCGCCGCCGACGACGCGCTGATCGACCGGTTCGACCTCGAACGTTCGAACTACGAGGGCCCCACCGGCATCGTCGGTGTGCTCCAGCACACGCTGTCGGCGATCGGTCTGCAGACCGCCTCGCTGTGGGCCGCGGTGCCCGGCTACGCCGCCCAGATCTCGTCGCCGAAGGCGGCCGTGGCACTGGTCGAGCGGGCCTGCGCGATGATCGGCACACCTGTGCCGCGCAGCGAACTGGCCGTGCAGGCCGACGACTACGAGGCCAAGGTGGCCGGGTTGATCGGCGACGACGACGACCTGCGCACGTACGTCACCCGGCTCGAGGCGATGGCCGACGAGATGGACGACGACGGCGACCGCGCTCCCAGCATCGGGCTCGACGGCACCGACCCGGCCGCGCTGACGGCCGAGATCGAGCGGTTCCTCCGCGAGCGCGGCCAATCGGATTGACGTGAGCCGGCCGGCTCGCAACGGCGAGCGTTTCGATCTGGTCGTGTTCGACGCCGATGACACGCTGTGGCGCAGCGAGGACTACTTCTCGCTGGCCGAACAGTTCTTCGCCGACCAGGTGGGCCCGTACGCGCCCGACGGCGTCGACGTGCTCGCAGATCTGCACCGGATCGAGGTGGGCAACGTGCCGGTATCGGGCTACGGGGTCAAGCCGTACGCGCTGTCGATGGTGGAAGCCGCCGTGCACGTCACCGGTGGGACGGTGCCGTCGAGCGTGATCCTCGCACTCGTCGAATACTCGTACGACATGTTGCAGCACCCGGTCGAGTTGCTCGACGGAGTCGCCGACACGCTCGCCGAACTGCACCGCAGCCACCACCTCGCGCTGATCACGAAGGGCGACCTCCTGCACCAGATGCGCAAGTTCCGCGCGTCGGGCCTGGCGCCGTTGTTCGGTCGCGTGCGCGTCGTCGAGGAGAAGGACACCGAGACCTACCGCGAGGTGTTCACCGAATGGTCGGTCACCGCCGACCGCACGCTGATGGTCGGCAACTCGATCCGGTCCGACGTGCTCCCGGTGCTGGAACTCGGTGGCTACGGCATTCACGTGCCGTACCACACCACCTGGAGCCACGAGCACGTCAACGACCACCCAGGAGGCTTCACCGAGTTGCCCCGCCTGGCCGACCTCCCCGCCTGGCTCGCCGACACCCAAGGTGGTTGAGCCGGTCGAAACCACCTACAGCTTCCGGAGTTGGACGCTGTTGACGCGGTGGTTGCGCTCTTTGCGCAACACCAGGCTTGCCCGGTCGCGGGTGGGGGCGATGTTCTCACGCAGGTTGCGCCCGTTGATCGTCGCCCAGATGTGACGTGCGGTGGCTTCGGCCTGGGCCTCGTTGAGTTTGCCGTAGTGGAAGAAGTAGCTGCTCGGGTCGCGGAACACCGACTGCCGTAAGGCGTTGAAGCGGGCGACGTACCACTCCTCGATGTCGGCCTCGTCGGCGTCGATGTAGATCGAGAAGTCGAAGTAGTCGCTGACGAACTCGACGCCGGTGCGGTTGACCTGGAGCACGTTGAGGCCCTCGACGATGACGATGTCGGGCTGGCGCACGGTGACCCGCGTGTCGGGAAGGATGTCGTAGGCGATGTGGTCGTACACCGGTGCCGACACCTCCTCGGTGCCGCTCTTCACCTCGCGCAGGAACGCCAGCAGCGCCCGGGTGTCGTAGCTCTCGGGGAACCCTTTGCGTTCCATCAGCCCACGCTTGGCCAGCTCGGCGTTCGGGTAGAGAAACCCGTCGGTGGTGACTAGGTCGACCTTGGGATGGTTCGGCCAGCGCGCCAGCAATGCCTGAAGGATGCGCGCGAACGTCGACTTGCCGACCGCCACCGAGCCGGCGACGCCGATCACGTACGGCACCTTCGGGGCGATCGACCCAAGGAACGTCGACGAGACGCGCTGGAGGTCCTGTACCGCGCTGACATACAGGTTGAGCAGGCGGCTCAGCGGGAGGTACACCGCCGACACCTCGTCGAGGTCGATCCGTTCGATGATGCCGCGTAGCCCGTCGAGGTCGGCCTGGCGCAGCGTCAAAGGGGTGGCCGCGCGGAGCACCGCCCACTCCTCGCGATCGAACGTCAGGAAGCGGTCGCTCATCAGCGGGTCACCCTACGCTGCGGCTATGGACCGCAAACAGCTCGGTGCCTGGTACACACCCCCCGAGCTGGTCGCCGAAGTCGCCACCGCCGTCGAACAACTGCTCCCGGTCGTCGAGTGCCGCACCCGCGGCGATGGTCTCGATACACCGGGCAGGGCCCGGCACTCGACCACCGGGGGGCGTCGTGTACTCGATCCGGCGTGTGGGGATGGGCGGTTGCTGACCGCGGTCGCCGATCGGCTCGGGGGCGGCGGCGAGTTGGTGGGGTGCGACATCGACCCCACCGCGGTCGCCGCTGCCCGCGCCGCCGGCATCGATGCGTTCGTGGCCGACGCGTTGCACAACGACTGGGGCGGGGCGACGTTCGACGTCGTGGTCGGCAACCCCCCGTTCCTGTCGCAGATGGCGGCGGCGACCTCCCGCGGCGGGTCATCCCGGCACGGCGGCGGCCCGTACGCCGACGCGGCCGTCGAGTTCCTCGCCCTCGCCGCACGGCTCGCCCGGCCCGACGGTGGCGTGGTCGCGCTCGTGCTGCCGCAGTCGATCCTGGGGGCGCGTGACGCCGGCCCGGTCCGCGCCGCGGTCGGCGAGATGGCCGGGCTGGCGTGGTCGTGGTGGCAGCCCGCGCAGGCCCTGTTCGACGCGGCGGTCAACGTGTGCGTGCTCGGTCTCCGGCGCGGCGAGCACACCCCGCCGTCGGCGTGGACGCGGGTGGTGACCGACCGCCTCGGGGTGCCCGCGCTCGACCCGGCCGCGTTGCGCACCGCGGGCTCGCTCGGCGAGCGAGCCGGGCTGAACGCCAACTTTCGTGACGAGTACTACGCGCTGGTGCCGGCGGTGAGCGACACCGCCGACGGGCCGCCCCTGGTGACGAGTGGCCTGATCGACCCAGGCGTGTGCCATTGGGGTGCCCGTTCGGTGCGGTTCGCCAAGCACGAGTTCGCCGCGCCCCGGGTCGACCTGGGTCGGCTCACCGGCCGCTTCCCGGCCTGGGCGGCGCGCAAGCTGGTCGCCAAGGTGCTGGTCGCCAACCAGACGAAGGTGATCGAGGCGGTCGCCGACCCGCACGGCGCATGGCTGCCGGGCGTGCCGGTGTCGACGGCGACGCCCACCGACCCCGCCCAGGTGTGGGAGCTGGCGGCCGTGCTCACGTCGCCGGTGGCCTCGGTGATGGCCTGGCAGGCGGCAGCCGGCACCGGCCTGTCGACGTCGGCGATCCGACTCACGCCGGCCGTGCTCGCCGCGACCCCGTGGCCGTCGGGCAGCCTCGATGCGGCTGTGGCTGCCCTGCGCGCCGGCGATGTCGCGGCCTGCGCCCACGACGTCTGCCGCGCCTACGGCCTCGGCACCGACGCCGCCCCGCTACTCGACTGGTGGCACACCCTCCGCCCCGGTTGACCTGCGGTGTGGTCTCGATACACCGGCTGCGCCGGCACTCGACCACCGGTACTGACGGCCGGCACCGACCACGGTGGTGACGGTGGTCGAGTGCCGGTGGTGACGGTGGTCGAGTGCCGGGCTCTGCCCGGGGTATCGAGACCGGGGTGGCAGATGGCACCTTGGCTGGCGGAGGGGTTCCCCGGCAGACTGGCGGGGATGCGCGTGCTGTTCCGAACCTTGCTGGCAGCGGCCGTGATCGCCGGCATCGCGAGCTGCGCGGGCGACAGCGGGTCGCCGAGCGAGCTGCAGCTCACCACGGCCGGCGAGCTCGGTTGGCAGCTGGCCCGCGAGAAGGGGTGCGCGGCATGCCACGGCACGAACGGGCAGGGCAACGTCGGGCCCGCCTTCGCCGGACTGTACGGCAGCACCGTCGAACTCCAGGACGGCACCACGGTCGTCGCCGACGACGACTACCTGATCCGCTCGATCAAGGACCCCAACGCCGACAAGGTCAAGGGCTACAACCTGCCGATGCCGACGAACAACCTCAGCGACACCGAGATCGCCTCGATTCTCGACTACCTCCGCGACATGGCAGGCGGCGGGTGAAGCGGCTGGCCGTCGCCCTCGCCGCGCTGGGCCTGCTCGCCGGATGTGGCAGCGACCCCCACGAGTTCGCCGGTCTGACGGTCGAGCCGCTTCCCCAGGTGGGCGACGTCACGCTCCCCGACCTGGCCAACGGCGGTGCCCCGTTCACGATGCGGGCACCCGACGGCGGTTTGCTGCTGGTGTACTTCGGCTACACGAACTGCCCGTTCGAGTGCCCGACCACGCTCGGCGACGTGAGCCTGATCGAGCGGGCGCTCGCCGTCGACGACCCCGGCATCGACCAGCGGATCGAACTGGCGATGGTCACGGTCGACCCGGCGCGCGACCTGCCCGTGTTGGCCGACTACGTCACCGGGTTCGTCGCCGACGGCCATGCGCTCGGCACCGACGACGACACCGTGCTGCGCGCCGCCGCCGACGCGTTCCTCGTGTCGTACCAGGTGGCCGGCGAGCAGGTCGCCCACTCGACGCACCTGTACGCGGTCGACGACACCGGCGCCAACGTCATGGTGTGGACGTTCCCCACCGACCGCGACGCCCTCCAAGCCGACATCAAGGCCCTCCTCGCCCAATCCTGAGTTTGCCCCAGTCGTCTCGATACAACGGAGGGGCGGCTGCGCCGCGAGTGCGCCACTCGACGACCTTGTCCCAAGGTGGTCGAGTGCCGCCGCCAGGCGGTGTATCGAGACCACTCGCCCGGGAAAACGGTGTCAGCGGTGCCAGGGGGCGGCGGGGCTGACGGTGCCCTCACCGCCGGTGAGCACGTCGACGCCCGTGTCGGTGACCAGGCAGGTGTGCTCGAACTGGGCGGTGCGCTTGCCGTCGGCGGTGACCGCGGTCCAGTTGTCGTTCCACATCTTGTGCTGCCACGTGCCGAGCGTGATCATCGGCTCGACGGTGAACGTCATGCCCGGGCGCATGATGGTGGAGTTGCGCGAGTCGTAGTAGTGCAGCACCTGGATGTCGGTGTGGAACTGCTCGCCGATGCCGTGCCCGACGAACGCCTTGACGACGCCCAGCCGGTGCGTCTTGGCGTGGTCTTCGATCGCCCGCCCGATGTCGCTGATGGGGCGACCCGGCTTGATCGCCTCGATACCCTTCCACATGCACTCTTCGGTGATCCGTACGAGGTCGCGGCTCTGCTGATCGACCTCGCCGACGAAGAACGTGGCGTTCGTGTCGCCGTGGACACCACCGATGTAGGCGGTGATGTCGAGGTTCATGATGTCGCCGTCCTGGATCGCCCGGGTGTCGGGGATGCCGTGACAGATCACCTCGTTGGCCGACGTGCACAGGCTCTTGGGGTAGCCGTGGTAGTTGAGGGTGGACGGGTAGGCGCCGCGCTCGATGTAGAGGTTGTGGCAGTACTCGTCGACGTCTTCGGTGGTGATGCCGGGCCGGAGGAACTCGCCGGTGAGGCGGAGGATTTCGGCGGCGAGCCGGCCGGCGTAGCGCATCCGCTCGATCACCTCGGGCGACTTGATCCGCGGCTCTTCCCAAGCGACGACGTCGCCGGTGTCGGCGTAGGGCGGCCGGGGGATGTCGGCCGGCACGCTGCGCATCGGCGACACGAGACCGGGCAGCACTCGTCCTTCGTCCTTGCGGTGGCAGCGCTTGTACTTCCGCCCGCTGCCGCACCAGCACGGGTCGTTGGCCTGCGGCAGGACGGCCGGCGGCTGTACCAGTGTGTGCATACGTATCGAGTCTACGCCCCGAGACGACCCCGCCGACGGTGGTGACCCAGGTGGTTGAGCCTGTCGAAACCACCGAGATCACCCCGGGCGTCAGACCAGTAGGTCGGTGGTGCCGACGGGCACACCGTGGCCGAGCACGGGCTCGGCGAACGCGGCCGGGTCGACATCGACACCGAGCCGACGCAGCACCTCGGCGATCACCAGGCCGACCGCCCGGCTCGTCCCGTCGGCGATCTTGACAGCCGCCGTCCGCCCGTCGGGCAGCGCCGCCGCGAACACGCCTTCCGCGCCGGCCTTGGCCATCAGGCCGGGGACGGCCTGCATCAGGCGAGTGACCGTACGACCGTCGCCGTCGACCAGGTCGGGCCAGGCGGTCATCGCCCGCCACGTGGCCGCGTGGGCGGTAGCCAGCCTGGCGTACGAGGCGGCCAGCCCGACCAGCGGCGTGGCGTGGGTGGGTGCGCCGCAACCGTCGATGCCGACGAACACGGCGTCCGCTCCGGGTTGCCCGGTCTGGCTGGCGAAACGTTCCGTGATCGCTCGCTGGAGCGGGTGCTCGGTGGCCAGGTAGTCGGCCCGATCCCAGCCGTTCACCACGCACGTGGCGAGCATCGCCGCGTGCTTCCCCGAGCAGTTCTGGAGCAGCGGTGACGCCGCTCCGCCGCCGCGCAGCACGGCCTCGGTAGCGGCACTGTCGAGCGGCAGCGACGGCGTGTTGCCGAGGTCGGTGGCGGTCAGCCCCGCTGCCGCGAGGGTCGACTCCACGACGGCCAGGTGGCGCGGCGTGCCGGCATGGCTGGCGCAGGCGAGCGCCAACTGCTCGTCGGTGGCGCGCCACCCGAGTGCCAGCATCGCTTCGGCCTGGAGCGGCTTGTTCGACGAGCGCGGGAAGATCGTCACGTACGGGTCGCCGAACGCCACCGCGACCGACCCGTCGGCGGCGAGCCCCACCGCGGCACCGGCGTGGACGCTCTCGCGGAACCCCGAGCGGGTAGTGACCGCCAGAGGCACGAACGCACCCGCATCGACCCCGGTCATGTCGAGCGGCTCATTCGTCGACCGTGAGGTCGGTGGGGACTTCCAGCCAGTCGCTGTCGACGACCTCGTGGCGCTCACCCCATTCACTGCCGATCGCCTGCATCATCGCCGCCGCCGGCAACGCCAGGATGGCCCCGGCCACGTCGAGCACGGCAATGCCCGCCAGCGCGGCACCGAACGCCACCGCCGGGTGCAGTTCCATCGTGCGTGCCGTGATGCGGGGGGCGAAGAAGTAGTTCTCGATCTGCTGGTACAAGACGATGAAGCCGAGCACGATCGCGGCCTTGATCGGCGAGTCGAGGAACGTCAGCACCACGGGCAGCACACCGGCGATGTAGGTACCCACCACCGGCAGGAACTGGCTGACGACACCCACCCACAGGGCCAGCGGGATCGGCGCCTCGATGCCGGCCGACTGGAACACCACCCAGTGCAGGAACGCCGACAGTGCCGCGAGCAGCAGCCGCGAGTAGAGGTAGCCGCCGGTCTTGGCGATCGCCAACTCCCACGCGGCGAGCACCTGGCGCTGGCGGTCGGGGCGCAGGCGGCTGCAGATCGCCCGCCGCAGGCGGGGGCCGTCGGCGACGAGGTAGAACGTGAACAGCAGCACCGAGAACAGCTGGACGAGCCCGTTCAGGGCGGTCAGCGAGAGCGCCACAGCGTTGTCGCTTTGGGCATCGATGAAGCGCTGCACCGGGCCGGTCGGGTTGTTGAACTCGTCGATCACCTGTTGCGGGTCGAGGTTCGTGCCGAACGTGTCGTTGATGCGGTCGACCGTGTCGGTGATGTAACTCTCGGAGTTCCGTAGCAGGTCGACGATCTGGCTGGCGACGAGCGCGCCCATCGCGGTGACGAACGCGATCACCATCAGCACGGCGCCGAGCAGGATCAGCGCGGTCGCCCGCCCACGTCGCCAACCTCGCCGGGCGAGCCGGTTGACGCCGGGCTCGATCGCGAACGCGAGGAACAGCGACACCACCAGCAGCAGGATCAGCGAGTCGACCTGGTCCCAGATGTACCGCACGATGCCGACCGCGAGGAACCCCGCCCAGAAGATCAGGATCGCCCGGATCATCCACGGCGGGACGCGCTGGCTCGCGTCGCGGTCGGGCGGCGGGTTCGCGGCAGGTTGTGCGGTCAACTCGGCGGTGTCGTCCGACACGTCGACTGACACTACCGAGCGTCAGCCGGCGCGGTCGGGCATCGTCTACCCGTTCTGCGCGGCAGCCCACGTGGTCGCGATCGACGCCGCGACCTCGCGCCCACCGACGGCATCGCCGTTGAAGTCGATCGTCAGGCGCTGGTCGCCGACCACCGCGATCAGCGTCGACTTCCCCTCGTCGGCTGGGTTCTGGAGCGCGAACACGGCAGGGTCGGCCCCGGCGACGTCGATCGGCTCGTAGGGGCTGCCGAACTGCTGGCCGGCGTGATCGCCATTCCGGACGCCGACCAACTCGTGGTCGCGAGTGCCCCACTGGACGCTGGCGTCACCCCAGCCGCATTGCGACAACGAGTCGCTGTCGACGACGGCGCGTTCGGCCACCTCGACACCAGGGAACATCGCCCCGACGGTGGCCGTGTCGCTCAGCGCACACAGTTCGGCTGCGGTCCAGTGCCCGACGCCCCCCAGGCTCGCGCCCGACCCGGCGTCGGCGGGCTCGTCGTCGCCTCCCCCGCAGGCTGCGAGGAACAGGGTCAATGCACCGGCGACTATGCCGAGCTTGCGGCTGGGGGCGGTGGACAAGTGGGTGCGAGAGGCCACGGGCAAACTCCTGGTGTCGGGGGCCGGCCTGTGCAGGCCCGCTCTCCAGACACCGTCTCATCCGGCCGTCAACCAGCCGCTAACCACGGCCGCGAGCGAGGTCAGTCGGCGTGTTCGGTGATCGTCACCGACTCGATGACGACGTCGTCGACCGGGCGGTCGCCGGGGCCGGTCTTCACGCGCTGCATCGCATCGAGCACGTCGAGGCCCTTCACGATCTTGCCGAACAGGCTGTACTGCGGGGGCAGGCCGGCACCGCTCGGGCCCGAGATCAAGAAGAACTGGCTGCCGTTGGTGTCCGGGCCGGCGTTGGCCATCGCGACCGATCCGATCTCGTACTGCCCGGGCTTGGGCAGCTCGTCGGCGAAGCGATAGCCCGGGCCACCGCGCCCGGTACCGGTGGGGTCGCCGCCCTGGCACACGAAGCCGTTGATGATCCGGTGGAAGACGATCCCGTCGAAGTAGTGATGCAACGCCAGGAACACGAAGTTGTTGGTGGTGACCGGCGCCTTGATCGGGTCGAGGGCAATCACCAGTTCGCCCATCGACGTCGTCATCGTGGCCGTGTATCGCTTGTCGGGGTCGATGCCCATCTCGGGCGGCCCCGAGAACTGCTGAAGCGTGGGCGCGGAACCGTCGAAGGGCGGGAAAGCGGTGGCCATGGAAACGAAGCTAACCGCTACTTCATGACACCGCTCAGGCATGATCGCCGGTATGGCCCCGCGCAAGACCGAACACGTGTGCACCGAGTGCGGCACCGGGCACCCGAAGTGGGGCGGCCAGTGCGCCGGCTGCGGGGCGTGGAACACGCTGGTGGAAGAGGTGGTCGGCCCGGCTGCCGCGCCGGCCGCCGGCCCGGCCGCGACCGCCCCCGTACAGATCGGCGACGTCGACCCGAACGCGGCAACGCCGGTGGCCACCGGCATCGACGAGCTCGACCGGGTGCTCGGCGGCGGGCTGGTGCCCGGCTCGGTCACGCTGCTGGGAGGCGAGCCGGGGGTGGGCAAGAGCACGTTGCTCCTGCAGCTGCTGGCCGCCTGGCCGGGGCGGGCGCTGTACGTGAGCGCCGAAGAGAGCGCCCAGCAGGTACGCCTGCGAGCAACACGGTTGGGTGCCGTGCGCGACGACCTGTGGCTGTCGGCCGAGACGGCGCTGCCGCACGTGATCGCCTCGGTCCACTCGCTCCAGCCGGGCATCGTGGTGGTCGACTCGATCCAGACCGTGCACGACCCGATGCTCACCTCACCACCGGGCTCGGTCGGACAGGTCCGCCATTGCGCCCACGAACTGGTGGCGGTGGCCAAGCAGACGGGCATCCCGGTGGTGCTGGTCGGGCACGTCACCAAGGAGGGGTCGCTGGCGGGGCCGCGGGTGCTCGAGCACGTGGTCGACACGGTGCTCGCGTTCGAGGGCGAGCGCCACCACGCGCTGCGGATGGTTCGTGCGGTGAAGCATCGCTTCGGGCCCACCAGCGAACTCGGGCTGTTCGAGATGGCCGGGCACGGGCTGGTGGGTGTGCCCGACCCGAGCGAGCTGTTCCTCGGCGACCGCCGCACGGGCGCTCCCGGCTCGGTGGTGGCGCCCTCGGTCGAAGGGCATCGCCCGCTGGTGGTCGAGGTCCAGGCACTCACCGCCAAGGGCATCGAGGGCGTGCCGTCGCGGCGCACGGCCCAGGGGCTCGACGGGAACCGCCTGGCGATGCTGCTGGCCGTGTTGCACCAGCGCGCCAAGGTGCCCGCCGGCTCGTACGACGTGTATGCGTCCACGGTGGGTGGCGTGCGGTTGGTCGAACCCGGCCTCGACCTGGCGGTGTGCCTGGCGGTCGCGTCGGCCATCGGTGGGGTGCCGCTGCCGAACGACGTGGTCGTGTTCGGCGAGGTCGGGCTGGCGGGCGAGGTTCGCCAGGCCGCCCATGCCGGTCGGCGGCTGGCCGAGGCCGCTCGGCTCGGGTTCCGCCGGGCGATCGTGCCGGCGCGCACGCCAACCCCGCCCGACGGCTCGGGCCTGCGGCTGGTGCCCGTCGCCACCCTCGCCGAGGCGATTTCTGCCGCCGGCCTTTCCGGTTCGGGGTTCTCGCCGCCCACACACAGGTGACGTTCCCGACGCGACCTGTGAGAGGGGTACCGTGTATGACCATGCAGGTGCTTGCCAGCACCGACGACGTGCCAGGCCTGGCCGACCTGATCAAGCGTCGCCGCGAGCTCGACATCGACCACTACGACGAGGTGTGGGAGGGGGTGTACCGCGTCGTGAACACGCGCCACGTTGACCATCAAGAGGTCTTGTCGGCGCTGACGGCCCGCTACTACGACCCTGCCCGCGCGCTCGGCTGCTACTGGACCGGGGTCAACATCGGCCTCGTCGACGTCAACAACCGGGTGCCCGACCTGGCGCTCGTGCCGCGCGACACGCCGCGCACGTCGCCGGCCTTCTTCAGCACCGCGCTGATGGTGGTCGAGATCCTCTCACCCGGCGAGAAGCCCGGCCTGAAGCTCGACTTCTACGCCCAATGGAACGTGAACGAGTACCTCGAGATCGACCGCCGCAAGCAGCGGGTCTCGTTGCTGGCCAACCGCGGCGGCGAGTGGCTGCCGATCGAGGCCAGCGAGGTGTTCGAGCTCACCGTCGCCGACGTCGTCGCGTTGCTTCAGGAACTCGGCAACTGACAGGGAGAACGGCTGCGGCGGGTGGCAAACCGGCCGCGCGACGTACACTCGGCCCATGGCGAACCGGTATGGCGCGGCCAACGAGGCGATGCGCAACGCGCTCGCCCAGGTCGCCCCCGGTAACCCCTTGCGTGAGGGCATCGACCGGATCGTACGTTCGAAGGCCGGGGCGCTGCTGGTGTTGTCCGACGCACCGGAAGTGTTGGCGATCTGCTCGGGCGGGTTCCTCGTCGACGCGCCGTTCAGCCCGCAGCGCCTGAGCGAACTGGCGAAGATGGACGGCGCGATCGTCATCTCGGTCGACGGCAGCCGGATCGCCCGGGCCAACGTGCACCTCGTGCCCGATCCCACCGTGCCCACCAGCGAGACCGGCACGCGTCACCGCACGGCCGAACGGGTGGCCCGCTCGATCGACGTCCCGGTGATCTCGGCGTCGGAGGAGATGGGTGTCATCAACGTCTACGCGGGCGGCACCAAGCGCCAACTCCAGGTGGTCAGCGTGCTGCTCGACCGGGCCAACCAGGCGCTGCAAACGCTCGAGCGCTACAAGGCTCGCCTCGACGATGCGCTCGCCAACCTGACCGCGCTCGAAATCGAAGACGTCGTCACCGTCAAGGACGTCGTCAGTGTCGTGCAGCGTGGCGAGATGGTCGCCCGCATCGCCGACGAGATCGAGACGATGATCATCGAGCTCGGTGTCGACGCGCGCCTGCTGCGGCTGCAACTCGACGAGATGTACAACGAGATCGACGACGAACTCGACCTGGTCGTCGCCGACTACCTACCGCCGCACCGCAACGTCGACGACACGCTCGACGAGATGGCCCGGCTGCGCGACGACGACGTGCTCAACGCCCGGGTGGCACTCAAGTCGCTGCACCTCGGCGATGTCGAACTCACCGACGAGATCGCCCCCAAGGGCCTACGCCTGCTGCGCCGGGTGCAGTCGTTGCCGCCCGACCTGGCGATCCGCATCGCCAACAACTTCGGCGGGCTGGCACGGCTCCAGCGGGTGACACTCGACGAGTTGATGGAGGTCGACGGCGTCGATGCCGGCGTGGCCAGCGAGGTCAAGAAGACGCTCGAGCGCGTCACCGAAGACACCATCTTGGGCCAATATCACTAACTGCCCACCTCGGTGGCAACCACCGGCTCAACCATCGAGCCCGGTGGTTGAGCCTGTCGAAACCACCTGCGCCCAGGTCAGCTCGTGAACTGCACGGCCCCTCGCTCGGCGACGTAGCCGGTGATCAGTTCGGCGATGAACGCTGTGTGGTACGGGTGGTCGCGGTACGCCAGGTAGCCCTCGACATCGTCGAACTCACCGACCACGACGTAGTCGTAGTTCCCGGGGTTCACCCCTGCGTCGGAACCGTGGTGGTAGCCCCGGATGGTCGCCACGTTGGCCGGCATCGTGTCGAGGCTGGCGCGAATACGAGCGAGGTGATCGGCATCGACGTCAGCGGTCCAGCGGAACATCACGCAGTGGTGGAAAGCCATGCGCGCACAGTAACCGGGGAGGGTCGGACCCTCCCCGGTTGTGCGGGCTACTCCACCCAGCCGGTGACGTCGACGATCACGTCGCCGCCGGCCTTGGCGAAGATGCACACGGTGCCCTCGGCGGACAGCTGCGTGAAGGCGTTGTTGGCACGGACCAACCCTGCCGTGGCGTGGTTCACGTTCGACGCCTTCGGCACCGTGTCGGTGCACGGGAACAGCGTGAGGTAACCGGGGCCGTCGGGATCGACGACGGTGAGGTTGAACAGCACCGCGGTCGCCGTGTCGGGAACGCTGCCGCGCCCGGTGACCTGAACCTCGATTTGCTGTTCGGCGGCGAGGCGACCGGGGGTACCGGTGGCGCTGCCGTCGATCAGCGGCGGCTGACCAGGGCGGGTGTCGAGGAATCGCTCGGGAGCGATCGCCGACAAGCCCTCGACGCCCTCGGTCACGTACCCGGCGACGTCGACGATGACGTGCGACGCAGCCTTCGACATGATGCACAGTTCACCGTCGTCCGACAGCGATGCCAGCGCCCCGTTCGGCACGATCTGGCCGGGCATGTAGTTGAGCGTCGAGGTCGCCGGCAGATCGCCGCACGGGAACAGACGCAGGTAACCCGGGCCCTCCGGACCCACGGCGGTGACGTTGACGAACACCGCCGTGGCCTCCGGCGGGATGTCGCCGCGGTCGGCGATCTGGACCCGGGCGATTCCTTCGGCGGCGACGATGCCCTCGCCTTCGGAGGCGTGGTCGAACGTCACGGCCGAGCCGTCGGTGCGGGTGTCGAGGTACCGCGTCGGGGTGATGCCGACCAGCGGCGAGTCGGCCGGCACGTAGCCGTTGACATCGAGCGCGAAGTCGGCACCGGCCTTCGTGTACACGCAGATCTCGCCACCCTGGAGCGGTACCACCACGTTGTTGGCGACGATGTCGCCGGGCAGATAGTTGACGTGCGATGCCTTGGGCACGGTGGCCGTGCACGGATACAGCGTGGCGAAGCCGGGGCCGTCGGGCTCGATCACCGTCAGGTTGGCCACCACGCCGATCGCGTCGTCAGGAACGTCGCCACGGTCGGCGATCAGGATCTTGAAGATCTGGTCGGCGCCGAGGAAGCCGGTGCCGTCGAACTCGTCGTCGAACGTCGGCTCGCCCTCTCGGCTGTCCCAGTACCGGGCCGGTTCCACCGGGATGATCACGTCGACCTCGACGGGCGGTTCGAGCGGGGCGACCACGATCACCTGGGCCGCGGGCGCGGCCGACGCCGTATTCGGGTTGCCAGCGAGGTCGGTGACCGCACCCGTCTTGACGGCGAGCGTGATCGTGCCGGCCTCGGCCACGGCGGCGAACGTCACCGTGTACGTCGGGCCGGTACCGGTGATGGTCGGCGTCGCCGACGTACCACCGATCGTGAGATCGGAAGCGTCGAACGCCCCGGTCACCGCCTCGGAGAACACGACGCTGAACACGGCGTCCTCCCCAAACTCGATCCCCGGGTCGACCGCACTAACTGCAACCGATGGAGCAGCCCGGTCGACAGCGACCGACACGACGTTGCTCGCCGCGCTGACGTTGCCGACCCCGTCGGTCACCGCTCCCGCGACCACGCCGAGTGTCAGGTTCCCCGTGGCACCAACGGGAACGTTGACCCTGACGATGATCGGATCGCCGCTGCCGTCGACCGAGGCGACGGACGCCCCAGCAACCCCACCGACCACGAAGTCACCCGTGGCCAAACTGGCCGGGTCGCTCGACGTGACATCGAATGGCACCAATGCGGAGTTGGTCGGCGAAGTTCCGGAGTACGCCGCCGTCACCGTCGGGGCGACACGGTCGACCGCGACCGAAACGACATTGCTCGCCGCGCTCGCGTTGCCCGCGTCGTCCGTCACGCCCCCGGCAACCACGCCGACCGACACGTCACCGTCAGCGCCCACAGGCACCGACACCGTGACAGTCCACGACGAACCAGCGCCCGTCACCGACTCCACCGTCGAACCGACATCACTGTCCAGATCGACATCGCCAGCCGTCAACGTGCCGTCCTCACTCAACGTCACATCGAACGACAAGGTCGCCGCGTTCGTGGGGGCGGAGCCCGAGTACGCCACTGTCACCGTCGGCGCGACTCGGTCAACAGCGACCGACACAACGTTGCTGGCGATGCTCGCGTTGCCGGCCGCGTCGGTGACACCGGTTGCAACGCCGAGCGACACCTGACCGTCGGCGTCCTCGGGTACCGATACGGTCACCGTCCACGACGTTCCCGCCCCGACGACCGACTCAATCTCTACTACGACATCACTGGCCAGCTCGATGTCGGCCTCCGTCAGCGTGGCGCTCTCGCTCAGCGACACGTTGAACGACAACGACGCGGCGTTGGTCGGGCTCGGGCCCACGTAGGCGACGGTCACCGTCGGAGCGACCGTGTCGACCAATGTGGTCGCGGTGCCCGAGGCCACGCTGGGGGTGATGAGGTCGTTGGCATCGAGGGCAGCACCGGCAGGAATCGACAACGTGACGGTGCCGTCGGCCGGCGCAGTCACGGTGACGGTGTACGTGTCATCGGCCCCCGAGATCAGGCCGGTGGTCGCCCCGGCGGTCCCCCCGACGACGATGTCGGTGGCGGCGTCGTCGAACCCGATCACCGGCTCGCTGAACTGCACCGTAAACGTCACTTCGGTGTCGTTCGTCAGTGGCAAGGACGGCGTCACGGATGGCACCGGCGCAGCCAGCTCGGCCAGCGCGATGCCGACGAGTGCCGGATCATGGTCCGACGTGCGGAACTGATCGGGCGCGTACCACGCCGCGATCTGGGCAGGCGACTTGAAGTTGGTGTTGTAGTCGAGCAACGGCATCTCGTCGGCGTTGATGTGGTAGTCGCCGGCACCGGTCACCTGCCCAGCCAACGACGCTGACGCGATCGCATAGTCGAGCGTGCCCCACTGGCCGTCGAACACGTACGAGTGAGCGCCTGGCGCGAAGTACTGCACGACGTCGACGTATCCGGCGTCGATCAATACGTCGATGGGTGCCTCCTGGGCGTAGCTGTTCAGGTCGCCGAAGATCAGCACGTCCTCGTCGTCGACGTCCAACGGGTCGGTGTCGAGCCATGCCAACAGTGACTCGGCGGCATTCACTCGGGCAGCGTTCCAGCACGCAGCGCCGTCTCCCAGGTCGGCGTCGGGGCCGCTCGCCGGGCAGCTACCTTTCGACTTCCAGTGATTGACGGCAACGGTCAGCACACCATCGGTGGCGACCTCGCGGAGCGCCACAGCAAGCGCGGGCCGATTGTTGTCATCATCGAATCCGGGGAACGAGTCGGCGTCCATCACGTCCCAGTCGATGACCTCGACCGTATCGGTGCGGTAGATCACGCCGACGCGGATCGTGTCAGTGCCGATCAGCCCGGTGTCGACGGCAGCCCACACCTCGTCACCGAGTTCGTCATTGAGGCTTTCGACGATTGGACCGAGCACATCTACCGACACACCTGGAGTGGTCTCCGTGTTCTCGAGCTCGGCGAAGCCGTACACGTCGGCATCGATGTCGAGCAGCGCGGCGATCAGTTTGTCGTGCTGACGGGTCAGCTCCTCGGCGGTCTCGGCGCCGCGGCACTCCTGCCTCTCGCCGATCACGCCACAGTTCTGCTGCGTGCCGATGTCGAGCGTGCGGAAGTAGTTGAGCACATTGAAGCCGACGATCTTGAGGGTGCCGCCGACCTGCGGGGGCGCCGTGGGTCGCGGGTTGGCTGTGGTGAAGTCGAACTGGTCGGCGGTCGGGCTGGCGGGCCGCAGCCTCCAGTTGTTGGGTGACGCCGAATAGCCGCCCCACGTGTACGTCATGACGCCGGTAGCCCCAGCGATGGTGTCGCCGCCCCGCAGCGGATTGGCCGCGGTGATCGGGGCACCGTTGACCAGCGCCTGCAACGGATCCGCGTTCGACAGGTTGTCGGCGTCGTCAAGGATCAGCTTGGTGAGATTGTTAGCTGCCTGCAGAGCGATCGCGTCTTGACCGGGGTCGACGACAGCCGTCGGCTGGGGGAGATGATCGATCGTCGACGTCACGACCTCACCTGACCGGGCAGTTTGGAAATACTCGGTGACGTACAGCGTCTGCGGAACAGTAACGAGCATGCCCTCGTACGCCTCGAACGCGTCGGCAGTCGCCTTGGGCAACGACACGATGGTCGGCGTGACCGTGTTGTCGGTCGACAGAACTGTCAGCACGGACGGGGAGCCGAGCTGCGTTTGGCCCTGCTGCTCGGCGACGACGCCCTCGACGTATACCTCGTCGCCAACGTTGACGCCGTCGTTGTCGAAGTTGAACACGAAGATGCCCTCGGACGTGCGTGGGTCGTCGTCGACGTCCTGGTCGCGCGACTGGACGTAGAAGCCGCGGAGCGTCCCGCTGGGGCCTTCATAGTCGCCGACGACGATGCCCTCGATTGCTACTTCCTGGCCGACGAGCGGAGAGGTGTCGGTAGTCCCCTGCACCTGGGAGATGGGGGTGACGGTCAGCGGCTCGGCAACGGTGATCGTGAACTGCTCGGTGTCGGAGTCTTCGTCGGCGTCGGTGACGGTGATCGTCACCAGCGTGTCGCCGAGTTCGGTGGGTGTCCCCGAGATCGTGTCGACGTCGTCGAACTCGAGCCCGGCTGGCAGCGCGGACACGGCGAACTCGTACGACCCGGCGCCGCCGGTCGCAGTCAGCACGATCGGATCGATCTCGACGTCGATCACGAATGCCTTGTCGCCTGGGTCGACTGCCGTCAGCGGCGCCGCTCCGAAGGTCTGGCCGACGTTGATGACGCCCGGACTCTCCGCGGTGGGGGCTTGCCAGGTGAAGTCGCCATACGTGAACCCGGCGCCGACGAGCTGGAGTGACTCGCCGATTGGACTGGTCGTCGGCTCCACCACGCCGATGTCCGTGCTCGTGAGACCATCTGCTGGTCCGCCGACGCCGACAAACGAACCCCCGTACGAGAGGAACTGCACCACGACATCGTTGTTGACCAATGCGATGCCGTCTGGGTTGCCGTTCTGGATCCCGTTAGCCGGGTAGGTCAGGGCCACGGTCCCATAGCCCCCACCTTCATCGGGAATCGGCGACGGCAACGGGTCGGTGTCGTAGACAGCACCACCAGAGCCGTTGTAGAGCACAAGCGTCCAACCGGTGAGGTCGGTGCCTGCCGGGCCGGCGACTTCGACGAACTCACCTACGTCAGTACCAGCGTTGTCGTAGTGGATTTCGTTGATGAACACCGTCGACGTCGGGTTGTCGACCGCGTGGGCGACGGCTGCTGGCGCGACGGCCATGACGACGGACGATCCGGTGAGAGCCACGGCGGTGGCAACGAGAGCACGCAAGCGCTTCAACGAAGGACTCCTTGAGCTGGAGGCGGACGCTGAGCGCCCCGCAACGTGACGCGCCCGCCGACTGGTCCGGGTCACCGTAGCGCGCCTGAAAACGGCCGCGGAACGGGTCGGCGAGTGTTCCCCCGCGGTTCACGCCGGCGTCACCGAAACGGCGTCATGCCGCGCCGACCGGCCGCCGGGTGCCGGTTCGGGGAGTGGGTGGGCGTGACATGCTTCGTCCCATGAAGATCCATACCCAACCCGACCAGCTTGGCGGCGTGTGGGCCAACGCAGCAGCCGTCCGGCACTCCCCCCACGAGTTCACGATCGACTTCCTCCGGTGCGACTTCGACGACCAGGGCCGTGCCAAGGCGGGCCTGCTCGTGCAGCGCGTCAACATGAGCCCGCTGTTCGTCAGCCAGCTGATCTCGGCGCTCCAGGACAACTGGCAGAAGTACGCCGCCAAGGCGATGCCCAAGGAGGTGCTCGACGCGTTCACGATCGACGGGCCACAGCTCAGCGATGCGCTCGACGATCCCGACGACCCACCCGTCGAGAGCGGCGAGTGAGATGGGCCTGGTGCCGATACCGATGCTGACGTGCACGTCGGTCGCCGCCTCGCGGGCCTGGTACGAGCGCGTGCTCGGCCTGGTGTCGGTGCACGGCGGCGACGAGTACGACCAGCTCGCCACGATCGGGCCGGACGGGCCCACCACGGTGCTGCAACTGCACCACATGTCCGATACCCACGCCCATCTGGCCGACCCGGCCGCAGCCCTGGGCGGCAACGGGGTGGCGGTGTGGTTCGAGTCGACCCACTACCCCACCGCACTGGCCACGCTGCGGGCGGCAGTCGCCGACGGGGCAACCGTGGCCGTGCTCGAGGACGACCACCTGAACCCCACCGCCCACCACCGCGAATTCTGGCTGGCCGACCCCGACGGTTACACGATCGTCGTGTCGAGCCCCTACGGCGACGTCGACCTGTAGCCGCGGCCCGCCCGGGCTCACCGCTGTAGGGTCGGAGGTCGTGATCTGGGCGAAGCGGCTGGCAGCGGTGGTCGTCGCCGCCGGGTTGATCGTGGCCGCTGTGCTCGTGCGCTCCAACGTGATCGACGGCGACGATGGCGGCAGCAGATCATCGGGTCGCGAGGCGACGGCGCTGATCTGCCTGACCGAGCTGAAGGCCCTCTGCGACGCGGTCGCCGCCGCGCAACCGGGCGTGACGGTGCGGATCCAGTCGGCAGCGGCGACGGCGGCGGCCTGGAACACGGCAACCGAGCAACCCGACGCGGTGTGGCTCACCGTCGGCCCGTTCCCCGAACTGGTCGAGGCCGAGCGGGCGCGACGGCGCCTGCAACCGCTGACCATCACCAGCACCACCGTCGGCGCCTCACAACTGGTCGTGGCCGTGCCCACCGGCGACAAGGTCGCGGCACTCGCCGCGGCGTGCGGGACGACGTTGCGGTGGGCGTGCATCGGCGACGCTGCCGGCAAGCCGTGGAGCGACCTCGACAGCCCGGCCCAAGGCACCGTGCGTCCCGCGTTCGCCCCGCTGAACACCGCGGTTGGCCAGCTCAGCGTGACCCAGGCGATCCTCGGCTACTTCGGTGACCGGCCGATCGACGCGGGTGACCCCGGCTTCATCAGCTGGGTCCGGCGGTCCGCCCGCGCGGTGCCGGCCACGTCACTCTCGGGCGGCACACCGATCGCCACGATCCAGGTCCGCAGCAGCTCGCTCGACGTGGCGGTGGGGTTCGACGCCGAGATCGCCAATGCGCAGCGAGGGCAGCTGTCGGTTCTCTACGCTGCCCCCATGACCCGCGTCGACCTCGTCCTCGCGGCACCCGGCGGGGTGAACACCTCGGGCCGCCTGGCCGACGCCGTGCGCACGGCCGCCGCCACCCACGGTTGGGGCGCCACTGCGACCGGCACCGTTCTGACCGCCGACCAGGTCGCGCAGGCGGCACAGCTGTGGAGCGAACTGACATGAAACGCCGCCTCGCCACCGTCACCGCCGCCGCGCTCGCCGTCGTCGCCGCCTGCGGTGGGGGCGACGACTCGGCCGACCCGATCGACGGCGACCCAGGCGACTGCACGGTGATCGACATGGCCGTCAGCAGCGAGAAGATCGCCCTGCTGGTCGACCTCGCCGAAGAGTTCAACGGTGGCAGCACCGCACGCACCGACGACGGCTGCTTCTTCGTGCGCCCGTACTCGAAGGCGTCGGGCGGCGCCGCGCAGCTGATCGCCGATGGGTGGCCCGACCCCGACATCAACGGTGCCCGGCCGGTGATCTGGTCGCCGGCCGCGTCCGGGTGGGGCGGCATCGCCAACCAGCGCGCCGGGCGCGCCGTCGCCCCGGCCGGCACGCCGTTCATGCTGTCACCGCTGGTGATCGCGATGCCCCAGCCGATGGCCGAAGCACTCGGGTGGCCCGACGAACCGATCGGTTTCGGCGACATCGTCGAGCTCGCCACCAACCCGCAGGGGTGGGCCTCGGTCGGCCACCCCGAATGGGGCCCGTTCCGGCTCGGCAAGACCAACCCGAACTACTCCACCAGCGGCCTCAACTTCACGATCGCCCAGTACTACGCGGCCACCGGCAAGTCGGGCGGTCTCACCGTGGAAGACCTCGCCCGCCCCGACGCCGTGCAGTTCGGGCACGACGTCGAGTCGGCCGTTGTGCACTACGGCGACATCACGATGACGTTTCTCAACAACTGGTTCGCCACCGACGTGCGCGGCACGTCGCTCACCTACGCCTCGGCCGTAGCGGTCGAAGAGAAGAGCGTCATCGACTACAACCGCGGCGACCCCGACGGCGTGCTGTCACCCGGCGAGGTACCGCGCCCGCCGCGGATTCCACTCGTGGCGATCTACCCCGAGGAGGGCACGCTCTACTCCGACAGCCCGTTCATCGTGCTCGACGCCGAGTGGGTGACGCCCGAGCAGAAGGCCGGGGCGGCGCTGTTCGAGACGTTCGTGCAACGCCCCGAGAACCAGGCCAAGGTGCTCGAGTACGGCTTCCGACCGAACAACCCCAACGTCGCCCTCGCCGACCCGATCTCGGCCGAGTTCGGTGTCGACCCCAACCAACCGCAGGCCGAGCTGGAGGTGCCTGCCGACGATGTGCTGGTACGCATCCTCGACACGTGGGCCGAGCAGCGCAAGGACGCCCGGGTGCTGCTGGTGCTCGACGTGTCGGGGTCGATGGGCGAGCTGGCCGGCGACCGGGCGACCAAGCTCGACCTCGCCAAGGAGGCCGCGATCTCGGCGCTCGGCGACTTCAAGGACACCGACGAAGTCGGCCTGTGGGCGTTCACCACCGACATGTACGGCGACGACCCGAACTACACCGAGCTGGTGGCAGTCGCCCCGATCGGCGGCAACCAACGGCAACTCGAAGCGGCGATCGACGCCCAGTTCCCGCTCAACGGCACCCCGCTGTACGACGTAGCCGGCAAGGCGTACGACGCAATGCTCGAGTCGTACGACCCCACCAAGATCAACGCGGTCGTGTTCCTGACCGACGGCGTCAACGACGACGGCAACCCCCGCGACGACGAGCAGGCGTTCACCGACCTGATCGGCCACCTGCGCGCCGGCAGCGAGGGCGCTCAGTCGCGCCCGGTGCGCATGTTCACCATCAGCTACGGCGACGGTGCCGACACGGTGACCCTCAAGGCGATCTCGCAGGCAACCTCGGCGGCCCACTACGACGCGTCGAACCCGGCCACGATCAACCAGGTCTTCACGGCCGTGATCTCGAACTTCTGAGACGTGACGCAGCGCTCGTTCCGCGACCGGTTCTTCACGCCGAGGGTGGCGCGGGCGATCATGTCGCCGCTCGGCATCGTGCTGTTCGGCGCGGTGACGGCCGGGGCGATCCTCGTCGGTGCGCCGCTGCTGGTCGCCCCGGTTGCCGGCGTCGCCGCGTGGGGCGGCAACGTGTTGCGCTCGGTTCCCCGCAATCCCAAGCCGTACGCGGCCGACCCCGGCAAACTCGCCGACCCGTGGCGCACGTACGTCGCCGAGGCACGCCGCGCACGACAACGCTTCGAGGACGTGATCTCGACGATGTCGGGCGGCCCGCTGCACGCCCGGCTCACCGAGTTGATCGGCAAGATCGACGCGGCGGTCGCCGAGACCGACCGGATCGCCACCCGCGGCAACGCCTTGGCCGGCGCGCTCGAGCGGATCGACACGACGGTCCCGATGGCCGAGCTGGCGCGGCTCAAGGCCGAGCACCAGGGCCGCGGCATGTCGCCCACCACGGCCGAGACGATGCGCTCGCTGCAAGCCCAGATCGACGCCGGCGAACGGATCGCGGCCGCCGCCCGGCAGGCCAACGAACGCCTGCGGATGCTCGACGCACGGTACGACGAGCTGGTCGCCCGAGCGGTGGAGGTGAGCCTCGGCACCGGCGACTCCGAGGGCCTCAGCCACGACGTCGACGACCTGGTCACCGAGCTGGAAGCATTGCGCCAAGCGCTCGACGAAACCGCCCCCCGCACCACCGACCTCGGCCTCTCGCAGCCCCAAGGCGGTTGAGCTTGTCGAAACCACCGCCGCACCGACCTGCGGTGGTTTCGACAGGCTCAACCACCTTGGATGCACCGGCAGCTGATGACATCCCTCGCGTGCGCTGACCTCGGCCGGCGACAACGAAGAGTCGATCCGACATGCACCGGGCGATCACCCAGCAGACGCTCTGGCTCAACTGAGCTAGGGCTGGTAGGCGAGGATGCTGCCGAATAGGCGCTCGGCTTGCTCGACCGTCAGGCCCTTGCGCTCCGCATAGCTGGCGACCTGGTCGCGCTGGATCCGGCCGACTGCGAAGTAGTGCGCGTCGGGGTGGGCGAGGTACATGCCGCTGACCGACGAGCCGGGCCACATCGCGTACCCCTCGGTGAGTGTCACCCCGGCCCGGGCCTCGGCGTCGAGCAGGCGGAACAGGGTGGCCTTCTCGCTGTGGTCGGGCTGGGCCGGGTAACCGGGGGCCGGCCGGATGCCCCGATACGGCTCGCCGATCAGCTCGGCCGGGGCGAACGGTTCGTCGGCGGCATAGCCCCAGAAGTCGCGGCGCACGCGAGCGTGCAGATACTCGGCGAACGCCTCGGCGAACCGGTCGGCCAGCGCCTTGAGCAGGATCGACGAGTAGTCGTCGCCGGCGGCCTCGAACGCCGCCGCCAACTCGATCTCCTCGGGGCCGGCGGTGACGACGAACCCGCCGATGTGGTCGCTCACACCAGCCGCCTCCGGAGCGACGAAGTCGCCGATCGCCAGGTTCGGTTTGTTGTCTCGGCGGGCGAGTTGCTGGCGCAGGCCGTGGAACACGACGCCCTCGTCGGGCAGCACGATGTCGTCGGCCGCCGGGCCGGTGCCGCGATGCGCCCGCCAGAAGCCCACGACTCCGCGCGGCCGGAACCAGTTCTCGTCGACGATCTTGCGCAACATCGCCTGGGCGTCGGCCCACAGCGGGCCGGCGGCTTCGGCGTACTCGGCGTGTTCGAGCACGCCGGGGAAGCGGGCGCGCAGGCCCCAGGCGTGGAAGAACGGTGTCCAGTCGATGTAGTCGACGAGGTCGGCGACGGTGACGTCGTCGATGGTGCGCGCCCCGGTGAACGTCGGGGCCACCACCGAGGCCGCATCGAACGTGTACGAACCGGCGTTGGCACGGGCGTCGTCGATCGTGAGGCGGTGGCGCTCGACCTCGGCCCGCTCGTGGGCCTCGATCACGCGGCCGTACTCGGCGTGCAAGTCGCCGAGGAAGCCGTCGCGCTGGCCGGGCTCGACCGACAGGAGCTTGGAGATCACACCTGCCGCCCGGCTGGCATCGGGTACGTACACCACCGGCTGTGACGGGTAGGCGGGGTCGACCCGCAGCGCGGTGTGGATCCTCGACGTGGTCGCTCCACCGATCAGCAGCGGCACCTTGAAGCCCTGCCGCTCCATCTCCGAAGCGACGTACACCATCTCGTCGAGCGACGGCGTGATCAGGCCCGACAGGCCGATGATGTCGGCGTTGTGCTCGCGGGCGGTGTCGAGGATCTGCTGCGCAGGCACCATCACGCCAAGGTCGACGATGTCGTAGTTGGCGCAGCCGAGCACGACGCCGACGATGTTCTTGCCGATGTCGTGCACGTCGCCCTTCACCGTGGCGAGCACGACGGTGCCCTTGGTGCGGCGCCCCGCGGCGACCGTGCCGGCGGCGACCGCCGCCGCCCGCGCGGTTTCGAGGAACGGCGTGAGGTAGGCGACCGCGGCCTTCATCACCCGGGCCGACTTGACCACCTGGGGTAGGAACATGCGGCCGGAACCGAACAGGTCACCGACCACGTTCATGCCGTCCATCAGCGGGCCCTCGATCACCGACACCGGCGAGTCGAGCTGCACGCGAGCCTCCTCGACGTCGGTATCGACGAACTCGCCGATGCCGTTTACCAAGGCATGTTCCAAGCGCTTTTCGACCGGCCACTCGCGCCACTCCAACACGGCCGGGTCGTCACCACCGGCTTCGTCGGCGACGTACCGGGTGGCGGCTTCGAGCAGGCGTTCGGCGGCATCGGGGTGGCGGGCCAGCACGACGTCCTCGCACAGCTCGCGCAGCTCGGGGTCGATCTGCTCGTACACGGCCAGCTGGCCGGCGTTGACGATGCCCATCCGCATGCCGGCCTGGATGGTGTGGAACAGGAACACCGAGTGCATCGCCTCGCGGACGCGCTCGTTGCCACGGAACGCGAACGACAGGTTCGACACGCCACCCGAGATGTTGGCCAGCGGAAACCGGCGGCGCAGCTCGGCGGTGGCCTCGATGAAGTCGAGCCCGTAGCGATCGTGCTCGGCGATGCCGGTGGCGACGGCGAAGATGTTCGGGTCGAAGATGATGTCGTCGGGAGGGAACCCGATCTGCTCGGTGAGGATGCGGTAAGCCCGCGAGCTGATCTCGACCTTGCGCTCGACGGTGTCGGCCTGACCCTGCTCGTCGAACGCCATCACGATCACCGCCGCGCCGTGGTCGCGGCACACCCGAGCCTGGGCGAGGAACGCCTCCTCGCCCTCCTTCAGCGAGATCGAGTTGACGATCGCCTTGCCCTGCACGCACTCGAGCCCGGCCTCGATCACCGCGAACTTGGACGAGTCGATCATCACCGGCACGCGGGCGATGTCGGGCTCGGCCGCGATCAGGTTCAGGAACGTGACCATCGCCTCACGCGAGTCGATCAGCCCTTCGTCCATGTTGACGTCGATCACCTGGGCGCCGGCCTCGACCTGCTGGCGGGCGACGTCGAGCGCTTCGTCGAAGTCACCGGCCTTGATCAGCCGCCGGAACTTGGCCGAGCCGGTGATGTTGGTGCGCTCGCCGACGTTGACGAACGGGATGTCGGACGTGAGCACGAACGGTTCCAGCCCCGACAGCGCGAGATGCCGCGTGCGCGTCGCCGGCAGACGCGGGGTGACGCCGGCGACCGCGTCACCGATCGCGGCCAAGTGTTCGGGGGTGGTGCCGCAGCATCCACCCACCAGGTTGACCAGCCCGGCCCGGGCGAACTCACCGAGCTGCGCCGCCGTCTGGTCGGGGGTTTCGTCGTAGCAGCCGAGCGCGTTGGGCAGGCCGGCATTCGGGTAGGCACTGACCAGCGTGTCGGCCTGGGCCGCGAGTTCGGCCACATGCGGGCGCATCTCGCTCGCGCCGAGCGCGCAGTTGAGGCCGACCGCGAGCGGGTCGGCGTGACGCACCGAGTGCCAGAACGCAGTAGGGGTCTGGCCCGAGAGTGTGCGGCCTGAACGGTCGGTGATGGTGCCCGACACGATCAGCGGCACGTCGCGGCCGAGCGCGACGGCGTGCCGGCGGGCTCCCGCGATCGCAGCCTTGGCATTGAGCGTGTCGAAGATCGTCTCGATCAGCAGCAGGTCGACGCCGCCCTCGACGAGCGCCGCGATCTGAGCCTGGTAGGCACCGGCCAACTCGGCGAACGTCAGCGCCCGGTAGCCAGGGTCTTCGACGCGGGGCGACAGCGACAACGTGATGTTCGTCGGGCCGAGCGCCCCGGCCACCCAGCGCGGGCGGCCATCGCGGGCGGCGTACTCGTCGGCGACGGCACGAGCGGCGCGGGCGGCGGTGACGTTCAGCTCGTGCAGCAGGGCCGGATCGTCGAGGCCGTACTCGCGCTGGGCGACCCAAGTGGACGAGAACGTGTTCGTCGAGACGATGTCGCAGCCGGCGTCGAAGTAGGCACGGTGCAAGCGGTCGAGTACGTGCGGGGCGGTCAACGCGAGGGCGTCGAGATTGCCGGCCAGCGACTGCGGGTGATCGGCGAGGCGCTCGCCGCGCAGGTCGTCTTCGGTGATGCCGTAGCGCTGGAGTTCGGTCCCCGTCGCCCCGTCGAGCACGAGGATCCGCTCGGCGGCCGTCTGTCGGAGGAGTTCGATCGTGCTCGTCACGAGCCGACCTCGGCACCAGCGACGAGCCCGAGCCGCGCGCAGACGGCGAGGGCCAGGTCGGCCTTGTTGAGCGTGTACACGTGCACGTGGCCCACGCCCTCGGCCGCCAGCTCGGCGATCTGGAGGGCGGCGAGGTCGGCGGCCAGCTCGGTGCTGGTGGCGGTGCCGGCGAACTCGGCGGCGAGCACGTCGGGCATCGACGCGCCGCACCGGGCAGCGAACCGCGACACGGCGTCGAACGAGTGGATCGGGAAGATGCCGGGTACCAGGTCGACGGTGATGCCGCGGGCGGCCACCCGGTCGCGGTAGCGCAGGAACAGGGCGTTGTCGAAGAACATCTGCGTCATCGCCCGGGTCGCCCCGGCGTCGACCTTGGCGGCGAGCACGTCGAGGTCGTGGTCGGTGCTGGGTGACTGCGGGTGTCGCTCGGGGTAGGCCGACACGGCGATCTCGAACTCACCGAGCTCGGCGATCGACGCCACCAGCTCGGCCGTCGACTGGAAGCCGTCGGGGTGCGCGACGTACGCCGCGTCGATGCCCTCGGGCGGGTCGCCGCGCAGGGCGACGATGTGGTGCACACCGAGCTGGGCGTAGCGGGCGATCGTGGCCTCGACGTCGGCGCGGCTCTGCCCGACGCACGTGAGGTGGGCGGCTACGGGCACCTCAGGGCCGGCCGTACGCACCGCGTCGATCGCGGCGAACGACTTGTCGCGCTGGCCACCACCGGCCCCGTAGGTGACCGACGTGTACACCGGGTCGAGCACCGCCAGCCGACCTACGGCCTCGGCCAACCCGACCAACCCGGCCTCGGTCTTCGGCGGGAACACCTCGAAGCTCAGGCGCACGCTCACGCCTCCTCCCGCGCCTCGGAACGGAGAGTGCCTGGCACGATCCGTGCGGACTGGGCGAGCCAGAGTTGGACGGTGAGCTGGCCGCCGGCCACGGCGCGGGAGCCGGCGACCTGCAGGCCGGCCTGGGACATCCATCCTTCGACCGCATCGGTGCGGAAGCCGAGCCGCTGGTGGTTGTGCTCGGCCTGGAGGAACTCGAACGAGTGCGGGGCGAAGTCGACCACCAGCAAGCGCCCGCCGGGGGCGACGAGCGCGGCCGCAGCGGCGATCGCCCGCGCCGGGTCGTCGAGATAGTGCAGCACTTGGTGGACCACCACCAGGTCGAACGTGGCGTGTTCGAACGGCATTGCGTAGACGTCGCCTTGGCGCAGCTCGACGCGGTTGGCGTGCAACTCGGCGCGATCGAGGTTGGCGCGGGCGACGGCGAGCATCGAGTGGCTGGCGTCGAGCCCAACCAGGCGGTCGGCTTGGCCGGCGAGCAGTTCGAGCATCCGCCCGGTACCGGTGCCGATGTCGAGCAGGGCGTCGTAGCGCCGGTCGCCGACGGCTTCGACGACCGCCGCCTCGACCACGGCCTCGGGCGCATGCAGCGAACGCACCTGATCCCAGTCGGCGGCGACGCGGGCGAAGTACTCCTGGGCGGCGGCCGAGCGCTTGGCACGTACGACGGCCAGCCGGTCGAGGTCGCCCGCGAACACCCGGTCGAGCGGGTCGATCGTGTCGAGCACGTGATCGGCCACCTCGCGCAGTGGGCCGTCGGCGACCAGCGCGAAGTACACCCACGCGCCTTCCCGGTGGCGATCGACCAGGCCGGCGTCGGCAAGCAGCTTGAGGTGCCGCGAGATGCGCGGCTGCGATTGGCCGCAGATCTCGGTGAGGTCGGTGACGGTCAGCTCACCGTGGCGCAGCAAGGCCACCAGGCGCAGGCGCGTCTCCTCGCCGATCGCCCGCAGGGCCGCCAGGGCGGTTGCCGAACTCAAGCTCATGACCGGCGAGCATATAAAGAAATGTAGATGTTGACAAGAGTGTCCGTATGCTGGGCGGATGGCCGCAGGGCGGACGCGCTAACGTCCGATGCCTTGAACACGTTGCACGTCGTCGAAGGAGCCGGCGGGTCGGCCCGGGCGGTCGATCGGGCCGCCGCGGCCGTGGTCGAACAGGCGCGCGCCAACGGCTGGGTTCCCACGGTGATCGGTCTGGCCGACATCGACGCGCGGCTTGGCGAGATCGAACGGCTCGTGCTCTGTGGCGGTGACGGGCTCGTCCACCGGGCCGTGCAACACGTCGCCGGCACCGGTGTCGACGTCGCCGTCGTGCCGGTCGGGTCGGGCAACGACTTCGTGCGCGCGTTCGGCATCACGGCCGCCACCGCGACCGCCCTCGCCACCGCTGCCCCCGGCACCGCCACCGTGCGCGCGGTCGACCTGATCGAAACCTGCCCGGCCCTCGGCGACGAACTGCCGGTACATCGCTATGCCGCCAGCGTGCTCACCGCGGGCTACTCCGGGCGCGTCAACGAGACCGCCAACCGCATGCGCTTCCCGCCCGGCTCGGCGAAGTACACCGTCGCCGCGGTCCGCGAGATCGGTCGCCTCACACCCCGGTTGGTCAACCTCACGATGCAACTCCCCGACGGCCCAGCCGTTGCCATCGAGGAGCCGCTCACGCTCGTGGCGATCGGGAACACGGCCTGGTTCGGCGGCGGCATGGAGATCTGTGCCGGTGCCGAACCGAGCGATGGCCTGTTGCAGGTGGTGGTGGTCGGGCCGTTGTCGCGGCGGGCGTTCCTGCGCTGGTTACCGCGCTCGTTCAAGGGCACTCACGGCGAGCACCCGGCCGTGACGACGATTGCCGCCACCGAGGTCACGATCGACACTCGCGAGTCGCTGTGGGCCGACGGCGAACCGTTCGCCGCGGCTCCCGTCACCGTGCGCGCGGCCCCCGGCGCCCTGCGCCTCTGCGTGCCGTCCGGCTGAATTCGTCGACACCCTCCACCCAGGTGGTTGAGCCCGCCACAAGCGCCACGTAACTCAACCGCGCCGCCCACCACCCCATCGGCCCCAACGCGGTCGTCGAGTGGCTCACCCGGTTGCTGAGGCGACGATGCGGCCCGACCCTGCACGACACCGCTGGCGCCTAACGTGGCGGTCGATGACGGTGCTGCACATCCACGAGCTCGGCGACCCGAACGGCGAACCGGTGTTGGCCGTGCACGGCATCACCGCCCACGGGCGGCGCTTCCGGCGGCTGGCCGAGGAGGCCTGGCCCGAGCGGCGCACGGTCGCGGTCGACCTGCGCGGGCACGGCCGGTCGACCTACGACGGCCCGTGGTCGGTGCCCCAGCACGTCACCGACCTGCTCGACACGCTCGACTCGCTCGGCCTCGACTCGGTCGACCTGGTCACGCACAGCTACGGCGGGGCGATCGGCCTGACGCTGCTGCAACGGGCACCCGAACGGGTCCGCCGGCTGGTACTCCTCGACCCGGCCCTCGCGCTCGACCCGGCCGACGCCAGCGAGACCGCAATCGACGTGATCGACGACAACGGCTGGGCCAGCATCGACGAAGCAGCGGTCGCCCGGCGCGGCGGGTTGGGCGACGAGTACGCGGCGACGATCGCCGAAGAGCTCACCGAGCACCTGGTCGAAGGCGACGACGGCCGCTTCCGGTTCCGCTATCACAAGCCGGCCGTGGTCACCGGGTGGGGTGAGATGAGCTACCCGCTCCCCGACTCGGTACCGGTGGTGCCGGCGCTCGTGGTGGTGTGCGACCGCGCCGACATCGTCACCCCCGACGCGCTGGCCGGCCTACGACGCCTGTTCGGCGAGCACCTCACCGTCGAGCACCTCGACAGCGGCCACATGCTCTACTGGGAACGCTTCGACGACACCGCCCGCCTGGTGACCGACTTCCTGGAGGCCTGAGCAGCGTGGCCTCGATACACCGCCTGGCGGCGGCACTCCACCACCTGGGGTCAAGGTGGTCGAGTGGCGCACTCGCGGCGTAGCCGCCCCTCCGTTGTATCGAGACCACCGGGTCACACGCAGTACTCGGCCCGATAGTCCTGGTGGCCACGGTTGGGCTGGCACGCGTTCGACCACTCGATCCGTTCGATCCGGAAGCCCGGTTGGTCGAGCGAGATGTGCATCACCAGCCGGGTGCCGTGCACCGAGTCATCGAGGAACCCCTCGTCGGTGACCGTGACCACAGCCGTCGCCGCGTCCACCGGACCTTGCTCGATCGTGCGCAGCTGTGCGGCCGAGTCGAGCGGCCCGGCGACCGCGTTGGCGAACGTCACCGGGCTCACGCCCCACACCCACGGCTGCACGTGCGACTGACCTTCGACCGGCCACTCGATCGTGTCGAGGTACTCGTCGAGCCCGACCGCGGTCGACGCGCCCGCCTCGACGTCGATCTCCAGCCGCCCATCCCAGCCGGTCGACCGCTCGGCGAACGGCGCAACCCGCACGAACCACTCGCCGTTCTCGATCAGCAGCGTGCCCTGCGGTTCGAGGACCAACCAGCCGAGCTCGAACCACGACACGGGGAGTTCGGCGTACTCGACGTGGCCGTCGCGCCAGCCTCGGATCAACTCGCCGCGCAGGTCGCCGGTGGTCTCCTCGTAGAGCGCGATGAACCCGCCATCGAAGGTCGCCACGACGTGCGTGGTGCCGGGTGACTCGCCGAGCACCTGACGCCCGGACACGTCCCATTGCCAGCCGTTGGAGTGAACGATGTTGGCGGTTAGGTCGAATGCTGCGTCGGCGATCGCTGGCGCGTCGCCACCGTCTCGGGCGACCCACGGCACCACCGGTTCGGCGGCCGGGTCGGGTCGCGGCCCCAACTCATACCAACCACTGACGACCAACCCCGTCGAGCCTCGGAACATGTCCACGTCGCCGATCTCAAGCGCCCCGGGGAAGCGTTCGATCAGCCGGCCAGCGTCGCCGGGGGCGAGCGAGAAGGCGACCACGTCGGACGACTCGGGCCACTCGTTGGCGAGCGAGAAGTACACGATGTCGTCGGGCCCAGCAGCCAGCAGGCCAGCGTCGAGGTCATCGACGGGCAGCCTGAACGCGACCGGCTCGGTCCCCTCGCGCCGCTCCCGCTTAACGACCCTGGTGACCGGGTCGTAGCTGACCGGGACGCCCCGCGGGTCGATCGCTAGCTGCGTACAGCGCTCCTGCGACATCTGCTGCCGCTCCGACCACACCTCGCCGCATGCCCGCTCGATCCCCGCACCCTCCCAGTTCCAGCCGGCAAACGCCTCTGCAAGGTCGACACTTGGTTCCGTCGATGCGTCCGACCCGGCGAACGGGAACAGCCGCACCCACACTCCGTGGGCTGGCGACGGGACGAGCACGCTGCCGTTCGGCTCGGGGACCGCGCTGTACGGCTCGACGTCATCAGGCACACGCCATTGCTCGACGGTGCCATCGGGCCGGCCGCGCACGATCATCGAGCGCGGGTCGTCACCGGCGAACTCGTCGTAGCGAGCGAGGAACCCGCCCTCGGCCGTCGCCACGATCAGCGGCACTCCCACGGGTTGGATCTCTGCCGCCGACCCGGTGAGCTGCCACTCCTGCTCGCCCACCGCGACCAAGTCGGCGTACGCGTCGACCCGGACGTCGGGCATCGCCGAAGGCTGCCCGTCGCGGTCGAGCCACGCCATGACGAGCGGCGCGTCTGCGGGTGGTCGCCACCCTTGGTCGTACCAGCCGACCTGGACCAGCCCGGTAGGGGCGGCAACGAAGTCCGAGTCGGTTCCCATGTGACCGGGTCCGCGACCGAGTGTCACACCCGGGTCGGCAGCCGACAGCGACACGGCGACCAGCTCGGCGCTCCCCTCCACACCTGGTTCGAGCGTGACGTTCAGGTACGCGACGTCGTCGGGGCCGGCAGCCACGAGCCAACTCGTCCCGCCGGGGGCGATGAAGCTGACCACCGACCCGGTGCGCGGATACCGACTGACCGCATTCGAGCCAGGTTGCCAGGCAACGACCGAGCCGTCGGGCCCCGCAAGCACCTGCGTGCATCCCACACCGTCGTCGCACCGGTACGGAATGCCCGTGATCTCCGACACGACCCCGCCCCAGTCACTCGGCGCCGGTGGCGCTCCAGCGAACGGGTCGAGCCGAACGAACGTGTCAGCGTCGGGAACGATGATCGTGCCGGTTCGTTCGAGGAGTGCGGGAACCTTCTCTAGGTCGGTGCCGAGCGGAAGCTCCGTCAACGTTCCGTCGGCCCATCCGCGGACGAGCGCAGGGCCCTCGTCGGTCCACGTCTTGGCGAGCATCCCGCCATCCCAGGTGGCCACCGCGCTGACGCCGCCCAGCGAGTTGTGGGTGCCCAACGGCAGCGTCCAGCGCGTTCCACCGACGTTGACCAAAGGCGGGTACGTGTAGTCGATCTGGGCGACAGGAAATTCGCGGTACGCCTCGGGTGTAGGCAACACCCACTCGACGACCGGTGGGCGAGCAAGGTCGGGTTGCGGGCCGACGATGCCGACACCCATCGTGGCGAGCCCAGCAGGCGTCGGCACCAGACCCTCGTCGTTGATGACCGAGGGCCACCGCCCGAGTTCGTTCCCCCCGTCCGCGGCAGCAACCGACACAGCGGCCACATCGCCGCCCGACTGGCCGTCGTACTCCGACACGTAGGCCACCTCTGCCGGCCCCACCGCCAACGGGCAGGCCACCAGTTCTGTGACGACGTCGGGGTCGCCGGGCCGATGGCGCGTGATCCTGTTCGTCGAGAGGTCGCACGAGTACAGCACGTCGTCGGGGTCGGCCATCAGCCACGTACACGGCACATCCTCGTAGCAACGGCGCGCGATCCCGGTCGGCTCGCGTTCGAGGCCGGCGAACGGGTCCCGAGGGTCGCCCGGGGAGGTTGTCACGGTTTCGCTCGGGGTTGGCGGGGTCGTGACCACCTCGGGAGCGGTGGGGGTTGGGACGGTGGTGTCGGTGGTGGTGGTCACCTGGTCGGGGCCGCGGGTGAGCAGCCAGGTGCCGCCGGTGGCGACCAGGGCGGTGGCGGCGGCGACGCCGAGCCACACCTTCAGGCCGCGCCGCTCGGGGGCGGTGACGGGGCGTAGGCGCGTGACGTGGGCGCCACTGGTGACCTCGGCCAGCGCCTGCTCGGTCTCGGCCGGCGAGACGTGCACCGAGGCTCGGGCGGCCGTCGCCGCGGTCCGCAGCCGGCCGTCCAGACGAGGGTCGAGATCATCGGTCATGACTCGTCTCCCAACTGCGCGCGGAGGCGCTCGCGGGCTTTGAACAGTTGTGCTTTGACGGTGCCCGGGGCGATGCCGAGCGTGTCGGCGATCGCCTCGACCGGCTGGTCGTCGGCGTAGAACAGGGTGACGATCGCCCGCTGCGCGTCGGGTAGCCCGGCGACCAGTTCGTTCCACCGGTCGAGCGCGGGCTCGCTTGGCGAGGTGACCACGGCGTGACCGAGGCGCTGTACGGCGGCACGCTCACGCCCGGCCGAGCGCAGATGATCGAGTAGCAGGTTGACGGCCACCTTGCGCACCCACGCGCCCGGCGCCCCGTAGCCACCGACCTCGTCCCAATGGCGGTGCGCCCGCAGCAACGCCTCTTGGGCGACGTCGCGGGCAACGTCGCCACGGCCGGTCATCGTCGTGCCCAGCGACACGAGTCGCGGGAACCACTCGCGGAAGAACGGATCGAACGCCACGGCGCCCGGTCGCTCTACGGTCCCCACACTCACAGCTTCATACACGCCACAGCCGCCCAGCCGGTTTACGCGTGTCGATCGGTGGTGGTGGTGGTGGTTTCGACAGGCTCAACCACCTTTGGGGGCTCAACCACCTTTGGGGGCTCAACCACCTTTGGGGGCTCAACCACCTTTGGGGGCTCAACCACCTTTGGGGGCTCAACCACCTTTGGGGGCTCAACCAACTTGGGGAGCTCAACCACCTGTGCCGCTACGTTGCGGGCCATGCCGCAGATCGTGCTGGTTCGCCACGGGCAGGCGTCGTTCGGTGGCGCCGACTACGACGTGCTGTCCGAGCTGGGCGTCCGCCAGGCGGCGCTGGCCCGCGCCGCGCTCGACGCTCGCCGGGTCACCCCGACCACGATCGTGTCCGGCGCGCTGCGGCGTCAGCTCGGCACGGCGGCCGCGTGGAGCGATGTCGCCGAGCCGCGTATCGACGCCCGCTGGAACGAGTACGACTCGGCCGACGTGCTCCACGCACACGGGTTCCCCGATGCATCGCTCGAGCACCCCGAAGCACTGACCGCTGGGGCGGGCGCCGACTCGCGACGGTTCCAAGAGGTGCTCGACGTCGCACTGGCGGCTTGGATCGACGCCGGTGAGGCCTCGCCGGCGAACGAGTCGTGGCCGGCGTTCACCGGACGGGTCCGCGCCGCACTCGACGAGATCGCGGGCGGGCTCGGCTCGGGCCAGACCGCGTTGGTTGCCACCTCGGGCGGTGTGATCGCGGCCGTGGCAATGCTGTTGCTCGACGCCCCGCCGGCGCAGTTCCTCGCCTTCAACCGAGTCACCGCCAACGCCGGCCTGACGAAGGTGGTCGTCGGCCGTTCCGGCACCACGCTGCTGTCGTTCAACGAGCACGCCCACCTCGACGCAGCTGGCGCAGTCACCTACCGCTGAATCGCGGTGCCGTCTGGCCGCGTACTCCGAGTGGTTTCGACAAGCTCAACCACCTCGAGGCGCTCCGACCGGTGCTCGGGAATGTTGACTGGGTGGGTAGCGTTTCATCAGCGTCATGACTCGCGTCGCCGTGATCTCCCTGCACACGTCGCCGCTGCTGCAACCCGGGTCGGGTGACAGCGGCGGCATGAACGTGTACGTGCGCGAGCTGGTGTCGGCCCTGTCGCAAGCGGGAATCGACTGCACCACCTACACCCGCGCCGACCGACCCGACCTCACCGGCCCCGACGGCTTCGGCGCCGTCCAGGTCGAACCGAACCACCGGGTGGTCTACGTCGAGGCCGGGCCACACGACCTGCCCAAGGAAGCGTTGCCGAGCATCGTCGACGGGTTCACCGACCAGGTCCTCGCCCATCTCACCGCGCACGGCGGCGCCGACGTCGTGCACGCCAACTACTGGCTGTCGGGCGTGGCCGCCCACCGCATCAAGCACACGCTGGGCATCCCGTTCGTGTCGACGTTCCACACGCTGGCCCGGGTGAAGGCCGAAGGTGGCGACCCCGAACCGGGTTGGCGCGACCGGGCCGAAGCCGAGCTGATCAACTGTGCCGACGCGGTGTGCGTCAGCTGCGAGTCGGAACGCGAGCAGTTCCTGCGGCTCTACGGGCAACCGCACGGATGCGTCGAGATCGTCGCCCCCGGCGTCGAGCACGCCCTGTTCGGGCCGGGCGAGCAGCGCGGCGCGCGGCGCGCGCTCGGCCTGCCCAGCGACGTGCCGGTGGTGCTGTTCGTCGGCCGCCTGCAGCCGCTGAAGGGGCCCGACGTGGCGATCGGCGCGCTCGCCGCGATGCGCCGCACCGATGCCCGCCTGCTGATCGTCGGCGGTGCCAGTGGCAGCGACGGTGACGCCGAGGTCGCCCGCGCCCACGCACTCGTCGACGAACTCGGGCTGGCCGATCGGGTGCAGTTCATCGAGCCCCAGCCGCATCACATCTTGTCGACGTACTACCGCGCCGCCAACGTGGTCGTGGTGCCCAGCCGCAGCGAGAGCTTCGGACTCGTGGCACTCGAGGCCGCGGCGTGCGGCATTCCGGTCGTCGCCTCAGCCGTCGGTGGGCTGCTGTCGCTGGTCGACCACAACGACACCGGGTTGCTGATCGGCGAGCGCGACCCCGACCTGTTCGCGGCGGCGATCGACTCGATCCTCGACGACCCGCTGCTGGCCGGCCAGATGTCGCTCGCGGCCGTCAAGCGCGCCCGCGAGTACACCTGGTCGTTCGCCGCGGCCCGCCTGCGCCGGCTGTACGGCGACCTCACCAGCCGCCAACTCGTCGACTGCGCCTGAGCCCGGTTCGGGCGGGTGTGGTCTCGATACAACGCCTGGCGGCGGCACTCGACCACCTTGGGTCAGGTCGTCGGGTGGGCCGAGGTGGGACGTAGCGTCTCGGTATGACCGATCTGCATGTTGGGGAACGGCTCGGCGACCTGCGCGGGCGGATCGATGCGTGGCTGACCGAGTTTGCCGACGGCAATGACCTGGTCGCCGCGATCGACCGCGGCACCAGTGACGACACACCGTTCGGCGAACCGCGGTGGTACGTGCGCATGCTCGGCGAGGAGAAGGACTTCACCACCGTGTGGCTCACGCTCGGGCAGCGCACGCTGCGCTACGAGACCTACGTGATGCCGGCACCCGAAGAAAACGCGGCCGAGCTGACCGAACTGTTGCTGCGACGCAACGACACGCTGGTCGGCGCGCACTTCTCGATCGGCCTCGAAGACGCCGTCTACCTGCGGGGTGAAGTCCCCGATTCGGCCGTGTCGGGCGACGAGCTCGACCGAATCCTCGGCACGTTGTACACCACGGTGGAAGCGAACTTCCGCGCGCTGCTGCGGCTCGGGTTTGCGTCGCGGTTCGCGGCGCGATCCGACACGTAACGCGGGGATAACTCCCCGGCGGTTTCCGTTCTGGTGATCTCGCTGCCCACACCTGTATGCCCGGGCGGTGATCGGGGAAGCCGGCCCGCTCCTCGGCCGCCCGGGCCCTCGGCACCGGCCCGCTACCGTGCGGGCCATGGCGTACGAGCTGGCGATCATCGGAGGCGGCAACATGGGCGCGGCGTTGCTCGGCGGCATCCTCGCCGCAGGCACGGTCGAACCCGCCGACGTCGTCGTCGTCGAGCCGAACGAGGCCCGCCGCACGGCGCTCGCCGCCGACTACCCGGGCGTGTCGGTCGCCGCCGAACCGGTGTCGTGCCGGGCCGCGGTGATCGCCGTCAAGCCGCAGTACGTGGGCGACGTCGTCGGTGCCGCGGTGGCCGCCGGGGCGCGCCGCGTGCTGTCGATCGCGGCCGGGGTCACCACCGAGACGATCGCCGCCGCGGCCGATGCCGCCGCCCCCCACGGCGAGCCGGTCAGCGTGTTGCGGTCGATGCCGAACACGCCGGCGCTCGTCGGTGAAGGCGTGTCGGCACTCGCGGCCGCGGCCGGCACGCCGGCGGCCGACATCGACTGGGCCGAGGGCATCCTCGCCGGCGTGGGCCTGGTCGTGCGCGTCGACGAGGCCCAGCTCGACGCGGTCACCGGGCTGACCGGGTCGGGCCCGGCATACGTGTTCCTGGTCGCCGAGGCGTTGATCGACGGAGGCGTGTTGGCCGGGCTACCGCGGGCGCTGGTGGAGCCGATGGTCGCGCAACTGCTCGCGGGCTCGGCCAAGTTGCTGGTCGAGCGCGGCGACGCGGCCGGGTTGCGGGCGATGGTGACGTCGCCCGGGGGCACCACCGCGGCTGGCCTGCGCACGCTCGAGGAGCACGCCGTGCGCTCGGCACTGATCGAGGCGGTGCAGGCAGCGACCGACCGCTCGCGCGCGCTTGGAGCCTGAATGGTTGCTGCTCCAGGTGCGCGGGGGTCGCGCGCCCTGGGCGCGTGAATTGCCGCGCTGAGCGAGTCATGCCCCGCGACGAAATTTCGGTCTGTGACGCTTGTCACAACTGGATTCCTCGCGTACAGTAGGCGCCGGTGAGCGCGCCGGCCACAAGCCGGTTAGCGCCGACAGGGCTGGTGCCATCGGGGGGTTGGCACCGGCCCTTGTCGCGTCCGGGGTCTGTGGGCTGTGGTCTCGATACACCGCCCAGAGGGCGGCACTCGACCACCGGGCTCTGGGCTCACTGACCCGCGGTCGGGGTGGGCAGTAGGTTGCGGGGGTGACTCGGTACGACACGGTCTCGTTGCTGACCGACTACGGCACCACCGACGAATTCGCCGGGGTCGTCAAGGCGGTCATCCGCGACCTCGCCCCGCACGTCGGCGTGATCGACCTCACCCACGACATCGCCCCGTTCGATGTCCGCGCCGGCGCGCTCGCGCTCGCCCGTTGCATCTCGTACGTTCCCGCCGGCGTCGTGGTCGGGGTGGTCGACCCTGGCGTCGGTACCAGCCGGCGGGCGGTGGCGATCGAGGTCGCCGGCGGCGAGGGTGTGCTGGTCGGCCCCGACAACGGCCTGCTCGCCCCGGCGGTGGCGATGGCCGGCGGCGCCGAGCGAGCGGTCGAGCTGACCAACCCCGAGTACCACCTGGTGGCCCCCGGAGCGACGTTCGCCGGCCGCGACATCTTCGCCCCCGCGGCGGCGCACCTGTGCAACGGCGTGCCGCTGACCGAGCTCGGCCCCGAGGTCGACCCCGGCCTGCTGCTGCCGGCCACCGTGCCGCTGCCACGCAACGAAACCACCGACGGCGTGGCCACCGTCGTCGCCGAGGTGCTGTGGGTCGACCGCTTCGGCAACTGCCAGCTCAACGTCGGACCCGACGATCTACCCGGCGAATGGAGCACCCACGTCGAGGTGCGCTATCACACGCACAGCACGTTGGCCGACCCGTCGGGTGAGGCCTCGCGCCGGGCGGTGCGCACCGACTCGTTCGCCGAGATCAACGGCGCAGCCGGGGCGGTGGGTCTGGTGCTCGACTCGTACGGCATGCTCGCCGTGTGCCTCCCCCAGCGGTCGGCCGCCGACGAACTCGGCCTCGGCCCCGGCGACCAGGTCACGCTGGCCCCGCTCGACGCGCTGCCGACGCCCGCCACTCAGGTGACGCTCGGCCGCCGTGGCAACGACGGCTGAGGGACTCAGCAGGCAGGCAACCGCCGCCAAGGTGGTTGAGCCTGTCGAAACCACCGAGAGCCGCGACGACCGGTGGTTTCGACAGGCTCAACCACCTGGGTACTGCTCTGCCTATCCACTCACGTCCTGACTTCGGCAGGCTCAACGGCCGGGATGGCGGCGTAGCCTGACGGCATGCGCCCTGCCACCACGCTCACGCTCGGGCTGTTGCTCGCGGCGATCCTGATCGCCGGCGTGGTCTCGCTCGTTCGGCTGTAGCACCGGCCGCCCGATACTCTTCCCGCCCGGGGGAATCGGACATGAACCTTGCGCACCTTCTCGACGGGCACGACCCGGCAGGCATCGCCGTCATCTCGCGCAATCGCGCCACCACCTACGGCGAGCTGACCGACCAGGTTGCGCGCCTGCGCGGCGGGCTGGTCGCCGCCGGCATCGCTCCGGGCGAGCGGGTGGCGATCTTGTGCGGCAACAACCGCTACTTCGTCGTCGCCTACCTCGCCGCGCTCGGCGCCGGCGCGGTCGCCGTGCCGCTCAACCCCACCAGCCCCGGCCCCGAGCTGGCCCGCGAGCTGGGCGTCGTGACGCCCGCAGCGGTGGTGCTCGACCCGACCGCGGTGGCCGCGTGGCGCCAGCTTCCTGCCGGCGCGGTCGCCGGTGTGCGCCTCACCGTCGTCGCCGAGGGCGACCGTCCCGATGGTTCGGTGGCCCTCGACGAACTGCTCGCCGCCGAGCCGACGCCGATCGTCGAGGTCGAGCCCGACACCACCGCGGTGATGATGTTCACCAGCGGCACGGCCGGCCCGCCGCGGGCGGCGATGCTGACGCACGCCAACCTGGCCGCCAACCTCGACCAGATGGACACGGCCGACGACCGGCTGCTGCCCGGCGACGTCGTCTACGGCGTGCTGCCGCTGTTTCACATCTTCGGGCTCAACGTGGTGCTCGCCGGCAGCCTGCGGGCGGGTGCCACGGTGCTGCTGGTGCAGCGCTTCGACCCGGCGACCGCGATCGAGTCGATCGTCCAACGCGGCGTCACGGTGGTTCCCGGGGCCCCGCCGATGTGGGTCGCCTTCAGCGCCTTCGACGACCTGCCCGCCGATACGTTCAAGACGGTGCGCCTGGCGCTGTCGGGCGCGGCCCGCCTCCCCCAAAGCGCGGCCGAGCGGATGCAGTCGCGGTTCGGCGTCACCGTGTACGAGGGGTACGGCCTCACCGAGGCCAGCCCGGTGGTCACCAGTTCGGCGGGCGCCGCGCGGCCCGGGTCGGTCGGCCGTGTGCTCGACGGGCAGGAGGTGCGCCTGGTCGACCCCGACGGTGACGCGGTGCTGGTGGGTGACGCCGGCGAGGTCTGGGTCCGCGGCGCGAACGTGTTCGCCGGCTACTTCGACGACGCCGAGGCCACCGCTCGCGTGCTCACCGACGACGGCTGGTTGCGCACCGGCGACCTCGCCACCGTCGACGACGACGGGTACCTGTACTTGGTCGACCGTGCCAAGGACCTGATCATCGTGTCCGGGTTCAACGTGTTCCCGGCCGAGGTGGAAGAGGTGCTGGGCGCCCATCCGGCGGTGGCCGAGGTCGGGGTGATCGGTGTCGCCCACCCCCACGACGGCGAGGCCGTCAAGGCGTTCGTGGTGCTGGCCGATGGGGCACGCACCGACGAGGAATCGCTGATCGACTACGCCCACGACTACCTGGCCCGGTACAAGTGCCCGTCGAAGGTGATGTTCGTCGACCAGCTCCCCCGCAACGCAGCCGGCAAGCTCGTCCGACGCGAACTCACGGGAACTGTGCTCCAGTAGTCCATTTCTTTCCGCGCCGGATCGGGTTGTGCGCTGGCAAGGCGCACCGAGCCGACGTGGACTCCGGTCCACGAGGCGAGGAGCAACGCCGCCAGCGTGCGATCCGGACGGCGCCTTTGTGAATCAGTGCACAAGGGGGCGTAGCCTGACGGGCGATGACGCCGCGCCGACGCCGGATCCCTGATGCCACGGTCGCCCGGCTCCCCGTGTACCTCCAGGTACTCGTCGAGCAGGCCGATCTTGGTGTCGACAACATCTCGTCGGAGGGCCTCGCCGAACTGGCCGGGGTGAACGCCGCCAAGGTACGCAAAGACCTCTCGTACCTGGGCAGTTACGGCACCCGCGGTGTCGGCTACGAGGTCGCCTACCTCGTCTACCAGATCCGCCGCGAGCTCGGCCTCGATCACGACTGGCCGGTCGTCATCATCGGCGCCGGCAACCTCGGCCAGGCGCTCGCCGGCTACGGCGGCTTCCACGACCGCGGGTTCGACGTGGTCGGCATCGTCGACGTCGACCCTGACAAGGTCGGCATCCGGCTCGGCGACGGCGACGACGCGGTCGAGGTGCGGCCTGTGTCGGAACTCCCCCGCATCGTCGCCCGCAGCGGCGTGTCGATCGGCGTGGTGGCGACACCGCCATCGGCCGCCCAGCAGGCTGCCGAGCAGTTGGTCGCGGCCGGCATCACGAGCGTCCTCAACTTCGCTCCGGTCGTGCTCAACGTGCCCGTCGGCGTCACGGTCCGCAAGGTCGACCTGGCGGTCGAGCTGCAGATCCTCAGCTACCACGAGCAGCGCCGTCTCAGCGCGGCCGCCCCATCGGGTTCCACCCTCCGCGCAGTACGGCCCTAGGCTGAACAACGCCATGTCGATCCTTGTCCTCGGCGTCAACCATCGCACCGGGCCGCTCAGCGTGCTCGAGCGCTTCGCGCTGACCCCCGACGAGCTGCCCAAGGCGGTCACCGCGCTGGTCGACCGCGACACCGTGCGCGAGGCGGTCGTCGTGTCCACCTGCAACCGCACCGAGGTCTACGCGGTCGCCGAGAAGTTCCACGGCGCCTACGCCGACATCCGCGACTTCCTGTGCGCGGTCGGCGACGTCACCGCCGACGAGCTGCATCCGCACATCTACACCGAGCACAACGACGACGCCGTGCGGCACCTGTTCGAGGTGGCCAGTGGGCTCGACTCGGTGATCCTCGGCGAGTCCGAGATCCTCGGCCAGATCCGTTCGGCGTGGGAACTCGCCCAGCGCGAGGGTGGCGCCCGCACCACGCTGAACCTGCTGTTCCGCCACGCCGTCGGCGTCGGCAAGCGGGCCCGTACCGATACCGCGATCGCCCGCGGCACCGCCTCGATGAGCCACGCCGCGGTCGAGCTGGCCACCGAGCACCACGGCAGCCTGGCCGGGTTGCGGGTGGCGGTGCTGGGCGCCGGGGCGATGGGTGAGGGCATCGCCGTGGCCCTGTCGGCAGCCGGCGTCGCCGACGTGGTCGTCGTCAACCGCACCGCCGACCGCAGCAACGCGCTCGCCGCCCGGGTCGGTGGGACGGCCGTCGGCTTCGACGATCTCCCCAGCGTGCTCGCCGCCAGCGATGTCGTGCTTACCGGCACCGGCGCCGCCGAACCGTTGGTCACCCCCGCCCTCGTGCGCGCCACCGGCGACCGCTCGGAACGACCGCTGCTGTTCGTCGACATCGCCGTGCCGCGCGACGTGGCGAGCGACGTCGGCGACATTCCCGGTGTCACCGTGCTCGACCTCGACGACCTCAACGCGTGGGCCGAGCGTGGCCGCACGCTGCGCCGCGCCGAGGCCGACAAGGTGCGGGCGATCATCGCCGAGGCGGTCGACTCATTCGCCGTCGAGGCCGCCGCGCTGCAAGCCTCGCCGCTCGTCGCCGCGTTGCGGGCCCAGGCCGAACAGCATCGCCAGGCCGAACTGGCCCATCACGCCAGCCAGATCGCCGTACTCGCCCCGGCCGAGCGCGAACTCGTCGACGCGATCACCCGGCGACTCGTCGCCAAGCTGCTGCACCAGCCCTCGGTGCGCCTGCGCAACCAGGCGGGCACGCCCCAGGGTGCGCGCAACGCGGCGGCACTGCACGACCTGTTCAATCTGGAGGATTGACCTGACCCTGGATCCACCGATCTGCCGACTCGTTCCTCGCCGCCATCACGGTGAACCGAGGCCCCGTAACGCTGTGCGTTCAAGCGCCACGCAGGCTGGACTTGACTGGCAGTGCACCAGGGCCAACGCGGACGCAACCGCCGTGGGCTGGGGCAACGTCGACGAGCGGCCGCGGTGACCGGTGGATTCAGGATGACGCGCTCTGAGCTGGCCTGCCGATGAAGCTGCGCATCGCCACCCGCGCCAGCGCCCAGGCCACCACCCAGGCCACCGCCGTCGCCGCCGCGCTGGAAGCGGCCGGCTACCCGTGCGAACTCGTCGTCGTCGACACCCACGGCGACCGGACGCAGGCTGCCAACGTGCCGCTGCACTCGATCGGCGGGCAGGGCGTGTTCACGAAGGAAGTCCAGGCGGCTGTGCTCGACGGGCGCGCCGACGTCGCCGTGCACTCAGCCAAGGACCTCCCCACGCAGGGCCACCCCGAACTCACCATCGGTGCCTTCACCGAGCGTCGTACTGCCGCCGATGCGCTGGTCGGTGCGACCCTCGCGGCGCTCCCGGCGGGCGCCACCGTGGCCACCGGCTCGGTTCGCCGGCGGGCACAGCTCGGCCGCGCCCGGCCCGACCTGACGTTCGCCGAGTTGCGCGGCAACATCGGTACCCGGCTCGAACGGATACCGGACGGCGGCGCGATCGTGATGGCCGTCGCCGCGTTGGAAGTGCTCGGCCTGGTGCATGAGGTCAGCTCCACCCGCACGTGGGACGTGCTCGACCCGGTCGAGTTCGTGCCCGCCGTCGGGCAGGGGTGTGTCGCCGTCGACCACCGCCGCGACGATCGGGGTGTGGCCGAGGCGCTCGCCAGCATCGACCATGCCGCCACCCGGGCAGCGGTCACCGTCGAGCGGGCGTTCCTCGGCGAACTCGGGTCGGGGTGCTCGCTGCCGGTCGGGGCGTACGTCCGCAGCCGGCGCCTGCACGTGTTCCTGGCCGGGGCGACGGCCGACGTCGCCGTGTCGGAGACGATCGACCTCACCGGCGACGTCGCGGCCGATTGCGAGACGGCCCGCCAGGCCGCCCGCGCCGCGCACGCCACCGTCTCCGGAGGCTGACGGTGGGCACGGCGCCGCTCGCCGGGCGCACGGTGGTCACCACCCGCGACCAGCCCGGGCGCCTCGACCAGTTGCTCGCCGAAGCCGGCGCGATCGTGCTCCACGTGCCGTTGATCGCGATCGAACCGATCCCCGGCGTCGAGGTGACGCTCGACGGCGCCGAATGGCTGGTCGTCACGTCACAGCACGGGGCCGCGGCGGTGGGGGCACTCGCCGCCGCACATCCCGAAGTGCGGCTGGCTGCCGTCGGCACGCGCACAGCCGACGTGCTCGCCGAACTCGCCGGACGCCCCACCGACCTCGTTCCGGCACGCCAGATCGCCACCGAACTGGTCCGCGAGTTCCCTGCGGGGACGGGCCGCGTCGTCGCAGCGCTCGGCGACCTCGCCAGCGGCGACCTGGCGATCGGGCTCGAGGCCAAGGGGTGGAGCACCGATACCTACGTCGTGTACCGCACCCATGCCGTGGTGCCCGACGCGGGCATTCGTGCCGCGCTGCTCGATGCTGACGCGGTCGCCTTCGCCAGCGGATCGGCCGCCACCGCGTGGGCGGCCTCGGTCGGCACCGACACCCCGCCACGGGTCGTCGCGATCGGGCCCACCACCGAAGCCGCGGCTCGTCACGCAGGGTTGCCGGTCACCCACGTCGCCACCACCTACGACGTCGAGGGTCTCGTCGCCGCGGTCATCGCCGCGCTGGCCGAGTGACGTGACCCGTCCAGTTGGCTGCGCTCCCGGTGGTTTCGACAGGCTCAACCACCTGTCAGCGCTTGCGTCCGGTGGTTGAGCCTGTCGAAACCACCTCGCTGAGCGACACGGAGTCGTAGCCTCTCGTCGCGATGGTGACGGTGCGGCGTGCAGCGGTGGTGGTCGCGGCCGTCGCCGCCGCGCTCGCCCTTACGGTGTTCCCCGAGCGCGCCGGCGCCCAGGAGGACGCCCCCGACGACGCACCGAACCCGATCGCCGCCGCGGCAGGCGACGTGGCGGTACTGCCCACCGGGGTCATCAACGCCACCGGCCCCACCGTCAGCAACGACGGCCGGTGGGTGGTGTTCGGGGGCACGCTCGGACCCGACGACACCGACACCGCTGGCGCGGCCAGTGCCTCGGGGCGCCGCTCGGTGTTCCGCGCCGACCTGCTGACCGGGTCGGTGACCGAGATGTCGCCGTTGCCCGAGGGCGCCCGGCCCGGCGACACGATCCTGCCGCGCCTGTCGGCCAACGGTTGCGTGATCGTCGCCATCACCCAGGTCGCATACGACCTGTTCCGCGACGACGACCGCAACGAACGCTGGGACGTGTACCGCCTGTTGGTGCCCGAGTGCGACGGTCAGCCGAACGCGTGGGAGCTCGTGTCGACCGACATCACCGGCGTCGCCCGCGACGACGTGTTCGTCGATGCCCCACCGGCAGTCTCCGGGTCGGGTGCGGTGATCGCCTACACACACCAGTCCGACGCCGTGCTCTCGCGCCTGTCGACGATCAGCGTGGTCGACGTCACCCAACCGGTCGACGACCCCACCCGACTCCAGGAGGCGCGCGGGGTGCCGATCGAGGCGCCCAACCGCGCCTACCGGTACCGGGGCGCCTACCAACCGGTGCTGTCGCAGAACGGTCGCCACCTCGCGTTCACGTCCGACGCACTCGCCGCCGACCCGCTGCCAGGTTGGGGGCCTGGTGTCAGCCGGGGCGGGTGGGCGACCACGCAGGTGTACGTGTGGGATCGACTGGCGGCCGAGCAGACCCGGTCGGTGCACCTCGTGTCGGGCCGCGGCGGGCAGCCGGCCAGGCTGGGGGCGCACTCGCCGGCGATGTCGGAGGATGGCCGCGTGGTCGCGTTCGTCTCACCCGACCGCGAGCTGATCACGTCCGTGTTGCCCCGCTGCGGCGCTGAATGCCCCACCCAGATCTTCCGCTTCGACCGCGACACCGACGGCAACGGGCGCTTCGACGAACCGTCGCGCGTCCCCGACCTGGCGCTCGTGTCGGCGGTGCGCAAGGCACCCGCGACGGGCGGCATTCCCGAAGGCGGCAACGCCGCGTCGTGGGCCCCGGCGGTGAACGCCGACGGCAGCTCGATCGCGTTCGTCACCGACGCAACCAACCTGATGCCCAGCAGCCGCCCGGGCGGCGGCACCTCGCGCGACGGCGACCTACTCGTGGCCGAGTTCCACCTCGGCGAACTACGCCGCGTGCTGGCCGACGAGTCGCTCGTCACGCTGCCCGGGGCGCACGGCAACCCGGTGCTCAACGACACCGGCTCGGTCGTGGTGTTCGACACGCGCGCGGGCACCTCGCTCGGACGACTGATCGCCGACGGGGCCGAGCCGCCGCTCGTGCGCGGCCGCGCCATCGCGGTCGCCCGCGTCGCCCCGCAGCTGGCAATGGCCGCGCTCGACTTCGGCACCGTGCTGCTCGCGTTCGACTCGGCCGAACTGTTCGCCAACGTGCAGAACGCCGGGCCGGCGGCGTTCAAGCCGGGCGAGGTGGTGGTCGACTCGTCGATCTTCCGGGTCACGGGTGGCACCTGCACCCGCGGCATCATCGTCGCCGCCGGTGCCTCGTGCTCGGTGAAGCTGGTGTTCAACCCCACCCAGACCCGCCACTACCAGAGCCGTCTGACGGTGCGCGGCAGCGGTGCCGACCCGGCGTCGGTCAGCACCGAGCTGTACGGAGCGGCAGGCGACCCGACGTTGCTCGCCACACCGGGCGGTGTCGACCTGCCGTCGGGCCGGGTGGGCGAGCCCGCCGGTCGCGTTGCGATCAGCATCGAGAACACCGGGTTCGCCCCCGTCGCGATCACTGACGTCGGGCTGGGCGGCAATCACCCCGACGACTTCACCGTGCTGTCCGAGGCGTGCACCGGGCGGGCCCTCAACCCGGGGGCGACCTGCGCCGTCGAGGTCGAGTTCGTGCCCCACGCACCCGGCTACCGCAGCGCGCTGCTCGCCGTCGGCGCCACCACCGGGCAGTACACCGCGGCGGTGCTCGGCGGGTACGCCCGCTACGCACCGGTGTTCGAGGTGGCCGCACCAGAGGTCGTCGCCGGCACACGGCTGGGGGTAGGCGGCAACGGGTTCCCAGCGGGCACGCAGGTACGGATCGGGTTCGCCGACGGCAGTGCGGCACTCGGCCAGGTGACGGTGCGCGACGACGGAGGGTTCATCGCCCTGCTCGACGTGCCCAGCCTGGTGCGCTCGGGCCAGCGCCGGCTGGTCGCCACCGGTACCGACGGCGCGGTGGCCGGGGCCGATGTGCTCGTTCGGTCGGCCGCCCCCACCGTGCTCCCCCGCACCCCCGGCGCCGGCCTCGGGTAGGTCTCGATACACCGGGCAGAGCCCGGCACTCGACCACCGCGACCACCGGTCAGCCGTCGGTGGGGATCAGGGCGCCGGTGAGGAGCACGCTGATCTCGCAGCCCGAGCCGTTGGTACGGCCCGACGCCTCGCAGTCGACCGACAGCACGATGCTGTCGCCGGGCTGGAACGGCAGCGGGCTGATCCGCGGCTGGAACTCGTTGGCGGTGCTCATCTGACCAAGGTCCCACTCGTAGAGCACCTCGTCATCGAGCGACAACGTCGCCAGCCCGAGGTCGCCGTGCGGGTTCTGCAGCACCACGTCGGTCAGGTGGAACTCGGCCCCGACCGGCACCAGGGTGGAACTGCGCCGCCGCGCATCGTTGGGGGCGTCGACGTCGATCCGGCGATACGTATAGGTCACCGGGGCCGGGCCGACCACGATCGACGCGGGTGCAGTGGTGTCGGGCGTGTTGGACCCCGTCGGAGTGGTCACCGGCGCGCTGCCGGCCGCACCTCCGGACAGCTCGCCGGCCGCGGCCAACTCGGCGACCCGGTCGTCGACCGCCCGTTCGGCGGCGTCGCGCAACTCGGGGCGTACCACCCCGAACCACGCCAGTACGACCGCTCCGACCACCACCGCCACCCCGGCCAGACGCGCCAGCAACCGGCCCGGCACCGTCGGCGTCTGGATCAGCGTCGCCCGGCCGCGGGCGATCGCATGGTCGGGTTCGGTGGCCTCGATCTCGAAGTCGAGTTGGCGCTCGCTGGGCCGGAACCCGCCCCGGCTGGCGCGGGCGCGCAGGTGCACCAGGCTGCTCGACCCCGGCGCCACACCCACCGCGGGTGGGTCGAACTGGCCGTCGACACGGCCGGCCGGGTCGACGAGGTGCAGGCGGCAGTTCGCCAGGTTGTTGCCGTGGTTCTCGACGAGGAACTCGTAACGCGCCCGGCGGCGGACCCGCTGGAGCGGCTGGAGCACGGTGATCCGGCGGTCGTCGAACGCCCCGATCTCGACGAGCGTCTCGGCCACCACCGTGTCGTCGGGGTCGAGTTGCGGGATGACCCGCACGGAGATGGTGGTGGGCCCGGCCGTGGTGGTGTGGATAGCCGGCGGCCGCACCACCACCTCGACCACGTCGCGCGACCCGCCGAACAACGTCAGGCTGGTGCGCGTCACCGTCGTCCACGCGGCAGCCAGACCGGCCGGGATGACCGCGAACGACTCGGTGCCGGCACCGACGTTCTCGACCGACAGCGCCAGCGACGCAGACTCGCCGGGCCGTACGGTGATCTCGTCGGGAGCGAACCACACCTGTACCGACATCGCCCGGTGACGCTACCCCGCTACAGCCGGACGGCGGCGGCTTCCCGGTACACGAGGGGACGTAGCCTGGCCGTATGGCAACTGGTCACCCGGCCCCGTTTCCCGCCCACCGGCCACGCCGGCTGCGGCTCACCCCGGCGATGCGCGAGCTGGTCGCCGAAACGCGGGTGGCCCCCTCCGATCTGATCGCGCCGCTGTTCGTGCGCGAGGGCATCGACGCTCCGGCGCCCATCACGTCACTACCCGGAGTCGTCCAACACACCCGCGAGACGTTGCGCAAAGAGGTCGCCGAACTGGCCGGGTTGGGTGTCAAGGCGGTGATGCTGTTCGGCGTACCGGCCACCAAGGACCCCCACGGTTCGGGGTCGTGCGACCCCGACGGCATCGTCCAGCTGGCACTCGCCGACCTGCGCGCCGAGGTCGGCCACGACGTGGTGCTGATGGCCGACCTGTGCGTCGACGAGTACACGTCGCACGGGCACTGCGGCATCGTCGGGCCCGACGGGCTGGTCGACAACGACGCCACGTTGGCCCTGTACACCGCAGCCGCGGTCGCCCAGGCTCGGGCCGGCGCCCACGTCGTCGCCCCGAGCGGGATGATGGACGGCCAGGTTCGGGCCATCCGTGCCGCGCTCGACGGCGAGGGGTTCACCAACGTGGCGATCCTCGGCTACTCGGCGAAGTACGCGTCGGCGCTGTACGGCCCGTTCCGCGACGCGGTCGACGTCACGATCGCCGACGGCGGCGATCGCAAGAGCTACCAGCAAGATCCGCGCAACGGCCGTGAGGCGATCACCGAGGTGCTCGCCGACCTGGAGCAGGGCGCCGACATGGTGATGGTGAAGCCGGCCCACACGTACCTCGACGTGATCAGCGCCGTGCGGGCCATCACCGACGTGCCGCTCGCGGCGTACCACGTGTCGGGCGAGTACGCGATGCTCCAGGCCGCCGCCGCCAACGGCTGGATCGACCACGACACCGCGGCCCACGAAATCCTCACGTCGATCAAGCGCGCCGGCGCCGACCTGATCCTCACCTACCTCACCCGCTGGTTCGCCGAGCACCAGCCAGGTGGTTGAGCCTGTCGAAACCACCGGTCGCTAGGGTCGCTCCCATGTCGATCGAGTTGTGTGATCCCGTCGCTTGCGTCGCCGCGGGGTGCACGCCCGCCGTCTGCACCGGGGCCGGCATCCCCTCCAACCACGCCCTGTTCGAGCGTTCGGCGGCGGTGATTCCGGGTGGCGTCAACTCGTCGATCCGGGCGTTCAAATCGGTCGGCGGCGAGCCCTACGTGGTCGCCCGCGCCGAGGGCGCGTTCGTCTACGACGTCGAAGGCCGCGAGTACGTCGACCTGGTGCAGTCGTACGGAGCCGTGATTCTCGGCCACGCCCATCCGGCGATCACCGCCGCGCTCCAGGCGGCCGCTCCCGACGGCACGTCGTACGGCGCGCCGACGCCGCGCGAGATGAAGCTCGCCGAGGCGATCTCGGCGCGGGTGCCATCGTGCGAGCAGGTGCGCTTCATGAACTCGGGCACCGAGGCGACCTCCACTGCGGTGCGGCTCGCCCGCGGGTACACGGGCCGCGATCGGGTGGTCATCTTCCACGGCAACTTCCACGGGGCCACCGACGCGCTGCTGGCCGCCGGCGGCTCGGGTGTCGCCACGCTCGGCCTGCCCGGTACGGCCGGCGTGCCCGCGGGAGCGGTGGCCGAGACGTTGGTGGTGCCGTACAACGTGGTGCCCACCCTCGACGACACGGTCGCCTGCGTGATCGTCGAACCGGTCGCCGCCAACATGGGCGTAATTCCCCCGGCGCCCGGGTTCCTCGAAGGCTTGCGCGCCGAGTGCGACCGGGTCGGTGCGGTGCTGGTGTTCGACGAGGTCATCACCGGGTTCCGGCTCGGCCTGGCGGGTGCCCAGGGCCGCTACGGCGTCACCCCCGACCTCACCACGTTCGGCAAGGTGATCGGCGGTGGCCTCCCGATCGGGGCGGTCGGCGGTCGGCGCGAGCTGATGGAGACGTTGACGCCGCTGGGTACGGTGTTCCATGCCGGCACGCTGGCGGGTAACCCGCTCGCCACGGCGGCCGGCCTGGCCGCGCTCGACAACCTCGATGGCGACACGTACGCGTTCCTCGAGCAGCAGGCCGCCCGCCTGGCGGAGGTGCTCGGCAACGCGTGCGTAGCGGCCGGCTTCGCCGCCTCGTTCCCGGTGGTCGGCACGCTGGTGGGGATGGTGTGCGGGGAGGTCGCACAGCCGACCGACTTCGCCTCGGCCAAACGCACCGACGAAGCCGCCTTCGGCCGATTCTTCCACGCCATGCTCGCCGAGGGCGTGGCGATGGCCCCCGGCGCCTACGAGGCGATCTTCGTCGGCCTCGCCCACACCGACGACGTCCTCGACCGCATCGCCCAAGCAGCTCACCTGGCCGCACGCGCCGCGCTCGACAGTTAGCGACAACCTGGGGTTGACGATTCTTGGTCGACAACCTAGGGTTGTCTTTGTGAGCACTCCGATCTCGAACTCCGTCCGGCTCGACGACCTGATCGACGCGATCCGCAAGGTCCACGTCGACGAGTTGGAGCAACTGTCCAGCGCGGTTGTGGCCGCCGACCACCTTGGCGACCTGGCCGACCACCTCGTCGGGCACTTCGTCGACCAGGCCCGCCGGTCGGGCGCCTCGTGGACCGACATCGGGCGGGCGATGGGCGTCACCAAGCAGGCCGCCCGCAAGCGGTTCGTGCCCAAGGACCCCGGGCCGACCGCCGCGCTCGACCCAAACCAGGGCTTCGGCCGCTTCACCGACCGGGCCCGCAACGTCGTGGTGGCGGCGCACAACGCGGCCCAGTCGGCCAGCAGCGCCGAGATCACTCCGGCCCACCTCGTGCTCGGCCTGCTCAGCGAACCGGAGGGCTTGGCCGCCCTGGCACTCACCGCCGCGGGCGCCTCGCTCGACTCGGTACAGGCCGCGGCAACCGCAGCACTGCCTGACGCGGCGGCCGAGCCGCCGTCGCTGGTTCCCTACGGGGAAGCCGCCCGCAAGGTGCTCGAGCTCACGTTCCGCGAGGCCCTGCGTCTGGGGCACAACTACATCGGCACCGAGCACGTACTCCTGGCCCTGCTTGAAACCGAGCCCGACGACGGCGTGCTGACGTCGCTCGGCGTCACCAAGCCGGCGATCGAGGAGTGGCTCGCCGCCACCCTCACCGGCCTGACCTGACCCGAACGCCGTCCCCGGGGGTCGTGCAGCAAATGGCCTGACACATCAGCCGAACGCTGCACTACCGCCACCTCGGTTCGTGGGAACGGTACGGTCGGTTCGGTGCCCGACACGTTGCGCTCGATCCTGCTGTTCGGTACCGCGGCGGTGCTCGAGATCGGTGGCGCGTGGCTGGTGTGGCAGGGGTACCGCGAGCACCGCGGCGTGGCCTGGATGGGGGTGGGCATCGTCGCCCTAGCCGCCTACGGGTTCGTGGCGACGTTCCAGTCCGACCCGAACTTCGGCCGGGTCCTCGCCGCCTACGGCGGTGTGTTCGTCGCCGGTTCGCTGGCGTGGGGAGTCGTCGCCGACGGGTTCCGCCCCGACCGCTACGACCTGATCGGCGCGGCCGTGTGCCTGGCCGGCGTGGCCATCATCATGTACGCCCCACGACCTGGCTAGCGCCGGTGGTTTCGACAGGCTCAACCACCTGGGGCCCTGTCAGATGCCGAAGCTGGATGTCCGGACGGTTTCGATCGCTTCGGCGGGGCCGTCGTAGTCGACGACGGCGTGGGCTTGGCGGCCGAACGTCCACAGCACCAGTTCGCCGACGGGGCCGGTGACGGTGACGCTCGGCTCGGCTTGTTTGGCGGTGAACGTCCCCCCGCCGTCGGTGGGGGCGAGCACGATGCCCACCGGTGACTTGCGCACGAACAGCTTGGCGCGCCGGAGTGCGCCGGCCAGGTCGAACGTCAGCTCGGGGTCGATCTGGCGCGGCGCCCATCCGTCGACCGCACGCAAGACGTCCTCGTGGTGGACGAAGAACTCGGTGGTGTTGATCGCCCGATCGACGGCGTCGATCCGCGACGGCGCCCACACCGGAGGGCCGTCGCGGACCAGCTCGACCAACTCGGTCCACTCGGACGAGGCAACCTTGGCCTGCACCTTGTCGGTGTGCTTGGCGAACGGCTTGGCGAGGATGCCGACGGCCGCGTCGGGCCGTCGCTCACGGATGACCAGGTGGGCGGCAAGGTCGCGGGTGGTCCACGGGTCGCACAGCGTGGGTGCGTCGGGACCGGCGGCCAGGAACGTGTCGGCGAGGCGATGGCGTTCAGCGGTGGCCGGTGTCATGGCCAGAGCGTACGGTTGCAACCATGAGTGATGCGTTCACGGTCGCCCGCGACGGCACCATCGTCACGATCACGCTCGCCAACCCAGCCAAGCGCAACGCGCTGAGCATCGACGTGATGAACGGCTTGGTCGACACGTTGCGCGAGCTGGCCGGCACCGACGCCCGCGGCATCGTGCTCGCCGCCGAAGGCCCGGCGTTCTCGGCCGGGCACGACTTCGCCGACATGGCCGGCGCCGACTTCACCGCCGTGCAGCGCTTGTTCGACGTGTGTACCGAGCTGATGGATACGGTGCAGACGGTGCCCCAGATCGTCGTCGCCCGAGTGCACGCGATCGCCGCTGCGGCGGGATGCCAGCTGGCGGCTTCTTGCGACCTGGTGGTTGCCGCCGAGTCGGCCGGGTTCGCGCTGTCGGGCGTGAAGCGCGGGTTGTTCTGCCACACGCCGCTGGTGGCCGTCGCTCGCAACATCGGACGCAAGCGGGCGCTCGAGATGGCGCTGACCGGCGACGTGATCAGCGCGAGCACGGCCGCCGACTGGGGCCTCGTCAACCGGGTAGTGCCCGACGATCAGCTCGACGATGCGGTGGCCGACCTGATCGGCCGGGCCACGGCCGACAGCGCGTGGACGAAGTCGATGGGCAAGCGCGCGTTCTACGCCCAGGTCGACCTCGACCAACCGAAGGCGTACGCGTACGCAGTCGAGGTGATGGCCAACGGTGTGGTGGCCCCGCCCGGCCAGGAGGGCATCGCCGCGTTCTTGGAGAAGCGCCCCCCGAAATTCTGATCAGCGGGCGACGGTGAGGTAGCCCGCTCCAACCGCGGTGACAGCTGCCCGGATGCCCGGCCCGTCGTCGCCCGACCACACCACGAGCGGCGCGCCGAGGTGCTCGGCCGCCGCCGCGGCCTCGGCGCCCAACGTCGAGACGCGATGCGCAGCCGCGAGCTCGGCCATGCGGAACGCGAGGAGGCGCATCGGCACCACATCCACCTCGGCGGGGAGTTCGACGAGTTGCCGGGCGAGCGCCAGCCGCCGCTCGGGCGCCCAGGTGCCGGTCAGCGCGCCGCCCGCGGCCGCGGCGACGCTTCGGCACAATCGGTAGAGGTAGTAGTTCGTCGTCGCCGGCGTGTGGCTGGCGAGCACGTCGCCCAGTGCGTCCGGCATGCTGCCGGCCAAGAGGTCGCGGAGCAGGTGATCGTCGAGCAGCGCGGCCGTCACGAGGTGGCCAGGTCGGGGTCGTCGCCCAAGCTGTCGACGAACGCAGCGTGCCGATCACGCGGAAGCAGCTCGTCGAGCATGCCCTGTCCGTGGCCGTGCGGCACGGTGAGCACGCCGAAGCCGAGATCGATCACGTCGACCGGCCCGCCGCGTTCGAGCTGCCAGCGGCGGCGCGCGGCGGCTGGCAACGACATCTGTCCCGACGTCGACACCAGATACTCCTGGATGGCCATCCCGTCATGGTACTTGGTACCAAGCACCGCTCTACCAAGTACTTCGCTCATGCGGCGAGGGCTGCCGCGCGCAGTTTGGCGGCGACGCGGGCGCGGCGGTTGCGGACAGTGCGCTCGGTGACGTTCAGGTGCCGCGCCAGCCGCATCGGGCTCGGCTCGACAAGGAGCAACCTGAGCAGGGCGATGTCGTCGGAGTCGGCGAGGCCCGACGCTGCCGCACGGTCGACCAGCGCTGCCAGCTCGTCGGCCGGGTCGACGTGGTCGTCGCCGTTGTCGGCATCGTGGTTGGGCACCGGCAACTCGCTGACGTCGTGGCCCGGCACTTCACACAGCATCCGGCGGGAACGTTGCCGGAAGGCCCGGTGTTCGGCATCGGCGAGCAGCGCGGCGGCGAGCGATGCCGGCCGGCGCGACGGGTCGAAGGTACGCACCGTGATCCACAGCGCGCCGAGCAGCTCGTCGAGCGCATCGGCGCCGACCCGGCGCCGATGCCGGGTGGCCACGCTGAGCGCGCCCGGCAGGAGGCGTCGCATGACCACCTGGGCAGCCACCGGGTCGTCGGCCGCGGCGCACACGACGAAGCGCAGGTTCGCCTCGGCGCCTGCGCTGGGGGGCCGCCCGTAACCGGTCGCGGCGAGGACGTCGTCGAGCGTGGTCACGTCGGTGCGGACCACTCGCCAGGTGGCCGCTCGACGGAGTGCGGCCGGGTTGCAGCGGAGCCGGCGCCACTCGGCGTCGTACGGACGGGCGGCGGGGTGACGGATCGGGTCGACGTGGAACGCAAGGTTCGAAGACATGCCGGCGACCTTCCCCGACGCCCCTCACCGGCGGCCTCACCGCCCACCACCTTCCCACCTCACGAGTGCTCGGGAGCCCGGTTCACAGCGCTGCTCTGCAGCTCACAGCCCCTGGTCAGCGGTCAATTTTCGAGAAATGAACGGTGACCTTTCCGAATTGCCCGGTGAACTGCCCACACAGAGGTATGCGCATCTCCGTCACCGCCGGGCCCGACGCCGGACACACCGTCACCTTGGCGCCGGGGCGCCACCTCGTGGGCCGCGCCCGCGGATGCGCACTCGTGCTTGCCGACCCGGCGGTCGAGCCCCACCACGCACTGGTGACGGTGCACCGCGACGGCACGGTCGAGCTGACCCAACTCTGCGCCCGGACGGCCGTCACGGTCGACCAGCAGTGCTTCGTGAGTGGGTCCGTACGCGCCGGGGCCACCGCGGAAATCGGTGACAGTCGGCTTGAAATCGGCCGGCAGCACACCGCCACCCCGGACCCCGCCAACGAGTTGGCCGTCCTCGCAGCGGTCGAGCGCGAGACGTATCTGGCCCGGGCACGGTCACCGTGGGTGGTCGACCTCGGCCGCGGCGACGTGCGCCTGGAGCTGCCGCGCACACCCGGTGCGTCGCTGTCGGACGAGGCGGTGATTGCCCGCCACGAGGTGCATCAGGGCCTTCCGATCCTCGCCGACCTGGCGTCGCGCCCGGCGTACACGGTGGCCGTGCGCGGGCCCGCCGCGGCGCGGGTGGTCGCCGCCATGGCAAGCCAGGTGCAGGCCCGCGGAGCGCCCGGCCGAGCGCTGTACGTCGGCCGGCCGGGCCACAGCACCGAGCCGAGCACGACACTGCTGGCGCTCGCCGAAGGCGAGCCACTCCCTGACGGCTGCGACGCACTGCTCGAGTTGGGCGCGCGTTGGCGGGCGACGTGGGTGGCCGACCTGACTGCCGACTCAGTCGGCCCGGTGCGTCTCCACGTGGCCGGGCGCGCCCAACCCGTCGGGTCGATCGTCGGACAGCAGGTAGCGCGCCCCGGCGCCGAGTTCGCCGGCCGTGTCGCCGGGGTTCCAGATCCGGCACACACTCAACGACAGGCAACCACACCCGATGCACCCGTCGAGCGAGTCGCGCAGCCGGGTCAGTACGGCGATCTGGTCGTCGAGCCGGGGTCGCCACTCGCGGGCGAGACGCGCCCAGTCGGACGCGGTGGGGGTGCGCCGCTCGGGCAGCCCGGCGAGTGCCGCCCGGATCTCGTCGAGCGACAGCCCGACGCGCTGGGCGATGCGTACGAAGCTGACCCTCCGCAGCACGTCGGCGTGGTACACGCGGTGCCCGGACGGGTTGCGCTCCGAGCTGATCAGCCCGGCGTCCTCGTAGAACCGCAACGCGGAGGTGGCGACCCCGGCTCGGGTCGCCACCTCTCCGATTGTCAAACGCCGGGGCTCGGCCATCGCGCCAGTGTCGCGCGCCTCAACCGAGTTGCGTTCAAGCGCCACGCAGGCTGGGCTGCACGAGCGGTGCACCGAGGCCAACGCCGACGAGCGAGCGCAGCGATCGGTGCACTCAGCCTCAGTCGGCGCGCTCCGTCTCGGCGGGGGACGTCGGGGTGGGCGGCGTGGCCAGCAGGGTGTACAGCTTGGCGGTGGCCTCCTTGACGACCTCCTCGGCGGCGGCGGCCTGGGCGCTGGTGCCGAACCGGGCGATCTGGCGCACCGGACCGACGAGTTCGCCGAGCGCCCGGTGCAGGTCGCCCTGGCGGCCGGCGCGGGCCTCGGCCCACGGCTCGGTGAAGCCGACTTCGGTGGCACCGTCCACCCACGTGCGACCCGTTTCGGTCAACTCGTAGCGGGTCTTGCCGTCGGCTCCCTCGTCGCTACTCGTGCTGGCCCTGATGAGACCGCGCTCGACGAGCTTGGTGAGGGCCGGGTAGACCGCCCCGGGGCTGGGGCGCCAGCGCCCGCCGCTGCGCTCCTCGAGTGCGGTGATCAGCTCGTACCCGTGCCGGGGCTGCTCGCCGAGCAGGACGAGGATCGACTGGGCGACCGCTCCGCGGCTGGCGCGGCGACCGCCGCCACCCCCGCGGCCCCGGCCGTGGCCTCCTGGGCCCCGACGCGAGCCATGCGTGCTGGCTGTGTGTTCATGATTCTGGTGTTCGTGGTACATGCGCTTGCGCATTGGTTCTCCTTCTGCCGACGACCCGATTCTGTCCCGGGTCATATCGACAGTCGTAACGATATATCGTTATAGATAGCGACACAACCTCTCGACGACACTTCTTGCGAGGCCGACGCGGGTCAGCGACGCCGGGCCCGCAGGCCGGCCACGGTGATCTCGGTGAACTGGCGCACCAGTTCGGGGCCGGCGAACTTGGCTCGGCCGTGCGCTTCGCACACGTGGTCGAGCTTCGGGGCGAGCACGACCAGCCCCTGCATCGTGGCCCAGCACAACGACGTGACGACGTCGACATCGGCGTCGAGGCCCTCCGACTCGATCAACGCGCGCACCGTGGAGTCGAGCATCTCGAACGCACACATGCCCGCCCCGGCGAGCTCCGCGTTGTCTTCGTCGACGACGTCGTCGCGGAACATGACGTCGCAATGGGCCGGGTGGGTGGAGGCGAACTCCACGTACGTCTGGCCCATCACCACCAACCGTTCGACCGGCTCGTCGATGCCGGCGAGCGCCTGCTCCATGGCCTCGGTCAGGGTGGTGAACCCCTCGGTGGCAAGCGACGTGAGCAGCCCCTCCATGTCGCCGAAGTGGTGCGCCGGCGCGGTGTGCGAGACACCGGCCCGGCGGGCGACCTCGCGCAGGCTGAAGTTCCCCAGCCCGCGCTCGCCGATCACCTCGGCGGCCGCCCGGCGCAGCGCGTTTGGCAGGTCGCCGTGGTGGTACGGACGCGCATCGAGCGCTGTCACGACCCGGCCTCGCCCCTGCACTTGCCCATCGCCGGGCACTGTACCTGATTCACGGACTTCCTCCTTGACACTGTCCAGATCGATCTGTACAGTGCCAACTTGTCAACGGCAACTTACCAACGACAAGTTGCCGCCACCACCCCCAACCACCGCTCACCCTCCCCTTTTCGATGCCGAGGCTTCCGATGACGAACTCCGCGATCACTCACTACAACGCCCTCGACCTGCGGGCCGACCGCCTGCGCACGCGCCGCCCGCTGTTGCGTCGCTTCGCCCGCGCCCACCGCCTCGCCCCGGAGTCCCCGCGATGACGACCGCGCTCACGGGCACGGTTCCCGCTGCCCCGGCCGGGCACCCACGCCGCTGGGCGATCCTCGCGGTCGCCTCGCTGGCCGTGTTCATCACCGTGCTCGACGGCACGATCGTCAACGTCGCCCTGCCGTCGCTGGCGACCGAACTCGGTGCCACCAACCGCCAGTTGCAGTGGATCGTCGACGCCTACCTGCTCGTGTTCAGCGGGCTGCTGCTGGCCGCCGGCGGGCTGGGCGACCGGTTCGGCCGCAAGCGCATGCTGATGGCCGGCCTGGTCGTGTTCGGCGCCACCTCGGCGCTGGCCGGCTCGGGCGACTCGGCCGGCGCACTGATCACCGGGCGGGCCCTGATGGGCATCGGCGCGGCGATGATCTTCCCGGCCACGCTGGCCATCATCACCAACGCGTTCACCGACCCGCGCGAGCGGGCCAAGGCGATCGGCGTGTGGAGCGCGGTCAGCGGCACCGCGGTCGCGTTCGGCCCGATCACGGGCGGCTGGCTACTCGAACACTTCTGGTGGGGCTCGGTGTTCTTCATCAACGTCCCGGTGGTGGCGGTGGCCCTGCTCGCCGCCTGGCGCTTGATACCCGAGTCGCGCGAGGCCCACGCGCCGCGCTTCGACGGGCCCGGGTTCGTGCTCTCGATCGCTTCGATCGGGGCGCTCGTGTTCACGATCATCGAAGCCCCCGAGTGGGGCTGGACATCGGCCCGGACATTCGCCGGCTTCGTCGCGGCAGCCGTACTGATCGGCCTGTTCGTGGCCGTCGAACTGGCCCGCGAGCACCCGATGCTGCCGGTCACGATCTTCGCCAACCGGCGCTTCTCGGCGGCCAGCGTGTCGATCACCGCGGCGTTCTTCGCCCTGTTCGGCTTCGTGTTCCTGATCGCCCAGTACTTCCAACTGATCCGCGGCTACTCGCCGCTGGAGGCCGGCGTACGCACGCTGCCCGTGGCGGTCACGATCGCCGCCGCTTCGATTGTGGCCCCCCGGCTGGTGCATCAGCTCGGCACCACCCAGGTGGTCCGCACCGGCCTCGGCCTCCTGGCCGCCGCGTTCGCGTGGATCGCGTGGCGCGTCGATGCCGACACGGCCTACCTCGAGATCGTCGGCCAGATGGTGGTGATGGGCGTCGGCCTGGGGCTCACCACGGCCCCGGCCACCGAGTCGATCATGGGCTCGCTGCCGCCCGACAAGGCCGGGGTGGGGTCGGCCGTCAGCGACACCACCCGCGAACTCGGCGGCACGCTGGGCGTGGCGATCATCGGCAGCGTGTTCAGCTCGATGTACGTCGGCTCGCTCGACCGTGCTGCGGAGAACCCGCGCGGCGTGTTCGCCCAGCTTCCGCCCGACGCCCAGGAGGTCACCCGCGAGTCGGTCGGCGCGGCCCGTATCGTCGCCGAACGGGTGGCCGCCCAGGCCGGGCCCGATGCGGCTCAGGCCTACCTCGGCCAGGTCAGCGACGCGTTCTTGTCGGGCCTGCGGGCGGGCACCCTGGTGGCCGCCGCGGTGGCCCTGGCCGGGGCGATCGTCGCCAGCCGGTTCCTGCCCGCTCGCGCCGCGGCCGAACCGGCGGACGAGCCCGAGCCAGCCCTCGCCCTGGCCGAGTAGCCGGGCGCGGGTGGTCTCGATACAACGGAAGGGGCGGCTCCGCCGCGGGTGCGCCACTCGACCACCGGGACCCAAGCTTCCGGTGGTCGAGTGCCGGCGCAGCCGGTGTATCGAGACCACCCGAAGGCAACGGTCGGCGTCCGACGGCATGTCGAGGCCCACGTGCACGCGGGCGTGGACACCGGGTTGCCCGTGCGGAAACTCTCGGCAACCTTCGCCTGCGCGACCGGTGACCTCGTAGGGTGCGACCGATGGGGAGCGAGAGTGAATTCGCAGGCCGGATCGTGCTCGTCACGGGTTCGTCGTCGGGCATCGGTGAACGGATCGCCGAGCGGTTCGCCGAGCTGGGAGCGACCGTGGTGGTGAACTCGGCGTCGTCGGTGGCGGCTGGCGAGGAGGTCGCCGCCAGGCTGCACGACCGGTACGGCACGCCCGCCATCTATCTGCGCGCCGACATCAGCGATGCCGACCAGGCGCGCGGCCTCGTAGCCGACACCGTCGATCGGTACGGCGGGCTGGACGTGCTCGTCAACAACGCCGGCTGGACCACCCGACTCGACCACCGCGACCTCGACGCGCTGACCGACGACATCTTCCGGCGAACGTTCGACGTCAACGTGTGGGGCACGTGGGCGCTGACGAAGGCCGCGATCCCCCACCTGCGCGAGTCGGCCGATGGCAACGTCGTGACGATCACGTCGGTGGCCGGGCTGCGGCCGATCGGCTCGTCGATCGCCTATGCGATGTCGAAGGCCGCGCTCAACCACATGACCGTGCTGCTCGCCAAGTCGTACGGGCCGGTGCGGTTCAACGCCGTGGCACCCGGGCTCGTAGAGACCCCGTGGACCGCCGACTGGGACGACATGCACGCAGGTACCGCGGCGGTCACACCGCTCGGGCGTTCGGCCACCCCCGACGACTGCGCCGAGGCGGTGCTCGCGCTCGTCCGCAACCGTTACACCACCGGCGAGGTGTTCGTGGTCGACGGCGGCATCACCCTCGTCATGTAATCCTGAATCCACCGATCTGACGGCTCGTTCCTCGCCGCCATCACGGTGAATCCAGGCTCGTCAACGCTTTCGTTCAAGCGCCACGCAGGCTGGGCGCCACTGGCGGTGCACCAGGGCCAACGCGGACGCAACCGCCGTGGGCTAGGACAACGCCGCCGTGCGCCAGCGGCGATCGCTGGATCGGGGTAGTGACCAAAGGTGTCGGACACAATTCGTCATTCGGTACGGTCGGCGGTGTGACCTCCGGATCGATCCTTGGCAATCGCGTTGTCCGCACCGAAGACCCGCGGCTGCTGACCGGTGTTGCACGGTACGTCGCCGACCTGCGCGCCGAGTTGGGGCCGGGTTTGCTGTTCGCCCACTTCGTCCGCAGCGAGGTCGCCCACGGAACGCTCGTCGCGATCGACACCACCGAGGCCGCGGCGATGCCCGGCGTCGAGGCCGTCTGGACCGCGACCGAACTCGACGTGGCTCCCCATCACGGGTTCGCCAAGGTGCACGACGATTTCGCCCGCCCGCCCCTGGCCACCGACCGGGTGCGGTTCGTCGGCGAGGCGCTGGCGGTGGTGCTGGCCGACTCACCGGGCGCAGCCGCGGACGCGGCCGCAGCGGTATGGGCCGACATCGACCCACTGCCCGCGATCACCGACCCGGAGGACGCGTTCGGCGCCGACGCCGCGCTGGTGTTTCCCGACCACGGTTCCAACATCGCCGTCAGCGAGTCGCCCGATGCCCAGCTCGACCTGACGGCCGTGTCCGACGTGGTGGTGCGTGGGCGCTACGTCAACCAGCGCGTCAACGTCGCGCCGATGGAACCCCACGGTGTCGCTGCCGCGCCCGGGGCCGACGGGCGGTTGGTCGTGTGGCCGTCGAACCAGTTCCCCCACGGCGTGCACGCGAGCATCGCGGCCATCCTCGGGTTGACCCGCGACGACATCCACGTGATCACACCCCAGGTCGGCGGCGGGTTCGGTGGCAAGGCCGGTCCGCAGGTCGAGTACACGGTGGTCGCCACCGCCGCTCGCCGGCTCGGGCACCCCGTGGTGTGGGTCCCCACCCGCACCGAAGACATGCAGGCGATGCCGCACAGCCGCGGCCAGGTTCAGTACGCCGAGCTGGGTTGCCGCGCCGACGGCACGTTCACCGGCCTCAAGGTGCGGCTCGTCGGCGACGCCGGCGCGTACCCCACCATCGGCGCGTTCCTGCCGGCCGGTACCCGGCGCATGTCGCCCGGCCCGTACGGGTTCGCATCGTTGGAGTTCGACGTTGCCGTCGCCGTCACCAACACTACGCCGACCGGTGCCTACCGCGGCGCCGGGCGGCCCGAGGCGACCGCGTTGCTCGAGCGGCTGGTCGACCAAGCCGCCCGCGAGCTCGACATCGACCCGATCGAGCTGCGACTCCGCAACCTGTTGGCCGACGACGTATTCCCTTACACCTCGCTGACCGGCAACGTGTACGACAGCGGTGACTATGCGCTGCCGCTCCGGCGCGTCGCCGAGCTGGCCGGCTACGCCGAGTTGCGCGCCGAGCAGGCCGCCCGGCGCGCCCGCGGCGACGTCGTGCAGCTCGGCGTCGGCGTCGCCAGCTACGTCGAGATCACCGCCGGAGGCGGCAGTAGCGAGTACGGCCGCGTCGAGGTGCACCCCGACGGGTCGGCCACCGTGTTCGCCGGCACCGCCGCCCACGGGCAGGGCCACCAGACGTCGTTCGCGATGCTCGTCAACGCCCAGACCGGCATTCCGGTCGACCGGATCGCACTCGTCGACGGCGACACCGACCGGGTGCCGCGCGGCGGTGGCACCGGGGGCTCACGCTCGCTGCAACTCGGCGGGTCGGCCGTGCACCAGGCCACCGAGATGCTCGTCGAGTCGGCCCGCCAGCTGGCGGCGACGCTGCTGGAAGCCGATCCGGCCGACATCGTGGTCGACACCACAGCCGGCACGGTGGGAGTGGCCGGGGTGCCGGCCACGGCGTTGTCGTGGGCCGAGTTGGCCACCCGGGCCGCCGAGCGCGGCGACACGGCCGACGACACCGGGCTGCTCGACGGCACGGCGGTGTTCGACCAACCCGGCGCGTCGTTCCCGTTCGGTGCCCACATCGCGGTGGTCGAGGTCGACACGCACACCGGCCTGGCCCGCCTGGTACGCCACGTCGCGGTCGACGACTGCGGCACCGTCGTGAACCCGCTGCTGGTGCAGGGCCAGCAGCACGGCGGGGTCGCCTCGGGTGCCGGGCAAGCCTTGTACGAGGAGGTGCTGTTCCGAGACGGCAACCCGGTGACGTCGAACTTCGCCGACTACAGCCTGCCGTCGGCCGCCGAGCTGCCCAGCTTCGAGGTGCACTCCACCGAAACCCCCTCGCCGCTCAACCCACTGGGGGCCAAGGGCATTGGCGAGGCATCGACGATCGGGTCGACGCCGGCCATCCAGAACGCGGTGATCGACGCGGTCAGCCACCTCGGGGTGCGGCACATCGACATGCCGTGCACACCCGAGCGGGTCTGGGCCGCGATCCGTGCTGCCGAGGCCGGGCAGGCCGACCCCTGGCGCGACCCACCAGCCGTGTTCGCGACGCTGCCCAAAGGCGCCCAGGGCGACGCCGAAGGCGCCGCCGCCGCCGACGGCATCTGACGACGACGACGTCTGACACAATTCGTCGTTGTGCTGTCGTTTCCGGTGGGGCCGATGAAGGCGACGTTGGCGGGGTTGCCGCCGGCCGCCGATGACGACCACTGGGCGTACGAGATCAAGTGGGACGGCTATCGCACGCTTGCGTTCGTCGACGGCGGGCAGGTGCGGTTGCAGTCGTCGAGCGGCCGCGACGTCACTGCCCAGTACCCCGAGCTGGCCGGGTTGGCCGACGGCGTGCACACGGGCTCGGCGATCCTCGACGGTGAGCTGGTGGTCCCCGGCGACGACGGTGTCCCCCGGTTCGAGCTGATCCAACGCCATACCAGCCCGGCGGTGATGTACGTGTTCGACGTGTTGCAGGTGGAGCGGCACGAGACCATCGCGCTCGGCTACCTCGAACGCCGGCGCCTGCTCGGTGAGTTGGTCGCCCCCGGCGACTACTGGCTGGTGCCCGGGCACCGCGTAGGCGGTGGCACCGACCTGCTGGCGGCGACGGTCGAACAGGGGCTTGAAGGCGTGATGGCCAAGCGCATCGACTCGTCATACCGTCCCGGGGCGCGTTCACCGGACTGGCGCAAGGTCAAGAACCGCCGTCGCACCGACGTGGTGATCGGCGGGTTCACCGAGGGCACCGGCAACCGGGCCGGCACGTTCGGGGCGTTGCTGGTGGGTGTACCCGGCAACACCGGGTTGACGTTCGCCGGAGGGGTCGGCACGGGCTTCGACCAGGCGACCCTGGAATCGCTGCGCGGCCGGCTCGACGCGCTGGCTGTCGCCGCCTGCCCGTTCGACCCGCCGCCGCCGGCCAGCTACCGGCGCCACGCAACCTGGGTTCGGCCCGACCTGGTGGCGACGGTGGAGATCGCCGAGTTCACCAACGACGGGCTGGTGCGCCACGCCAGCTTCGTCGGCCTGCGCGACTGGCAGGGCTAGCGGATAGCCGGGCGCCGCCGAGGTGGTTGAGCCGGTCGTTACCACCGGTCGTCGCGGGTCTCGGTGGTTTCGACGGGCTCAACCACCTTGGTCACCTGAACGCGCAAGAGCGCCCTGCCGGGGAGTCGCGGTTCCCCGGCAGGGCGCTCGACCTTGCGCCCGCTGGCGTCAGCTCGGCTGTGCCAGCTGCTTGCGGCGGCGGCCGGTGAACAGCGCCACCAGGCCGAGGCCGATCAACCCGGCCCCGAGCGGCATCACCCGGCCGAGTAGCGACGAGCCCGCCGAGGGCAGGCCGCCCGGCGGCGCAACCGGTGGCGGGATCGGCACCGGTGGCTGCTGTTGCTGACCGGTCACCGTGATCGTGGCCGGGTCGGATGCCTCACCGGTGTCGCTCGGGTCGTCGAACAGGGCCCACTGGACGGCCCCGATGTTGGTGATCGAGGTGAGGGTGGTCGCCGGGTTGATGGTGACCGTCAACGACACGACCGGGGCGGCCGCACCGGGCGCCAGCACCCCGAACAGGGTGCAGGTGAGCACGCCGCCGTAGCCGGCCGAGTCGGCCCCGCTGACCGAGCAGCCCCTCCACCGCGGGAACGCGCTGGACGAGGTGGTGATCGAGTCGACCCGCTGAGCCGCCGGGATCACGTCGGTGAGGACCACCGAGGTAGCCGCACCCACCGTCGAGACGTTGACGACGGCAAGGTCGTACTCGACCTGCTCACCGACGTTGAACGTGGAGCCGTTGGTGACCGACTTGTCGATCGTCAACTCGGTGTCGCGGTCGGCCGGGCAGCCGGCAGGCGACGGATAGGCGACGGGAATGCTGACCGCCGGGTTGACCGAGAACGTCACCGTCGAGGCGCCGGCCCAGGCCGCGTCGGGCACGGTGCCGTCGAAGATCATTCCGTTCGACAGCTTGGCCGGGTCGGTCTCCTTCAGCGTGCCGTTGGCGTTGTAGTCGGCCTCCACCAGCGGGCGCCAGCCCGGCCAGTCGCGGGCGATCCCGTTCGGGGTCAGCCCGACACCGGGCCACAGCACCTCACCGGGCGTACCGGGCTGCGGGTTCAGTACGACGTTGGCCGGCGTGGCCGCAGCCGCGGGCGCCCAGGTCATGGTGATCTGCTTGCCCGCCAGGCTGGCCGAGGTGTTCACCTCGTAGGCCAGGTAGGCAGCCTCGTTGCGGCACACCGCCGTGACGGTGGCCACGATGTCGTCGATGACGACCGTGTCGTCGTCGCAGTTGTTCGACGGGATGCTGTCGAGGGCGGCGGTGACGCAGGCGGTGTTCGTAATCGAGTCGATCGGCGCCGCCGCGTCGACGTCGGCGAGGACGGTGACGGTGACGACGATCTGCGCGCTCGCCCCGGGGGCCAGCGTGGAGATCAGCGCCCGTACCTGGTTGCCCGACGACTGGTCGGCCCAGCCCGATGGAACGGCTACCCCGGTGACCTGGAGGCGTGCCGGGACCGGGTCGGTCACCGTCACGTTGGCGGCGACGCCCGTGCCGTGGTTGGTCACGGTGAGGGTGTAGGTGAACGACTCACCGATCGCCACGCTCGCCGCGCCACTCGGAACGGTGGTATGGGTCTTCACGATGCCGACGTCGAATGTCGGCACGTTCGCGCAGTCGTCGTCGGTGACGTCGGGGCCGATGTTCGGGTCGACCGTGGCCGAGTTGAACAGGCCGGTGCCGGCGCCTTCGGACCCGACACCGCACTCGTGCGTGGCCGGCGTGGTCGTGGTGCCGATCGTGAACGTGACGGTGACGACGTAGCTCGTGCTGGCACCGGCCGCCAGGTTGCCGCTGCCCAAGGCGATCGGCACCGTGGTGCCGACCGACGTGCCGTCGACGGCGATGTCGGTGATGGTGAGGCCGGGGCCGAACGCCGGGGTGTCGGTGGCGGTGTAGGTGCCGGGGCCGTCACCGTGGTTCGTCACGACGACGTCGTAGGTGACCCGGAACGTGGCGCCTGACACGTGCACCGGCTGGGCCGGCAAGGTGCGGACGTCCTTGGTGATGGTAATGGCCGGGTCGGGCAGGTCGACGCAGTCGTCGGCCGGCGGAACCTGCGCGCCGTCGACGTCGACACTGACCTGGTTGAAGCCACCGCGGCCGGAGCCGACCTCGCTGTCGCACTCGCGTTCGACCGCCGGCGTGGCCGGGTCGAGCGTGAACAGCACCGTGATCTCGTATGAGTGCTGCTCGGCAGCGCCGATCGCGACGTCGGTCAGGATCGTGACGGGGAAGCTGTCGTTGTCGGGGTCGTAGTAGCTGGTGCCGTCGTAGACGACGTCGGTGATCGTGGCCCCAGCGGCGAAGCCGGGATGCTCGAGCAGGTCGTACATGCCCGGGCCGTCACCGGTGTTGGTGACCCTGACCGTGTAGGTGGCCGAGTAGTCGTACCCGTCGAGATGCTCGGCCGATTCCGGCGCGTCCTTGGCAACGGTGATGCCCGGGCCGGGGATCGGCTGGCAGGCCTCGCCGGTGTCGGGCTCGCCGATGTTCGGCGTGACGAGCACGTGGTTGAACGTGCCCTGGCCGTTCAGCAGCGAGCCGTCGGCGCACACGCGCTCCGCAGGTGTCATGTCGGCGGCGACGGTGAACGTCACCTGCACCGTGTACGTGTCGGTCTGGCCGGGCTCGGTCACCGCGTCGTTGACGATCGTGAACGGCGTCGCCAGCGGGTCGAGTTCGGTCAGGGGGTCGGCACCCGCGGGGCCGAACTCGATCGCGATGATCGTTGCCCCGGCACCGAAGTTCGGCGTGTCGACCAGGTCGTAGGTGCCCGGGCCCTGGCCCGTGTTGGACACCGTGACCGTGTACGACTGGGTGTAGGTGAACACGCCACCGTCATTGCCCACCAACACCGGCGGACCTGCGGTGGCCTTGTCGGTCGTGATGTTCGGTGCGGGGATGTCGGCGCAGTCCGTGGCGGAACGGTCGGGACCGTTCCACGACACGGTGGCCGAGTTGTAGGTGGCGTCACCGGGGGTGCCCGGCGCCGGATCACACGTGCGATCACCCGACGGCATCGTCGCTGCCACGTCGAACGTCACCGTGACGACGTACGTGGCCGTGGCCCCAGCGGCCAGTGAGGCTGTCGCCGCGGCGCCGTCCAGCGTCACCTGGGCGATCAGGTCGATCGTGTCGCCGGCGCCGTAGCCGGCGATCTCGGTACCGTCGACCTCGACCACGGTGATGGTTGCTCCGGTGCCGAAGTCGGGCACGTCGGTCGCCGAGTACGTCGCCGTCGCACCACCGTTGTTGGTGACCGCGACGTCGTAGGTGACCGCGTAGGTGGAACCGGCCACGTGAGTGGCTGTGTCCTCACGGGCCACCTTGGTGATCGAGAAGTTCGGGATCGGCGCGCACGCGTCGTCATCGTCGAACCCGCCGTCGAACGTGACGGTCGCCGTGTTGAACGTGCCGCTGCCGGGCTCGGTGCCGAGCACGCAGTCGGCCGACGACGAGGTGAGGGTTCCGTCGACGGTGAACGTGACGACCACGTGGTAGGTGAACGTCTGGCCGGGGGCGATGCTGCCGGTGGCCAGCGTGGTGTCGGGGTCGTCGCTGGTACCGGGCAGGCCGGCGACACCGCCGTTCCAGTCGGCCGACGGCGTCGGAGCATCAGAGTCGGCGGGCACCTCGGTGACGGCCACACCGGTGACGGTGGTGCCGGTGCCGAACTGGAGCGTGTCGGTCAGGGTGAACGGCTCGGTGACGGCCGAGCCGGTCGTGAGCACCAGTTCGTAGCCGACCGTGTAGGTGGTGCCACCGACGTGGGTGACCTCGCCGTTGACCTGCTTGGTCAGGCCGAGCGGGCCACGCAGGGCGTTGACGAACGCCCATACCGCCGGGCTGTTCGGTGCCGCGGTCTGCGAGGTGGCCGGGATCGGGTCGACTTGGACCCAATCGCCCGACAGGGTCTCGGTCACCGAATAGGTGCCAGGGGTGACCCACGCACCAAGCGTCCACTGGCCGACACCGCCCGACGTCGTGATCGTCGAGGCGGCGGCCTCGGTGTCGCTGCGATACAGCGTCACCGGGGCGACGAACGTGAACGTCGCGTCGCCGCCGATCGTGGTCTTGTGCACGACCAGGTGGGCCCGCGGGATGTCGACGCAGTCGTCGTCGGACTGGCCGGCAGCGGCACCGACGCTGGCGATGTTGAACAGGCCATTGCCCGGCGAGCCGGGCAGGCAGGCCGCCCCGTCGTCGGTGGCCGTCCCGTCGGCGGTGAACGTGATCGTCACCGCGTACGTGTGGGTGGCACCGGGCTCGATCACCGTGTCGGCAGTGCTCAGCGTGACGGTCTGGTCATTGCTCCCAGCACCGGTCTCGAAGACGACCGGGTCGAGTGCAGCGCCGTTGGTGCTGGCGACCGACACACCGGTGACCGTCACCCAGCTCGGGAAGCCGAACTGGTCGGTCAGGGTGTAGGCACCGACGCCCACCGGGGCGCCGTCGGGCAGGTTGGTGACGTCGATGTAGTAGACCGCGGTCAACTCACCAGCGGCATCCCACGTGACGGCGGGGGCGCCGTCGTGGTGCTTGTCGACCTCGACGTTCGGGTTGGGGATGTTCGTGCAGACGGCGTCGTCGTCGGTGCCACCTTCGAACGTGATCTCGGCACCGTTGTGAAGGCCCTGATCGGGCTCGCCGTCGGCGGCGCACTGACGATCGTCGTCGGGCGTGCCGGCCGGGACGGTGAACGTGACGACGACGGTGTACTCGATGTTGTCCCCGATCGCGATCGGGGGCGTGAGCTGGGCCGGGTCGCTCAGCACCGCGCCGGCGACCAGGTCGATCGTGTCGCCGTCCGCGTAGCCCACGACCGGGTTGCCGCCGACGCTGACACCGGTGATCGCCGCTCCGGCGATACCGATCGACGGCGTGTCGGTCACGGTGACCGCCACCGGCTCACCGCCGATGTTGGTGGCGGTGACCGTATAGGTGGCCTGGTAGGTCGTGCCGCTCACCCAGGTTGCCGCGGCCGGGCCGGCTTTGGTGACCTCGGCCAGCGGCAACGGCTGGCAGGCGTCGTCGTCGTCGATCGGGTTGTCCGTGACCGGGTGGGTGATCTCGGCGAGGTTGTAGGTGGCCTGACCGGGGGTGCCGTTGGGGTTGTTGTCGGTGGCACCGCACTCCAACGAGCCGGGGTCGTCGCCGGCGGGCGGCTGCACCTCGTCGGCGTCGATCGTGAACGTCACGGTGACGGTGTAGGTATGCGTGACCCCGCCGACAATCGTGACGTTGGACGCGATCCGCGTGTTGACGACGCCGTCGAAGTCACCGTTGGTCGCCGGTACTGCCGGGGCGGTTTGGCCGCCGGCACTCGCCAGCGCGGCGGTGACGTCGGTGATGTTCACACCGGCGCCAACGTCGAGCTCGTCGTCGAGGTGGTAGGCACCGGGGCCGGGGCCGGGTGTGCCAGTGTTGGCGACCTCGATCGTGTAGGTGATCGTCCATTCGCCGGTGTCCGCGTCGTACACGGGCTCGCCGGCAACCTTGGTGATCGTCGGGTTCGGGTCGGGTAGTTCGGTGCAGGTCGAGTCGTCGGCATCAGCCGTGGCACCTGCGAGCACAACGTGGTTGAGCACGCTGCGGACGCGGCCGTCGTCGTCGGCGCACGCTCCGCCCGAAGCGTCCGCACCCGGCAGGGTCACCGTCACCGGAACGGTGATCGTGGCTGTGCTGTTGCCGGCGATCGGGTGTGGGGTCGCCCCGTCGACGAGCAGGTTGCCCGAGCCGTTCCAGGCCTGGTTGAGGTCGCCGGCCGCGATGCCGGTCGCGGTGAGCGTGCCCACGTCGTACAACGCGCTGCCGCTGCCGGCCGGGAACGTCAGGGCGTCGGTCAGGTCGAACGTGCCCGCCGTGGTCGAGCCGTTGGTGACGGTGACGAGGTAGGTGACGTTGTAGCGGTTCGTGCCGGGGACCTGCGTCGGCCCGTCGACGACATGCTTGCGCACCGACACGTTCGGCGGGGTGTAGACGTTGGTGACGGTGCAGGTCACGTCGCCGCCGTTGGGCACGGTGACCTTGTTGCCATCGGTCACGGTGGCACCGACACAGACCCAGTCGCCCGACTGGGCGTAGCCATCGACGGTGAAGCTCTCCGACAGCGTGTACTCGATCTCGGGGACCACGTCGTGGCTGACCCCGCTGACACCGGAGAACGTCGCCGGCGAGGCACCGGCCGCACCGGTGGCGGTCAGGGTGAAGTCGTCCGTGGAAGCGGGGCCGCCCTGGACGACCTTGTTCAACGTCAGCGTGCCGAACGGGGCGCACGCATCGTCGGACGTGTCGGGCTGGCCGGGTGTGGTCAGCGTCGCCACGTTCAGGAAGCCACCAGCCGTGGGCTGCTCGGCGTCCGAGCAGGCGCCGGCGCCGGGGGCCGGCGTCGGGTCGGCGACCGTGGCCGTCACCGTGATGGTGTAGGTGTGCGTCGCCCCGGCGACGATCTGCTGGCCCTCGATGAGCGTCGTGTCCGTGGTCCCGTTGAAGCCCAGGTTCGCCGAAGTGGGCGGCAGCGGCTGCGTCTGACCGGTGGAGGCGACGGTCACGGTCGGCGTGTCCGACACCGTGACCCCGCCGCCGAAGTTGAACTCGTCGACCAGGCTGTACACGCCGGGCCCGTCGCCGTCGTTGGTGACGACCACGTCGTACACGATGGTCCACAGGCCGTCGGCGCCACGGGTCGCGCTCGTCAGTACCTTCTCGTGCGAGATGTCGGGGTCGGGCAGCGGGGTGCAGGTGGTGTTGTCGGCCGGATCGTCGGTGGTACTGCCCACCAGGCTGACCGCGTTGAGGACGACACGCCCAGGATCCTGGGATGCGTCGCAGTCGGCGCCGAGCACCGTGGTGCCGGGGAGGGCCACCGTCACAGGGATGGTGATGGTGATGGTGGCGTTGCCACCGATCGGTTGCGACGGGGCGAGCGCGCCGCTGCCGTTCCAACCGGGAGTCAACACGACCGAGCCCGGGCTGGTCGTGATCGTGCCGATCGTCGCCGTACCGGCGGGCAGCGTCAACACGTCGCCGAGCTGGAACGTGCCGCTCGCGGGCGAGTTGTTGCGGACCGTGATCGTGTACTCGATGTCGTACAGGTTGGTGCCGGCCTGCACCGTCGGCCCTGCCGTGACGGCCTTGCTGACCGAGACGTCGGGCGCGATCCGGGTGTTCGTGAACGTGCAGGTGATCGTCTGGCCGACGTCGCCGGCGTCGGCGGTGAGATTCGCCCCGTAGGTCGCCTGCCCCGACAGAGTTCCGTTGTCGCACTCGTAGGCGGCTGTGTAGTTGGCCGGAGCGCTCAGTACCTCGGAGAAGGCGACGGGTGAGTTGATCGGAATCGTGATCGTGTCCGATGTGGTGCTATTGGGCGCGGTCGACAGTGCCGACTCGCCACCGATCGTGGCCCCACCTACGCCACCGGTCGCGGCAAGCTGGGCGGTGTCGCCGTCGTCGGCGCCCGGTGCCCAGTCCTTGACGAGCCTCAGGTACGCCTGGCCGGTGTTGGTAAACGTGCAGATGATGTCGTCGCCGTAGTTCAGGACGATCGTGCGAGCGTTGCCGCTTCCGGTCAGGTCGCCGGGAACGAAGCCCGGCCCGGCGCAGGTCACACCGGTGAGCGTCCAATCCGCCGGAATGTTCGTCTCGGTGATGGTGTACGAACCAGGGACGACGGTAAACGCCTGCTGGTTCGACAGCGTCGCGTCGTCATCGTCGTCGAGCGTGAACGACGTCGGCGAGATGGCCCCGCCAGAGGCGGTGAACGTGAAGTCCTGGGCGTGGTTGGGTACGGCGTCCTTGGTGACCGTCAACTTCGGCAGACGCAGGTTGCGCACCGTGCACTCGATGTGGTCGCCGGGTGTGATCTGAAAGAGTGCGCTCGTCGTCGGGTGGGTCACCGAGAAGTTCACCGTCGAACCAGTTTGCGTCCACGTCAGGCGGGCCGCGTCCCCGCCCGTCGAGTAGGTGCAGGCCGACTGGGTCGGGTCGATGATCCAACCTGGCTGCAACGTCTCGGTAAACGTGAACGTCGAGTTGTTGAACTGAGGCGAAGCGACCGATCCGGGCACCCACTGGAACCGGGCCAGGCCGTTGATGTCAGTTGGCACCGTGACGGGGGTCTCGCCCGTGGCCGGGCGCGGCGAGCTCTCGTTTGGCGACAGCCACTGGTAGGTGGTGGTGTTGGGCGGGGTGATCAGGTCGACCTGACCGGCGAACGGATGGCCGGTGACGATCTCGTTGGCGTCGTTGACCTTCTTGATCGTGATCGAGGGTTGGCACAGCGCGTTGGCGATGCTCTCGAGTGCGGCCTCGAGGGCAGCGAAGTTCGAACCGACGTTGATCGCGTCGACCGAGGCCAGGTTGAGGGTGCCCTGCGAGTTGTACCGGTAGTAGCTGTTCGGGCCGTTCTGGTAGTTGTTCGAGTTGGTCTGTGTGCCGTTGTAGCGGTTGCGGTTGCGGTTGTCGGTGGGCAGCGTGATGCCGGGTGCGTAGACGTCGACCAGGCCGTAGTCGTTGACGTTGGCAGTGCCGGATCCTTCGATCATGCTGGCGATCGACCCGAACTGGTACTCGTTGCTGGCGTTGCCGACGCCGACGCCAACGATGTGCGCGGTCTGCTGGACGACGCGGGCCTGGGTGACGGCACGTCGCCAGGCTTCTGGGTGGACGTCGCTGGCGTTGCCGCCTCCGCCGAGCGTGCCGCTCGACGTGCCGTACGTGTTCGGGGCACCGTCGGTGACGAACACGACCAAGTCGCCAGGACCCTCACCCTGGGTCGCCCGCCACAGCGCGGATTCCCAGTTGGTGTTGTTGTTACCCGGCTGGTAGCTCCTGTTCTCGCCGCTGACCACCGCGGTCAGGTACCGGTTGAGCGGGCTGCTGTTCCCACCGGCCACGAGGGTGTCGATCGGAAGGAACTGATTGCCGATCGACACGTTCGAGGCGTTGACGAAGTCGACGTCACGACCGATGACGCCGAACTCGATCACCCGCATGTACGCACCGACACCGGTCAACGAGTTGGCGAACGCCCGCACAGCGTTGCGCACCTGGTCGGACTGGCTCGGGTTGCCGGTATTGGAGATTGAACTCGACTCGTCGATGATCACGGTGATCTTGAGCCCGCCGCATTGGGGGATCAGATCACGGTTCGTCTGCGTGGCAGGGTTGGCCGGAGCCAGCACGGCGGCTGCAGGGCCGACCGGCGCGACCACGGCCACCGTGGTTGCAGTGAGCGCAGTGGCGAGCAGCACACGTACGCCCCTGCCAACACGCTGCTTGAGTGATTCTGCGCCGCGAACACGCATTTCCACATCCTCCACCCGACGCTCGACCCCGAACGGGCCGAGAGCACAATGAAGGAGTCTTACGCGAAATCTCACATACCGTCGAGAAATTTTGCAAAGTTCCTGCCGACGGTGCTCGAACTATTGACGATCCGCAGACAGACAGCCACACAGCGTGGTACTTGTTGAGATCGAACAGAACTCGCGGCGTCAGGCTGGCGTGCGCGCTATGGCGCCAGGCGCTCGATCAGCCACGTTTCCGAGGCGACGTCCCGGCGGTAGCGCAGGCGGTCGTGGAGCCGGCTCGGTCGGCCCTGCCAGAACTCGAACTGGTCGGGCACGATTCGCCACCCACCCCAGTCGGGCGGGCGCGGAACGGCCTGATCGGCGGCGAACTCGTCCGCGTAGTGGGCGATTCGGGCGTCGAGGTCGGCGCGCCCGGCCAAGACCTGGCTCTGCGGGCTGGCCCAGGCCCCGATCTGGCTGGCGCGGGGGCGGCTCGCGAAGTAGTCGTCGGACTCGGCGGGAGTGACGTGCTCGGCCCGCCCCGAGACACGGACCTGACGGTGCAGATCGAGCCACACGAACAGACCGGAAGCCTTCGAGTTCGACGTGAGGTCGAGACTTTTCGGGGCGCGGTAGTTGGTGAAGAAGGTCAGTCCGCGGGCGTCGATACCGCGCACCAACACCGCCCGTGCCGACGGTGCACCGGATGGGTCGACGGTGGCCAGCACCATCGCGTTCGGCTCGGCCACCTCGGCCTCGAACGCCTCGGCATGCCACCGCAGGAGCTGTTCGATCGGGTCGGCCGCGACATCACCGACATCGAGCCCTGCCGTCTCGTACTGCACCCGCCGATCGCGGATGAGGTCCGCGGCAGCGGTTTCGACCGGCTCAACCACCTTGAAGGGCTCAACCACCGGAGGGACCGGTGTCGGCTCGCTCGATGCGGGTAATGCCGCGCATGTAGGGGTGCAGGGCGTCGGGCACGCTGACCGAGCCGTCGGGGTTGCGATAGTTCTCGACGATCGCCGCCCACACCCGCGGGACGGCGAGCGCCGAGCCGTTCAGGGTGTGCACCAGCTGGGTGCCCTTCTCTCCCTCGGGCCGGTAGCGGATGTTGGCCCGGCGGGCCTGATAGTCGCTGAACCAGCTGACCGACGACACCTCGAGCCAGCTGCCGGCCCCCGGGGCGTAGACCTCGACGTCGAAGCTGCGGTGGTGGCTCTGGCCCAGGTCGCCGGTGCAGATCTCGATGACGCGGTACGGCAGCCCGAGCACGGCGATGGTGCTCTCGACCCGAGCGACCATGTCGTCGAGCAGGCCGGGCGCCTGGGCCGGCGTGGCCAGGGCCAGGATTTCGACCTTGTCGAACTCGTGGCTGCGCAACATGCCGCGCGTGTCGCGCCCGGCCGAGCCGGCCTCCCGGCGATATGACGGCGAGTAGGCCATGAAACGCAGCGGCAGGTCGGCCGCGGCGAGCACCTCGCCCGAGTAGAGCGACGTGAGTGGTACCTCGGCCGTGGGGATGCACCACAGGTCGTCGCGCTCGATCGCGAACGCGTCGTCGGCGAACTTCGGCAGTTGGCCGGTGGCCGTGAGCGTCGCCGTCGACACCAGCGAGGGCGCCCGGATCTCTTCGTGGACGTCGGCGTTGCGGTCGAGCGCCAGCTGGCACAGCGCGCGCGCCAGCGTGGCCCCCGCACCGCGCTGCATCGTGAACATCGAGGTGGCCACCTTGGTGGCGCGCTCGTTGTCGAGGATGCCCAGCTCGGCGGCAGCGTCCCAGTGCGGCACCCGCTGATGCTCGGCAAACCCCTCGACGCCACCGTCCGGCAGGAACGGCCCGGTCACCACCGGGTTGTCGGCATCGGACGCACCGCCGGGGGCCAGCTCGCTGGGCAGGTTCGGCACCACCAACAGCACCTCACGCAGCGCCGCCGCGGCCTCGTCGTGGCGGGCCGCGAGCTGCGACTCCTCGGCACCGAGCGCGCGGCTTTCAGCTTGCAGGGCGTCGGCGGTCGCCGTGTCGCCGTCGCGCCGGGCCTGCCCGACCTGGGCCGACAGCTCGTTGACGCGGGCGCGCACGGCGTCGCGGCGGCTCGTGAGGTCGCGCAGCTCGGCGTCGAACTCGGCCGCCCGGTCGAGATCGGCCAGCACCGACTCGTCGCCGCGCCGCGCCAGGGCGGCACGCACCGCGTCGGGTTCGGTACGGAGCAAACGGACGTCGATCACCCCCGCGAGGCTAGGCCGCTCGGGGCGCGGGCGGTGTACCTGTATCGAGCTCCGGACCCGCGCACCAGCGTCTCGATACAACGGAGTGGCGGCTACGCCGCGGGTGCGCCACTCGACGACCGGCTGGCGCCGCAAGTGTGCCGCAACGGCACTAGTCGGCGGTGGGGGGGACGCTGCGGGCGAACTCGCGCTCGACGTCGGCGGTAGTGAGGGGCTCGTCGTCGTGGCCGGTGATTTCGGCCAGCGGTATCGCCCCGCCCCGGCGGTAGTTGTGCGACTCGTCGAAGCGGGCTGCGAACTTGCGGAAGAACAGGTAGATGACGATGGCCCACAGGTACAAGCCACCGATGACCTTCATCACCGCCCCGGCGAGCTGCTGGTCGTCGGTGACCGAGATGCCCCACAGGCGGATCGGCCGGTTGTAGGCCTCGTAGATCGGCGACTCAGCGAACGTCAGCCAGGCCGCCGGCACGGTGGGTACCACCGACTGGAGGAACAGGTAGATCATCGAGCCGGCCGACCCCATGCGCAGTTGTGGCAGCGGACCGCACACCGGCATCCACATCAACAGCGACGACGTCACCACCACGACGTGCAGCAGGTAGTGCACCGCGGCTGGGCTGTCGACCGCAGCATTCACGAGCACCGGCGTGTGCAGCATGATCACGCAGAAGTTGAACACCAGGCCGGCGACGACCGGCTTGGTGAGGAACTTCACGGCGGCGTACAGGCGCCCCTCGCCCACCAGCACCCGCGCCAGCCAAGTGGGGGTGGCCAGCAACGCGAGCGGCGGCATGACGTAGCTGAGCAGCATGTGCTGCACCATGTGCGCCGAGTACAGGTACTCCTCGCTGATGTCGTGCAGCGGCCAGTCGGACCCCACCCACAGCACCGCGATCGCCGCCCCGAACGCCCGCCAGTGACGCCGCTCGATCACCGGTTCGCCGGTACGGGCGACCGCCTTGGGCCCGATCACGCGCACCATGTACACGTAGGCACCCGTGAGGAATGCCACCAGCAACCACACTTCGGGGTGCGGGCTGAACGCCCAGGGGTTGACGTCGATTGGCATCGCGATGATCAGGCTACGGCCCGGCGACCGGGCCGGGGTTGGTCAGCTGTTGAAGAACTTGTACGTCAGCATCACGCCGAGGTACACGCCGAAGGCGAGGATCATCCCGGTGTAGAAGAACACGCTGAACAGCTTGTTGTCGAACTTCAGGTGCATGAAGTACATCACGACGGCGAAGAACTTCACCAGCATCAGGCCGAGCAACAGCGGCAGGAACGCCACGCCGAGGTCGTCGACCATGTAGCTCAGGGCGACCTCGACGGCGGTCACCACCGCCAGCGCGAGCGCCAGCTTCACGTACTTCAGGTCGCTCCAGTGGTCGTCGTGAGCATCGTGCTCATCGTGGGCGTGTTCGGCGCCAGTCAGCGTTTCGGTCATCGCAGTACCTCAGGCCGGGATCAGGTAGACGAGCGTGAAGATCAGGATCCACACGATGTCGACGAAGTGCCAGTACAGGCCGACCATCTCGACGACTTCGGCCTTGTCGCCAGGAATCCGTTGCTTGATGATCATGCCGACGACGGCCAGCAACATGATGATGCCGACCGACACGTGCACGCCGTGGAACCCGGTCAGCGTGTAGAAGCTCGACGAGAACAAGCTGGTGGTGTAGCCCAGGCCTTCGCCGTAGAACGTGGTGAACTCGTAGACCTGGCCGGCGACGAACAGCGACCCGAGCACGGCGGTGACGCACAGCCACAGGTTCGTGTTGCGGTCGTCCTTGCGCTTGGCGGCGGTGACCGCGAGCACCATCGTCAGCGACGACATCAGCAGCACGAACGACGACGCCGACGTGAACGGGATGTCCCACAGCTGGTCGGGCCCGCTCTCGCCCGAATGCCGGCCGCGGTACAGCAGGTACGTGGAGATCAGCCCGCCGAACAGCAGGCATTCCGACCCGAGGAACAGCCACATCGCGAGCTTGTTGTTCGACAGGCCCGTGGACGTGTGGTGTGCGCCCGGCGGCGCGTAGCCGTTCTGGGCGTGGGCGTCGTGGTCGGCGTCGCTGTGGCCAGCGTCGACGGTGAGGGCGGCGTCACTCATGGCTGTCTCCGGCAAGTTCGAGCGCGGTACCCGGGCCGTCGTCGGCTGGTGGGTCGTAGTCGGCCGGCCCGGCAGTGTGCGGCTCGAGCGCCCACCCGAACATCGCCAGCAGCACGATCACGGCACCGACGGGAATCAGCCACAGGCTGAAGATCACGCCGTAGGCCATGATCGGCAACCCGAACGCGAGCACGACCGGCCAGTACGAGGGCGACGGCAGGTGGATGTGGTGGTCGGCGACCGCTTCCTGGCGTTCGATCAACTCTTCGGCGGTGGCCACCTTGACGAAGTCGTGGTGTTCGTCGGTGCCCTGGTCTTCGTACTTGCGGTGGAAGAACTCGTCGAGGTGACCGACCGTGGGCACCGCGTCGAAGTTGTGTTCCTTGGGCGGGCTGGTGGTGAGCCACTCGAGCGCGCGGGCGTCCCACGGGTCGAGCGGGGCCGGACCGGGGCGGTTCTTCGAGAAGTGGGTGTGCCAGATGTTGTACACGAACACCAGCACGCCGATACCCAACACCGCCGACCCGATCGACGAGACCAGGTTCCAGAAGCCGAGGTTGAAGAACCCTTCACCGGCGCGAGCGTCGGTCCACACGTACATACGCCGCGGTTGACCTTGCAGGCCGATGATGTGCATCGGACCGAACGTGAGGTTCATGCCGATGATCATCAGCCAGAAGTTCCACCACCCGAGACGCTCGCTGAGCAGCTTGCCGAACATCTTCGGCCACCAGTAGTAGAACGCCGCGAACAGGCCGAGCACGGCACCACCGAAGATCACGTAGTGGAAGTGGGCGACGATGTAATACGTGTCGGTTTGCTGCGTGTCGGACGGCGCCACGGCGTGGGTGACACCCGACAGGCCGCCGACGGTGAACTCAACGATCAGGCCGATCGCGAACGCCATCGCGACGGTGAAGCGCAGTTTGCCGCCCCACATCGTGAGCGTCCAGTTGACGATCTTGACGCCGGTGGGGATCGCGATCGCCATCGTCGACACCGAGAACACGGCCACCGAGATCGGGCCGAGGCCCGAGGCGAACATGTGGTGCGCCCACACGCCGAAGCCGACGAACCCGATCGCCGCGCCCGAGAACACCACCAGCGGGTAGCCGAACAGCGGCTTCTTCGAGAAGACCGGCAGCACCTCGGAGACGATGCCGAAGGCCGGCAGCACGAGGATGTACACCTCAGGGTGACCGAAGATCCAGAACAGGTGCTGCCACAGCAGCGGGTCGGCACCGAGCGACACGTCGAAGAACGAGGCGTCGAACGAGCGGCTGAACATCAACAGGAACAGCGCCACGGTGATGACCGGCACGGCGAACAGCAGCAGGAACTGCGTCACCAGCGTCATCCACGTGAACACCGGCATCTTCATCAGCGTCATGCCAGGCGCGCGCATGTTGATGACGGTGGCGATCAGGTTGACAGCGCCGGTGAGCGAGGCGATGCCGACGATCTGCAGGCCGAGCCCCCAGAAGTCGATGCCGTTGCCGGGCGAGAACGGCACGGTGGAGTTGGGGGCGTACATGAACCACCCGCCGTCGGCCGCACCGCCGAGGAACCACGACGTGTTCAGGAAGATCGCGCCGAACAGGAAGCACCAGAAGCCGAACGCGTTGATGCGCGGGAACGACACATCGCGGGCACCGATTTGGAGTGGCACGAAGTAGTTCGCCAGGCCGGTGGTCATCGGCATCACGAAGAGGAAGATCATCGTGGTGGCGTGCATCGTGAACATCTGGTTGTACTTGTCGGCGTCGAGGATCTTGCCGTCGGGGCCGGCCAGCTGGGCGCGGATCAACAGCGCCTCGAGGCCCCCGAGCAGGAAGAAGAAGAACGACGCGGCGCCGTACATGATGCCGAGCTTCTTGTGGTCGACCGTGAACACCCACGACTTCCAGCCGGACGACTGCACCGGCCGGCGGAACGAGCCGTAGGTGGACGACGGCGTGACCGGTGCGAGCGCCGGGGCAGCGGAAGGTTCGATCAGTGCCATCGCAAGATCACTTCCGTTCCAGCAGGTAGGCGACCAGCTCGTTCAGCTGATCTTCGGACAGGGCGAGGTACGGCATGCCGCGGACCATCCCGTCGGTCTCCGCGAGCTGGGTGGCGTCGGCGTACATCGGCTTCTTGGCGGGCGCGTCGCGCAGCCACTCCTTCAGTTCGATTTCGTTGAGGCACTCGGCGCTGACCCCTTCGAGGTACAGCTTGCCGAACTCGGCCGGGTCGAGGTCGGGGTCCCAGACGCGCTCGCGGCAGTCGGCGGTAAGCAGGTCCCACGTGGCGCCCGCAAACGTGTTGCGCGTCATCAGGTTGGTGAGGTTCGGCGCCGCACCCGCGTACACGAACTGCTCGGGCTGCGAGATCACCAGCGCGCCATCGGCGTCGACGAGCCCGTCGACCTGGTGGCAGCGGGCGCACTGCTGGATGAACGTCTGCTCGCCGCGGGCGGCCAGGGTGTCGTCGTCGTCGGGGCGGGCGTACGGCTCGAGCTGGTTGTCGAGCCACACCTGGAAGTCGGCCGGGTCGAGGGCGACCACTTCCATGCGCATGTTGGCGTGCGACAGGCCGCAGAACTCGGCGCACTGCCCGGCAAAGATGCCCGGCCGACTGGCCTCGAGGCGCCACGTGTGCACACGCCCCGGCACGACATCGCGCTTGCCGTTGAGCTTGGGGATCCAGAACGAGTGGATCACGTCGCGGCTGGTGGTGCGGATGATGACGTTGGTGTCGGTGGGAATCACCATCTGGCCGCTGGTGACGATCGGCGCGGCCTGGTTGTTGGGCGTGAAGCCGCAGATGTTGCCGGCCGCGTCGACCGGGTAGTCGTATTCCCACCACCACTGCTGGCCGGTGACGTTGACGAAGCAGTCGGCGTCGTCGGTCTTGTTGAGGGCGATCACGGTCGACACCGTCGGCACGGCGATGATCGCCAACAGCAGCGCCGGGAGGGCGATGAAGATGTACTCGAGCCACGCCTTGCCGTGCGTCTGCTCGGGGATCGGCTGGCCGCGGTCCTTGAACTTGAAGATGATGACCAGCACGACCGCGAACACGATCACCCCGACCACACCGGCGATCAGGAAGATCGGCCACTGAAGGTCGTGGATCTGCTGGGCGTTCGGCCCGGCAGGCTTCCAGGTGTCTTGCGGCGCGTTCGAGGCGCAGCCCGCGAGGGCCAGCGCGCCGAGCGCGAGGACCGGGAGCAGGCCCCGGGGCGACGTTGACTTCATAGAACTCATGGGACGACGACCTCGAGCTGTGCGTCGGAACCGGGCACGACGAACGCGTAGCCCGGGTTGCCGGCGGCTTGCACGGCAGCGGTGTTCTGGCCGAGCCGGATCGTGAGGAAGCCGGTGCCACCCTGCTCGACCAGCGCCGTGCAGTAGCGAGCCGGGCCCGACACCTGGGCCTCGGGGTCGTCGAACGTGTCGATCACCAATCGGACTGCGTGCGACGAGGTGTTGCGGAACATGATGTTCGACGGGTTCGCGCGAGGCAGCGTGAGGGCCGCGAAGTCGCCGTCGAACCCGGGCACGTCGGCGTGCAGTGCGGCACCGTCGAACGTGACCTCGGCGGCGACGTTCGACTTGCTCGCCACGGTCTGGCTGGCGCGCTCGTCGGCGTGCGTGTGCTCGTTGCCACACTCGTCGTGCTCGGCAAGCTGGCTCGTCGTCTCGTGGTGGTGGATCTCGCGCTGGCCGTTCAGGCCGGCGAACGCGCCGCCCGCCACCAGGGCGATCGCGGCCACCGAGAACAGGCCGGTGAGCGCGGGCTTGCTGGCCTGCTTGCGCAACCCGATCACGGTGCCGACCGCCAGCACGATCGCAGCGATCACCGAGAAGGCGACCACGGTGGACGACTTCGACGGCAGGCCGAGCATCACCCGGCTGAACGCGTAGACCACGATGCCTGCCCCGGCGGCGCCGGCCACCGGCAGCTCGACCGGATCGACGAGCAGGTCGCGCACGCCGGCGTTGTAGGCCGCGTCGGACGAGGCCCGCTCGCTCCACGCCTGCACCAGCCACTCGAGCGCCCCGGCCACCAGCGCGATCACACCGAGCATGAAGATCGCCTTGTAGGTCACCAGGCCGAGCGTCAGCGTGGCGCCACCGATACCGATCAGCAGCGGCCACAGGCTGTTGCGGGCGGGCGCCTGGGCGGCGGCCGCGGTGGCGAACGCGTCGTGGTCCATCGCCGACACGTTCGAGTCACGGGCGAACACGTTCACGGCGGCCAGCAGGGCCAGGCCGCAGGCCGCCCCCGTGAGGCCGATCGTGCCGAGCGCGCCACCCTGGAACACGCCGTAGAGCGCGGCGAGTGCACCCGCCAGGAGGGTGGAGCCGATGAGCAGTTTGGAACCGGTGGTGAACATCAGATCGACAAGCCGCCGTTACTTGGTGACGTAGACGAGGAACCAGATCGCGGTGTAGGCAGCCGCGGCCCAGTACCAGTAGAGGGCATGGGCAGTGAGGACGTCGGTGTCGGTGAGCCGACCCGACAGCGCCCGGAAGGCAGCGACGACCGAGTACAACAGGCCGATCGCACCGATCACGAAGATCGTGCCGGTCATCGCGTAGAACAGGGCGCCGTAGCCGTCGTCGGCGAGCACGACGCCCATCTGCGACCAGGTGAACGCCTGAGCGTTGAGAAATGCGACGGCGAGCACGCCGCCGACACCGAGCGCCAGCGCGGTGTGGCTGCGGTCGCCGCGGGTGCCCGCGTACACGGCCCACTGGGCGAACAGGCAGATCGACCAGATCGTCATCAACATGACGTTCGTGGCGACCTCGTGGATGATGTAGTCGAGCGGGAACCGGGCACCGCCCGACACCGCCCGCTCGCGCAGCAGCGCCCAGATCGCGAGCATGCCGCCGACCAGCGCCGAGCCACCGAGGCACGCCACGGCGGTGCCGACGAACAGCTGCCGCTTGGGGGCGGCCGGGGCCACGCTGGGCAGTTCGAGTACGGCCGGAGCGGCGCCGGACATCACAGCGTCCCTTCGTAGGACAGGTCGAACGCGGGCTCGGCCGAGGCGACGGTGGGCACGTGCGGGTAGTTGTCGGCGGGGGCCGGCGAGGCGGTGCCCCACTCGATCGTGTGACCCTTGCCGGGGTTCGGCTCGTCGGTGACACCCGACGTGCGCACCTTCAACAGCAGTGCCGCGAAGGCCACCACCGTGAGGGCGATCGCGGCATGGCCGATCAGGCCGAGCACGGCCAACAGCGAGCCGGCGTCGGAGAAGTCGAGCGACAAGAGGCGGGCGACCGCGGCGTCGTCGGTAGGCACCCCGCCCGGCTGGTCGAGCACGCCGCCGACGATGGCCGAACCACCGGCCAGGGCAGCCCCGGCCGCGCCGAGCAGCGCCAGCGGTACGACGTGCAGGGGCGGCACGACCACGCCCCACAACTTGGGTGCCCAGAACACCAGCCCACCCAGCAGCGCCAGCAGCGCGCCGTAGGCCACGAGCAGGGTGGCGCCTTCTTCGAACGCCGTGCCGAGCAGTTCGAGGTTCGTGATGCCCTGCAAGAAGTTGGCGACCAGGCCAAGCATCACCAGGCCGGCCCCGATGAACGCGAACAGGAAGGCCGGGCTGAGGTTCGGCTTGCCGGCCGTGCCGATGCCGGTTTGGGCGGTGAGCCCGCCGAGCGCGAACACGATCAGCAGGCCGAGTAGCGGCAGCCCGGCGAACAGCAGGAACGGCACGGCGCCGTCGACGAACTCGCCGAACGTCTGGTCGGTGCTGAGGCTGACCTCGATCGCGGTCTGCTGGGTCATCGCCGCCAGGGCGGCGACACCGACGAGGGAGATGCCGGCGAAGGCGACGCCGCGCAACTGCTGGCGTGCCCGGAATGTGACCGGGAACAGTTCGGCGGCGACGCCGACCGCGGGTACGGCGAACGCGATCGCGGCAGGCACGGTGAGCAACCAGCCCAGCCAGGCACCGATGCCGGGGGCGCCACGGAAGTTCTGCGAGGCACCCAACCGGTGGTCGACGAACAGGTAGATGACCGTGCCGAACACCACCGGCAGCACCAGCAGCAGGCCGAGCGAGCCGATCAGCGCCGACCAGGCGAACAACGGCACCCGACGCATCGTCATGCCGGGGGCCCGCGCGGTGAGCACCGTGGTGGCGACCGAGGTGGCGGTGGCGGCCAGCCCGAGCGCGGCGAGGCCCAGCCCGGCGAGGAACAGGTCGACCCCGGTGGCGTCGCCGCCGCCGATGCCGCCGTTGCGGCCGAGGGCGACGATGGTGAACGTCAACCCGGCCAGCCAGAAATAGAAGCCGACCAGCGCGACCCGCGGGAACGCAGCCTGGCGGGCGCCTACCTGAAGCGGGGCGACGGCCAGCGCGAGCCCCAACGCGAGCGGCACCAGGCCGCCGACGATCAGGCCGACGCGATACACCTGGAACACCTGGAGCAGCGCGCCGGCTTCCAGCAGGGCAGTGCCGTCGTCGGCGCGTTCCAGGCCGAGCAGCGTGGCGACCACCGCTGCGGCGGCCAGCACGAGCAGCCCGAACCCGGCGTAGAGCCGCCCAATCTTCTTGTGGTCTGGGGAAGTGACCCAGTCGGCGGCCCCGATGAAGAAGGCCGAAATGCTCCCGCTCGCGGCTCCGTCAGCCGACGCGCTGGGCGCGTCGTGGGTCGGTTCGGCCGCGGCGTGAGAAGGGTCGAGCACGGTCTCGGTGGTCATGACGCCCCGCACACTACCGGCCGGTGCTGCTGCCAGCCGAAATCTGGCGGGCGAGTCGCAGCGTTCACGAGTTCACCATCTCAGCGCGCCCTCAACTCACCAGCACGTCGAGCGTCAGCGCCCCGAACAGCAGCGTCACGTACGTGATCGAGAACCCGAACACGCGCATCGACGCGCCCGGGGTGGGGTTTGCACCCAGCCACACGGTGGCGGCCAGGAAGACCAGCCCGGCGGCGGCCGCCGCCACCGTGTAGATCCAGCCCAGGTCGGCCACCGGTATGAGCCAGAGGGTGCAGGCGACCATCGCCGCGGTGTGCACGAACATCTGGCGCACCACGTTCGGGAACGGGGCCACCGCCGGGAGCATCGGCACGTTGGCGGCGCGGTAGTCGTCGGCGTAGCGGAACGCCAGGGCCCACGTGTGCGGGGGCGTCCAGAAGCAGATCACGGCGAACAGCACCCAGGCAGCCAGCGACAGCTCGCCGGTGACCGCCGCCCAACCGACCAGCACAGGTACCGCCCCGGCGGCGCCGCCGATCACGATGTTCTGGCGGCTCGAGCGCTTGAGCCACAGCGAGTACACGCCGACGTAGAACGCGGTGGCGCTGAGGGCCAGCACTGCGGCCAGCAGGTTGGCGCCGGCCCACAGCACGACGAACGCGGCGACCTCGAGCGAGATCGCGAACAGCAACGCCCGGCCCGGCGTGACCGCCCCGGTGACCAGCGGCCGATGGGCGGTGCGCGCCATCAGGCGGTCGATGTCGCGATCGATGTACATGTTGATCGCGTTGGCGCCGCCGGCGGCCAACGTGCCGCCGATCAGGGTCACGACGACCAGCCAGGTCGACGGCCAGCCACCCGCGGCGAGCACCATCGTCGGCACCGTGGTGACCAGCAACAGCTCGATGATCTGCGGCTTGGTGAGGGCGATGTAGGCACCGACCGTCGTGGTGGCCGCGCGACGGGGTCCATGCGCACCGGTGAGTGCCCCCGGCGCCAGCCGCGACGGAACGAGAGGTCGGCTGCCGACGGCCATAGCGGTTGCCCAATCTACCCTCAGGTACCGGAACGGCCCCAACGACGGCCCAACAGGTGCCCCAACGGCTGTCAGGGTGCCGCGCGTCACCCGGCCGCCCCGGCCCGGCACACTGGTGCGGTGCCGACCGTGCTCGAACCGACCCGGGTCATCGAACCTGGCGCCGACGAGCAGGTCGCGCCCGACCATCCGTGGATCGTGATCGTGTGGAACGACCCGGTCAACCTGATGAGCTACGTGACGTTCGTGCTCCAGAAGCTGTTCGGGTACTCGCTCGAGAAGGCCACCGAGCTGATGCTCGACGTGCACCACAAGGGCAAAGCGGTGGTGGCCAACGGCACCCGCGAGCAAGCCGAGATGCACGTGTTCCGCCTGCACGAGCACGGCTTGTGGGCCTCGATGGAGAAAGACGGCCCCTCCGATGGTTGAGCTGCTCCCCGTCCCGGTGGTTGAGCCTGTCGAAACCAGGGACCCACGATGATCCGGTTCCGGGCGCCGATCCGGCGCGATGGGGACGGGTTCGTCGTCGCCTTGTCGCCCGACGAGGCCGAGCTGGTGCAGCGCCTACTCGGCGAGCTGGGCGAGTTGCTGGCGAGCGACGCGCCGAGCCCGCTGACCGAGCGGCTGTTCCCGGTGGTCCACCCCGACGACCCCGAGCAAGAGGCCGAGTACCAGCGCTGGATGCGCCCCGAGCTGGTGCAGTCGAAGTTGACCGCGATCGCGACGGTCGACGCCGCGTTGACCGGCGACGGGCGCCTCGACGAGGGTGGCCTGCTGGCGTTCATGCAAGGTGTCAACTCGGTCCGCCTGGTGCTCGGGGCGATGCTCGACATCACCGACGAGGAACAGCCCGACGAAGACGACGACGAAGCGCCCTACGAGATGCAGCTCTACGTCTACCTCAGCTGGCTGCTCGAATGGTCCGTCCGCGCGATGACCAACCAATAGCCGCGAGTACACCAGTCGACGACCGGTGGTGACGGTGGTCGCGTGCCGGGCTCTGCCCGGTGTATCGAGACCACACCTACCCGTCGAAACGAACCAAGCGCGACACGGCTTCGTCGAGCACGTCGAGGCGCTTGCAGCAGGCGAAGCGCACGAGGTGCTTACCGTGCTCGGGGTGGGCGTAGAACACCTCGTTGGGGATCGCCACCACGCCGGCACGGCGGGGTAGGTCGAGGCAGAACGCGCGCCCGTCACCGTCGGGCCGCACGGGCCGGATGTCGACGGTGGTGAAGTAGGTGGCCTCGGGACGGTAGGCGGCGAACCCGGCCGCGACCAGTCCGTCGAACAGCCGGTCGCGCTTGGCTTCGAGGTCGGCTGCGATGCCGGCGTAGAAGCTGTCGGGTAGGCCGAGGCCGACCGCGATCGCCGGCTGGAACGGGCCGGCGTTCACGTAGGTGAGGAACTGCTTGGCCATCGTGGCCGCACGCACGATGGCCGCCGGGCCGCTGAACCAGCCGACCTTCCAGCCGGTGGTGTTGAACGTCTTGCCGCCCGACGAGATGGTGAGCGTGCGCTCGGCCATGCCCGGCAGTGTGGCCATCGGCACGTGCTCGGCACCGGTGAACACGAGGTGCTCGTACACCTCATCGGTGACGATCACCGCCTCGTGCTCGGCCGCCAGCTCGCCGATCAGCGTCAGCTCGTCGCGGGTGAACACCTTGCCGGTGGGGTTGTGCGGCGTGTTGACCAACACCAGCTTCGTGCGCGTCGAGAACGCGGCCCGCAGCTCGTCGGGGTCGAACGCGTACGTGCCCTCGCTGGCTGCATCGCCGGGCCGCAGTACCACCGGCTTGGCAACGCCCCCGGCGAGCGCGATGCACGCCTGGTAGCTGTCGTACATCGGCTCGAACAGCACCACCTCGTCGCCCGCGTCGAGCATGCCCAACAGGGCCCCGGCGAGCGCCTCGGTGGCACCGGCGGTGACGACGACATCGCTGGCCGGGTCGAGTTCGAGCCCGTAGAACCGGCGCTGGTGATCGGCGATCGCCTGGCGCAGCACCGGCAGGCCGGGGCCGGGTGGATACTGGTTGAACCCGTCGCGGATCGCGGCGACCGCGGCATCGAGCACCTCGGGTGGGCCGTCCGTGTCGGGGAACCCCTGACCGAGGTTGATCGAATCGGTCTCGACCGCCAGCGCCGACATCTCGGCGAAGATCGTGGTACCGAAGCCGGCCAGCTTCCGGGTCAGGGGGTCACGCGCCACGAACCGAGCGTACGCGTTGCTCCGGGTCCCGGTGGCTTCCTCAGACCCATTCGGTGGGGACGTGGTCGGGGACGTGGGTGGTGCCGGCCACGACACAGCCCGCACCGGTGCGCTTGGCGTGGTACATCGCCGCGTCGGCCGACTCAAGCAGTGCCGCCAACCGGTCGCCGTGGCGCGGCCAGAACGCGACCCCCACCGACGCGCCCACGCGCACCGACTCGCGGGCGCTGTCGATGCGGGTGCGGCCACCGATCAGCGCGGCGATCTCGGTGCCGCGGCGCTGGCCCATGTCGGCATCGACCACGCCGGGCATCGCGACGACGAACTCGTCACCACCCCAGCGGGCGACGAGGTCGCCCGAGCGGGTGCCCCGCGCCAACCGCTCGGCGACCGCCTGGAGCACCTCGTCGCCGGCCTGATGGCCGTACGAGTCGTTGATCGACTTGAAGCCGTTGAGGTCGAACAGCAGCAACGCGAACCCGCGACCCGTGCGTTCCGACTGGGCGATCAGGTCGCCGACCCGGCGCTCGAACTCGCTGCGGTTGGGCAATCGTGTGAGCTGGTCGGTGCTCGCCCGCTCGACCAGGCTGCGCTGCTCGAAGAACGCGGTGAAGCCGGCGAGCATCAACAAGATCGCGGCCAACACACCGAGGATCAGGAACAGGTTCGCCTCCGAGCTGGGGATCGACACCCCGTCGGCGGTCGCCGCCACCACGTACACCCCGGCGATGTCGCTGAGGCCCACGGCCGACTGGCGCACGCCGTCGGCGACCACGAACTGGCCGAGCCGGGCACCCTCGGGCAGCGAGTCGGTGACCCAGACACGGACACCGTCGGTGACGACCGCTTCGAACAACGCGACCGGGTCGGCCCGCACGAGCACGCTCACCTGCGCGCCGTCGGCGTCGATGCTCACGACGCCGCCGTTGACACCGACGGCCGCCCGGGTGGCAATCAGCCCGGCCAGCCGGCGCTCGATCCGGTCGGACTGCTCGGTGGTGCTCGGCCGGGCGCCGGTACCGCCGCACCTGGCGACACCGTCACCGACCTGACCACCAGTCGAGTTGGCGGCCACCACGCACACGCCCAGGTGAGGCGCCCGCCCGACGATCGACTCCAGCGTGGCTGCGGGGTCGGAGCCGGCCTCGGTCGCCACCGCGATCGCGTCGATCAACGACTCGACCCGCTCGGCAGCACGCTCGGCCGACGAGGTCAGCGAGACATCGCGCTCGTGGCCGAGTTGGGCGCGCCGGAAGAAGTACCCCACCGTCAGGGACACGACGAGTACCAGGCTGAAGAACAGCGCCAGCTTGCGGAGCAGGCTCACACGAGTGTTATCGGCCGTCGCAGCGGACTCTGAAACAGACCTCGATCAAGTTTGCGCAGAACTGTGCAAAGTCACCTGCACGCGGCCCGGTCCGGCTCAACGACCATGGTGGTTGAGCCTGTCGAAACCACCTTTTGGTTTGCTAGTCGCTGGCGGGCAGCGGCTTGGCTTCCTTCAGGCCGAGCAGCTCGCCAGCCACCGCCGGCGCCGCGGCACCGGCGCGGGTGACCAGCAGTTCGATCGTGCCGCCCGCGTCGGTGTAGCGCTTGCCCATCGCGACACCACCGTCGTGGCCTTCGGCCGGTGTGCCGTCGGTGCGCTCGTCGGCGCTGAGCACCGCGGCGACGCCACCGATCGTCAACTCGATCGGGTCGGCCGGGGCCTTGACGGCGATCATCTCGGTGGCGTCGATCGCGCTGTACAGGCGGGTTCCGGGCTTCAGGGTCAGCGGCATGGTTCGGTTCTCCTCGTGACGGTCAGTCGGCGTGGGCGGCGAGCTCTTGCTGCACCACGCGGCGCAGCAGCTTGCCGGTGTCGGTGTGTGGGAGTTGCTCGCGGAACTCAATCGTGTCGGGCGTCTTCGAGCCGCGCAGCGTGGTGCGCACGAGCTGGCGCAGTTCGTCGGTACCGACCACTTCGCCGGCGCGCAACACGACCGCCGCAGCGAGGCGCTGGCCCCACTCGTCGTCGGGCACGCCGACCACGCACGCCTCTGCGACCGCCGGGTGCGTCAGCAGCACCTCTTCGATCTCGGCCGGGGCGATGTTCTCGCCACCGCGGATGATGGTGTCGTCGGCGCGGCCTTCGATGTAGAGGTAGCCCTCGGGGTCGACGTAGCCGCGGTCGCGGGTGCAGAACCAGCCCTGCTCGTCGAGCACCGAACCGCTCGCGTACTCACCCGAGATCTGCTCGCCGCGCAGGTACACCATGCCGGGTTCGCCGGCGGGCAGCGGTCGATCGTCGTCGTCGCGGACCTCGATCTCGACGGTGGGCAGCACCTGGCCGGCCGACGCCAGGCGCGAGCGCACGACCGGGTCGTCGCTGGCAATCGCCGCGCGATGGTCGTCAGGGCCGAGGATCGCGATCGTCGAGGCCGTCTCGGTGAGGCCGTAGGCGTTGACGAAGCCCACCTCGGGAAAGCGTTCAAGCGCCTCGCGCAGCACCCGCTCCGACACCTTGGCGCCGCCGTACGACAGCGCCCGTAGTGACGGCACGTCGGCCGGACCGGGGCCCTGTTCGGTGACCGCGTCGACGATCCGGGCGAGCATGGTGGGCACCACCATCGCGTTCGTGACGTGCTCGTCGCGGACGGTGTCGAGCCACACCTTCGGGTCGAACGCCTGGAGATAGACGATGCGCCGGCCGGCGAACGTGTTCGACAGCATGTTGGTGAGCCCGGCGACGTGGTACGGCGGCACCGACACCAGCACCGCCTCGTCGTCGCCGGCGCCACCGAACTCGACCGCGCCGAGCAGGTAGGCCATCAGGTGGCGGTGCCGCAGCAGCGCCGACTTGGGGGCCGCGGTGGTACCGCTGGTGTAGAGCACGACCGCGACCGCGTCGTCGTCGAACGGCGGGTCGCCCGGCTTCGGGTCGGCCGGCAGCGTCGCCAGCCACTCGTCGAACACGACCACCCGGTCGGCGCCGGTGACGCGCGGTGCGGTCGCCGCGTCGGCCAGCACCAGCGCGCCCGGCTGGCGCTCGACGAGCGCGTTCAGTTGGGCGTCGTCGAGCCGGTAGTTGACCGGCACGAACGGCACGCCGGCCCAGGCCGCCGAGAACAGGGCCACGGGCAGCAGCGGGTGGTTCTCGCCCACGTACACGAGCGCCGGGTACCCGTCGAGCGCGGCCGCGCCGCGCTTGGCGAGCGACCCGAGGTCGGCACCGGTGACCGGCGCCTCGCGGCTGCCCAGCAACACGCGGTCGGAGAACCCCGACTCGACCATCTCCACCATCGCCGACAAATGCACGTCGACAGCGTACGAGTTGACCGGCGCCCGCTCCCAAGCGTCAGCGACCGTGACACGGCCCGGTTCACAGGCCGAGGCGGGCGGCGACGCGTTGCCACGAGCCGGCGGCGTCGGCGATGTCGAACCAGATCGCCGCCAGACCCGCCTCCTCGGCGCCGACGACGTTGACGGGCTGGTCGTCGACGAACAGCACACGCGCGGGGTCGACATCGCCGAACTGGTCGAGCGCCAGCCGGTAGGCCCGCGGGTCGGGCTTCAGGAAGCCGGCGTGCGAGCAGTCGACGACGTGGTCGAGTTCACGAAGGAAGCCGATGCGGGCGACCCACTCGTCGCCGTGGAACGCGCGCAGGTCGTTGGTGAGCACCGACACGCCCAGCCCTGCCACGCGGGCGCGAGCGACGACGTCGGCGGCCTCGGGCCGGATCAACACGTCGCCGGGTGCGTCGTAGGCGACGTTCATGTAGCCGCGCACGTCGAGGTCGACGCCGGCCGTGGCCGCCACCTCGGCCGCCCGTAGCGCCCAGTAATCGCGCTCGGTGATGCCGCCATCAGCGATCGACTCGGCGTAGAGCGCGTCGCCCGTCGGGTCGAGCGGGCCCATCCACGTGAACGTGCCCGGCGCCAGACCGAAGTGCTGCTCGACCACGCGGTGCAGCTCCACCGGCGACACGAGACACACGCCACCGAAGTCGAGCAGCAGCACGTCGTATTCGCGTCGCGCGGCAGTGGTTTCGACAGGCTCAACCACCTTGGCCACCGGTGGTTGAGCTTGACGAAACCACCTTGGGGTCAGTCACCTCGTGTCCAATCGCGTGCGTGGGCGAGCAGGTGTTCGCGCAGCGGAACCGGGGGTGGCGGCTCGGGAAGGTCGACCAGCACCTCGCCGTCGACGATCGTGACCGGGTGGGTGTCGAGCCGGCCGGTGCCGTTGCGGCATGTGCCATCGGCGACGTCGTAGCGCCAGAAGTGCAGCGGGCACGTCAGCACGCCGTCGCGCACCCACGCCCCGTCGAGCGGCGACGCCTGGTGCAGGCACTGGTTGCGATAGGCGCACACCTCTGCGCCGACCCGCACGACGACCGCCCGCCCGTCGCCGAACGCGACGGCGCGCCGTTCGGGCAGCGCCTCGAGCCGACCGGCGGGCACCAACATGTCAGGCGCTCACCCGCACCGGGTGCCCGAGCCGGCGGGTGATCGCCGCTGCGGCTTCCATCGTGGCGTGAGCGAAGCGCAACTCGTCGGGTTCGAGCCGTTCGGCCGGGCCGGCGACGCTGATCGCCGCGACCGTGCGCCGCGAGCGGTCGCGGATGGGCGCGGCGAACGAGATCACCCCCACCTCGGACTCGCGGCGGTTGCACGCGTAGCCGCGGCGGCGGGTGTCGTCGAGGTCGGCGCGCAAGGCGGCCTCGGTGGTGATGGTGTGCGGCGTGACGCGCGGCAGCTTCCAGCCCTTCAGGGCGCGGTCGGCAACCTGGGGTGACGAGAACGCCAGCAGCGCCTTACCGCACCCGGTGCAATGCGCCGAGTTGCGGCGCCCCACCTCGAGGAACAGGCGCAGCGTGTGCGGGCTGTCGAGACGTTCGATGTACACCACCTCGCGGCCGTCGAGCACGGCCACCTGCACGGTCTCGCCGGTGAGGTTGCGCAACTCGGTCATCGGCGGCAGCACGGCCTCGTGCAGGTCGAGCGGCTGCACCGCGGCGGCCAGGTCGAACACGGCCAGGCCGAGCCGGTAGCGGCCGGTTTCGACGTCTTGTTCGAGCAGACCCTCGTCGGTCAGTGTGGCCAGCAGGCGGTGCGCGGTCGACTTGGCGATGCCCAGCCGGCGGGCCAGGTCGGACACGCCCCACTCGCGCTCGTTGGCGGTGAACGAGCGCAGCACGCGCGCCGCGTTGGCCACCGAACCGAGCGTGCCGGTGCGCACGATGCCGTCGCTGTTCACGACGCGTGTCCGCTGTTCATGGTGCGTATCGTAGTGTTCCGTCCCGCCGGGCGGGACAGCTTCCCGTTGTGCGGAACGGTCGGCTTACGGTTCTGCGCATGGGCGTTCTCCGTCTGTCGCACGTCGACATCAGTGTTCCCGACCTCGAGTTGGCCGCCGCCTACTACACCCAGGTGCTCGGGCTCGAGCTCACCGAACGCACCGACGACCGGTTGTTTCTCAAGTGCTGGGACGAACGCGATCACCACTGCCTGAGCATCCGCTACGACCCGCGGGTGGGCATCGACCGGTTCAGCTTCAAGGTCGAACACGAGGACGACCTCGACACGATCGAGTCGCGGGTGCAGCGCTACGGCGTGGCCGTCGAGCGGGTCAGCAAGGGCGACGAGGTCGGGCAGGGCGAGTCGATCCGGTTCGAGACGCCGTCGGGGCACGAGATGGAGCTGGTGCACGACGTCGTCAAGGTCGGCGGGCGGCTGCCGCTCGTGAACCCGTGGCCGGTCCCGCAGGGCCTGGTGGGCATCGCCCCGCCGCGCCTCGACCACGTGCTGATCCACGCCGAGGAGGTCGGTGAGATGGTGCGCTTCATGCGCACCACGATGGGCTTCCACCTCACCGAGCAGATCCTGTCGGGCGAGGGCCACATGATCGGGGCGTTCCTGCAGCGCTCGGGCCGGCCCCACGACATCGCCGTCATCCAGGGCCCGAACGGGGCGCTGCACCACTTCTCGTTCTGGCTCGACGACTGGGACCACGTGCGCCGGGCCGCCGACGTGCTGGCGTACAACGCGATCTCGATCGACATCGGGCCGACCCGCCACGGCATCACCCGCGGCAACACGATCTACTTCTTCGACCCGATGGGCACCCGCAACGAGGTGTTCACGGGCGGCTACCACGCCGACCCCGACTTCCCCACCATCACCTGGACCGAAGACAACCTCGGCCGGGCGATCTTCTACTACGAGGGCAAGGACAACGGTCGCTTCCTCACGGTGCACACATGAGCCGCAACACGTTGCATTCAACCTGGATCCACCGATCGCTGCGGTCGCTCGCCGGCGTTGCCCGAGCACACGACGGTTTGCTTCCACCTTGGCCTTGGTGCACCGCCAGCGACGGCCAGCCTGCGTGGCGCTTGAACGCAAAGTGTTACGGAGCCTGGATTCGCCGGGATGGCGGCGAGGAACGAGTCGCCAGATCGGTGGATCCAGGTTCAAGCGCCACGCAGGCTGGGCTGCTCCACAGGTCGCTCTCCGGGTCCGCGCCGCACACGGCCAGCACTCAGGAGCCGACTCACGGCCAGGGCACCGGAGGTCCACGATGAGCAGCGACGCATTCGCGAACCGGGCCGAGGTCGCGGGCGGGTTGCCTGATCAAGATCGCGGCATCTTGCGGCTGTCGCATGCCGAGGTGCGCGTGCCCGACCTGGAGTTGGCGCTCGCCTACTACGTCGAGGTGGTCGGCCTGGTCGAGGTGGCCCGCGACGGCGACCGGGCGTTCCTCAAGGGCTGGGACGAGCACCAGCACCACTCGCTGGTGCTCACCGCAGCACCCACCTACGGTTTGGAAAGCCTGGGGTTCAAGGTCGCCAGCCGCGCCAGCCTCGACCACCTCGCCGGCCGGGTCGCGGCCACCGGCATCGCCGTCGGCTGGCACGCGCCCGGCGAACTCGGCCCGGGCAGCGGCACCACCGCCCGGTTCACCGCCCCGAGCGGGCACGTGATCGACCTCGTCGACGGCATGGCCCAGGTGGGCAACGGCATGCCGCGCCTCAACCCGCCGATCGGGCCCGAGCAACTGGGCGGCATGCACCCGCCCCGGATCGATCACATCTTCTTGATGTGCGAAGACGTCGACGGGGTCACCGACTTCTTCCGTGACGTGCTCGGGTTCCGCCTCACCGAGCAGATCATCGCCGACGACGGGCACCAGCTGGCGACGTTCCTCGAACGCTCGCACACGGCCCACGACATCGCCTTCCTCACCGGCCCGAACGGTGGGTTCCACCACGTCGCGTTCTGGGTCGACGAGTGGCACGACCTGCGCCGCGGCGCCGACCTGTGCGCCTATCACGGCATCACCGTCGATGCCGGGCCGACCCGCCACGGCGCCACCCGCGGGTGCGGGCTGTACTTCTTCGACCCGGCCGGCAACCGCAACGAGCTGTACACCGGCGGCTATTGGTTCGACCCCGACGACGAGGTCACCACCTGGACCGAGGCCGAGATGGGCCGGGCGATCTTCTACTACCAGGGCAAGGTCGACCCGGCCTTCATGACGGTGCACTCATGACCGACACGCGGCCGCCGACCGGGCCCACGCCGTCGAGCAGCACCCGAATCGACGCGCCGATGTACGTCGCCCGCTACCGCGAGCGTGAACACGCGCGCCAGGTCGACACCGACGAGCACGCCGACGACACGGCCCTGCCGCTCTACGTCCGCAACTTCCGCGCCCGCACGACGAACGGCCACGCGGGCCACGCCGGGCCGATGGTCGCCCCAACCACGCCGCTGTGGGAGCGGGCCAGCCTCGAGGTGCAGCGGGCGCTCACCGAGGACAACCGCAACAAGGAGATCTCACCGCCACCCGAAGCGCGTCAAGAAGTGGCCAACGACTGCTTCCTGATCCGCCACGGCGAGACCCAGGGCTACTCGACCGACTCGGGGCTGACCCCGCAGGGCGCCTGGCAGGCCCACACCTACGGCCACACGCTGGCCAAGCGGATCAAGTCGGGCGAGACGGTGGTGTTCCGTCACGCGCGCACGAACCGCGCCCGCGAAACGGCCGAGCACGTGCACCGCGGGCTGGTCGACGGGTTGGCACAGTTCGAGAAGCAGCTCACGATCGTCGAGCCCGAACCCGCCGACGAGTTTCGCAACTTCCAGTTCGTGGCGCCCGACGGCCTGCGCGACGTCACCGCCGCGTTCCGTCACTACTACGCCGTGCGCGAGGACTACGAGCGTCGCGCCGAGGGCGAGCGGCCTGTGTGGCTGCGCGAGATGGACCGGTTCTGGACCACCCAGCAGGGCGGCGGCGACCCGATCCAGCACTGGTTGACGGTGCCGTTGATCCATTTCGAGCCGCCGAGTATGTGCGTGCGCCGGTTCTGGGCCGGCATCAACCGGCTCAGCGCCGAGTTCCCGGGGGCGCGGCTGGCGATCGCTACCCACTCGGGCCCGATCCGGGCGTTCGCCGTGTCGGCGCTGGGCTACGACCCCGGCGAGCCGTACAACACCGAGCACGTGCGGGTGAAGATCCTCGCCGGGCGCCGCCAGGCGATGGTGGCGTACCGCAACCGGGTGCAGGAAACGCAGGTGCCCGACATCGACGCGCTGCCACGCTGGGGCGTGGTCGACGAGTGGACGCCGGCCGGGGAGCCAGCAGGGTGAAGTGACGGTGGGGGCCGTGAAGGGGGAACACCGATGTGCAAGCAATGCCCGGTCGTGGACTGGGACTCGATCGCAACCGTCGCCGCGTTCGGCGGCGTACCGAACGTGGGGGGAGTCATGAGCGACATGATCGTGTGGTACGACCGGTACGACCGGGCCACCAAGCCGCGCGTCGGCGGCAAGAACGCCAGCCTCGGCGAGTTGATGATGGCCGACCTGCCGGTGCCGCCCGGGTTCGCCGTCACCACCGACGCCTATCAGCAGATGTGGCGCAACACCGCGCTGGTCGAGGCGATCAACGACGAGTTGCGCGGCATCGACCACGACGACGCCCGCGCCAACATCGACACGTCGGCCCGGATCCGCAAGCTGATCGAGGCCGAGCCACTCGACGACGAGGTCGTCACCGCCGTCGCCGACAGCTACCAGGCGCTGTGCGACTTCTGCGAGGTCGCCGACCTGCCGGTGGCGGTCCGCTCGTCGGCCACCGCCGAAGACCTGCCCGACGCATCGTTCGCCGGACAGCAGGACACGTTCTTGTGGGTCAAGGGCGCCGATGCCGTGCTCGACAACGTGCGCCGCTGCTGGTCGTCGCTGTTTACCGACCGGGCGATCGCCTACCGCCACGCGATGGGCTACCTGCACACGTCGATCTCGATGTCGGTCGGCATCCAGAAGATGGTCGACCCGGTGTGCGCGGGGGTCGCGTTCACGCTCAACCCGGCCAACGGCGACCGCTCGCAGGTCGCGATCGACGCCTCGTGGGGGCTCGGCGAGATGGTCGTGTCGGGCGAGGTCACCCCCGACAACTTCCTCGTCGACAAGGTGATCCACGAGATCGTCAGCCGACGCATCTCCGACAAGCACGAAGAGCTCGTGCTCGGCGACGACGGCGAAGTCCACCGCGCCGAGGTGGCCGCCGAACGGCGCACGGCCCCGTGCCTCACCGACGACCAGTTGCGTGCGGTCGCCGCGCTCGCCCGCCGGGCAGAACGGCACTACGGCTGCCCGCAAGACGTCGAGTGGGCGATCGACCGGCACCTGCCCGACGGCTTCGACGTGGTCCTGCTCCAGAGCCGCCCCGAGACGGTGTGGTCGCAGAAGCCGGTCGAGCCGATCGCAGCCCGCACCGACCCGATGCGCTCGATCGTGTCGACCCTGATGGCCCCGATGTACAGCAAGCCCGGATGAGCCGCACCGCTCAGCCCAACACCCGCCACGACGCTCACCAGCCACCTCCCACCCCGACCATGATCCGCACACTTGTCCGAGGGGGACACCAACCATGACCGAACGCCGATTCCCGAGCCCGTTCGACGTCGAGCCGCCCGCGGGCGACATCGACGGATGGGAGCAGCTGTATCCGTACTCGGTGGTGTTCTCGGAGGGCCGCCGCGAGTACGAGGAGGGCCGCTTCTGGTTCCAGGACTCGATGCACTGGGGTGCGGCGATGACCCCGTGGGACTCGACCCACCTCGAGTACGCGATCGCCTCGCTGGGCCAGTTCAACAGCCGCCACTACCGCATCCCGCCGGCCGACGGCATCGACTTCCGGGTGCTCTACGGCTACCCGTACTTCTCGCCGGTCACGATCGACGACCCGGCCCGCATCGAGGCCCGGGTGCCCGAGTTCGTCGAGCGCGCCGGGCACTACTTCGCCAACTGGAACGAGCTCTACGAGCAGTGGCTGGTGAAGGTCAAGGAGAACATCGACGCGATCGACGCGATCGACTTCTCGCCGCTGCCCGAGATGGAACCGCTCGACGTGATCACGTCGGGCCGCGGGATCGGCTCGGGGTGGGACCTGCAAGAGCAATACCACCGCTTCAAGGACCTCAACCTGCGCACGTGGCAGTACCACTTCGAGTTCCTCAACCTCGGCTACGCCGCGTACCTCGACTACTTCGGGTTCTGCAAGCAGGCCTGGCCGACCATCCCCGACCTGGCGATCGCCCGCATGGTCGCCGGCGTCGAGGTCGACCTGTTCAAGCCGAACGAGAAGCTCAAGGAGCTCGCCAAGCTGGCCGTCGAGCTGGGCCTGGCCCGCGTGTTCGACACGCCCGACGACCTCGACGGCATCGCTTCGGCGCTGGCCGGCCAGCCGGGCGGCGACAAGTGGTCGGCGGCGTGGGACGAGGCCGCCGACCCGTGGTTCAACTTCAGCTCGGGGACCGGCTTCTACTACTACGACAAGGTCTGGATCGACTACCCCGAGATCCCGTACGCGTTCATCCGCGACTACATCACCAAGATCGAGGCCGGCGTCGACATCAGCCGCCCGATCGACGAGATCATCGCCGAGCGCGACCGGATCGTCGCCGAGTACTCCGAGCTGCTCCTGACCGACGAGGACCGGGCCACGTTCCAGGGCAAGCTCGGCCTGGCCCGCACCGTGTTCCCGTACGTCGAGAACCACAACTTCTACATCGAGCACTGGACGATGAGCCGGTTCTGGCGCAAGCTCCGCGAGCTGGGTGAGGTCGTTGCCAAGGAAGGCTTCATCGACGACCCGCAAGACGTCGTCTACTTCCGCCGCGACGAGCTCGACGAGGTGCTGTGGGACATGTACTCGGGGTGGGCGGTCAACGCCCCGACCGCCGGGCCGACCTACTGGCCGCCCAAGATCGCCCGCCGCAAGGAGATCGTCGAGCGCTTCCAGGCATGGCCGGCGCCCAAGGCGCTCGGCGCCGCGCCCGACGTCGTCACCGAGCCGTTCACGATCATGCTGTGGGGCATCACGTCCGACTCGGTGAAGGGCTGGCTCGGCAGCGACACCGACGACGGCACCACCCTGTCGGGCATGGCCGCTTCGCCCGGCGTGGTCGAGGGCGTCGCCCGGCTCGTGTTCAGCGCCGCCGACATCGGCGACGTACGCGACGGCGACATCCTCGTCGCCCCGATCACCGCTCCGAGCTGGGCACCGGTGTTCCCGAAGATCAAGGCGTGCGTCACCGACATCGGCGGGATGATGAGCCACGCCGCGATCGTGTGCCGCGAGTACGGCGTGCCGGCCGTCACCGGCACCGGGTTCGGCACCAACCGGATCCGCACCGGCCAACGCATCCGTGTCGACGGCGCGGCCGGCACCGTCGAGTTGCTCGACTGACGCACCGACCCCATCGAGGAGGCTTCACCATGCTCACGCAGGAACAGAACGACGAACTGACCCGCATCGGCCCCGGCACGCGCATGGGCGCGCTGCTGCGGCAGTACTGGTACCCGGTCGCGTTCGTCCGCGAGCTCGACGAGTTCCCGGTCCGCCAGGTGCGGCTGCTGGGCGAGAACTTCGCGCTCTACAAGACGCCCGACGGCAACTACGGCATCGTGCACGAGCGGTGCCCGCACCGCGGCGCCTCGCTGGTGTACGGCATCGTCGAGGAGGGCGGGCTGCGGTGCGGCTACCACGGCTGGAAGTTCGACCACGACGGCACGTGCGTCGACATCCTCGCCGAGCCAGACGCGTCGCCGAAGTTCAAGCAGAACGTGTGCGTGCGCGCCGGGCGCGCCCAGGCGCTGGGCGGTCTGGTGTTCGCCTACATCGGCGACGGGCCGGCGCCCGAGTTGCCGCGCTACGAGGCGTTCGTGATGGACGGCCTGCGCGACGTGGGCCACGCGATGCTCGAGTGCAACTGGCTGCAGATCATGGAGAACGCGGTCGACCCGTATCACGTCGAGGCGCTGCACGGGAACTACTTCGCCTTCATCGCCGCCCAGAACGGCATGCCGATGCCCGGCAGCTTCGTCAACAAGCACGAGCGGGTCGCCTTCGACCCGTTCGACCACGGCATCATCAAGCGCCGCCTGCTGGTGGGCCAGGACGAGAACAGCGACGACTGGAAGATCGGCCACCCGCTGGTGTTCCCGTACCAGATGTGGGTGGGCGGCAACGGCGTGTTCCAGATGCAGATCCGGGTGCCGGTCGACGACACGCACACGTGGAAGCTGTTCTACACCGTGCACGCGCCCGAGGGTGGCGAGCCGGTCGAGCAGCACTACCCCGCCGACTACGAGATCCCCTACGTCGACGACCGGGGCCGCCACATCGTCGACTACATCGAGGGCCAGGACATCATGGCCTGGGTGACCCAGGGCGAGATCGCCGACCGCACGATCGAGAACATCACCAAGTCCGACCTGGGCGTCGTGGCCCTGCGCAAGATGTTCCGCGAGGCGATGGATGCCGTGGAAGCCGGACGCGACCCGGTGGCGGTGGTTCGCGAACCCCACGACGTCATCCGGCTGCCGCTGGAACGCTCGAAGTTCGGTCGCGGCGCCCAGTTCGCGATCGACTGGATCGACAACGGATCGATGCGCTACTCGCCGATCCGCGACGACATGAAGAAGCTCCACATCGACGCCGAAGCGGCGCGCGCCGTAGCGACGTGAGCCTCGATCACACGCTCTGGGCGCGGTACCTGCACGATGCGGCCATCGAGCGGCGTGAGGTCGCGGCGATCACCAAGAAGGTGCCCGGCCTGTCGCTCGACGCCGCCTACGCGATCCAGGACGCGCTGGTGGCCAGTTGGGTCGCCGGCGGCGACGCGCTGGCGGGCGCCAAGCTCGGGCTGACGTCGAAGGCCAAGCAGCAGCAGATGGGCGTCGACGAGCCGGCGTACGGCGCGGTGCTGGCGTCGTCGGTGCTCGGCGCGCGTGCCGAGGTCGCGGTGGCCGAGCTGATCCATCCGCGGGTGGAACCCGAGTTCGTGTTCGTGATCGGCACCGAACTGGCCGGGCCGGACGTGACCGCCGACGACGTGCTCGACGCCACCGAGCGCGTGGTCGGCGGCGTCGAGGTGATCGACTCGCGGTACGAGAAGTTCTCGTTCACGCTGCCCGACGTGATTGCCGACCAGACGTCGGCCGCCCGCATCGCCATCGGTACGGCCGGAGTAGCCCCGCGCGACGTCGACCTGGCCACGATCGAGTGCACGTTCACCGTCGATGGCGTGGTGACCGGTCGTGCCACCGGGGCGGCGTTGCTCGGCAGCCCAGCCGAGTGCGTGGCGCTGCTGGTGCGCCACCTCGCCCGCTCGGGTCGCGGGCTGGAAGCCGGGTGGGTCGTGCCGGCCGGCGCCCCCACCGACGCCCAGCCACTGGCCCGTGGCACGATGGCGGTCGCCAGCTACAGCCATCTCGGCGACGTCACCGTCACCGGGGTGTGAGGAGGATCATGCCGCTCGTCAACATCCACATGGCCAAAGGCCGCAGCGCCGACCAGAAGCGAGCACTGATGACGGCGATCACCGACGCCGTTGTCGACACGTTGGCCGCCCCGCGCGACTCGGTACGGGTCTGGATCAGCGAGATGGACGACACCGACTACATGGCCGCCGGCGAACTCATCGCCGACAAACGCGCCCGCCTGGACGCCCAAGATGGCTGAGCCCACCCCGAAGGTGGTTGAGCCTGTCGAAACCATCCGCACCGTCGCCGACGCGCTCTGGCAGGCCGACCGGACGCGCACCCCGATCCCCCCGGTGCACGTGCAGCTCGGCACCACCACCGACCTTGACGTTGCCTACGCCGTCCAGCAGCTCAACACCGACCGAGCGGTGGCCGCCGGCCGCAAGATCTCAGGTCGCAAGATCGGCGTCACCTCCAAGGCTGTGCAGGACCAGATCGGTGTCGACCAGCCCGACTTCGGGACGTTGTTCGCCGACACCGAGTTCGGCGACGGCGTGTCGATCCCGGCCGCCCGGCTGATCCAACCGCGCGCCGAGGCCGAAGTCGCGCTGGTGCTCGACCGCGACCTCGACGATGCCCCGCACGGCTTCGCCCAGGTCCTCCGGGCGGTCGCGTTCGCGCTCCCGGCGATCGAGGTCGTCGACAGCCGGATCGAGGACTGGAAGATCGGCATCGTCGACACCGTCGCCGACAACGCCAGCTGCGGTCTGTACGTCGTGGGGAGCCGGCCCGTGCCGCTCGCGGCGGTCGACCTGCGGACCGTGGGTATGTCGATGTCGGTCAACGGCACCGAGGTGTCGACCGGCACGGGAGCGGCCTGCCTGGGCAACCCGCTCCACGCCGCGCGCTGGTTGGCCGACACGCTGTGCGCCCGCGGCACCCCCCTGCGCGCCGGCGACGTGGTGATGACCGGAGCGCTCGGCCCCATGCACGCCCTCCAGACGGGCGACGAGGTCACCGCCACCATCCAAGGCCTCGGCACCGTCACCACCTCATTGCTCTAATGGCTCGGGGGTAGGTAGCTGTCGATCGTCGAGTGGCGCTCTCGCGGCGCAGCCGCCACCTCCGTTGTATCGAGACGTGGTGCGCGCTCCGCATCTCGATACACCGGCTGCGCTGGCACTCGATGACCAGGCGATTGGCCTAATCTGCAGGGCGCCTCAGGCGATGAACTCGTAGCGGACGCCGAGCAGCTCGTAGGTCGGGCGGGCTCGGCGATCGCGGGTGATCAGCGTCCGGTCGCCCGCCCGGGCGGCCTCGCCGACGAGCGCGTCGTAGACCGCACCGCCGACGATCCCGGCAACGGCCAGGCGGTCGGCCAGTGCTGCCTGCTCGTCGGGTGTCAGCCAGCACCGCTCCGGAAACGCGGCGTCGAGCGCTCGCCGGGCGTCGCTGGCCAGGACCCGACTCGGTTCGGGGAGCCTGGTCAGCACTGCGAATGCTTCGAAGCGGCATGCCCGGACAGGGCGGCGCGCCGCCCGTCGAGCGCGGCGACCGTCAGGGCGTGGGCGGAGTGCGCCGCATCCAGGTACGGCACAGCGACGCTTGTGTCGACCGCCCAGCGGGCGGCGTCAGCGCTGGAGGGCGTCGCGGACACGCTGGACATCGGCGTCGGTCACCTCGCGGCCGACGACGGCGGGGAAGTACGGCCGTCCGTCCTCGGTCCAGGCGAGTTGGCGAGCCCGGTGCGGGCGATGTGGTTCGAGCACGATCGCGTCGCGGCTGACCTGGATGTCGAACTCTGTGCCCGGTGTGAGGTCGAGTTGGTCACGAATCTCGCTGGGGATCACGATGCGCCCCGACTTGTCGATCGCTACCACCATGGCTGCCATCGTGCCATTGCCGTGCGCCGGTGTCCTCGTCGAGCTCAGCGCCGCGCCGCGATCTCGGCCGCGCGCTGCTCGGCGGCCGAGGCTCCGCCGATTCCCCACAGGTCGGGCGGAACCTCGTGGATCCACACGCGCACGCGGCCGAGGGGCACGCCGAGCAGTTCGGCGACGCACGGACCGGTTCGTTCGATCAGGGCTTGGTGTTGGGTCGCCGGGCGACCTTGGAGGAGCGCGATCGTGACGAATGGCGCCTCGTCGGCCGGCGCTGCAATCGGCACGCCGCCGACCGCGAACGCGTCCGGGCCGAGCACGACCACCTGGGTGCGCACCCGCTCGATCGGCGACTCGGTGACCTCGGCGAACAGCTCGGCGAGGTCGGTCAGCAACCGCCGCCGCAGGTCGGGGCCAGGGTCGCAGGCCAGGTCGACGCGGACGTATGGCATCAGCCGGCCCCCCGGCGCCGGCCGGCGTCGAGCGACAGGACGGAGCCGTGGAGCGCGGCTGCCTCGTCGTCGAGCAGCATCCCCACCGCCCAGGCGACCTCGTCGACGGTGGTGAGGCGGCCGAGCGGCGATGCCCGCCGGTAGCCGTCGAGTACCTCGTCGGGAGTGACGTCGCCGCGCCGCTCGGCGGTGCGGGCGGCGATCGCTTCCATCCGCGGCGACTCCACCGGCCCCGGGGCCACCACGTGCACGGTCACCCCGTCGGGCCCCCACCGGTCGGCCAACGAGCGGACGAGGTTGTTGAGCGCGGCGTTGACCATGCCGGCCATCGGCGCGGCCGGGCTCGGCTCGTACCCGTAGTGCCCACCGAGCACGATCAGCCGCGAGCCGGGGCCGAGGTGCGGTGCCGCCGCCCGGATCAGGCGCAGGAACCCACCGACCTTGGTGTCGAACCCGGCCGCGACCTGCACGCCGGTGAGCGTGTCGACGTCACCCGCTCCGGGCAGGCCTGCCGCCTGCACCACTGCTCGCACCGGGCCGTCGAGCGCGCCCGCGATCGCGTCGACCGCCGAGTCGTCAGCGAGGTCAGCAGCCACCGGCACCACACCCGGCATGTCAGGAGGCCGGCGGGCGACGGCGACGACACGCAACCCGCGCGCCTGGAGTCGTTCCACGATCGCCGACCCGAGGGCCCCCGTCGCCCCCGCAACAACCGCCAACTCCTCACTCACCGCCCGACCCTCCCCCAACGTCCCCGGTGCCTACTCACCGAGCGCCCCTCCCCCCCAAGGGTGGTTGAGCCTGTCGAAACCACCGGCAGCCGCAGGGCGTGGTGGTAACGACCGGCTCAACCACCTTGGCCTCAGTCACCCGCGGATACCAGACTGCCGCGTTGTTCGGCGGCGAGTTCGGCGGCGATCGAGATGATCTGGTCTTCCTGGCCGCCGACGAGGTGTCGTTCGCCGCAGCGCATCAGGATGTCGGCGCCGCGCACGTCGTACTGGGCGGCGGCGCGGTAGGCGTGGCGGAGGAAGCTCGAGTACACGCCGGCGTAGCCCATCACCAGCGACATCCGGTCGAGCAGGCACTCCTGGTCCATCACCGGGCGGACGACGTCCTCGGAGGCGTCCATCAGCGCCAGCACGTCGATGCCGGTGCGGATGCCGAGCCGCTCGCACACCGCCGCGAACACCTCACTGCGGGTGTTGCCGGCACCAGCGCCGAACCCGCGCGTCGAGCCGTCGACCTGCACCGCCCCGGCACGCACGGCGAGCACCGAGTTGGCGACGGCCAGGCCGAGGTTGTCGTGGGCGTGGAAGCCGACCATCGCGTCACCACCCAGCTCGGCGACCACGGCCGACACCCGTTCGGTGACGTCGTCGAGGATCATCGCCCCGGCCGAGTCGACCACGTACACGCACTGACACCCGGCGTCGGCCATGATCCGCGCCTGCCCGGCGAGCAGCTCGGGCGGCACGGTGTGGGCCATCATCAGGAACCCGACGGTTTCGAGGCCGAGCTCGCGGGCGAGGCCGAAGTGCTGGACCGACACGTCGGCCTCGGTGCAGTGCGTGGCGATGCGCACGATCGACACCCCGATACCGGCGCACGAGCGCATGTCGTCCATCGTGCCGATGCCGGGCACCATCAGGGCGGCGATCTTGGCCCGGGCCGCGGTGTCGACGGCGATCTGCATCAGCGTGCGCTCGTCGACCCGCGAGCGCCCATAGTTGAACGACGAGCCGCCGAGCCCGTCGCCGTGGGTGACCTCGATCACCGGCATGCCCGCGGCGTCGAGGGCGGCGACCACCGAGCGCACCTGCTCCTCGGTGAACTGGTGGCCCTTGGCGTGTGACCCGTCGCGCAACGCGGAGTCGGTGAGGCGGATGTCGAGGTCGGCCGAGTACGGCATCACGCAGCCCCCACCGCAGCATCGAGGTGCTGGGCGATCTGGTTGCCGACCTGGGTGGCGGCGGCGGTCATGATGTCGAGGTTCCCGGCGTACGGCGGGAAGAAGTCGCCGGCGCCTTCGACCTCGACGAACGTCGCCACGCGGTGGGTGCCGTCGTCGGTCACCGAGAACTGCGGCTCGACCGTGAGGCGGTAGCCGGGCACGTATTGGCGTACCTGCTCGGCCATCTCGCCGATCGAGGCGGCGATCGCGGCGTGGTCGGCATCGGCCGGGATCTCGCAGAAGATCGTGTCGCGCATGATCAGCGGTGGGTCGGCCGGGTTGAGGATGATGATCGCCTTGCCGGTGCGCACCCCACCGCACACCTCGATCGCCCGGCTGGTGGTGCGGGTGAACTCGTCGATGTTGGCGCGGGTGCCGGGGCCGGCCGACACCGAGGCGACGGTGGCGACGATCTCGGCGTAGGGCACGTCGACGACGCGGCTGACGGCGTGGACCATCGGGATCGTGGCCTGGCCGCCGCAGGTGACCATGTTGACGTTCATCAGGTCGACGTGCTCGGTGAGGTTCACCGGCGGCACCACGTACGGGCCGATCGCGGCGGGGGTGAGGTCGATCGCCCGGATGCCGGCCTGCTCGTAGCGCGGGGCGTTCTCGCGGTGGACGTAGGCGCTGGTGGCCTCGAACACCAGGTCGGGCAGCTCGGGCCGGTCGAGCAGCCAGTCGACGCCGGCGTGGCTGGTCTCGAGGCCGAGTTGGCGGGCCCGCGCCAAGCCCTCGCTGTCGGGGTCGACGCCGACCATGTAGCGCGGCTCGATGTGTTCCGACGCCAAGAGCTTGTACAGCAGATCGGTGCCGATGTTGCCGGACCCGACGATCGCAGCGGTTCGCATGGCGACAGTGTCCCGAGGTTGTTCCACAGAGGGGGACATCGTCCCGCCAACAGGGACGCGCTTCATAGCGTGGAAGGATGCGCGGAACATCGCCGGTGGCCGTCGACCACGCGGCCGAGGCGGCACGGATCGTCGCCGCCCACGACCGGCACGCGCTCCTCGACCCGATCACCGACCGGTCGCCGATCACGATGGCCGACGCGTACGCGATCCAGGACGGGGTGACCGCGGCCCGCCTCGCCCGCGGCGCCTGCCGCATCGGATGGAAGCTCGGCTACACGTCGCAGGCGATGCGCCGCCAGATGAACATCGACGCACCGAACTTCGGGCCGCTCACCGATGCGATGCTGCTCGACGACGGCGGCAACGTCGGCGGCCACTTCACCCAGCCGAGGGTCGAGCCCGAGGTACTGCTGCGGTTCGGTTCCGACGTCGCCCCTGGCGCCGACCGCGCGACAGTGCTCGCGGCGGTCGCCAGCGGGCACGCCGCGCTCGAAGTGGTCGACTCGGTCTGGCGCGAGTACCGGTTCCGGATCGAGGACAACACCGCCGACGGGTCCTCGGCTGCGGGAGTCGTGATCGGGCCTGCGCTTCCGCTCGCCAGCATCGTTGACGTCGGCGTCGAACTGATGGTCGACGGATCGGTCGTAGCCCGCGGCGTCGGGAGCGACGCCAGCGGTCACCCGGCCGACGGCGTGGTTTGGCTCGTGAACGAGCTCGCCGACCGTGGCCACGCTCTGCGCGCCGGCGACATCGTGCTCACCGGTGGGCTGACGCCAGCCGCAGCGCTCGGCCCCGGCACGGTGGCCACCGCGAGGTTCGGCAACGACCTGTCGGTCACCATCCGCACCGCGGCGACGTAGCACCGTTCCATCGAGAGGGACAGCGTCCCGCTGAAAGGAACACCGTCCGTACTGTCGACGCGGTGATCGAGCACTGGATCGACGGACGCCCGCAGCCCTCGTCGTCGCGGGCCACCTTCGACACGGTCGACCCGTGGACACAGCAACCCCACGACGAGGTCGCGCTGGCTGGGCGCGACGACGTCGACGCGGCCGTCTCCGCGGCGCGCCGGGCGTTCACCCGCGGCTGGGCCACGATGGGGTTCGAGGCCCGCGGCGCGCTGCTGCACCGGGTGGCCGACCTGATCGTCGCCCACGCCGACGAGCTCGCGCAGGCCGACTCGCGCGACATGGGCAAGCCGGTGGCCGCCGCACGGACGAAGGACGTTCCCCGCACTGCCCAGAACTTCCGGTTCTTCGCAGACCACGCCCGGCTCACGGCGGCCGAGAGCTACCCGATGGACAGCGGTCACCACGCCTACTCGCGCTACGAACCGGCGGGTGTGGTCGCCGCGATCGCTCCGTGGAACTTCCCCTTGATGCTGGCGAGTTGGAAGGTTGCCCCGGCGCTCGCATGGGGCAACACGGTGGTGCTCAAGCCGGCCGAAGGCTCACCCACGTCGGCGGCGCTGCTCGCCCGGCTGGCGACCGAGGCCGGCCTGCCCGACGGCGTGCTCAACGTGGTGCACGGGTTCGGGCCCGACAGCGCCGGGGCGTTCCTGACCGAACATCCCGACGTCGACCGGATCACGTTCACGGGCGAGTCGAACACCGGCCGGGCGATCGCGGCCGTGGCTGCGGCCAACCTCGTGCCGGTCAGCCTCGAGCTCGGCGGCAAGGGCGCCAACGTCGTGTTCGACGACGCCGACCTCGACGAGGCGGTGGCCTGGTCGAACAAGGCGATCTTCACGAACTCGGGCCAGATCTGCCTGGCCGGCAGCCGCCTGCTGGTGCACCGGCGCGTGTTCGACGAGTTCGTCGAGCGGTTCGTCGCCTCGGCCAACGCCTTGCCGGTCGGCAACCCGGCCGACCCCGCCACCGAAGTCGGGCCGCTGGCCAGCAAGCAGCACTTCGCCAAGGTCACCGGGTTCCTCACCGACCTGCCCGACGGCGCCGCCGTCCACGGCGGCGGCGCGGCCGACGACGGCGCGTGGGTGGTGCGGCCGACGGTGATCACCGGTGTCGCCGACGGCGCCCGGGTGTGCACCGACGAGATCTTCGGCCCGGTGGTGACGGTGTCGCCGTTCGACGACGAGGACGAGGCGGTGGCCCGTGCGAACGCCACGCGCTACGGCCTCAACGCGATGCTGTTCACCGAGAACACCCGCCGCGCCCACCGCGTCGCCGCCCGCCTGAACGCCGGCACGGTGTGGGTGAACTGCTTCTTCGTGCGCGACCTGCGGGCCCCGTTCGGCGGTGTCGGCTGGTCGGGCGTGGGTCGTGAAGGCGGCACGTTCAGCCGCGAGTTCTTCACCGAACCCAAAGCCGTCGTCATGCAACCCTGACCCGCCAGATCTTGTGTTGACACCTTGAAGGCGTCGGCGACGTCGTCTACATGTGGGCTCACAGAGATACGGTCGGCACCGCCCGCGCCCACCGGTCGACGCCCCGTAACGACGCGTACGTCGAGAAGGATCAACGAATGTCGCAGCTGCTCCGAGTACAGAACTTCCTCCTCTCGACCGACGGGTTCGGCGCCGGCGAGGGCCAGAGCCTCGAACGGCCCTTCGGGCACGCCAACCCGGTCGATCTCGGCGGATGGGCCTTCGCCACCGCGAGCTGGCCGAACCGCACCGATCAGGGCGGAACACGTGGCCTGGACGACTACTTCACCCGCGACTACGCGCGCAACGTCGGCGCCGAGATCATGGGTCGCAACAAGTTCGGCCCGCAGCGTGGCCCGTGGGAGAACTTCGACTGGCAGGGTTGGTGGGGCGACACCCCGCCGTTCCACACGCCCGTGTTCGTCCTGACCCACCACCCCCGTCCCAGCTTCACGCTGGCCGACACCACGTTCCACTTCCTCGACGCCACGCCCGCCGAGGCGTTGCAGCGGGCCAAGGACGCCGCCGACGGCAAGGACGTACGGCTGGGCGGCGGCGTCGCCACCGTCCGCGAGTTCCTGGACGCAGACCTCGTCGACACCATCCACGTGTCGGTCGCGCCGGTCGAGCTCGGCCGTGGCGAGCGACTCTGGAACTCGCCCGACGACCTGCTCGACCGGTTCCACCACGAGTCGGTGCCGAGCCCGAGCGGCGTGACCCACCACATGTTCTGGCGCCGGTAACCACCGCCGCTCTCAGGTCACGCCCGGGAGCGACCGCGGCGTGGCTCACGTCTCGGGATGCTCGGACGCGTCGATCGCGTCGGTGATGCGGGTCGCGAGGCTGCGCAGCCGTGCCTGCTCGGTGCGGCTGAGCTGGTCGATCACCAGCCGGCGCGCGTGGGCGACGTGGCCGGGGGCGGTGGCCACGACCTTGTCCCAGCCGGTGTCGGTCAGCGTGGCCAGCGTGTACCGGCCGTCGGCGGGGTCGGGCGACCGGTACAGCCACCCGCGTTGTTCGAGCCGGCTGACCACTTGCGACACCCTGGGCAGCGAGCCCTCGGCGAACTCGGCGAGGGTACTGATGCGCAGCGTGCGGTGGGGTGCCTCCGACAGGCCGGCGAGCACCTGGTACTCGAAGTGGCTGATGCCGGCGTCGCGGCGGAGTTGCCGGTCGAGCGCGGCCGGGAGCCGGATCGTCAGCCCGATCACCGCCAGCCACGTGGTGAGTTCGTCGGCATCGAGCCAGCGAGGGTCGGACGTGTCGGCCACGGCCTCTAGCGTACCTGGGATGAGTTGCATCGTTAACTGATCATCGGTAGATTTACTTCAAGCATTAAGTTATCCCGACACCTCATCTCCCGAGAGGACGACGAGCCATGAACTCCCCCGACGCATCGGTACGCCTGCCGACCTACTTCATCTCGCACGGCGGTGGCCCGTGGCCGTGGCTCACCGACCAGATGCCCGGCGACTGGGGTCCGCTCACCCGTTCCCTCGAAGACATCCCCCGCCACCTCGGCACCCCACCGCGGGCGATCCTGATGGTGTCGGCGCACTGGGAGACACCCGAGTTCACGGTGCAGACCCATCCCAACCCACCGATGTTGTACGACTACGGCGGGTTCCCCGAGTTCACCTACCAGGTGCAGTACCCGGCCCCCGGCGCGCCCGACGTGGCCGAGCGGGTAGCCGAGTTGCTCGGCGGCGCCGGCTTCCCCGTCCAGCGCGATGGCACCCGCGGCTTCGACCACGGCGTATTCGCACCGCTCGTCGTCGCCTATCCCGACGCCGACGTGCCGGTGGTGCAGCTGTCGATCAAGCACAGCTTCGATCCCGCCGAGCACCTCGCCGCCGGCCGCGCGATCGCGCCGTTGCGCGACGAAGGCGTGCTGATCGTCGGGTCGGGCTTCACGTACCACAACCTGCGCAACTTCGGCCCCGGAGCGGCCGTGCCGTCGCGCGAGTTCGACGCGTGGCTCAGCGCGGCGATGGCGGCCCCGTCGAGCGAGCGGTCACGGTTGCTCACCGAGTGGGAAGCGGCCCCGAGCGCGCGGGCCGCGCACCCCCGCGAAGACCACCTGATCCCACTGATGGTCGCGGTCGGTGCCGCCGAACAAGAACCGGCCGACCGCTACTACCACGAGACCACGTTCATGAACCACATCACCTCGTCCAGCTTCCGCATCGGCGCCGCCCCGGCAAGCGAGCAGTAGGCGGGCCGACACGGTCGACGACCCCTCCCATCCCCTCGCGATGGCGTTGGGCGACCCGGCCTCGGCAACGACGAAGGCCCGCCTACCACGCTTCCGCAGGTAGACGGGCCTTTGTGCAGTGCACCCGGAGAGACTCGAACTCCCAACCTTCTGATCCGTAGTCAGATGCTCTATCCATTGAGCTACGGGTGCAACGGGGCATCAGTCTAGAGCCTCAGCCAAGGAAAATGCCCCGAGACATCGGCCAGGACGTGGGCGCCGAGTTTGGCGTAGAACGACCCCGCCCGGCGTCGCCGACAGGCAGCATCGCCGCGGTGGGGAGAGCCCCGGTTCGCAGCGATCCGCGGTCAGGCCGTGGACCAGGGGCCCCAGCCGCCTGCGCGCTGGTACAGGGCGTACGCGGCGGTGGCGTTCTTGCGGGCGTCCTTGAGGTCGTTGCGGGTGGTGATGCCGTAGTCGTCGAGCCAGTTCTGATGCACGGTCCAGTAGATCTGGAACAGGCCGACGCAGCACCACCCGTTGTCGGCGGTCGCCCGCCAGCCGCTCTCGCGGTAGGCGATTTCGAGCGCTCGTTCTTCGAGCTCGTCGGGCCACACGTCGCGGATGATCTGCTGGGCCTCGGCGATCGACACGTTGGCGATCGGCGTCGGAGCGGCGGTGGTCGTCGGCGCCACGGGCGTGGTGGGCGCCTGGGTGTTCGGTGCCGCCGTCGTGGTGGGTGCCTGGGTGGTCGGTGCGGCCGTGGTGGCGGGTGGCTCGGTGGTCGTGGGCGGGGCCGGGGTCTGCGCTCCCTGCGGCAGGCAGATCACGTCGCCGGGCAGCAGCACGGTGTCGACGCGGGCCTGGTTGACGACGAGCAGTTCGCCGGGGGCGACCACAGCCGCGTCGGCGATGCGGTACCACGAGTCGCCGGCGACGATCGTGTAGTCAGCACCGCACGTGGCCCGCGCGGCAGGCTGGTCGACGGTGACGTCCTGGGTGGAGCTGGCGATCTGATCCGCCGCCTGATCTGCCTCGCCCGAGCCCGCATCGGTGCCGGTGGCAGCGGCCGCGGATGGTGTGGCGTTCGCCGTGCTGGCGTCGACCTGCGGGGCGATGTCGGCCGGGCGGTTCTGGGCGCGCTCGGCGGCGATCGTCTCGGCCGTGGCGACGTCGTCGATGGTCGGCCGCTGCGCGGCAGGCACTCCGGTGGCGGGCGCGGCGGCCTCCGGTTCGGTGAACAGCGTGGTGCTGGAGGCCACCGACGCGGTGCCACGTGCGGCGGCGACGGCCGGAGCGCCGAGTTCGAGTTGTTCGTCGCCACCACGCAAAGCGAGCGCCACGGGGACGAACAGGGCGGTCAGCAGTAGCAGCACGCCCACCCGAGCAATCAGCGGGTCGACCGCAGCCAGCCCCATCCGCTCGGCCCAGCGCCGGGCGCCGGGCGTCGGTTCCAGTTCGGCCCACACGTCGGGGGCGTCGTAGCCGTCGTACTCGTCGAGTTCGTCGAAGTCCACCGCGGTCAGCCGCGCCGTCGGCTGTTCGGCCGCCGCGCGGGGCGATGCTGCACGGGTGTTCGCGGTGCGAGACGTAGCGCTGCTGGTGGGAGCGGCGTGAGACGAAGCAGTGCTCGCGTGTGCCGTGCGGGACGGATCGGTGCGGCGGGCCCGGTGTGCGAGCGGCGCGTCGAGCCAGCCGCCGGCGAGCTCGCCGAGCGTGGCGTCGTTGTCGGCGACTTGGACGCGGGCGCCGCGGGGTTCCTGCGAGGCGGCGGCACGCCGGGCGCCCGGCCGCACGATGCCGTGCTCACGGGTGCGGTCGACGTCGGCCGCACCGGTGCGTCGCTGCGGGCGGAACGCCGCCAGGCCGTCGCGCAGGGCCTGCACGCCGGGGATCTGCCCGGTGGCGTCGCCGGCTCGGTCACGAGTGCGGGCGCCGCGCCGTTGAGCACGCTCGGACCATTCGGCCGAACCGCCCCAGAACTCCGACGTCAGGTCGTCGGTGTGGCTGCGAGCGGCATTGACGCCTGCTTGGGCCTCCACGTCGTAGACCGCCGGCCGGGTGCGGCCACGGCTGTCCGCGGGGGTGTTGGGGTGTCGATCGTTCCGCATCTGGGTCCTTGACGGCTCACCCGAAGGGGCACGTGCGGCACAGGTCTACTCGACTCGTCATCAAACCGCAACATCAGCGTCATCAGGGCGACATCAAATGACAAACGTGTGACTTCCCGAGCGCGCAACAGCCCCCGGCAATCCACGAAGGTGGGTCACCGAGGGCTGTGAGCGGAGAGGGTGGGATTTGAACCCACGGACCCCGGAGGGTCAATGCCTTAGCAGGGCATCCCATTCGGCCGCTCTGGCACCTCTCCAGAACAGCCGCAGTCTAGGTCGCTAGCCTGCATTCCGGAACGGTGGCAGAGTGGACAATTGCAGTCGCCTTGAAAGCGACCGGGCGCAAGCCCCGGGGGTTCGAATCCCTCCCGTTCCGCCAACAGGTCCAACGCGTGCTGACCGGTGTTGACTCGTGCCAAGCCGCAGCGCTCTGACCGGGTACGCTCAGTGGTGCCGCTGCTGCAGGGCGGGCAACGCGATCGGAGGGCCTACGATGACCGCAGTGAAGCGTGAACTGCTCGACGAGTACCGGGGGCGCTGGGTCGCGGTGAACGACGAAGGTGACGTCGTCGCGGACGCCGACGAACTCGACCACCTGCTCGCCGAGCTGAAGCGTCACGCCGCGCGTGCTGACCTGGTGGTCCAGCGAGTGCCCGAGGCCGACGCTCCGTTGTTCGTCGGGCTGGGCTAACTCAGCCCAGTGGCGGCCTGGACGTACCATCACCGGAGCCTCGGCGAGGCGCTGTACCCCGACGGCACCGAAGTCACTCGGCCCGTCGTGCCGGTATTGACGGCTCCCGGCGAGTCTCAACTCCTCGGTGTCCTCGACACCGGCTCACCCACCTCGGTTGCAAACGCCAGGTTGTTCGCACAACTCGGAGTCGACGTCGACAACGACACGCCGCTCCTGGAGGTGCCCCTCGGAATCGGCGGCGTCTACGCGGCCGTCCCGGTGTTCGAGGTCGAGCTGTGGCTCCACCCGCCGGAGAGCGTTTCGGAACCGGTCGCGTGGCGACTTCCCCTGGCGGCACGCAAAGGCTGGCGGCTGTCGTTCCCGATCCTGTTCGGCCAGCGAGGCTGGTTCGACCGGTTCCCCACTCGGATCGATGGCACGACCTCGACCGTCGAGGTGTAGCGCGAGACGCCGCTGCGTTACTCCCGGGGTTACTCCCGGCCCGCGGCCCCGCACCGCCTCTGACCTGGGGCGGAGCGGCCGTCAACCGGCCGCAGCGGAATCCCTCCCGTTCCGCCGATGCGTTTCCGGCGGATCATGGTGGTCCGCCGGAAACAGGCGCGGCCCGGCTGGCCGCTGCGACCGGACGAACGGCACCTGAGCGAGCTGGTCCGGTCTGGCGTGTCCGACGTTCGGGGCTTTGGCTGATCCGTCTGAAGCGCCGTCGCATCACCGGCCCAGAACCGGTTGATCCGATCCCACCAGCGCTCCGAGGCGTGGCCGGAACTCCACCTCCGGGTCGATGCCCGCACTTGTCACGGACGCCATCTGCAGACCTTCGAGGTAGCCGATCACCCCGAGGTTGCTGACGTACTCATCGCCTTCGGTGACCATCCGCTCGATCGCACTGAAGATCCCGTCGAACTCCGTTGTCTGGTTCTGCTGATGTAGCTCGACGACGTGGCGGATGAAGTCACCGGCGTCGAGGTAAAGGAGTCGCTCGGCGCCGTCGGCATTGTCCGCCCCGACCTCTGGCCATTTCGCAGCGAACGACGGGCACGCCTCGAGCATCAGTTGCGGGGCATCGACCGGCGTGATCAACGCCCAAGTGTGCCGGGCGAGCGACGAGTCGGGTACCCCCTGTGGGCCGACGGTATCGCCCGCGCCCGCGATTGGAGGCAGTCGGTCGTTGCGGCCGGGCGCCAGGGCGGGCAATCTACGCTAGTGACGACCGATGCCACAGTTGAGGTGATCGGCGTTCATCCGGTGCGCGGCGTGCCGTCGTGCTTCCTCATCGAGGCGGTGATTGAGGGCCCCAGCGACGTTCCAGACTTCGGGCAGTTCACGCAGCCGATGGCGGATCGGCCGAGGTCGGAGTGGCAGGTTGCGTACGACGAACGGCTTCTCGATGACATGGGCGAACGAGTGGTCAGCGATGTGTTCCTTCGTCGTCCTGCGACCTGGCCGGAACAAGCGAGGGTTGCGTTCTACTTCCACTCTCTGGATGTCCAGCGCCCGCTCGTCATCCCGTACGGTGGGGTGACGTTGCCGCCGCCAGGCGATGCCCAAGAGCGGTTGGCGTTCCTCAGGTACGAAGCGCCCTAACTGCCGCTCGGTACGGCCTGCGAGTTGGGCCGATCCTCGTAGATGTCGAGCCACAGATCTCCGGGTAAGCCCAAGAGCCGGGTCATCAGATCCCGGTCGAGAACGACCGCGTGCTCCGCCGCCCGTGGGAACCGACGTAGCAGAACCAGTTTGCTCCGTAGCCCCGCTCAACCAGGTTCCACAGGTCAGCGGTTCTCGGTTCGAGCATCGTGAGGAGCTTCCGCACCTGAATGTCGAGTTCCGCGTCGTCTTCGATGTCGGTGCTCAGGCTCCACGTCGAGAAGTCGCGTACTCGTCGCGATCCACGGCTACGCGCCTCACCAGCCTCAAGTGCCTTCGTAGGCTCAACCGCGAGGAGTGAGGTCACGTCAGCAGCTGTCAACAGGCCGTCGTCGCCATGGAGCCGAAACGTCGCGCCGGTTCGCATGGGTGCATCTTGCTACGACGGAGGCCACAGAGCGCCGCTCATAACTGCCGCTCGGTACTGGCAATCCGGCTTCGCTTCGGGCAACCTGCTTGGGTGGATGCCGAGGAGCACAACGACGGAGCAGTGCACCTTCAGCTCTCGAAGGCCGAAGCGCTCGTGCTGTTCGAGTGGCTCCATCGAACCGAGCACGACGGCACCGCGCTCGCGCCTGAGCAGCGCGTGCTGTGGGACATGTCAGCAGTACTCGAACGTGTTCTGGTCGAGCCGTTCGACCCCGACTACGGGGCCATCATCGATCAGGCTCGCGCCGAGGTAATCGACTGGTCTGACCGTAAGCAAACTGCGGCGCATCGCCTCTTGGGATGGAACGACACGGCGGTCGTTGACGATGCGGCCACCCTGCTCGTCCTCGATCGGTCTGTTGAATCGATGGCACTCCTCTGTGAGGCGCTCGGCGACCGACAGGGCGGCGACGGCTTCGGATCGACAGGAAACGATCCTGTGGGTGTTGTCTCCTGCGTGGAAGTCCGGTGAAGTCGATGTGCCTTCGCTCCTGCGGCTCGTGCAGAGCACCGGCAACGAGCAAGCTCGGACCGGTGCGGCGCTCGCCATCGAGTGGCTGCACATCGACGCATAACTGCCGCTCTGACCGCCAACCCGCCGAGGTTGTGACATCGAGTCTCCAGAGCGTCACCGACTCGTACAGAGTTACTGAGTTATTGTATCTATCAGCGAGTATCTCCAGTACTCTGTACGCATGACGGTCGAGGACGCGGTGCTGCGCGAACTGCATCGCGCCGCGGTGACAGCCGGTCGGCGAGGCATCGCGATCCCCTCGATCGACCTCGACGTGGTTACCCTCCGAACCGGCGACCGGGCAGCGGCCGAACAAGCGGTAACCCGTCTCATCCGATCCAAACGGGTGTTACGCGTGCGCCGGGATCTGCTCGTGCTTCCCGACGTCACCGGCCTACACAACCTGTCAATTGGCGATCTCATCGACGCGGTCGCGCCACCGCCTTACCTGATCACCGGCGGCGCGGCCTTGGAGCACTTCGACCTCACCGGCCAGCACTTCTTCGGGATGGTCGTGCTCGTGCCGAACGAGGTCACCACGCTTCGCTTCCAGGGGCAGACGGCGAGGTTCTTCAAGACCGACCCCACCAACATCTGGGGATCGGAGCCCGACGCCCGGCCGAGGTACGCACTGCCCGAGCGAGCGATCATCGACGTGCTGAACCACCCCCGCTACGGGGTGACCCTGACCCAAGTTCTTGATGCACTCCTGCTCGCCTCTTCCCGCGACCCGGAGTTCCTCGACCGACTGCATGCCGCCGTCCTCCGATACAGCGCCGGGCCCCGCGGCCACAGTTCGCGCGCCGCGGCGCGACGCGTCGGCCTGGTCGTCGAGCGGCTCTTCGGTCCCGGGGCAGCTGCCCCCTACAGCGAGCTCATCGGAGCGAACCGCGCCGCGGTGCAGCTGCGCCCGGGCGGTCGGTCGTCGGGGCCGGTCGACAAGAAGTGGCGCGTGATCGTCAATGCGCTGCTCGAGCCGGAGACGGCGGCATGAGCGTCGGAGCATCAAGCCGTCGATGGGGAGGTGTCTACGAACTCCTTGACATGCTCGAAGCGATGCCGGGAGGCATGGGGTTCGCCGTGCGCGACTTCGCACTCGTCACGCTCACCGGCGAACTGTCGGCCGCATTCCCTGGTCAGCTCGTCTTCAAGGGTGGATTCGTGTTGCGGCATGCACACGGCCACCTGCGCTTCAGCAAAGACGTCGACGCCACCCGACACGCCCCGCCCGCCCACAAGCTCGAAGCCGACGACGTAGCCGCGGCGATCCGCGAGGCGAGCATCCAGAACGTCGTGCAGTTCGTGCCCGGCGAACCCGCCACCGACTCGGCCCGCAGCCTGGACTTCGACAAGGTCCACGTCGCCGGCGAAGTCTTCCCCGACAGCGACGTGCAGATCGAAGTCAGCTACCGCGAAGCAGTCCTCGGCACACCCGTCCCGGTCGACATCGGCCACCCGTTCTACGAGCCGTTCGAGATCCTCACCATGCAGGTCGAGGAGATGGCGGCCGAGAAGCTCCGGGCGCTCGCCCAACGGCTCCGCGAGACCGACCTCGCCGACCTCGCTGTGATGCTCAACGACGGCGCCATCGACGACGCGGCAATCGCCGGGTTCGCCGTGACGAAGTTCGAACTCGTCAGGCAGGGCCGCGCGAATCGCGTCGACCGGATCGAACGCAACCTTGGCGAGCTCGCCCACACCTACGACGACGTCGTGCCCCAACTCTTCCCCGGCGCGCCGACCTACCGGGAAGCCACGGACATCGTCTGGCCCCGAATCAAGTCACTCGTGCCGTAGCGCGTGAACCGGCCGATGCCTATGTCCACTCCTCGTCAGCTGGCGGCTCGCAGACGAGTCAGAACGGCCACGACTTCAACAGTGCCGACACGAGCTTCGTGCCGGTTCCCGAGGCCGCCGAAATGACCGCCCGTTGAGCGATCGCCTTCAACAACTCGAGATGTCGGCTCGCCGCACGAAGCGGGCAGTTGGTCGAACTGAAACGCAGCAAAACCGAGGTCCGCCGCAAGCGGGCAACCCGCTTCGGTGTCTGGGACGCGCGGCTACGGGGTGGTTGGGGGGCCGCTGGTGGACGGCGCTGTCGAGCTGGTGGTCGTGGTCGTCGTCGTCGTCGTTGTCGTCGTGGTGGTGGTCGTGGTCGTGGTGGTCGGAGCCACCGTGGTCGTTGTCGTGGTGGTGGTGGGCAGGGGCACCGACCGGACCTGGAGGTTGGCGGTGGCCGAGCGACCGTCGGGGTCGGTCACCGTGTAGGGCGTTTCGCCGGGCTGGGGTGGTATCAACGAGATGTCGCGCAGGGTCACCGTCAACCCGTTGACGTCGACCGTGTACCCGAGCGCTGACAGGTCGGTGGCCAAGCTGAGCGTGAGCGCGTCGCCGTCGGGGTCGCTGGCTGGGGCGGCCACGCTGACGCTGCCGAAGCGCGGCACCTCGATCGTGAAGTCGTTCGCCGTCGGGGCGCCGTTGACCGTGACCGTGACCGGAATCGGGGCAGACACGGCGCCGAACGGGTCGACCACGGTGTACTCGAACGTCACCGTGCCGCGGCCCGTGCCCGGCGACACGCGCAGGCCGTTGCTCGCCAATTCGACCGAGCCGATCGCCCCGTTCGGGAACGTCAGTTGGGCCGGAAACGAGGCAATCGAAATCGAGTCGCCGTCAGGGTCGGAGTCGTTGGCGAGCACGTTGATGGTGCCCGACCCGGTCGCCAGACGGGCGGTATCGGGCTGGCCGACCGGTGCCTTGTTGACGAGCTGGATCGTGACAGGCACGTCGGCCGTGAGCCCACCGGGATCGCTGACCACGACGGTGAAGGCGACCGTACCGGTACGACCGGCGGGATTGATCGACAGGCTCTGCCCGTCGCCGGCGATGCTGACCCACTCCGGGCGGCCGTTGACTGCCGTGATCGTCAACGCCTCGATGTCGGAGGCCAGCGCATTCACCGGAATGGTGACCTGTTCATGTCGACCGATCGACAGGGGAACCGGTGAGGCGACCGGCGGCTGATTGACGTCGATGGTAACCGTGCCGCTGTGGACCATGCCGCACGAGTTACGCACCGAGTACCGGAACACGACGTTGCCGTTCTCGCCGGCCGGCGGCGTGTACACGCCCGACGCGACACCGAGCGGCGGCCCGACATCGACGACCGTGCCGTTCCTCGCGTGGTCGTTGAGGTTGATCGCAATCGGTCGCTGGTAGCCGGTCTGGAAGAACAGGTCGGGGGCGCTCGGCGGGGCGACCCCGCAGGCCTGGACCGCGATCCGCACCACCGAATCGGCCGTCAGCCGGCCGTCGGACACCCGGTACCCGATCTCGGCGGTGCCGCTCGGAGCGCCCGGCCTTGAACTGAACGTGAGCATCGCCCCCGACAGGGTGGCCGTGCCCAGGTCGGGGTTCGGAGCGCGCGTGATCTCGTACGTGAGCGGGTCGCCGTCCGGATCGCTGTCGTTGAGCCCGATCGGCACGACGACGGTGCCGCCGTTGACCACGTCGGCCGAGTCGGGGACTGCGATCGGTGCCCGATTGAGCGGCGGCAGCACGGTGAGCGTGACGGTGGAGAACGCGGCCAGCCCGTCGGGGTCGACGACGGTGTAGTTGGCGACGATGTCGCCCACGTATGCCGGGTCGTTGGGGGCGATCCGCACGGTGCCCGTGGCGGCCCCGTACGTCACCACGGCCGGGCCCGACTGGAGCATCGCCGACTGCAACCGCAGCGCGCTGTTGTCGCCGTCGGGATCGAAGTCGTTGTCGAGCACGTTGATGACCTGAGGCGTACCCGGCCCGTAGATGGTCATCGAGTCGGGCCGCGCCACCGGCGCGACCCGCACCGGCTCGACCACCCGGAACACGATCTGACCCTTCGACACACCACCCTCGGCGTCGCCGACCAGGTACTCGATCACCACCGTCGCGGCCACCGGTGGGGCCGTGTAGGTGATGACATTGCCGGTCCGCACCGCGGTGCCGAGCGACGGCGTCGACGACGAACGCACGCTGAGCTGGTCGTGGGGGCCGTCGTCGGTGTCGTTGTCGAGCACGCGGACCGACTTCGTTTCGTTGACCTTGATCGTGATGTCCTCACCAACCACCGTCGGCGGCAGGTTGCCAACCGGGGGCTCGAGCACCGTGACCAGAATCGACGCTGTGGCCGGCAGGCCCTGATCGTTGGCCACCTCGTACGTGCACCGGAACAGGCCGCTCTGGCCCAGCGGTGGCGTGAATCGCACCCGATTGCCCTCGGTGCGCACGGCGGTGCCACCGCCCGCGCAACCAGGGGTGCCCACCAGGTCTGGGCGCTGCCCACTCGGGTCGCCGTCGTTGGCGAGCACGTCGATCGTCACCGGCACGTCGACGGTGGTGGTGGCGAAGTCGTCGCGGGCAAACGGTGGCGACTGGATCGGTTCGGCGAGCACACGCACCGACACCGTGCCGACGGCGGTGTGGCCGTGGCCGTCGCTGATCGTGTAGGTGAAGCGATCGTCGACGGGCTCGTCCGACGTCAACGGGGCCGGCGTGTAGAGCACCGTGTTGCCGGTCACGCGCACCGTGCCCGGCGACGGTGCGGTCGGGTCGGGGGCGGCCGACACGAGGATCAGCGGGTCGTTGTCGGGGTCGCTGTCGTTGCGCAGTACGTCGATCTCGATCGACTTGCCAACGACCGCGGTTGCCGTGTCGGCGTTGGCGATCGGTGGGCGGTTGGGTTCCTCGCTGTCGACCACGATCACCAGCACCAAACCCTGGGCCGTGTTGCCGTGGGTGTCGGTGGCGACGTACGCGAATCGGCTCCGCTCGCTCGCTCCGGCGCGAGCGATGACCTGAAGCCGATCGCCGACCACCTCGGCCTCGATGCCAGGGGGCAACGGTCTGACCACGCTCAACAGCAACGTGTCGCCGTCGGGGTCGCGGTCGTTGGCCAGCACATCGAGCGGTACGGGCGTGTCGCGACGTAGGCGTACCGCGTCGGGCTGCACCACCGGGGCCCGGTTGGCGTCGCCGGGCTGGGCGATGTCGACCTGGACGACAACCGGGTCACCCTGGGCGCCGAAGGTGTCCATCGGCCGGTAGGTGAACGTGGCCGTGCCCGACACCCCGGCGGGGGGTACGTAACGCAACGCCGGCAAGCCCGACGGACCGCGATCCTCGAACACGTCGCCGCCGATCTCGTCGGGCGTGAACGAGCCGATCCGCAGCGAGTCGCGTTCAGGGTCGACGTCGTTGAGGAGCACGTCGATCGTCACGGGCGCGTCCGGCCCCGTTTCGGCCCAGTCGGGCCGCCCGATCGGAGCGCTGTTCGGTGCGTCGACGGCGAGCAGGGTGAGGTACACCATGGCCGACGCGGTATGGCCGGCGGCGTCGGTGATCGTGTAACTGAACGCGTCGGTACCCACGTAACCGGGGTTGGGGTAGTACACCGCCGTCGACGCGGAGGCGATCTCCACCGTGCCGTGCGCCGCCGGGCCGTACGCGATCAGCGCGACCGCTTCGCCGTCGGGGTCGTAGTCGTTGGCGGTGACGGGAATCGCCACGCTGGCCCCGGTGCGCGCGGTGACCGGGTCGTCGAACGCCATCGGAGGGTCGTCGAACCCGTTGTTGTCGGGCTCGCGTTCCTTCTGGTCGATCTCGCTGGGGTCGACCACACCACCCCCCGAACCCCCGGTGCCTTCCTCGAGCATTTCGCCCGACTCGCCAAGTAGCGGGATGGTGTCGTCGTTCTTGGAGATCGGGGTGATGCCCCACGGGGTGATCGCCCACACCAGATCGCCGGCCGTGTCATCGACCCACACCAGGTCGGTTGCCGTGGCGACGGTCGGCGGGGGGCCGGGTTCGACGAATGCGGCCGTGTCGTCGATCAGCGCACCGGCGCGCCAGTCGAAACGTTCGATCGCGTTGGTGACCCGGTCGACGAGCACCGCCGCGTCACCGGCGACCGCGAGCAGGTCGGCGCCGCCCGCACGCAACCCGGGAATGTCGACGGCGCGTTCGACACCGTCGGTCGACACGCACCACAGGCGGTCGCCCGACGCCAACCAACCGCAGCTCGACGTCGGGCCCGGCACCTGCACGACCACTTCGCTCGGTTCGACGCCGTCGGGCAGGCCGACCCAGGTGCCGCCACCGAGGCGCACGCGGTTGGTCGAACCGTCGTACACCATGCCGGTGTTGCCCACCAGCGTCAGCCGGGCACCATCGAGACCCGACGCGTACACCTCGGGACGGCCGGCGCTGGTGATCCTGGCAACGCGGCCGTCAGCGATCATCCACACCGCGCCGTCGGGGGCGATCAGCGTGTTCTCGCGGGTCGTCGACCGGCCGAGCGCGAAGCTCACCGGGTCGCCATCGGGTGGCACGAGCACGCCCTCGCCGGCCGCGGGGGCGACCGCGACGATGCCCGGCTGACCGACCGACACCAGCGTCTCACTGTCGATGTCGAGGCCCACCGGCTGGGCCGACCCGACCCGCAACGTCGCCCAGTCGATCGGCTGCATCGTGCTCGTGCCCTGGTTGACGACGAACGCGCGTGACGACGACTGGGCGACCTCGAACACGTCACCGGGCTCGCCCACCTCGATGCGCGCCAGCGCCTGGCCCGAGAAGCCGTCGGCGAGCACCACCCATCCGTTGGCCTGGTTGACGAACCACCGTGTCGCGCGCGGCACGGTGGCGTCGACGGCGGTGAACCCGTCGGAGCGGATCGCCGCGACGGTGCCCGTGACCACGAGCGCGACGGTGCTCAGTCCGAGCACAGCTCGCCGCCACGACACGGCCCGCATGGGCATACCCCCAGTCTGCCAGCGGTAGCGCCAAGTCGCGAGGCAGCCGCGGGTGGTTTCGACAGGCTCAACCACCGGTGCTCGAGGTGGTTGAGCCTGTCGAAACCACCGGGCCAACCGCGGACTCGACCGCAGCGCGGCTAGCGGTTGAAGAGTTCGAGGTGTTGGCGGAGGGGGACGAGGTCGCGGCGTTGGCGGCGTTCGGCGTCGGCGACGGCCTGTTCGGCGGTGGCGCGGGCCTCGGCGAGTTCGTGGCGGAGCCGGGCGTTCTCGGCTTCCAGCGCCATCACCCGACGAATGCCTTCGACGTTCATGCCCTCGGCGGTCAGCTCGGCGATCCGCAGCAGCACCTCGATGTCGGCATCGCTGTAACGCCTGTTGCCACCGTCGGTGCGCGCCGGGCGTACCAACCCGCGGCGCTCGTAGATCCGCAGCGTCTGCGGGTGCATGCCGGCCAGCTCGGCGGCGACCGAGATGACATAGACAGCCGAAGTGCGGTGGCGCGGGCTCATGACTCGTCCTCCACCGTACTCGTGGGGGGTGCAGTCGTGGGCGGTGCCGTGACCGGGGCGCCTCCGGCCACCGCGAGCTGTTCGATTGCGGCCCGCTCGGCGTCGTTGAGTTGCGTGGGCACGCGCACGTCGACGGTGACGATCAGGTCGCCGGTGCCGCGCTTGGTGGCGATGCCGCGGCCCTTGATGCGGTGCCGCGACCCGGGCTGGGTACCGGGCTTGAGGCGGAGCGTCACGGTCGTCCCGTCGAGCAACGGCACGTCGACGTTGGCACCCAGTGCGGCCTGGGCGAACGTCACCGGCACGGTGGTGGTGAGGTGGTCGCCCGAGCGCCCGAACTGGAGGTGCGGGTTGACGTGAATCTCGACCAGCAGGTCGCCGGCCGGGCCACCGTTGCGCCCCGGCGTACCGCGTCCGGGCAAACGAATGGTCTGCCCGTCGGCCACGCCGGCGGGAATGCGAGCCTTGACCTCGCGCGGTCGCCGCTCGACACCGCTGCCGTTGCACGTGGGGCACGGGTCGGGAATGACAGAGCCGCGCCCGTGGCAGCGCTGGCACGGCGACGAGAACGAGAACATGCCCTGGTTGTCGTCGACCACGCCACGGCCCGAACACACCGGGCACACCGCCGGGGCGGTGCCGGGGCGGGCGCCGTTGCCGCCACACGTGGAGCACTGGGCGTCGCTGGTGAGGTACAGCGTGGTGGTGACGCCGCGGACGGCATCGTCGAAGTCCATCGTGAGCCGGGCTGTGACGTCGGTGCCGCGCTGGGGGGCGACGCCGCTGCGGCCTCCGCCGCCACCGGCACGCCGCCCGCGGCCGAACATCTGGCCAAGCAGGTCGCCGAAGTCGGCACCGCCACCGAAGTCGGAGGAGTTGAACGAGAACCCGCCGGACGGGCCCATCCGACGGACCTCGTCGTACTCCTTGCGGGTGGCCTCGTCGCCGAGCACCTGGTACGCCGCCGACACGGCCTTGAAGCGTTCCTCGGCCGTGGTGTTGCCGGGGTTCTTGTCGGGGTGCAGCTCGCGGGCGAGCTTGCGGTAGGCCTTGGTGATGTCTTTGGCCGGGGCGTCGGCGGGCACGCCGAGCACCTGGTAGTAGTCGTTGTCGAACCATTCCCGCTGGGCAGCCATCCGTCACCTCCTCTCGATCGTGCCGGCTAACGCAAGGGGCCTGGCACCTCGTGTTAGTCCTTGGTTCGCACCATGGCGGCACGGAGGGTGCGGCCGCGCCAGGTGTAGCCGCTGCGCAGCACCTCGGCGACCACCACATCGCCGCCGTCGCCGGGCTGGTGGGCGACAGCTTCGGCGACCTCGGGGTCGAACGGCTGGTCGACCAGGTCGAGCGTCTCCAGCCCGTGCTTGCGCAGTTCGGCGAGCATCAGGTTGAGCAGCGGGCCGACCTCGTCGGGGTGGGCGAGGTAGGCCGACTCGGCCGCGTCGAGCACCGGCAGGAGTGCCTCGGCGATCCGCCCGGCGGCCCGGTCGGTGTCGGCCGTGGCCTGGGCGGTGGCCCGCTTACGGTAGTTCTCGAAGTCGGCCTGGACGCGCATCGCCAGGTCCTTGAACTGGTCGCGTTCAGCGAGGACTGCGAGCACGTCGATCTCGCCGGCCAACTCGGCCAGTTCGTCGTCGAGGTTGCTCTGGCCGACGTCGGCATCGTCGACGTCGGCGATGTCGCCGTCGCCGAAACCGGCCGGGTCGGCCGGTGCCGCGGGCCTGACCCGCGGCACCTCGCCGGTGTAGTCCTCGACCTCGGTGGCCCGCTCGGTGTCGGGGTCGAAGTCACTCACGGTCGGCCCCTCAGCTTTCCGGTTCGTCGACGATCTCGGCGTCGACGATGTCGTCGTCGCTCGGTGCGTCGCCGGTGCCGCCGGCAGGACCCTGCCCGCTGGCAGACGTACCGGCCGCATCGGCGTCGCGGGCGGCGGCCTCGTAGAGCTTCTGGCTGAACGCCTGGCTGGCGACCATCAGCGCCTCGGTGGCCGACTTGATGGCGGCGGTGTCGTTGCCTTCGAGCGCCGTCTTGAGGTCGCCGAGCGGCCCCTCGACGGCGGCCTTCTCGTCGGCCGACACCTTGTCGCCCTGCTCGCGCAGCACCTTGTCGGTCTGGTACACGAGCGAGTCGGCGTTGTTGCGCACCTCGGCCTCTTCACGACGCTGGCGGTCTTCCTCGGCGTGCGCCTCGGCGTCCTTCACCATCTGGTCGATCGCGTCCTTGTCGAGCGTCGACTGGCCGGTGATGGTCATCGACTGCTCCTTGCCGGTGGCGCGGTCTTTGGCCGACACGTGGACGATGCCGTTGGCGTCGATGTCGAACACCACCTCGATCTGAGGCACACCACGCGGCGCCGGAGGCAGGTCGACCAGCTGGAACTTGCCGAGCGTCTTGTTGTAGCTGGCCATCTCGCGTTCGCCCTGAAGCACGTGGATCTCGACCGACGGCTGCATGTCGTCGGCGGTGGTGAACGTCTCGGAGCGCTTGGTGGGGATGGTGGTGTTGCGCTCGATCAGCTTGGTCATCACCCCGCCCTTGGTCTCGATACCAAGGCTCAACGGCGTGACGTCGAGTAGCAGCACGTCCTTGACGTCGCCGCGCAGCACCCCGGCCTGCACGGCCGCACCGACGGCCACGACCTCGTCGGGGTTGACCGACTTGTTCGGCTCTTTGCCGGTCATCGACTGGACCAGTTCGGTGACCGCCGGCATGCGAGTGGAACCGCCGACCAGGATAACGTGGTGCAGGTCGCCCTTGGCGACGCCGGCGTCCTTGAGTGCCTGCTCGAACGGGATGCGGCAGCGCTCGATCAGGTCGCTGGTCATCTCCTGGAACTTGGCCCGCGTGAGCTGCTCGTCGAGGTGCAGCGGGCCGTCGGCGTTGGCGGTGATGAACGGCAGGTTGATCTGCGTCTGCTGCACCTGGCTGAGTTCGATCTTGGCCTTCTCGGCGGCTTCCTTGAGGCGCTGCACGGCCATCCGGTCGGCGGCCAGGTCGATGCCGTTGGCGTTCTTGAACTGCTGCACCAGCCAGTCGATGACGCGCTGGTCCCAGTCGTCGCCGCCGAGCGCGGTGTCGCCGTGGGTGGACTTCACCTCGAACACACCGTCGCCGATTTCCAGCACCGACACGTCGAACGTGCCGCCGCCGAGGTCGAACACGAGCACGGTCTCGTCTTCGGCGCCCTTGTCGAGGCCGTAGGCCAAGGCCGCGGCGGTGGGCTCGTTGATGATCCGCAGCACTTCCAGCCCGGCGATCGTGCCGGCTTCCTTGGTGGCGGTGCGCTGGGCATCGTCGAAGTAGGCGGGCACGGTGATGACCGCCTGGGTGACGCTGTCGCCCAGGTAGGCCTCGGCGTCGCGCTTGAGCTTCATCAGTGTGCGTGCGCTGATTTCCTGGGGGGTGTACTGCTTGCCGTCGACGTCGGCCGACTTCCAGTTCTCGCCCATGTGGCGCTTGATCGACCGGAACGTGCGATCGGGGTTGGTGATCGCCTGGCGCTTGGCGACCTCGCCGACGAGCACCTCGCCGGACTTGGAGAAGGCGACCACCGACGGGGTGGTGCGGCCCCCCTCGGAGTTGGGGATGACGACGGGTTCGCCGGCTTCGAGCACGGCGACGACCGAGTTGGTGGTACCGAGGTCGATACCGACTGCCTTGGCCATGAGGGGAACCTCCGAATTGGGCGACTTGCTGGGGGACCGGCTCAACGATACGGCTCCGCCCCAGACTCGGCAACCCGTACGTCAACAAACTTGAGTCAGATCGACTCAAGTCAGCCGAGTGCGGTCACCTGCTCACCACGTCGGCCCGGCGGGCGATGATCAGGTCGAGCAGTTCGGCCGTCGCCGCCGCGTCGAAACCGGCTGTGGTGAGCACGTCGGTCAGGCAGCCGTGCATGATCGCGAAATGCCGATCGGTCACACCCTGGTCGTAGTGGGCGACGTGCAGGCGTTGCGACGGCGTCGGCTCGTTGCCGCGGCACGCAGCCACCAGGTACTCGGCGAATCGGTGCCGCTGCTCGGGCAGGTGGGTGGCCGCGAACAACGGCCCCACCTCGGGGTCGGCGAGCAGTTGCTCGTACAGCGCTTCGGTGACACCGGCCAACGCGGCCGCACCCCCGAGCCGACCCAGCAAGTCCATCGGCCGATTCTAGATTCGGCCGGACGGCAGCTCAGATGCCGATGATGCGGATGCCCGGGAACCGGGCGATGTCGTCGGGGTCGGAGGTGACGACGCGGGCGTCGTGCAGCCGGGCGACGAGCGCCACGTGAGCATCGACGACGTCGGCAACCCCAACCCGGCTGCACAGCTCGCCGACCGCCCGGGCAGACCCGGCATCGAGGTCGACCTCGTGGTGCTGGCCGCGCTTGAGAAAGCGCGCGAGTTCGACCTGCCGACCCGAACCGCCACGCCAGGCTTGAGCGATCGCACCCGCCGGGACGTACACCTCGTGGCCGTCACGTCGTGCCGCGTCGATCGCCGCGCGCACACGCCCGTCGCCGCGTTCGATCGCGATGAGCGCACCCGTATCGAGGCACAGGTTCGCGGTCATCGGTCGTCACTCAGCATGCGGCGGGCCCACTCGCGATCCTCGTCCGAGACCGGCCCGAGTTCCTCGTCCCATTCGGCGAAGAGGAGTTCCCACGACTTACCGCACTTGTCGGCGATCGCCTCCGACACGAAGGCCGACACCGACGCGTACTCGCCACTCGCCACCGCCGCGTCGACGCGCTCCCACAGGTAATCGGGCACGCTGACGGTCCGCGGTTTCTTCATAAGAACATCATAAGTCACTGAGGATCTCCTGGGCAGAGGGTGAGGGGGAACTGGAGGCGGTGGGGTTCGCCGGCGATCGCAGCGACGCCGATGCCGGGCAGCGGTTGCACGAGCCACTCGTCGGCGAGCGTGCGCAGGCCGAGCGTGTCGGCATCGCGGCTACGAGTGGGCATCAACACCACGCCCCCTGTTGCACCGAGCGTGCGCACCACCCCGAGCGGGCGGCTGAGGCCGTCGGTCGCCCCGGCGACGAACGTCACCACGGGCGCGGTCTCGACCGCCGTCAGCTTGCGCCACGGGTAGTCGTCGTCGAGCCGGTGGGCGTCGTCGACGAGCACCACAGTCGGCCGCACGATCCGCTCACCCACCCATTCGGGCAGCTCGGCGACCGGTACGGGGCGTCCCCAGGGGCCACATCCCGCGGCCAGCGGCGAGCGCCGGCTGGCAACGCTGACCAGCACGTCCCAACCACAGCGCGCGGCAAGCGTGCCGATCGCCGCGAGCGCGTTGCTGCGGCCACTCTTGGGCGGGCCCATGATGCGATACGCCATGCCGTCCTCGGCCGGGTCGAGCCACAGCAGCTCGCCGGTGTCGGGCACGATGCCGACCGGCACGCCCGGGTTCCCCGCTGCCACGCGCATCTCGCCGACCGCACCGAGGGGCAACGGCCACGGTGCTCGAGTGAAGGTGCGCGGTGGGCGGCTGACGGCCGGGCGTGGCTCGGGCACCGAGACGGCGACCGCCTGGGCCAGCAGCCCGGTCGCCAGGTCGACGCATCGGCCGGGCGCGGTGAGTTGGGCGCGCAAGGCCCGCGGCACCGCGGGCGGGTACTCGAGCGGGTCGTGGGCACCGAACACCAGCCGGCGCCCGGCGGCCAGGCCCACCCGGTTGGCGAGCATCGCCGGCGACCCGGAACACACCACCTGGATGCGTGTGCCGGGCACCTCGTTGACGAGCGTGGTCAGCGGGGCGAGCAGCGGACTGAGGGTTCCCTCGGCGTGGAGGAACAGGCGCTCGAGGCCGAGCACGAACAGCACGATCCGCGGACCGTCGGCCGGAGCGCCCTTGCGCCGCGCGGCCTCGGTGACGAGGTGGTGGAGGATGCGCAGCGCGGTGGCGTCGTCGCGGGTGGCGACCGCGCCCGTGTGACCCAACCCGGCGACCTGCGCCAGGCCGTGACCGACCGTGTCGATGCCGTACAGGTGCACGTCGTCGGGGCGGTGGTGGCGAGCGAGTTGGCAGGAAGTGGCGACGAGCGCGTCGTGATGGCCCGAGCCGGGTGCGCCGGCGTACAGCACGACGTCGTCACCGAAGTGGTGGGCGAGCGCGACGCGGCGTTGCCGGGCCGGGTCGTCGGCCAGCCCGATCGGCACCTGGGAACGCTCGCCCGGAAGCGAAAGGTGCTCCAACTCGTCGACGGTGACGTCCTGCGGCAACTCGCCCGGCCACGGCAGCGCCCGACCGACGGCGCATGCCGGGTCGAGCGCGGCGGCGTGGCGCACCAACTCGACCACCCGGTGCAGGTCTTGCAGCTCGTTGGGCACCTCGCGGGCCGTGGCTGCGGATGCGGCGTGGGCGACGGTGGCGAGCACCGACCAGCGCGCCGTCAGCGACGGCTGCACCGTCACCCCGGGCGCTTCGTTGCCGACCCGGGCGGCCTGGAACTCGACGAGCTCACCGCCCTGCACGCGCACGAATCCGCGGCCCTTGGTGGCCGACCCGATCGACGCCGCAGCGGGTGACTTGAGCACCACGTTCGAGTGCTCGGCCTGCTGCACCTTGAAGCACACCCGCAGCCCGGCCTGGGCGTCGATCGTGGGTGGTAGGGCGTGATCGAACAGCTGCGTCAGCAGCACCAGGTGCACGCCCAGGCCGGCGCCGATCCGCGAGGTCTGTTCGAGCCGCCCGAGTTGGGCGCGCCCGTCGGGTGAGTCGAGCAGCTCGGCGAACTCGTCGACCACCACCAACAGGCGCGGCACCGGCGGCAGTTCGGGTCGTGCCTGGCGGGCGGTGCGGTAGCCCTCGATGGTGGCCACGCCGGCGACGTCGGTGAACAGACGCTGGCGGCGTTCGTGCTCGGCGGTAAGCAGGGTGAGCGTGCGCTCGAACAGGTCGATGTCCTGGTTGGTGGCGAGGGCCACCACGTGCGGCAGGTGGACCAGCGCCTGGTGGTCGACGCCTCCCTTGAAGTCGACGATCGCGATCGCCAGGTCGTCGGGGTGATTGTGCAGGGCGAGCGCGGCGAACCACGATTTCAGGAACTCGGTCTTGCCCGAGCGGGTCATCCCGCCCACCAGGCCGTGCGGGCCGTGGCGCACGATGTCGAGCCGCAGCGGTACGCCGTCGACGGTGATGCCCACGGGCACGTTCGTGCACGGCGAGTGGGCCTGCCAGAACGCAGCCTGCTCGGCTGGTGTGCGGTCGCCCAGGGCGAGCAGGTCGGTGAGGTGTACCGACCCGAGTGGCCGGTGGTGGTCGCCGGTTCCGTACGAGTCGAGCGGGGCGAGCGCGAGCGCGGCGGCGAGCGCCACATCGGGTACAAGCTCAGCCACCGCTACGGCGTCGATGCGCGGGGTGAGCACCGAGCGGAACTCACACTCGTCGGCGTGGGCACCGAGGCGCACCTCGCCGCGGATGCCTTCGGGTACCACGCCGGCATCGACGACGACCGTGACGATGCCGACCGGCGGCCCGTCGCGCAGCAGGTCGGCGAGGTCGCTGTCGGCGAGCGTGGCGACCCCGTCGACGAACACGACGTGGAGCGGGAGCGATGGCGCGGTACGGCCGGCGGCCTGTTCGCGGCGGGCGTCGACGAGGCTGCGCAGCGACTGCACCAGCGCCGCGCAGCCCTCGGGTGTGGTGGCCAACCGGGCGCTGCCACCCCCGGCGAACACGTGTGGCAACCACTGCGCGAACGACCACGCGTCGGCCGTGCCGGCGAGCACCCACACGTGGACGTCGGTCGGGGCGTGGGCAGTGACCAGGTCGGCCAGCAGTGCCCGGGCGACGGCTCGGCCCCGGCCCGTCGGCCCGGTGATGCCGAGCGGCCCCTCGCGTGTCAGGTCGACGGTGAGCGGCACGTTCCACAGCCGCACCGGTTCGGGCGCGTCGACACGGTCGGCCTGACACGCCGACGGGAGCGCCGCGTGCCCGAGCGTCACGCGTCCGAAGTCGGCGTCGCCGGGCCGGCGCTCCCACACCGACCGGTGGCCGAACCGCGCTTGCACCGCGGCCATGCCACCGCCGCCGTGACGTTGCCGGGCGCGGCAGGTCTCGGCTGCCCGGTACTCGCAGAGCGCCTGCTCGAACCGCGCCTGCGCCTGCGCGTGCCGCGCCGACTCTGATGCCTGCGCGTGCCGCCGACGGCGGGCGCGTCGCAGCGAGTCGTAGGCGTAGACCACCGGCGACAGCGCGCCGATCGCGAGGAACCACCAGCGGCCGGTCAGCAGCGCCATCCCGGCCGCGGTGACGATCGGCACCAGCGCTCGTAGCCACGCCCCACCGGCGCCGTCGTCGGTGTGGCCGGCGGCAGGCGAGGGTGCCGTCGGCGGCTCGGACAGGGCGGGCAGTGCCTCGCGGAACGGACGTTGCACGGTGCGGCCGGTGGCGGTGTTGCCGAGCAGGGTGAGCGTGTCGGACAGCTCGACGACGCCGATCAGCGAGGCGCCGGCATGCACGCGGGCGGCGGGGCCGAGCACGACCGGCGTACCGGTGACGAGTCCGCCGTCGCACGTCGTGCCGTTGCGCGACCCGAGGTCGCGCACGGTCACCGTGCCGTCGGTACCGAGGCGGAACTCGCAGTGCACCCCCGACAACAACGCATCGTCGATCCCCAAGGACCGGCCGACGACGACGGGGGTGTCTGGGGTGAGGGGGGTGCTGCGGCCAGAGGCGGGGCCGCCAAGTACGACCACGTAGTAGCCGGGTGTCAGCGTGGTGCGGTCGGCCGGGCCGGTGCCGAGCCGGGCGCCGTGCTGCAGTGCGCCGCCGATCGGTTGGGCGTCGTCGCGGTGCCACGGCTGACCGTCGACGTGCACCGTGTCGGCGCTCCAACCGACCGCCCCAAGCGCACCGATCAGATCGCCGCGCGGCGCGGCCGGATCGCCCTCGACGAGCAGCGGCCGCACACCGCCGGGGCTGTCGAGGCGGACCCGCCATGTGGTCACGCGGCGTCACCTCCAACGGGAGGGGTCGGGTCGGTGGGGTCGTCACCGGCGAACAGTCGCAGCGTGTTGGCGAGCTCGTCGAACAGCGCGCGGAGCGGGCCGGCGAACTCGATGTTCGGGGTCGCGAACGTCAACGCGGCCGCCCGCCGGCCCTGGTCGTAGGGAACCAGGAAGTGCTCGGCGAGCAGCCGGACACCGGAGGTGCCGTCGGCGTTGTCGCCGCCGACTCGGTGCATCCGCACCAGCTTGACGGCCGGCCCGCCCGGTAGGTCGACCGCCGCCGGGGGTTCGAGGTCGGCGATGTCAGCGGTGTCGCCGCGGTCGGTACGCGACGTGGCGGCGAGGATGGTGTGGACGGTGAGCGGCAGGTCGGTGGCCAGGCCGGTTTGGGTGAGGGTCGACAGCGTGCACGTGGCGGCGAGCAGGTCGGGCGCCTGGCCGGCACCGGCGTCGAGCGGTGTGGCGAAGACGGCGGCGAGGGTTACGCCCTGCCGGACGCAATCGTTGCGCAGCTGGCGTATCACCAGCTCGTGTCGCCGTTGGGCCGGTCGCGACAGCTCGCCCCGGTCGGCGAGGGTGCGCCGTTGCTGACGGGCGAAGCGCTCGAACGCCGGCGCGTCGAGCGGTAGGCACACCCACTCGGGCGGCAGCGCGAGCCCGAACGAGTCGACGGCCGGACGACTCACCGCGACCCCCGTGGCGACTCGGGCACGCTGACGTCAATGGCGAACACGTCGCCCCGTCCGGTGTAGCCGGCATCGGCGAGCGCGGCGGCGAACTCGTCGACTGCCTCGTCGCGGTGCGACGCGAGGTAGTCGAGGTAGTTGCTCTGGTGATGACCCATGCCGGTTCGGCCACCGTCGAACACCGACACCACTTGACGGTCGGTGGGTGTGCGCACGCCCACCCGCGACAGCTGCCCGCCGGATTGCCGGCGGGGGAACCGCACGATCGGCGGCGCCCCTCCCCCGCTGGCGGCGTACTCCTCGATGAGGTACCCACCGAACCCGACGGTGTGGTTGGCCACGCCGGTCAGCGAGCCGACCGCGCCGAATACCTCGCCGCTGCCGAGTTCCTCCCACAGGTCGCCGAGCTCGTACGCCGCGCCCACCGGGTGCTCGCCGAGCCGTCCGAGTTCGATCACCAGGTCGTGCGCGTTCTGGAGCACGAGCACGCCGGTGCGGTCGGGAACGTGCGCGAGTTGGGGGCTGGAGTGGTAGCCGGCGGCCACGACGTGGGTGACCGCGTAACCGGCGGGCCCGTTGAAACGCGGGTCGGCGGCGAGGTCGAGGGCGGTGTCGGCCCCGAAGCTGTGGCCGACGATCAGCAGTTCGTTGCCGGGTGCCACGCCGAACTCGGCGAGTCCGGCGGCCACCATCTGGGCGTAGCGGTTGTCGGCGACCGCGGTGCTGCGGCTCGACCGGAGGGCGACGGCATCGAGGTCGCGGACGGTGCGGTGGCCGGGGTGGAGGCCGAGGCTGGGTCGACGCAGGTCGGTCACACCGGGCAGCACCACGATGTAGCGCCCCTCGCCGAGTTCGACGACGCCGAACTCGTCGGGCGCCAGCGTGCGCGCCCCGATCGTGAGCGCCAGCGCGTCGGCCACCGCTCCAACACCGCTGGCGGCGTGCCAGCGGCCGCGCCACGCCCACTCGTACGTCCCGCCCGGGTCGCCGGCGTGGGCGCGAGGCGGGGTGTTGCCCAGCGCGTGGTACAGCTCACCGAACGCGGCCACGAGTGCGAGTTGCTCGGTGAGTGGGCGGTCGGTGAACGCCGCCAGCCAGCGCTGGACGAGGTGGCGTCCTCCGGTGAGGGGGAACGGCAGCAGCCGCTCGGCCAGCGTTGCCGCCAGCCCGGCGAGCGCGGTACCGAGTGTCGCCTCGGCTGCCCTGGCGAGTGCACCGACCCCCGCGAACACGCCTGCCGGAACCGGCTTCGGGAGTTCTTGCCGATCGAGTGGCAGCTCGTACATCGCGCGGGCGGTGCGGGCGACGAGTTGTTGTTCGGCCGCGTGGAGTACGGCGTGTTGGGCCAGGCCGGCGGCCAGCCCGGTGGTGCGTTCGGCCACTTGGCCGTGCCACCAGGCCACACCGGCGTGCTGGTACCGGCGGCGTCGTTCCAGTTCGCCGACCTGGACCGCGGTGGCGGGGTCGTCGGCGGCGGCCCGGCCGCGCAGCCAGGCGAGTTGGACGTCGGTGCGGTGGAGTTCGTCACGTGCGCCGGCCAGCTGTGCCTCGCCGGCGCGCAGGTCGTCGTAGCGGGCCTGGGCGACGGCGAGCGCGCTCGCGGCGTGCGAACGGAGGTCGGCGAGTTGGTCGGCGTGGCCGGTGCACACGGCGGCGAGTGCGTCCAGCACGGTCGCGGCGAGCCGGACCGTGTCCGACCAGGCGGTCACCTGCGTGCCGAGTGCGGTGGCTGCCTCGCCGTGCCAACCGGTGGCTCGCCGAACGTCGAGCGCGCCGACCGCCCTGGCGGCCACACCGGCGATTGCCTCGGCTGCGGCGGCCGTGTGGGCCGCCGCAGCGAGGTAGTCGGCCGCGTCGCCGCCGAGGGGGCTGGCCGCCAGGTTCGGGTCGAGCAGATCCCATCCCATCGTGGTGCCGCCCGGTCACCCACCGCCGAGGGCGGCGATCAGTTGGTCTTCGGCGCACATGAACGCGTCGCGTACGGCGCGGAGTGCGTCGGCCGCCGCGGCGACCCCGTCACGGAGGCCGCCGCGGTGCTCGTCCCACCGGCCGAGGAAGTCGGCGTAGGCGGTGGTTACGTCGGGGTTCCCGGTGAACTCGAGGTTCATCAGTTGTGACCCGGCGTCGAGCGCTTCGGCCGTCGTGCGGGCATGGTGTTCGAGCGCGTCGAGGAAGGCGTAGACGACGACGATGTCACCCATGACCGCTCCCGCTCACCCGGCCAACTGGCCGGCCAGGGTGGTGTCGAGGTCGACGATCGCGTCGGCGGCCGAGCTGAGGAACATGCCGAGCGTGTCCATGCCCGCGAGCAGGTCGGTGAGGCCGGCTTTGACGGTGTCGAGCTTGGCGATGAACGCCTCTTGGGTGCGGCCCTCGAACGAGTCGATCAGGCCGTCGAGGCGGGTGCGCAGCGTGTTGATGAGTTCGGCCGCCTGGCCCTGGGTGGCGCGCACGTCGGCGGCGTGGGCCCGAGCCTCGTCGGGGCGGAGCTTGATCTGTCCAGACATCGTGTCTCGCTTTCTGTTGGGTGGTGGAAGGCGGTGGTGCCTTCGTTGGCGACGGTAGAGATGCGCCGCCGATCTGTGAATCGGGAGAAGTCCCCGTGGGGAGTTCTCCCCGTGATCCCGGCCCGCGTCAGGCCGCGGCGACGACGTGGTAGGGCGCGGGGCGTGCCGGGGTGGTGGCGACCAAGCGCGGGCCGCGCCGCCAGGCGTCGCCGACGGTGCGTACCTGGGCCGAGATCGCGCCGAGCACGTGCCGGTCGATCGCCGCTTCGGCGTCGGGGTGGGTCGCCGCCAACGCGGCCGGGAGTTCGGCTTCGGCGGCCGCGGTGGCGTGGGCGCGGACGATGTTGGCGACGATCACGTCGTCGATCGCCGCGGCCAGTTGGCGCTGCACCGTGTCGCCGGCGAGTTCGAGCGTGGCTCGTTCCACCATCCGCCCGCGGGCGGCGCCGAACACCGTGCGTCCGGTGGCCGGGTTCACGATCCCCGCCGAGCCGGCCGCGGCCGCGCTCATGACCGTCGTGTTCTCGGCAGCGGTGCGCACGAACACGAGCCCGGCGTGGTCGCCGGCCCCGGCCGCGGTGAGCGCCGCCGCCTGGCCGCGGCCGCTGGTCGCGACGGTCGTGCCGAGCCCGCCTTGGGAGGCGCGGGCGCCGACGGCTGCGCCGATTGCGGTGGCGAGCACGTCGACCACGCCGACGGTCTCGCCGGTGTCGGGGTGGGGGTGTTGGCTGACGGCCAGCGCGCCGGTCGTCGCTACGTCGGCGTACGACAGTGCCTGGCCGGCGGCGATCACCGCGGGGAGCAATACGAGCGCGCCGGGGCACACGGTCGAGCCGGCGACCACGACGACGATGGCGATGACGGTGACCACCCGGGTGGCCTCGGCGATCGCATCGTCGAGGTGGTGCAACGCGTCGAGGAAGCGCCCGTCGGCGCACGCCACCGCGGCGTCGATCAGGCTGTCGACCATCCCCACCAGCGCGCCGCCAGTCCAGTCCCAGGCGGTGCCGGCCCAGCCGGCGATCGACCCGGCGAGGGCACGCAGGCCGCTCGGGTCGCGCAGCTCGCCGAGGTCGATCTCGCGCAGTGCCAGCCACGTGGCGACGCCCAGCGCGTGCTCGGCGTCGGCGAGTTCGGCGTGTTCGGTACGGCTGGCGCGGTCGTCGTGGGCGGCCCCGGCGTGGGTCTGCTCGGCGGTTGCGACCCGCCCGCGCGCGTGCCAGTGGCGCCCTTCGAGCATGCCCACGCGGGCCGGTGCGTCGGGGTCGCCGGTGGTGGCCGCTATGCGGGCCGCGCGGAGTTGACGGTCGATCGTGGCCAGCGCCGCGGTCGTGTCGACGAGGGCCGCCTCGGCCGCGGCCAGCGCGGCCCGGCGGAGCGTCGCCCGCCCGAGCGCGGCGGCGGCCTCCGTGCGCAGCGCGTCAAGGCGGGTGGCGTGGGTGTGCATCACCGCAGCGAGTGACTCGAACACCGGCGGCAGATCGTGCAACGACCGGTCGATGCGGCTCAGCACGTCCGCGATCGCGGTCGCGCTCAGCCCGCGCAACTGTGACGTGTCACCCCCGGCGAGGGTGGCGAACCCGGCCGCGCACGCCGACACCGACGTTGCGACGTCGGCCGCCTGCCGCGCCGCGGTCGCGTAGTCGCCGGGTGCACCCAGCACCGGTTCGCCCAGTTCCGGGAACAGTTCGCTCCAGCAGGTAGCCATGCCCCCGAGTGTGCGAGCCCCCACCCACCCTGTCGATGGGCAGGACTCCCCTCCCCACACACCAAGGTGGTTGAGCCTGTCGAACCCACCGCTGTCTCACCAGCCCGGATCAGCCGCCGAGAATGTCTTCCACGGTCTTGCGACTCCGTTCCGGCCACGGCTCGTCGGGGAACTGGCCGGCGACGATCGTGGCGACGTCATCAGCGTTGGTCACGCCGACCAGTTCCGCCAGCCGTGCGATGTCGCCGCGATCGGCGAGGCGGGCGGCGCGGGCCTTCATCGCCAGCAGGCGTTCGGGCGACGCGGCGAGCACGCGCAGCGACGGGTGGTCGAACACGACGATCTGGCGGTGGTCGTCGCCACGCGGGATGTACGCCGCCGCTTGCTCGTTGAGCCACGTCGTCGGCAGGCCACGCCGCCGGGCGACGTCGCGCACCACCTCGATCACCGCCCCGTGATCGTCGAGAATCACCGCGTCGACGTCACGGGTTGCCCGGTCGGCGTCGTAGGCGAGCGCCATCGCCGCCCCACCGACGACGACGTAGACCCGAGCCGACGCGCGGCGGCGACTCAGGCCGTCGGCAACCTCACCGAGCGCGTCGAGGAGTTCCGCGCGATCCACCGGCTACACCACGGCCAGTTCGCGGGCGGGCAGCAGTACACCGTGGGCTTCGAACGCGGCCGGTGAGTGGACGACCGCTTCGACCCGGGCGGCGCGCATCGTCGGCGGCGCACCGGCAAACCACATCGATGGGAGGTAGCGCCCGGGCTGGAAGACCCAGTCGGGTGCGGCGACCCCGAGGTGCCAGCTGAGGTGCTCGGCGTACGCCGCAAGGAACGCGTCCCAGCGCGGGTCGAGTGCCGGGGGCTCGTCGGCGATGAGGCCGGGCCGGTCGGCGGGCGTTGTCGTCTCCCACAGCAAGCCGAATTCGTGGAGGATGACGCGGAGCCGCCATTCGTCGTCGGCCGCCCGTAGTTCGGGAACGTAACCGGCCAGCGACCTGGGCCACGGCGTCATCCCCCCAGTCTACGAAGCACCCCGACGCAGCCGCCCCGCCGCCTGGGCTACCGGTCGCCCGGGTCAGCTGGTGGTGTCGATGGTGAGGGGTGGGTCGTCCGACAGGACGGCCAGACGGAGTACCCGCGAGCCGTCGGTGGCGATGCCCAACACCAGTTCGCGCTCGCCGGGTACCGGCAGCACGCCGTCGGCGACAGGGCCCTGCGGAAGCGAGGCGAGCACGCCCAACCAGTCGGACGTGAGCGCCGGCGCCAGGTCGGTCAAGTCGTCAACGTTGATCGCGTAGCGCTGCAACCCGTCGGCAGGGGTGAGTGGGCGCGCCACCCCTTGCACATACGTCGGCAGCACCTGCTCGGCCGACACCTCGGCCAGGCGCACCTCGATCAGCGGCAGCCCGGTCATCGGGTTGCGCCGGGCGAGGCCCTCGACCGAGTCGATCGCCCCGCCGAGCGCGCCGGCGAGCCCGCCCGGCTGGTCGGCCGTGGGGGCGACATCGTCTTCGTTGAGGAACGTGTACACCCCGGCGTACGCGGCGCCCGCCACGACCGCCAGCACGAACAGGCCGAACACCCAGCCGGTGGCCTGGTTGCGGCGCCGTTGCCGGCGTGCCTGGCGGCGGTACCCCTCCGAACTGAGGCGGGCGATCTCGGCCGCGCTGGGGATCGCCGTCGGCGGGCGGCGTTGCGCGCGCTTGCGGGCAGGCGGGGGCAGCACGGGCGCAGTACCCATCGGTGCGACCGTAAACCAGACCGTCCCGCAAGGAAAGCGTGCGGCGGTCAACGTCTCCTCAAGATCCACGCCCGTTCCGGTTCGCCCATCTCGCTGCCCACACCTCATACGTGACGACGAACAGCACGCCAGCGACAGCTCGACGACTGCCTGCTCCAGACCATCGGCAACGCAATCTTGTCAGAAGACGACTTGACAAGGTAAGGTTGTCAGCGTGCTGATCCATCGGGCGGCACGCAAATGGGGCGTTCCGGACGACGACATGAGGCACGCCGTTCGTAACCCGCTCTGGGTCTTCCCCCAAGATGGCTACGAGATATTCGTCGGGCCGGACCGAGCGGGCCTCCTACTCGAAGTCGGCCTGCGAGAGAACGAGCACGGCGAAACTGTGATCTTCCACGCGATGCCGGCACGACCGAAGTTCACGAGGTGACCACGATGCGAACAAAGCAGATTCCCCCTCACGACGACAACGTTGATGACGAGTTCGTTGCACTCGCCGAACTGGTCGGGTCCGAACAGTACGAGCCAGGCGCCAGCGTTGTCGATGCGGCGCCGTTGCGGCGGGTGGTGGCAGCTCACGAGGCCAGCTCTCGGGCCGCCGCCGACCTCACGTCCGCCGCCCGCGACGCTCACGCGGCCGGGCTGTCGTGGACAGCGATTGGGGCAGTGCTTGGCATCTCTCGCCAGGCAGCGCGCCAAAGGTTCGCCGAGCGCACCACCGTGTGACCGGTTGAGCGCTGTCTTGCGCAATCACGACGATCGCCCTACTCGCACGGGCACGTGCGAGCAGGGCGGATCATCAGTGGAGTACGTGCCGGCCGAGCGGCTCCGACACGTTGCGACTACTCGACCCAGCCGACCAGGTCGAGCACCAAGTCGGTCTCGGCCAGGGTGTACACGCACAGCGTGCCCGTCGCGGACAGCTTGGTGATCGAGTTGCCTGCGCGTACCTGGCCAGCCTGGTAGTTGATGTTCGAGGCGAGCGGCCGGTCGCCACACGGATAGAAGGTGACGTAGCCGGGCGCCGCCGGGTTGACGACGGTCACGTTCACGATCGCGGCGGTTGCGTCGGCGGGCACATCTGCCCGACCGGCGATGTCGATCTCGAGGACCTGGCCCGCCCCGACTCGGCCGCTACCGGCAAACTCGGTGTCGATAGTCGTGCCGCCCACGCGGGTGTCGAGCAGCCGCGACGGCGTCACGATTGCGATGCCCGCCGCGTCGCCAGGAACGTAACCGCTGACGTCGATGACGAGGTCCGTCGCGGCCAGCGAGTAGACGCACAGAACCCCGGCCGCGTTGAGTGCGGCCACCGCACCGTTGGCCACGACCTGACCGGGCAGGTAGTTCACGGTGCTGGCCAATGGACGTGTACCGCAGTCGAACACCGTGAGGTAACCGGCGGCACTCGGGTTCACCGCGGTGATGTTGACGACCGCGGCCTGAGCGCCAACGGGCACGTCACCGCGACCGCCGATCTGGAGTTGCAGCACCGTCCCTGCCGCCACTCGACCGTCGCCTTCGGCCAGTCGGTCGAACGTGTTCGACCCGTTCTCGGCACGAGTGTCGAGATAGCGGGCGGGTGCGATACCGGCCAACGGCGAGTCGGCTGTCACGTACCCGGCGATGTCGAGCGCGTAATCGGCGGCCGACGAGGTGAACACGCACAACTCGCCCGCTGCCGACAGCGGAACGATGGCGGTGTTCGCCAGCACGTCTCCCGCCGCATAGTTGAGGTGCGATGCAACGGGAGCGGTCTCCGTGCACGGGTACATCGTCGCGTACCCAGCGGCGCCTGGATCGATCGCCACCAGGTTGGCAACGACCGCCTGGGCACCTGCCGGCACGTCACCGCGCCCGCTCACCTGCACGGCATACGTCGCCCTCGCCTGCACCCGGCCGGTGTTGGCGAACTGCGCATCGAAGGTCGGCGCGTTGCGAGTGTCCCAGTACCGACCGGGTGTCATGGGGTTGACGACCGCCGAATCGGGATCCGGGTCCGGGTCTGGATCCGGGTCGGGATCGGGCTGCACGGGGCTGACCAGTCCGGCACGCACAACGGCTTCGAGCTCCGCGGAACTCACCGACGCACCAGCCGTACGGTCCACACTCACCGCACCGATCGAGATCTTCCCGCCCGAATACTCCGCCGAATCAGAACCCGCCTCAGCAAACCCACAACGCGGCCCCGGC
>Ga0182745_1000051_pt1 | contig 179214 bp, 165 predicted proteins | sample eDN3rd30CKraftBY_FD_128523 | JGI IMG/M metagenome (GOLD analysis project Ga0182745, IMG submission 128523) | Enriched backyard soil microbial communities from Emeryville, California, USA - eDNA 3rd pass 30_C Kraft BY (version 2) (version 2) | ecosystem: Environmental > Terrestrial > Soil >...
CGCGCGTGGCGCTGGGCTCACGATCGGCGTCGTTGTCTGCGCAGGAGGGAGCGGAGTGTCTCGGCGTTTGCGTAGCCGACCCGCATGGCGATCTCGGCGGAGTTGAGGTCGGTGGTTGCCGAGAGATGCCGAGCCCGTTCGATGCGAAGACGTTGGACGAAGCCGAGCGGAGTGAGGTTGAGTGCCGAGCGGACTCGTCGTTCGAGGGTGCGCCGGCTGGTGCCGAGCGACTGCGCGACGGACGCGATGTCGAGCGGTTCGTCGAGGCGGGCGCGCACGAGACGTTCGAACTCGACGACGATCGGGTCATCGTGGCGGAGGTGTTCGTAGGCGACGAAGGCCGCCTGCGACGGGCGCTCGTCGATGACGAGCAGTTTGGCGACGTGCTGGGCCAGGTCGGGGCTGATCGATCGCACGAGTGAGAGTGCGAGGTCGATGTGGGCGAAGGCGGCGCCGGCGGTGATGAGGTTTCCGTCGACCACGACCATGGTGTCGAGATCGAGGTCGACGGTCGGATAGCGCGTTCGGAACTCCGGCCCCAGGAACCAGCTGGTCGTCGCCCGCCGGTGGTGCATCCGTCCGGTCTCGGCGACGGTGAACACGCCGGTACACGCCGCGGCGATCTGGGTGGTCGCGTCGTCGAGCCGCCTGAGTGACTCGATGACCGAACGAGCATCTCGGCTCTGCAGCGCGTCGTTGGTGGCGGCGGCGGTGAGGGTTCCGAGCGCGGGGACGACGACGACGTCGAAGTCGCCGCACTCGGACAGCGGGTGCTCCACCGACAGGGTCATCGATGTCGTCGTGGTCACCCGTCGCTTCGGTCCGACGATGGCGAGTTCGATCGGGTCGATGTGTGGGTCGACATCGCCGCGGACTCCGTCGGCCACCCGCACGATGTCGATCACCGACGCGACCGCCGAGCCGAAGCAGCCATCGAGCGCGATCAGTCCGAAACGCATGGCGTGAACGGTAGCAATACTGCCGTATGCGCCACTTCCCCATCGCCCCTGGCTCGTCGTACGTTGGACTCCTCATACGAAGCAACCCCCGTAAGCGAGGAGACCACCGTGTCCACACCCACATCACTCCCGTACGCCTTCGTCGCCAAGATCGTTGCGGCCGACGGACAGCACGACGCGCTCGGCGATCTGCTCGCCAGTGCTGTCGAACTCGCCAACGATGAAGAAGGAACGATCGTCTGGTTCGCGGTCCGAACCCACCCCGACACCTTCTGGATCTTCGACGCATTTCCCGACGAGTCCGCTCGCGGCGCCCATGCCAACGGCGCCATCGTCGAAGCCCTGATGGCCAACCAGCAGCTCCTCGGCGCAGCGCCCGAGATCCTGCCGGCCGACGTCCTCGCGTCCAAGCTCCCGTAGTCCGCCACCGCACGAGACGATCGCGCCCCGTGGAGCGGTCGGGCCCAGTTGCCTCGACCCCCGCACCACGTTGACGATCCCCGACGGGCCGATTCGAGGAGGCGAGGCGCCACCTATCGCACGCCCATATCTGCGTGGGGCGCCGTCTCCAAGGTGCCGGTAGGTGACGCTCATTTCGACCACGATGTCAGCACCGCTCGAGCGTCCGAGATCGGCACTTCCGATCGGGTCGGTTGCGGCCCTCGTGATTATGGGTGGCCCACCGTCGGGCAACGCGGGCGCGCCCGCGAGGTTCGCTGGGTTGACCGTCAGATGACCTTGGGGTTCTCGCCCCCACGTGAGTCGTCGACCTTGCCTCGCCGATCGGTCTACCAGGTGCGATGGCGCGGCGCTTGGGCGTACGAAGGCGGAATGTTGACAAGCCCCGCCGAACGGTGATGACAAGTGATGACATCCGCAACGTCAGAGGCCCTTCCCGATTTCCCGGAAAGGGCCTCTGAGCTGGTTCTTTACTTGGTGGCGGGGGCAGGATTTGAACCTGCGACCTTCGGGTTATGAGACCATTTCCGGCCATCACGCCGCTCCTCGTAGACCCGCATCACGCCAGGTCAACGACCATTTCAAGGTGGCCGCGAGTGACCGCTGGTGACCGTGGTTTGCCGTGATGCTGGTACATATTTGGTACATGGAGCCTCCTCTGGCGACCGCCACGCAGAGCGTTCGCCAGGGTCGAGATCCGCCGGAGCAGCTGCGCCGCTCAATCGCAACATGGTACCGAGCGCCCCGCGGGCCGAACGAGCGCGCCGCCGAGCCGCGCCTGGGTGGCCGTCGGCGAGTCGGTAGACTGATCTCATGGCACGGGACCTGCATCCGACGACACGATCGGCGGTCGGTTCGGTGCGCCTTGAGGGTCTCACACCGAGCCGCGCCGCCGTCGAACTTGCCGACCAAGTTGCCCGCGGCGAGTTGACCGGCGACGAAGCCGTCGCCAAGGTGCTTGAGCATCACGGGCTCGTCGTGCCCGCTCAGTGAGCACCGACCCCTACACGTACGACAACGGCACCCTCCGCAACCGACTCGGCATCACCGACGCCGAGGACCTCGTCACCGTCGAAGCGGACCTGTCGACTCAACGCATCACCGAGATCAAAACCGCTGGCCTGCCCGGAGTGTTCGACCTCGCCCACCTCCAGCTCGTGCACCACCGGATCTTCGGTGACGTCTACGACTGGGCAGGCGAACTCCGCACCGTCGACATCAGCAAGGGCAGTTCGCTGTTCTGCCTCGCCCGTTTCCTCCCCGCCGCGGCCGCCCAGGTCTTCGACGATCTACACCTGCTCCGCGACACGCTCGGCAGTGACGCCGAGCTGCCGGTCGGGCTCGCCTCCTGGTACGCCGATCTCAACGCACTCCACCCATTCCGCGAGGGAAACGGGCGAACCCAACGCACGTTCTTGTGGCTGCTCTGTGAGAGCGTCGGGGTCGGCTTGGACATGTCGGTCCTGTCGCCTGACGGCAACCTCGCCGCGTCGGTCGCGGCGATGAACGGCGACAGCTCCGGCTTCCACGCCACGCTACGAATCGCGGCCGGCCAACCCGTTGCCTCAGGTGACGAGCACTGGGTCGAGATACTGACGCGCTGAACGCGGCTCTCGAAGACCGCATAGCCTTGCTGGGTGTAGACCCCGGAACCGTCCCTGCTCTGGCACACGGCCGGGGTTTCGCCGTTCTCGCCCGCCCGCGGAGGTAGATCGACACGTTGACACGATTTGCCACCGGCACGTCGTTGTGGTCGGGGGCGGCGAGCACGTCAACTACGTCGTCGATGAAGGCTGCTCGACCGTGGCTTGTGCCGCGCGAATACTGTTCAGTACGCAACCGTTCGCACTCGTCGGGCTCGCGGCGAAGGTCACGGGCCTGGGACGCGCACGGCATCCAGCTCCAGCAGGGCGACCTTGTACGGCTTGCCCGGCCCCGTCCGAGTTCGTCCGGCCACCTACCTATCGTCGCGGCCACTCCTTACGAGCGTTGGGCACCAGCGTCGATGAAGCATGATGTTGGGGTGGCTCTCCTGGAGGTGACGATCGAGGGACGGATGGGCGAGATGTCGTTCCACGCACTCGCCGACGTCTACAGGAACATTGAGCGGATGTTCGCTTCCGCCGACCGTGCGGTTCACAACGGAAAGCAGACGATGACCGCTGTCGTACAGGAGATCCGGCAAGGGTCGATGTTCAGCGCGGTCGAATACGTTCCAGTCCAGGCCGCTGAGAACGCCGACCCGACTGGGGTGACCCTGACAGTCATCAACGGCCTTGAAGTGCTCGACAACGAAGACGAACCGCGCATCCCACCGGGGTTCGATCTGATCACAGCGCGCTTCGCCGGTGCTGCCGCGAAGGGACTGAACGGTGGCGTGAAGTCCGCGCACCTGCGACTCGTCGAATCCGACTTCACGGTCGACCCCGAGTACACGATCTTTCCGCACCTTCACCGGCGGGTCGAGGTAGCGCTCAAGCCTCGCGACACTGTGTGGGGGAGCATCGAAGGTGTCGTCGACCAGATTTCTATCCGTGGCAAGAGTCCGAGCATCGGGGTCCAGGAGAGGCTCGAACAGCGGCCACTGCGGTGTGTGATTGACAAGGCATCCGTTGATCAAGCGCGGGATGCGCTCGGCCATCGTGTCGTCGTTACCGGGGCGATGTCGATGAACGCTTCGTCACAGGTCGTCAAGATGATGGCGGAGAAGATCGACCTCGTCCCCGACGACAGCGACTTGCCCACGATCGGTTCGATCGCCGGCAAGTATCCCGGCTTCATCGAGGGTGCTGATCCGATCGAGTATGTGCGTGCGCTCCGCGGAGGGGAGTGAGGTGGCCAAGGCGCGAAGCAGCCCCGTACCCGTGACGTACCTCGACGCGTGTGTGTACCTCGAAGCGATCACGATGCAGATGCCAAAGCGCGGAGAGATCGCCAAGTCGCTTCTGACGGGGGTCGAGCACGGCGATATCAAGGTAGTTGTGTCGGAGATCATTCGGGTTGAGGTGCGTGGCAAGGACACCGAGGCGAACCGGCTCACGACTGACATGCTCAAGCGAACCGGCTACGAGTGGGTGCCAGTGTCCCGACCGGTCGCCGAACTCGCTCGGGAGCTCGGCATTCAGTTCAGTGGCCTTCAAGCAGCAGATGCTGTGCACATCGCAACAGCCCGACTCCGCGGCGCTGAGCAGGTCATGACCTGGGACCAAGAACTGCTCAAGCTTGACAAACGCGCCGGGATCCAGATTATCGAGCCGACCCAGATCGGACAGGGTCGTCTCGATGTCACGACGTAGAAGACGGCTGCCCGAGCAGCCCACTCGCGAAGCGGGTCGGCCTCGTCGCGCTGATTGAGCGGCGGCGTGTGCAGTCGCGTTCGTTACGTGGCCGCGACGTGAGGGATCTGAACGCGGTCCGTGAAGCGATCTGCTGTTACCGGCAACACCCTGAGTACCGTCCTGGCGCGGGTGAGACCGACATACACGCTGCGGTGCTGTTCGACGCTCCGGCTGAGCTTGTTGTGCACACCAGGAGCCGTGGTGAGCTCGCCGTTGAGTAGCAGAACCCGGTCCCACTCCAGGCCCTTCGACTGGTGAATCGTGAGCCCCATGACGGGTGCCTCCGCCGACAGGCAGAGATCGCGAAGCCGTTGCATGTACGCGCTTGCGCGTTTGCCCTGCTTCTTCCAGTTGGAGCCGTTGGCGTTGAGCCCTGCATCCAGCGCAGCCCACACGTCGTCGATGTGCGCCGACTGGTCCCGGAGGGCGGCCAGGGCGGGTTCGATCATGCCTTCGCAGTTCTCGATTCCGAGTTTGCGGCGTGCTTCGACCACGCCGGCGGCGTCTTGCCCGAAGTAGCTGCGGGTGATCTCGTTGAGGAGCAGAACGAAGCAGTTCGCGAGTTCGCTGCTGTCGAGTCCGCTGGGTCGCCCAATGGGCAGGACGTTGATTCGGTCTTCGTTCCAGAGCGTGTTCCAGTCGTGAGCCAGAACGATGTCGAACTCATCCCCGTCGCTGGCCGCGGTGACCGGGAAGGGCCGCTCATCGAAGAGTCGACGCGCAAGACCCTTCATCTCAGTGGTTTGGTAGCGACGGTCGCCTGGCATGTCGATCTGGTGGAACTGATGTCCGTTCAGCAGGTCGTGGACGCGGTCCGGTGACGCCCCTCGGAACTCGTAGAGGCTCTGCCAGGGGTCGCCCACGAGAGTGATCGAGATGCCAGCGGCGATCGCTGTCTCGATCACCGCGGCGTCAAGCACGTTCATGTCGAACGACTCATCGACGATGATGTGGCAGTAGCTCTCGGCCAGGCACTGAGTCGCCGCCGCAACGAATGCCGGATGGGCGCCCGGGGTGAGTGCCGCTCCGAGGACGTTGCGGACCTCGGCGTGTGTGCAGTAGCCGTCGCGCACGGCGCCCCACAGCTTTGTGGGGCCGGTGAAGCACGGTTTGGGGGCGACGCGATCGACGGTCGTTCGCGCCTCCGCGATCGTTCCCTCCTGATCGAGGGTGAGGAAGTAGCGGGGCTTCCTCCCTGGACTTCGTGTTGCCCCTGGGTGGTCTTGCCAGGTGTCGTCGACCTTCGTGGGGAAGGTCCCCGATGGCCAGGCGATGTGTCCCTGGGAGACGAGGCAGCGGAGGATCTGGCGATGGAGTTCGTCGAATGTCGACACCGAGTTTGGCCAAGCGACCGCACGTGAGCCCCACCGCCGCGCTACTCGGCCCTCGAGTTCCGCGCGGGCAGAGCGGGCAAAGGTAACGCCGAGGATTCCTCGCCGGTCGTCTCGGTAGCGGTCGTATCGGAGAAATCCGAACGCTTCAGTGGCGAGGTAGGTCTTCCCCGATCCGGGTCCGGCCTTCACGTAGCACATTGGCTCACGAGTCGTCGCCGCCCGAAGTTGCTCCCCCGTCATGGGATGGACGATCACGGGCCCTCGGCAACCTCGTTGGGCGTGGCGTCGTCATCGACGGTCGGCGGTGTCGGAAGAAAGCCATCCCACACGAACTCGAGGAGGTTGCTGATGTGGTCCGGGATGGATACCTCGTTGGGGTGGCGAGCGAGGTAGTCGGCTACGTCGTCGGCGAACGTGGCCTTTCGTGTACGACCGCCTTGTCGAAAGAACTCGCGGACGTTCTCTGGAGTTGGCTCGCCGCCGGCAGGCCAGGGACGACCGGTGTTGGACTTGTGATCGAACAGATCGTGGAACATCGGCGTGTTGCCGAGGACCAATGACGGCTCCAGGGTCGGCTCACTGAAGAACACTCTGAGCCTGCCGTTGGCTTTCGCCTCCGCTGGTGAAATCCACTTCGGTGCGGGTTTCCCGTCGCTGTCGCTGAGCACGGCGAGACGGGTACTGATCGGATGCTCGGGGTCTACGAGCAGTCGGTAGAGCCATGGCCCGACGCGGCTGCCGACGACAGTGACGGTGAGCGAGTCGACGAACCGCTGCTTGATACGGTCGGTCCCAGCCCAGATCTTGGCGAATGCCCGCAGGACGACTGCGTCAGTGACACCTTCGACGAGCACTGATCGCTCAGCGAAGATCGACGCCGAACGGCTCGCGTCAAGATGGCGACGCGCCATCGCTCGATTGCGTGGGCTGAGCCCGAATCGGCTCACCGACCGTGCTGCGGGGCCGTCGGGAGTTCGCACACACACGATGAGATCGTCGAGATCGCACGCCGAGACGATCTGGTCGGAATGCGTCGTGATCAACACCTGCACCTCGGGGCGGTTGCGGACTACCTCCTTCAGATATGTGACGACACCATGCTGCAACTGGGGATGCAGGTGCGCCTCGGGCTCCTCCAATACGACCAGCGCGTGGAAGTTGCCGGCGAAGAAGGTTTCGCCCTCCAGTGCTGCGGTGTCCTCAGCAGCCCGGATCTGGCCCTGAAGGTCAGCATCGGTTGGCTCAGCTACGGGGTCGGGGGCTGCTTGCGCGTCGGTTGGATCGGGGGCACCGGGAAGCGCCAGGTGAGTCAGGTCAGGGATCGCCGCCAGGATGACCGCCAGCTCCAAGAGGTTCGAGTAGCCGAGCCCGTCCGTCTCAAGTCGCCGGGAGTCCGCGCGAGCTGCCCCTGCTGTCGCGATCAGGAACTCGAAGACGCGAGCCAAGAACGTGTCGTCGATCCGCGTCGTCCCAAGATAGGGGACTCGGCCCGACACGCCGTCCGTCAGCTGAGCGAGCTCGGCACCGACGCGCGCTTCGGCCGCGTCGACTGGCCAGGCGCTGACAACGGAGCCGATGAGCCCGCCCAGGAGCCCGCGCAACTGGTTGAGCGATTTGTCGCGACGGTCCCGCAGCCCCTGCGACTTGAGTAGCTCGACAATCAGGTGTGCCTCTCGCCCAGCGAGATCAAGTGCCGGGTTACGGGTCGGCGATAAGTACAGCACGGGCAACTGGCCGTCCCGCAGAGCCTGGCTACTTGAGACCGAGACGCGGCCCATTGACGAAGTGAGGCTCGCCGTCCATGACGGTGTCGTGCCGTGTGCCGCCAACATGTCGCCCAGCGGAGACGGGTCCTCAGCCGGCAGCGCGTAGCTGATGTCGATCGTCCGCGTGGCGACGGCCGTCGACAGGACGGCCGACGACGGGCGTGGAGTGAACGGAAAGACGTCATGATGAGCCAGAACGATCGCGTCGACCAACGTTGACTTCCCGCCAGCGTTGGCGCCGGCCAGAACCGCGAAGCGACCCGGAATCTCAACCGTGTAGGGGTTCTCTGATGCCGCGCGCAGCCCGTGAACAACCACTTGTTTCAGATGCACATTCCGCTCCGCTCGTTCTCGGTGCTCGTTGTCGACTCGCCGGGCATCGGCAAATCGCGTCCACTACTCGTCGCTGCTGCCTGGTGCCTCTGCACTCGCAACCTTCGAGCGGAGGATCTCAGCCGCGGGCCAGATCGTGAGCGTCTCTTGCGTCAGGGCGAGGCTGCGCTGAACGATCGCTGACTCATCCCAGCTGCCGCCCCCATCACCGAGCGAGCTGTTGAGCTGCAACTTGGAGTGCGCCGATATTTCTCGCTCCTTCTGGCTCCACGCACCATTCGACAGCGCAGGGTTCAAGGTGGACGTCAGCAAGGTGAGGTTGCCGATCGTTTGAATCAACCGTTCACGCGTCGCCACCGATTCGGGCAACGCCGCGGCCTCCGGATCGAGCGGCCAGTGGGCCTGCCAGGCCTGGGGCATCAAGTGCTCGATCTGAAGCTTGTCGTACTCAATCCTGTAGTGCTCCGACTTGGGACGGCTTGATACCAGGAGCCGATCGATCGCGGCGAGTACCATCCGAATGCGTTCCTTGGAGTGGTAGTCGTAGAACCGCTCCTGGGTCAGCGTCTCGAGCACGAGGTCGTCGGACGGCCACTCGAGCGTGTCGTCGTCGAGCGAGTCGATGATCCCGAGCACGACGTGGTTCGGTGCGCCAGTCTGTGCTGCCGATCGCTTCGCTGAGTTGAGTGCCCCGATCAGCACGCGCCCGTATCCGCGGGTGTTGCGCTTCGCGAGCAAACGGCGAACGATCCACGACTCCACAGCGGTCACGGCGATCTCTCGCTCAGCCTCGGTCAGGACCTCGGGCGGTCTGGTCTCGATCCACAGCAGAAGCGGTTGCGCCAACGTCACGCCGAGAAGGTTGATTCGCCGGTATGCATCGGCGGCGCGTTCACCAACCTTCTCGGGATCGGCGCTCGCAATGCGCCCATAGGCAGTCGCGAACTGCGAGATCTCGACAAGCAAGTCGGCGATCGAACGATCGCTTTCCACGATGTACTGACGGATCCCGCCGTAGAGATGACCGACCGACGCCTCCGTCCCCGTCTGCACCGTCAGCCAGGCAGCCAGAAGAAGTTCACGGCGTTGCCGTGCCGCATGACCGCGACCGACCGATGCCTTCCACCATGCCGACTCCAGAGGCGCCCAGTAGCGGTCGTGGAGCTGTTCGAGTTCGTGCTCGTTCGCTACCTCGGCGCGGAGGAAGAGAAGGTTCTTCACCAGGTCCGCAGCTGACAGCGGCGTCTGGCGGCCGTTGAGCACCTCGAAGATCACCTGGGCATCGTCATTGTCGTCCAGGTCGATCGAGACCACCTTGAACAACGATGTGGTGGCATCCAGGAGAGTGTCGAGTTCAAGCGTGTCGACCGAGGTCGCGTCAACCTGGACAGTGGAGTCCACAGGGATGGTCGCGTCCGCTGGTTCCGAGTTGGCTGGTGGTGCGGTCGCTTCGCGAGCTCGCTGGGCGAAGTACGCGCGCGCTTGCCCGTAGAGGTGATCAAGGGGTGCACCCGCGGGGTCCGATCCCATCGCCGCACGCCACTTGTCGCGGTCGTGCCGCCGCGGCCACAGCTTGTACTCAGAGTCGGGCTCCGCACCAGGATCGTCGACTGGATTGAAGACCAGTCGCTCAAGTGCCCTGACTCGGCTGGACCCTGCCTCCGCGGCAACATCAGCCAACGCACGGATCAGCAGCTGGATCGTGGTGAGCCGCTGCTGTCCGTCGATCACCGCACGACGGTCCAACTGGCCGGCGTTGGATGGAAGCTGATCGAGCACAACGGCGCCGAGGAAGTGAGGAGCTACCCGCTTCTCCGCCTTCGAAGCGGACTCACCTGTGATCTGCGCAAGCGAGCGCGCAGCAGCGAGCCGTCCGGCAGTCGCGACGAGGTCATCGAACAGCAGCTGCCATTGGCCGGTCTTGGTCCACTCGTAGTCCCGTTGGAACGTCGGAATCAGGAATCGACGCTCGTTACCGAGGATCGACCTCAGTTCGTGCGTTGTGGCGTCCATGCGTATCGGTACTCCGGTCCTTCCCTGCTGCCTGTCGCCGCCGTCACCTACTCGAACTCGCTGCTCTTCGCACCCAGCTGGGTGGCGTTTTCGTTGACTACTCGTCTGGTGCGGTCGTCGAAGCCGGCGGCGGTGGCGTTGATCTCGAACGAGAGGGTGAGGTCGGCGCCGTCGGCCTTCTGGAGGTGTTCAATCACGTTGCGGAGGATCTCGTCGAGTTGGCGGACGGCCCGTACGGGGTCGAGGTTGAACTGGGCGTAGTAGCGCGTCGGTAGCGTCACCGACGGCGCGTCGGCGGGCGTCATGCGAACAGCGCCAGCGGCGGTCGGCTCTCCGGTCGCCACGTCAGCGTCACTGCCGGCGGATGACTCGGCTGCGGTTGCTTCGGCCTCGGCGTTGATCTGGACGAGCGCGGTGTCGGGCCGGATGACGATCCCGCTCGGACGGGCATTGACTTGTTGGGCTGGCAGAAGGCCGACGTACCGGGTGCCGTCGTGGCCTTCGGCGTAGGTGAATGTTTCGGTCTGCCACACCATCTTCGACGTACCGTCGCTGATCGCGCCGGCGAGCACGTTGAATGACGCCAACCTCGGCAGGTACGGGAACTGGCAGTACGCCTTCCAGAGCGCTTCGACGGTGATGTCGCCCTGCTCGCTCCACAGCGGGACACGGTCGAGGTCCATCCGCACGCGGGTGCCGCCGTAGCTGGTGATCAGCCGCTCCTCGCCTTCGAGCTTGCGGGCAACGCGTTCGGGGAGGCTGCCAGTGCCGGTGGGCTTGGTCTGGTGCCAGCGGATCTCTCGGGTGCCGGCGGTCTGCTCGGGCACGAGCACATGCACGTAGGTCTCACCGATCCGTTGCGTGACGGTGTCGTCGGTCTCGCGCAGTTTCGAGTTCGCCTGCGCGAGGTCGCCCTTCGTGAGTTCCAGCCGTTCGTGCTGGTGATCCTCGAGCACTGACTTCCATGCCAGATGCTGACGAGCGGCTGTGCGCAGCTCAGCGAGGCGCGCCTCGGACGCGGCGCAGAACACGAGCAGGTTCCGGTTCAACCGTGGGCCGGCGTTGCGTTGGGCGAGGATCTGCTCGGCCGACGTGATCGCCGGTGACTGCTCGGCGTTGGGCACGTGCTGCGCGGTGGTCGGCAGCACTACCAGGTGGACGCCGTCGTCGTCATCGGTGACGTCACCAGGGCCGTCAGGGAACGCGTGCACAGCGGCGAACGGGCCGGGCGCGCCGGCGCGCTGCAGACGGCGCCTGATCTCGTCGTCGGCGTGGTCGTCGGTGACGTTCGAGTTCGCTCGGTCAGCGGCGAGGCGGGTGATGTTCGCCCGCAACGAGTACCAGTACTGGTTCCCGTCCACATACAGATACGTCGCGTCACCCGACAGGCGCCGCAACGCGTCGGCGAACGTGCCGGGCGCTTCGCCGGGCTGAGCTACCCCGAGGGTGATCGTCTTGATGTCGATCCCGCGGCGGGCCTCCTCCCGCGGCGCTGAGGCGAGGTAGACGGCGCGGGCGACGCGGCGGGTGGCGGAGTACCGGCCGAGGTTGCGGTTGTCCTGATCGAGCCGCAACGGCAACGCGTTCGAGCCGTCGACATCGGCGCGGATCACCGGATCCCAACCGTCCTCCAGATACTTGGTCAGCTCGGAGTTCACCCGCGAGTCATCCATCGGGATCGTGCCCGGCATGATCAACAGGTTCTGATCGCCGCGCTGCCACAGCACCGAGATCACCGTCGCCATCAATCGCAACACGCCACGCGTGCGCTGGAAGCGGTCGAGCGTCGACCAGTCCTTGTACAACCGGTCGAACAACTCGGGGTGAATCGGATACGACAACTCCATCCGCCGCCGGTACTCGTGCTCGGTGACCTCGCTCGGGAACTCCTTGGGCTTGTCGCGATAGAAGTCGCAGAACGCCCGGATCACCCCATCACGCACCCGCGCCTTGTCAGGACTCATCGGTTCGAACAAGCGACGACGCACGATCTCGAAGCTCTCGTCGTCCTCGGCCGGCTTCCACTGCGCAGACTTGCGGCGCACCACGTTGCGCAAACGGGCCAACGCGTCCTGACCCTTGTCGCCACCGACTTCGATGTCGCTCGCCGGGATCGACACCAACACCACCGCATCCGGCACCGCCGCCGCGGCCTCGGTCAGCGCCTGCGCGAACGTGAACTGCGTATCGAAGTGCCCACCGACCAACGCCGGCTCGTTCTCCCGCGACGGCAACTGACGGGCGTACGCCACCCACTCGTCGATCAACACGATCGACGGGCCCGCCATCCGGAACAACTCGATCAGCTTGCTGCCCGGGTTCGCCCCCGAACGATCCTCGGCCTCGACCAGCCTGTAACCGTCGACGCCGGCCAACTGGTAGGCGATCTCACCCCACAGGGTGTGGACCTCGACGCCCTCAGGTTTCAGTGATGGCGACGCCGGCGACACCCACTGACCGACCACCACTGCGCGGGCGATCGACGACGGCAACGACACGCCCTCCTCGGCGAGCAACTCACCAATTCCCGGCAACTCCGCCGGAGCCACACCCGAGGCCAGATGGAACAAGGCGATCATCGAGTGCGTCTTGCCGCCACCGAAGTTGGTCTGCAAGTCGATCACCGGATCGCCACCTGCACCCGACAGGCGCCGCGCCGCACCCACCAGCAACTCACGCAACCCGTTCGTCAGATACGTGCGACGGAAGAACGCGACCGGATCCTGGTACTCATCATCCGCATTACCGGTCGCGACCTGATACAGATCGGCCGCGAACTCAGCCTGCTCGAACCGACCCGACGCCACATCCTGATGCGGCGTCATGATCTCGCGCCACGGCGTCAACCCCGCCAACGGCTCACCATCAGTCGGCTTCGCCGCCGTCTTGCGCCGCTCCGCCCTCGCCTGCTCATCAAAAGTCTGACGCTGCAGATCCCGCTTGAGGCCCTGCACGACCTTCACGTACTCGGCCGCGCTGAATGACTGCAACAATCGCTCCGCCGTGTCCAACATCCGGTACGTGTCATCAGCGGTGAACTGCCCCTGATGCGCCCACCGGTTGCGAAACTCGCGCAACTCCGACGTGTACGCCCGCTCACCCTGACCCAGCCGTTGACGCCACACCTCCTGCCAGGTGTTCTGCATCCCCTTCAACAAGAAGATCAGATCGTTCGGGTCCGGCATCCCCACCGCACCCTTGTCGCGACCGTGGACCGCCTGCACCCAGCCGTCGCCGTAGGCGGCCTTCCACGCCGCCGCGCACACCGGGCCAATCCCGTCGCGCACCGCGTCCAACGCACGACCCACCCGCTCGTTGTGAGGCATCACCACGACGCCGCTCCCCTCATCAGCACCCAGTCACTATCGGCACGAACCCCCATCAGAACAACCGCGAATCCTCACCCGACTCGACCGGCCCAGCCGCCGCCAGCCGGCTGATCTCCGGCCAAGCCGTCACCAGCATGTTGTAAGCGCCCGCTTCCTCAGCCCACTTCTTGCGATCGCACAACCCATACAGCAAGTACGCGAGCTGGCGAGCACGCTCACCATCGCCGACCGACACACGGTTGACACGCTCCAACAACGTCGCCGCCTCGGTCTCGGATGAGTCGAGCGCCCGAATCAGATGCTGTGTCACCTCCCACACCGTCCGATGCTCATCGCGTGCTGGGTCCCAGTCCTCCGGCAGCTCGCTACGTTCGACCAGACGAACCTTGCCGTCACGGCTGGCGACCACCCCCGCCTGCACGACCCTGGACACGGCCGTGTCCTTCGCACGAGCCAGGAGATCCGCGTCACCGAACGGGCCTGGATTGTGTCCGTACTGCTCGAACCACGTCAACGCGAACCGGGTGTCGGCATCAAACTCCGACTCCTCGCCGCTCAACACCTCTGCCAATGCCTCGTTGATCAACGCCAACGCTGTGCGCACCCGCATCGGCGAACCGTCCGCCTCGACCACTTTCGCATACCGAGAGAAGATCGCGATCCCGGGCCCCATCGCCGACTGCGCCAAGTCAACTGGCGCGATGTTCTCCAGCTGCAACACCCGCACAGCCGGTCCCAGCTCCCGGCGCAACGCTGCCACGAACTCCCCACGAGTCGCCATCGGAGCGGAGATCTCGCGAGGACGACACGCCAACACAACAGACGAGGCGAGAGAGTTCCGCCCCACGTTCCGTACCCCACCCGCGCGTTCGGTTCGGATCGGCCACGTTGCCGTTACAGCAAAGCCGGAGTCGAGGAGCCCAGCAAGAAACGTCTCCCATCCCGTTGAGGTCTGATTGCCGCGCGTTTCTTCGATTGACTTGAAGGCGTAGAAGACGGTAGCCGGGAACCGGCGATCGACATGATCGGCCGCACCGGCGAAAACCGCCCTCATCCCCGACTCAAAATGGGTCTTCGCGGCAGCAGCGCTACCGTAGCGCTGCGAGTCGGCGACGAGCTCCTCTGCCTTTGGGGTAAGGATCGTTGAGAACTCATCTGGCCAAATATCGCCAATTGTTCTGCGCATCCAGACGTAGTAGAAGTCAGCGATGTCCGAATACGGAACATTGTCGTAATAGGGTGGATCCGTCGACAGCACATATCCGTCATACTCCGCAACTCGTGCGACGGCTGCGCGTTGCTCGATCGAATGGCAGCCTGCCGCGGCAGAGTCAGAAGTGCCTTCGACACCCATTCGATCTGCCCACTCCAACCTCCTGTCGAGGACGAGAACGGGTTGGCCTCGACAAAGGCCCATGTCATCTGGATGTTGTGAAGCCGGAAGACGTGCTCAATCTTCTCGCCCACAGAGTTCCATATCGAAACAGTATTCCATCGAGCGATTGCCCGGTCCAGTACGAATGATAGGTAGGTCGAGACGGCTTCGGCGTAGGCGAGAGCGCCCGAGCCGCCGTTCCGAAGTGGCTCCCCGACCGGCATTCCGGCACTCTGAGCGTGGCGCTGGACCTCTGAACGCACGTGCTCGATGCTGGAGCAGAACGCGTCGATCGTTGCGCGCTGTCGCGGGCTGAACAGTTTCCACCACTCATCCAGACCATAGCGAGGTGTGCCCATGTATTGGGGGTGGGTCGACATTGATCCGGAGGGGCGCCAGCAAGCTGAATCGTCTACCAATGCTGCCGCCTCATCTGCATCGGTGGGCGACAAATACACCCGTTTCCGATTGCCGTTGACCACGACGGCTATGAGATGAGATGAGAGGCGTCCAGCTGAGGCTTCCTGCCTGATATATTCATTGGAGATCGCTGCTCCGGTCGCGAAGCAAACCCCTTTGCCTCGCTGAACGGTCCCGGGCAGTGGAGTCCCACCCGTCTGTATTCTGTATCTAACTCGGCCGCCATCTATGTAGGGTTCGACCCAAACCGTCGGCTTCCCTGGCTTGTTAACAATTGTCCAGGAGCCAACGAGCGGCACTTCGCCAGCGAATGAAGGGTCAGGTGAACGAATGGCTCTTGCCCAAATCCAGCCGATAGGTTCGGCGGTCTCTTTTGGCGGCGGAGGATAGTGCTGACCTACAAGTTTCTGAACCTCCTGCTCGATTTCGTGTCCGTACGTTTCGACATCTGCTGCCAATCCGTGCAGGCCTTCCCAAAGCGTCTGCCCTGCACGCGGTCGCGGGTGAACCGGCTTCCGATTCAAGAAGCGCTGGGGTACCTCAAGCATGGCCTTTTGGAGGGCCACGGCCACAGGGTTGAGATCGCCGGAGTAGGTCGGCAGGCCGAGTCGGAGTGCCTCGAGTGGGATCGTTCCGCCGCCGCCGAACGGGTCGAGCACCTTGGGCAGGTCGCCGTCGCACGACTTGAGGATCTCGGCGCGGGCCTCTTCCAGGATGCGCTCGTCGTTGGATGCTTCCCACGGGACGAGTCGTTCGAGGATGTCAAACAGCCGCTCGCGTTCGCGCTGCTGATCCCCCTCGGTGGGGAACTTGTCCGGGTGAGCGGAGGGGTCGTCGACGAGCGACGCCCACAGCACCGCGCGGGCCGCGGCGAGCGGTCGACGGGCCCACCACAGGTGCAGCGTGGAGGGATGGCCGTGGCGGATCGACTTTTCACGGGCCGATTCGGCGTTGATGGTCGCCAACGGCAGCGCAACCTCGATCAGCTTCTTCTTGTAGGTCATGGGTGCTCCGTTGGCTGATTGTCAGCCGTCATTGATGGTGAGGTCGCGTACGCTTCGGATGCGGCTGCTCGCGGCTTTGGGTCACCGAGGCCCGTCAGTCGCATCTCGCAGATGGTGAGCGTCAGCATGGGTCAACCCCGTGCGGGGCGATGGCGGCGACGTCGAGGGGCACGTAGGTCTGACCGAAGAGCAGTTCGTAGCTGTCGAACGGGCGGACGAAGTAGCGGACCGTCGGGGCGGCGTCGGGTTCGTTGGGGACGCGGACGACAGCGAGGCGGAACCGTTCGGGGTTCTGCTTCGCCTGGCGTACTTGGGGGCCGCGGACCTTGATTTCGCGGGTGTCGGGCCGGTGGCCTTTCACCTCGACCTGGTAGACGACGCCGGTGACGGGGTCGGTCGACAATATGTCGAAGCCGGGATTGTTGTGGGCCTGCTCGACGGGTACGCGGCCGAGGGAACGTTCGGCGGCGATCACGGCAGCTACGGCTCGCCGGTCGGTCTCCGCCACAACTTCCTGGTCGATCACCGGACTGGTAGGGGTGCCGGCGAGTTGGTCGACGAGTCCTTGGGGGATGATGAGCGCAGCGGCGATCACCGTGGGGGCGTGATTGACGAGGTCGGCTTCGATGTCGAGCTCGCGCAGCCGGCGCGCTTTGCGGGCTTCGAGGTCGTCGGCGCGTTGGCGGGCGCGTCCGGAGTTGAGGCGGGGCTTTTTGCCGTGGAGTTCTTGTTCTTTGAGTTCGTGGGCGCGGAGGTCCCAGTAGCGGATCTCGCTGTTGAGGCGTTCCTCGACGGCTCGGCGGGTGCGGCCGAGGCGTGCCTTGGTGAGGTCGGCAACCTCGTCGAAGTGGGGGGTGGCGAGGTTGGCGGTCGCCCAACTGCGGGCCGTGTCGTCGACTCCGCCGTCGGCCCAGGTGCTGTCAACACCCGCCAGCAAGGCACGGGTCGTGTCGTCGACGGGTTCGTAGGCGAGGTAGGGCTCGGCACCGGGGTCGCGGATGTCGCCGTCGGCCGTGACTTCGACGTAGTGGAAGCGGCGTGACACCACCCGGCGGGCACCGTGTTCGACGCGGCCGTCGGTGATCGTGTGCTCCAGGTAGATCAAGATGCGCGGCGTGTCGCCTGGGTCGGTCGGGTCGACGAAGGTAGCGCCTGAGGCGAGTGCGGCGCCGTGGCGTTCGAGAATGGTCGCGATCAACGCCTTCAATAGCGGATGGCCGGGAGTGACGAGTTCGGCGCGGATGACACTGGTGTCGATGTTGACGCGGTCCTTGTCGAACGTGACCCGTTCGTACGCGGAGTGCAGCGGCCCGCCTGCTGCGACCTCGCGGTCGCGCGAGCGCACGGTCGCCGGCACGCGGGTAATCTCGAACCGGCCTGCCTCCCGGGGTGCGGCTCGGCCGCCGACGTCGTCGAGCGCGGCGTTGAAGAACGCTTCGATGAATCCAGGCTGGAGCTTGCGGGCGAGCGCTTCTTCCATGCGGTGGCGGATCTCGCCGATCCCGGCGGGGTCCATCACGTTCGACGCCAACGCCCGCTCGTCGAGCACCGCCTTGAACCGGTCACCGATCTGGGAATCGATCACCTCGTCGACCTTGGCGAGCACGGCCGGGTCCTTACCGTAGCGGATCGCTTCGATCAACAGGTCCTGCAGGGAGCGGTTGATCTCCGAGTCGCCCAGCACGTCGTAGATCTGGTCGCCGTACACGGCGCGTTGCTGCTCGATCTTGGCGAACAGCCGTTGGAACACCATGCCCTCACGGGTGCCATGCGCGACCAGGTTCCACAGGTGACACACCTGCTGCTGGCCGATGCGGTGAATGCGGCCGAAGCGCTGCTCGATCCGGTTCGGGTTCCACGGCAGGTCGTAGTTGACCATCAGGTTCGCCCGCTGCAAGTTCACACCCTCACCCGCGGCATCGGTTGCGACCAGCACCTGGACGGCGGGGTCGTTGCGGAACGCGTCCTGCACTCGGCGGCGGTCCTCGCGGCGCATCCCACCATGGATCGTGACGACTGCTTCGGGTCGGCCGAGCAGGGTGCGGATCTTGCCCTCCAGGTAGTGGAGGGTGTCGCGGTGCTCGCTGAACACGATCAGCTTGCGCGGTTCGCCCGGCTCGGCGAACTCCTCGGCCTGCAGGATGTTCGACAGCTCAACCCATTTGCGGTCCTGCCCCGACGCCCGGACGTCAGCGGCGAGCATTTCCAACACCCGCAGCTCGGTGATCTCGCGTTCCAGCTCGACCAGCGACTCGGCACTCCACGCGTTCTCAATCGCATCGTCCTCGAGTTGCTCGAACTCGTCGGCGTCGAAATCGTCGGCGTCGAAGTCGTCGCCGCCGAACCCCGCGGGAGCTGCCAACTTGCCGTCGAGCCGGCGGGCCTCGGCCAGCTTGCCGAGCCGTTCGGCCTCCAGGAGCTGCGCCGACAGCTTCTCCTTGCGGCGACGCAACGACTGGAAGATCGCCTCCGGTGACGACGCCAGCCGGCGCTGCAACGCTGCCAACGCGAACCCGATCGCCAGCCCGCGGCGGCGGTCGCCGCCCTGCTCCATCGCCTGCGCCCGGCCCATCCCGTCCTGCACGTACGAGCTGACCGCCTCGTAGAGGCGCTGTTCCTCGAAACTCAGGTCGTAGTTGACCGTCGTCGCCCGACGCTCCCTGAACAAACGCTTGCCGTCGAAGGTGAGGAGGTTCTCTTTCACCAGACGGCGCATCACATCGGTCACGTCTGGCGGTTCGCTGCCCTTGCGCAGCCGACCAGCGAACCGGTCGGGGTCAAGCAACGACAAGAACAACAAGAAGTCGTCGTTGCTGCCGTTGTGCGGCGTCGCGGTCAGCAACAGAAAGTTGCGGGCACGGTCGCGCAACAGCTCGCCGAGCTGGAACCGCAACGTGCGGTTCACCTCGTCGCCCCACAAGCGGGCCGACATCTTGTGCGCCTCGTCGACGATCACAAGATCCCAGTCCGAGACGCCGAGCTTGGCCTGTAGGTCGTCGCTGCGCGACAACTGATCGAGGCGGGCGATCAACAGGTTGCGTTCCTGGAACGGGTTGCCGGTGCGGGCCGCCTCGACCATGTCGCGGCTCAAGATGTCGAACCGCAGATCGAACTTGTCGGCCAGCTCCTCCTGCCACTGCTCCACCAAGCTGCCCGGCGCAACGATCAGACAGCGATCGAGATCGCCGCGCAGCATCAACTCACGGATATAGAGGCCCGACATGATCGTCTTGCCCGCGCCCGGGTCGTCGGCCAGCAAGAACTTCAACGGCTGCACCGGCAACAGCCGGCCGTAGACCGCCTCGATCTGATGCGGCAACGGCTGGATCGTCGACGACCCCAACGCCGCGAACGGATCGAACAAGTGCGCCAACTGAATCCGCCGCGCCTCCGACGCCAACTTGAATCCGAACCCGTCGGCGTCGAAGGACCAGCGCCTCTCCGATGCCACCGACACGTCGGCCGCGTGTTCGGCCGTCAGCAACCGGTCGCCAACGTTGCCGCCGGCGTCACGGAACACCACGTTCACGATCGCATCGCCATGCGGCTCGACCGCCACGATCGTCACATCACCCGCAGCCACCAGACCGCGAACACGTAGACCAGATTTCAGTTCGTGTAGTTCCATCGTCAGCTTTCGCTGCCCAGCCGCCGCCCCAACTCGGTCCTTCGACGCTCGACAGTCCACCCATCGTAGATGGCCGGTGTCACACAGTTCCCGGGACCAGGCCGAGCTCCGCTGCCCCGGACGCCGATAACGGCGACCTCGGACGCCACCGGGCGCTTGAGGCCCACGTCGACTGCGCCGATGACATCCGACGTGGGAAAAGATCAGGCGGGCGCGCAGTACCCGGTTGCGATGAACGGCGACGCGCTCGTGTGGGCCACTGACCTCGCCGAAGCCGGCGAGCGGCCCGGTGGCCTGCTTTGCGTGGGATGCCTGAATCCAGTGGTGCTTCGGGCCGGGGCTCGCAACCGGCCGCACTTCGCGCACCTCGCCGGAGGGGACTGCGCCGGCGGTGAGACCGTACTGCACCGCGTCGCCATCCGCGTCCTCGACCAGGCGATTCACGACGCGTCCCACGACGGTGGTCGTTACGAGGTGCACTGCGGGTGCGGGCGCTGCCTGGCGAGTCGAACGGCGAACCTCGCCCGCCGCTCGATCGCCACGAGGCTCGACCAGGTGATCGCCGATCGGGTGAGACCAGACATCGCCGTGCACGTGCACGACCGGCCGTTCGCAGTGATCGAGGTAATCGTTACGCACGCGCCTGAACTCGACGCCCTCAACGTCTACGAGCAGATCGAAGTCCCGGTCATACGGGTGTGGCCAACGTGGCAGACCCTCCACATGCTCCGCTCGGGCCTCCCGGAAGCCCACGCCCGAAGCCGGACACAACCCGACGGGTTGTTCGACGTCGTCGGAACGTGCCGGTTTCCCCGACACCGCCAGGGCCTGCAACCGTGCGAAACCTGTGGCCGACCGGCTCGCCGGCTTTCGATCGAGACGTCGGTGAGTCCGTGCTACCGCTGCCAGCGACCCTTCAACGTCCTTGACGTCATCGACTGCACCGACGACGAACTCGTACTGATCGCAGCCAGTTGTTCGGAACTCCCCGATCTGACCGAGTTCGCGCGCGAACGCGACGTGCGACTGAAGGACGCCGAGCCCCGCGCAGCCGGTAGCAGGTACCTCATGCATCACTGCCGACACTGCGGCCGGAGCCAAGGCGACAACTTCATCTACGCCCAACGCGGGGCAGCAACGGACGTGACCAAGCCCGCCACGTCGATCCTGGTCTGCGATCAGGGACACATGACGCACTCGGCCGACATCGACTGGCCGCCCGGGTCCAACGCATCACGCCCTCGACGAGCGATCGGCCTCGTGGGCGAACCGGCCGGCCTGTTCAGGCCGAAGCGACGCGCCGACACCAGCGCCACATACGTCGCCTCCACCGACATCGGTCAAATCACCCGGCGGATGCTCGGCCTCGATCACTGACGTTGACCGACTCCGGCGCGGCGCGACGTTGCCGCCCTGCGGGCGGGTGCGGTGGTGCGTCGCCGCTCGCTGGCCGGTCAAGCCCCTCGTTCCTCGGGGCCGAGCCCTTCGGGTTGACCGGCGCTCGTCGGCGACGCCGCCCGTGCGGGCAAAGCCCGACCGCAGGAGGCGTCGTGATGAAGGCACAGGAGTTGTTCGAGCAGGTGACCGCCGATCTGGTGGCAGCGATCGAAGCAGGGGCAGGTGATTGGCGGATGCCGTGGCGGCGCCTCGGCGCCGGCCTCCCGCGCAGCGTCGACGGCCGGCCCTACCGCGGGTGGAACGCGTTGGTGTTGGCGATGGTCGCCGGCGACCACGGCTGGACGTCGGCGAGGTGGGCGACCTACAAGGCGTGGCAGCGTCACGGCTGTCAGGTCCGTAAGGGTGAACGGGGCACGCACGTCGTGTTGTGGAAACCGACCGAACGCCACGAACACACCGACGACGGAGACGACCTCGTGCACCGCTCGTTGTCCGCCCGCACGTTCACCGTGTTCGCCGCCGAGCAAGTCGACGGCGCCGACCGCTGGCTCACCGTCGAGCAGATACCGGAGGGTGAGCGGATCGAACGGGCCGACGCCTACTTCGCCGCCGTGGGCGCCGACGTCGTGACGGGTGGGGACCGGGCCTGTTACGTCCCGGTGTTGGACCAGATCCATCTGCCATTGCTCGCCCAGTTCGACAGCCCCGCGGCGTTCTACACGACCTCGGCCCACGAGCACACCCACTGGACCGGCCACGCCACCCGGCTCGCGCGTGACTTGTCGGGACGGTTCGGGTCCGACGCCTACGGGGCCGAAGAACTCGTTGCCGAACTCGGCGCGGCGTTCTGGTCGGCACAGTTCGGGCTCGAGCAGGCCACCCGCCGTGACCATGCCGCCTACCTCGGCGGCTGGCTCCGCATCCTCAGAGCCGACCCCCGGGCCCTCGTTGCCGCCTGCGGCCACGCCCAACGCGCCGTCGATCGCCTCAACCAACTCGCCGGCTGGACGGGCAGAAACGATGTCGATGAACCCGACGACATCGACGAACCGATCAGCACCTGAACCAAACACCACCACCACCACCACCACCACCACCGTCGGCGAGCGCAGCCGCCAGCGCGACGGGTGAGCGTGGTGGACGTTGCCGCCCTACGGGCGGGTGCAGTGATGCGTCGCTGGTCCGCCACCTGTCAAGCCCCTCGTTCCTCGGGGCCAAGCCCTGCGGGTTGACAGGCGCTCCCCAGCGACGCGGCCCGTGCGGGCAAGCCGCCCCCAAATCGGCGGCCCGCACCGAAGCCGGGTGACCGACCCTCATCGGGGAAGTCGGCAACAACCCAGGATCGGCCACCCGGCCCGGTGCCCATCGACCGAGAGGCACCCCGCAATGACCGACACCATCCACCCCACAGTTCCCATCGACGACACCCCGGCAACGCGATGGCCCGACCTGTTGCACGTCTGCCGCGACACCACACCCGGCGCGCACGAGACCGGCAGCGACGAGATCTTCTGGTGGCTCCCGGTCCTCGGGCCGACCGCCAGCGTGCTCGCCCACACTCTCGGCCGCACCACCAGCCTGGCCGGAAGCACTTGGGACACCGGCGACCTGGCGCTCCGGATCGGCCTCGCCGGCAACCGGCCGAAGCTGTGGCAGAGCCTGAACCGTCTCGACCGATTCGGGGTCGCCCGATTCCACGCCACCGACGTGCTCACGGTCCGGCTGTGGCTCCCCGCCCTCACCGACGGACAACTCGAACGACTCCCCGCCGACATGGCAGCGACCTACCGCAACACCCGACGCCACGCCAGCTGACCCCGACCCCGCCCCGTCCCCGGCGAACCGCCCAGCACCCTGACCAGGCGCGGGGAGTCCTTCCACGCACCAGCAGGGAGTGCTCCAGGGAGTCCTCTCCGGCGTGCTGGACGTTGCCGCCCTGCGGGCGGGTGCGGTGCTGCGCCGGCGGTCCGCCGCCTGTCAAGCCCCTCGTTCCTCGGGGCCAAGCCCTTCGGGTTGACAGGTGCTCCCCGCCGGCGCGGCCCGTGCAAGCAAACCCGCCCACATCCGACCCGAAAGGCCCGAATCTGATGATCACCGTCTTGTCCTCACCCAAGCCCGGCACCGGCGTCAGCACCACCGCAGCGCTGCTCGCGCTCGCCGTCCGCCACGGCGCCCACACCCACGTCGTCGATCTCGCCGGCGACCAACGCACCCTGCTCGGCGCCACTCACACCGCCGACGTCGTGACGCCGGTCACCGAGCGGCTCACCGTGCACGACCTCACCGACGCCGACCTCGGCGCCCAACTCGACGTGCTCCACCGGCTCGCCCGGCTCGGCGAGCACGTCATCGTCGACGCCGGGCCCGCAACCCACCCGATCCATGACCGGCTCCCCGCCGGCACCGTCCGACGCTGGGTGCTGCGCCCCTGCTACCTCACCCTGCGCCGCGCCACCGCCACCGACGCGCGACCCGACGAAGTGATCCTGCTCGAAGAACTCGGCCGAGCCCTCACCGCCCGCGACGTCGAAGCCGTCACCGCCGCACCGGTCACCGCCACCATCGAAGTCCACCCCCAGATCGCCCGGATCGTCGACGCCGGCCTACTCACCGCCCGCCCACCCGCCGGCGCGCTCGCCACGCTCGAAACCCTCACCCGCTCCGACCAGGCGGCGACACGATGAACACGACAGCCATCACCGGCACCGTCACCACCATCCCCCGGTATCGGATCCGGGCGTTCAAGCCGACCACCAACTTCGACGTTCGAGTCGACTTCGCCCGCAGCGCCTACACGTTCCGTATCCGCGCACTCAACGACCTCGCCCGCACCGCCCAGACCATCCAGGTCGGCGACCACGTCGCGATCACCGGATACCTGCACCTCGAACCCGCCAGCACCGACCCCACCGCCTTGCACTTCGAGATCGTCGCCTACGAAATCGACCACCAGCCCGGCCACCCCACAGAGGACGACCAGTCACAGACAAGCGAGAACCAGCCGTGATCGCCGACCCCGCCACCGTCGTGCTCACCGCCCACGTCGCCCACTGGGCCGACCAACACCCCACCCGCACCGCCTGGATCATCGACTGCCTCCACCGCCACAACAACGGCGACTGGGGCGAACTCGACCCCGACGACCGCGCCACGAACAACTACGCCATCCGTCACGGCGACGGCCGGATCCTGTCCCGCTACCCGATCCCTACCGAACTCGCCGACCCCACCATCGACGACGACGCAATCTGGATCGTCACCGACGACCTCGCCGACCCCGACACCCTCACCACCATCCTCTGGCCCAGCGACTACTGAGGCAGCCGAAACCGCCCCGGTCCGTCTCCGCCGCCGGCGGTACGGTGGCGTCAGTGTTCACGGTGTTCCTGCACGACTGAGCCCCCAGCCCAGTCCGCCGCCGCGCAGTGCGCTCTCGACGCGCGCGGCCGGCACCACTCGCAGGAGAACCCGACATCATGACCGACCCCGTCCCCACGGACGCCGTCGCGCCGGCGGCGCTCGCCGAGCGATTCGCTGCCGACGGTTACGTCCGCCTCGACCGCGCCGTCTCCCGCCCGATCATCGACGAATGCCGCGCGATCCTGTGGCACGCCACCGGATGCACACCCGACGGCCCCACCACCTGGACCCGCCCCGTGATCCGGCTCGGCGGCCACAGCGAACCTCCGTTCCGGTCCGCCGCCGCAGCACCCCCACTCGGCGCTGCCTACGACGTGCTGGTCGGGCCCGGGGCGTGGCAGCCGATGCTCGGGCTCGGCACGTTCCCGATCCGCTTCCCATCCCCCGACGACCCCGGCGACACCGGCTGGCACATCGACGCCGCGTTCGGCTGGGAGACCGGACCCGACATCCTCCAGTGGCGGACCAACGCCGCATCGCGTGGCCGGGCACTGCTTGTGCTGTTCTTGCTGTCCGATGTCGGCGAGCACGACGCCCCGACACGGATCAGGGTCGGCTCGCACCGCACGATCGCCCGCATCCTCGACACCTACGGCGAGGAGGGCGCGACGCTCGGCGAGCTCGCCGCCACCGGCTTCGACGAAACCGCCCACCACCCCGAGACACTCGCCGCCGGCGAGGCCGGAACCGTGTACGTGTGCCACCCGGCGGTGCCCGTCGACGCCGACCGGGTGGCACCACTCCTGCCAGGTCACCCGACTGATCGGCGACCGCGCCCGCGCGATCGGCGCGAGCGCAGCACCCCACGCGGCGACGATGCCGTCCTGCTCGGCCGGCGACGCCACCGGAAACCCGCCACCCGACACCGGCAACACCATCGACAACGTCCCCGCCGCTCGATCGCGCACCACCCCGACCGCCCCGCTCGCCGCGTTCCAGCCGACCTCGGCGTCGACGATCTCGATGCCTCGCAACGCGTCGGGCACGTCCCCGTCGACGAGGCGCCGCGAGGGCAGCGCCGGGCGCCGCCACACCGCCCGCCCCGACAACCGTGCCACGGCCAGCCGGGCGCCAGGTCCGGCGACCTCGAACAACGGGGCGCGCTTCCACCGGCCGAACGACACCAAGCACCCCGCGAGTGGGCCGACCGCACCGACGAGCGGCATTCCCGCGACCATCCACAACGTCAGCCACAACACCCCGGCGACGATCGGCACGGTCTGACGCAACGACATGCCCAGCACCACCCCGACACGCCCCGGATCACCGAACCGGTACCGAGCAGCCGCGGTCATCGCACACCCGCCTTGACCGGCTCAGGCTCGACCCGATCGGTCTCACGCCGGGACGAACCCGACGGCGGCAACGGGACCGACGGACGTCGATTCGCCGCGTTGACTGCACCCGGCGACGACGACCCGCCACCTCCCGGGCTGCCGGGAGCGCCACCGCTCGCACCGCCCGACGGGTTCCCACCGCCGCTGCCGGAGGCCGAGTGCGCCCCGGCGGCCGGCACCGCCCGGGTCGCGGCCGACGCCGCCCCCGTCGCTCCCAACGACTTCACCATCATCCCGGCCTGCGCCGCGGTCATCGCCGCCCGACCCCAACCACCCACGACCCCGGTACCGACCGTGGCCTGCTCGACCGACGGCAACAACCGATACACGACCCACGGCGACAAGCCCGCCAACCCGAAACACGCAAAGCCGGTCACCAACGTGCCCAACGCCGCCGCCCCATCCGCCGCCTGCCCATCCGGGCCTGCCGCGCCGGCGTTGGCGAGCAGCTTCGAGCCGACCACCAACGTCACCGTGATCGCCGGCTTCGCCAACACCAACGCCACCGTCACGTGCACCAACCGCCGGCCGGCACCACGCATCACCGGCGACACCGACGACGCCCACACAATCGGAGCGAACGCCGCTACCAGATACAGCAACGCCGACCGCATGAACAGCACCACCGCCGTCATCAGCAGACCGATCATCCCGAACAGCAACGCCAACGGCCCGAGGAACGACGTCGCCAACACACCCGCCCCCGACGTGACCCGGGCGATCGAGTCCAGCACCTGCTGCGTGTCATCGCGCCCGGTCTGCCACGTCGCCTCGGCCAGCACGTCCGCACCCCGGATCAACACATCCATCACCACGACCGTCAACGCCGACGCGACGATCGCCTTCGGGCCCTCCTTCAACGCGTCTACGACCAACTCAGGGCGGCCACCGAAGCCGGCCTGCACCGCCGAGGCCAACATCAACGCGACCGTGATCGACAGCGAGATCGCCGCCAGCGGCTGGACCAGCCCGCTCGCGAACCAGTCCTCCGTCAACCGTGGTGTGGTCGACGTGTCGAGCACGCCCCACACCCACTCCATCAACATCAGGACCCCGGACGCGAACCACGTGTAGATCCCCTGGATCACCTTGTCCCACGCCCACCCGGCGACACCGCTGACCGCGTCGCCGAACAGATCCAACGGATTCGGGAACGGCCACATCAGCCCGCCACCTCCTCCCACCCCAACACCGACACCACGTCCGCGCCCGACGCCACCGCACCATGCGGCGTCCCCGCCGGCGCCGGACCCTCGGCCGATTCCCAGCCGTCGACCAGCCAACGCCCGTCGACCGGAACCATCTCGAGCGTGACCGTCCGCCACGCCTGACGGCCGACCGGCTCGTCAGGCGACGACACCACCAGCACCGACCACACCTGCACCGTCACCGCATCGGCGGTCTTGTCGACCACACGGGCCCGCAACGGGAACTCGCCCACCGACAAGGCGGCCCCGTCACGGCCGGACTCGGCCATCGCCAGCCCCATCGCCGTCACCTGCTCCGACGTCAGGTCCGCCAGCTTGCCCCCAAACCCCGGGGTCGTAAACGACTCGATCAGCTCACGGCGCGAGATCAAACCCGCCGACACCACCTCGCCCGTCAACGCCACCGCCGCCACCGCTGCCTCCACCGCGCCCGGACCGACCCGCTCGCCGCCAAACGCCGCGGACGGGATCGGAGCGCCGACCGCGGCCGAGCCGACCGGCGACGCGGCCGTGCTGCCACCGTCCGAACGAGCGAGCACCACCCCGACCAACACCATCGCTGCGAGTACCGCCACCGACACCACGACGCGTCGCACGACTCACCCGCCCGTCGCCGTGTAGAGCGTCGTCGCGATCGTCCACGACAACCCCGACAAGATCGCCGCGCCCATCCCGCCCAACAGCCACTTCCGGCCCGCCGACGACGCCGAATAGTTCGACCCGAAGTGACCCACCCCGGTCGCGATCGTACCGATCAGCAGACCCGCCAGCGACGCCGCCAGGCCCGCCCACTTCAACCAGCCCAACACGGTCGACACCAACTCGGCCCCCGGCGCGGAGCCGTCCGCCGGAGGATTCGGCACCACCGCCCACGCCGCGGACACCGGCCACACCACACTCGCCACAGCCGTGACGATCGGGACAGCCCACCAGCGACGCCCCCGACGACGAACGGTTCCACGCGACATGACTTCCTCCTCTCAGGCACCCGCGACACGGGCGACACCCCAAGACGGGAACCCACCCGCCCAACCGTGGAAATCAGCCGCCCAGTTCCACCCGCACCACCCCTCGGTTCCCGTACGGGAAGATGACAGCCGCGCTCAGTGCCACCCTCGCCGTCCTCGTCGGCGTCACCATGCTCCCCGCGCTCCTCACCAACGGCGACCCGCCCGCGCTCGCAGTGTGCGGCATCGACGCCGGCCCCACCAGCGTCGTGCTCGCCACCATCCGCACCCTCGAATCCGGCGGCGACTACACCGCCCAGGCCGCCGGCTCGACCGCGTCAGGCGCCTACCAGTTCCTGAACTCCACCTGGAACCAGTACGGCGGCTACACCCGCGCCGCCGACGCACCCCCCGACGTCCAAGACGCCAAAGCCGCCGAACTCGTCGCCAGCATCCTCGAACAGCACCACGGCGACGTCGCCGCCGTCCCCGTCGTCTGGTACATCGGGCACGTCCCCGCCATCGACTCCGCCGAGTGGGACACCGTCCCGCACCCGAACGCCGGCAACACCCTCACCCCACGCCAGTACCAGACACGCTGGCTCACCAAGCACGACGAACTCCTCACCGCAGCACCCACCGACACCGCCGACGATCAGGCCGCGGCGCCGGCGCCGGGCAGCTGCTTCGGCAGATCGATCACAGCGCTCGACGGCGAATGGGCACTACCCGGCCCACGCGAACTCATCGACGCCAACCCCAACGCACTCACCGCACCCCACCACGACTACCCCGCCTGGGACTGGATCATCCCCACCAACACACCCATCTACGCCGTCCGTGGCGGCACCGTCATCTCCGTCAAGCAATGGGCCCACAACTGGTGGGCCCACGGCTGCGGCCGTGACTCGACCGGCTGCCAAACCTGCGGCGTCGGCATCACCATCACCGACCCCGACGGCAACCGCTGGACCTACTGCCACGGCACCGACCTCACCACCACCCTCGGCACCAACATCACCGCGGGCCAACAAATCATGTGGTCCGGCAACACCGGCAGGTCCGGCACCCCCCACCTCCACCTCGAACTCCGCACCCCTGACAACCAACGCCACTGCCCCCAACCCATCCTCGACGCCATCGCCGGAGGCTCTGCTCCCGTTGCCCTGCCGAGCACGTACACCTGCTGGTTCTGACGAACGGGGTGGGGGCGCCAACGTCAGGGATCGTGTGCAACGCACCGAGGCGGCGTTCGACCCGATCCCGGTCGACGGTGCAGCAGCGCGCGTGCGGACGAATTCATGCATCCGCCCTACTTCGTGTCGCCGCCGAGTGCGCGCCCTACGCCGAGCACCGGTGTACGTCGGGGACTGTCCGAGTAACGGTGGGTGAGGTCGGCGGTTGTTGATCTAGTGGGCTGCTTCCAGCCGGCCTTCGAAGGTGATCGCGAACGCGTTCAGCGCGGGCTTCCACCGCATCATCCATCGTGCCCGACCACGCCCGGTCGGGTCCAGTGATCGGGTCACAAGGTAGAGACATTTCATCGCCGCGGCCTCGTTGGGGAAGTGCCCGCGAGCCTTGACCGCTCGCCGGTAGCGGGCGTTGATCGACTCGATGCTGTTGGTCGTGCAGATCACTCGGCGGACCTCGACGTCGTACTCGAGGAACGGCACGAACTCGGCCCAGGAACGTTCCCACAGCTGCACGATTGCGGGGTAGCGCTGCCCCCACGTCTCGGCGAACTCGACGAAGCGGTCCATCGCGGCGGCCTCCGACGGCGCCGTGTAGACCGGCTTGAGCGCCTTGGCGATCTGGTCGCGGTGCTGGCGGCCCGCGTAGCTGAAGCTGTTGCGCAGCAGGTGCACGATGCACGTTTGAACGATCGCGCGCGACCAGGTGGTGGTGATCGCGTCAGGCAAGCCTTTCAAGCCGTCGCACACCGCGATCAGCACGTCGTTGACACCGCGGTTCTTCAACTCGGTGAACACGGTCAGCCAGAACCGGGCGCCTTCGCCGCCGTCACCGGCCCAGATCCCCAAGATGTCGCGCTCGCCGTTCACGGTCACGCCCATCACCACGTAGAACGGGGTGTTGCGAACCTGCCCGTCGCGGACCTTGACGACGATCGCGTCGACGAAGATCACCGGATAGATCGGATCCAACGGGCGGCTGGCCCATTCGGCCATCTCACCGACCACTTTGTCGGTGATCCGGCTGATCGTGTCTTTGGAGACCTTGGCGCCATACACGTCATCGAAGTGCGCGGCGACCTCACCGGTCGTCAGCCCGCGGGCAGTGAGCGAGAGCACGATCTCGCTCGATCCCGTCCAAGCGGCGTTGGCGTTTGCGCACGATCTGCGGCTCGAAGCTGCTGTCGCGATCGCGTGGGACCTCGATCTCGACCGGGCCGATCTCGGTCAGCACCGTCTTGGTCCGGGTCCCGCTACGCACGTTCGAGCCCCGCGGCGTGGTCCCGTGCTCGTGGCCGAGGTGCTCGTCCAGCTCGGCGTTCAACGCGGTCTCCAACACCTTCTTGGTGAGGCTGGAGAGCAGGCCGCCAGGGCCGACCAGGCTCACGCCATCGGCTTTGGCCTTGGCCAGCAGCTGCTCAGCAAATTCGGTCTCATCGAACTCGTTGGTCACGGGATCGAGCATCACCGCCCCAGCATCGTCGGGCGCGGCAATCAGCACTGGCTCCAGGGCACTCATCACATCGGTCATCATCGACCTGTCCTTTCAGTCAGGCCGATCCCACCCACCGTTCTCCGGACAGTCCCGTACGTCGACGTGACGGCCGCTGAGCAACGGGACTGGGCGGGTCAGTGCGTTCCTTGCGGAATCCCGAGCTCTGACATTCGCTGCGCGTAGCGGTCGCGCGCGGCACTGGCCTGGCCGTGAGCGCCGAGCTTGTGCAGGACGTCGATGAAGCCCACGTTGGCCTGCTCGTCGTATGGGTCCTGTTCGAGGAGGAGGCGGAGCGCGTCTGACGCCAACAGGTGATCGCCGGTATCGCTGGCGCGTGTGGACAGGGCCCGCAACAACGCGTTGCGGGTGCTCGATGTCTCGGACCGCAGCGACTCTGCCCACGACTCGTACGGCTCGTCGGGCAGCGCCTCGCCTCCGTAGATGGCGAGCGCGCCCTGCAGAAGCGTCAACGCGTCTGGGGCGTCGGCGCGGTGCGCATCGAGGGCGGCCTTGGCGGCACGGAGGAACGTCTCGGCATCGACGTCGATGTGGGTGGCCAGGAGTTGCAGGCTGCCCCCCTCGGCACGGAGGACCTCGTCGGCTGGCAGTGACCGGCTGGGGTCGAGGGCGCGGCGCACTGTCGATACCGCCACGGCGAGCCGGTTGGCCAGCTCGTCGGGGTGATCGTCCGGCCACAGGAGGCCCATCATCTCCTCGCGGGCGATCGGGGCGCCACGGCGGGCGACGAGGATCTTGAGCAGCTCCCGGGCCTTGCGTGACGTCCAGCGGGCGATCTCGCCGTCGACGGACCGCACTTCGAACGTACCGAGCACCGCGACGGTGGCGCGCGGTGCACGGGCCGGTGCCGTGTGGTGGGTGGCGGGCGTTGCGGTTGCGGCAGTTGCCGAATCGCCGGCGGTCAGGTGGGCGAGGCGTTCTTCGAACACCGTCAGCTCGAGTTGGTCGGTGGCGTGCGCGGCCTCGCCCACCAGCGTGTTGATCCGGGGATCGTCGCCGCGCCCGTGTTCGATGAGTACTTCGGCCAGTGTGATCTGGGCGTCGACGAGCCAGGGGCGGGCGCCCATGCGGGCGGTCAGTCTGATCGCCCGCTCGAGGTGGGCGACGGCCTCGTCGACGCGGCCCATGCGGGCCGCGAGACGTCCCAGTGGGCGGGCGATCACACCGAAGCACGCGGCACCCATCGCGATCGGGACCACGCGGTCGGCGTACGGCAGCAGGGTGTCGCGCATCTCCCGGACGAAGTCGTCCTCTCCGACGGCGGCGGCAAGGTCGGCCATCGTGAACCAGGTGAGCAGGGTGTGCATCCCGTGCGGTACCTCGGTGGGGGGCGCCAGCCGGTCGAGCAGGCCACGAGCGGTGTCGATCCTGCCGTCGTGAAGCGCGATCCAGCCGACGACCGCGGGCCAGAGCGGCTCGCTGGGTTCTTCCCGCATCAGATCGATGTACACGGGTTCGAGCTCGGAAAGGCGGCCCTGGAGCCACAACGCGACCCCGTACTGTCCCGTATAGACGCCGAATCCGTCGGGGTCGTGGAGCGTCTGGGCAATCGTCAAGCACTCGGTGGCGAGCATCTCGGCATCGGCGGCGCGACCGTCGAGCGTCGCCCGCATGCAGCGGAACCACAACGAGTGGCGCGAGAAGCGCTGTTCGGCGATCTCGGTGATGCTGCGGTCCTGGGCGATCAGTTCGGCGTCGAGCTCGCGTGTGTCGCCGGCTTCGAGAAGCGCGTTCTTGAGCAGGAACCGGCCGCGGACCGCGAGGTCGCCCTCGCCGCATGCCCGGGCGACGGAGATGATCTCGCGGCTGGTGCGCAGCCGACGGGCCAACGTGGTGGGGCCGAGGTCGGCAACTTGCTGGGCGACGAGCGCGATGCCCAGTGTCTCGGGGTCGCCGAGGCGGCGGGCGATCGAGACGGCTTCGTCGGCGGTGGCGACGCGATCGAGGGCGGTGGGGTCGGCGGCGGCGAGGTTGGCGAGCAGACGCGCCCGCAGCAGGGCGTCGTCGGCGCCTTCGGCGGTGGCGAGTTCGGACAGCGCCGCCCGACAGTGGGCGGCGCGTGCCAGCTGGGCGCGTTCATCCGCGTAGAAGGCGATGCCGTGGCGCGCGGCGGCGCGGGCGACGAGTGCGGGCGAGTCGGTGGCGCACGCGAGGTCGTGCGCCCGCCGGTACGCGCCCTCGGCGGCGACCGATCCGCCGCTGCGCTCGATGGCTCTGGCGAGAGCGAACGCGACCTCGAACCTGACCACGGCGGCATCGGGTCGGTCGTGCAGGAGGTCGAGCGCGCGATGAAGGTGGGCGACGGCGTCGTCGTGGGCCGAGGTGGCGGTGGCGGCGTCCGCTGCCTCCCGGCAGGCGACGACCGCGGCGGCCCAGTGGGCGTCGCCGGCGCGGCACAAGTGGTAGGCGCGTTCGGCGGCAGGCATGCCACCAGCGTCGCGTCGTGCGGCGGCGAGATGCAGTGCCGCGAGTCGCTCAGGCACGAGGGTCTCGCCCAACGCGTCGGCGACGAGCGGGTGCGCGAGCGCCAGTCGGGTGTCGTCGATCAGGCCGGCAGCGCGCAGCGAGCAGGCGAGTGGATCGAGGTCCACCCCCGGTCCCAACAGGGCCGCCGCGGCAGTGGGCTCGGCGTTGGGGCCGAGCACGGCGAGCGCGCCGAGCAGATCCAACGCGACGTCATCGAGCCCGACGAGCCGGGCGCGCAAGACGGCTGCGAGGGCGCTTCGTTCGGAGTGCTGCCCGTCGGAGGCACCGGCGGAGGTCGAGGTGCCGATCAGGTGGCGGATGAACAGCGGGTTGCCGCCGGTCACGGCGCGGATGCCCTCGGCCCGGGAGGTCCGCTCGGTGTCGGTGGGATCGTCGTCCATCATCGCCGCGACGGCTTCGACCGGGAGGCCGTCGAGCTCGATCGTGTGGGCGATCGAGCGGAGAGTGGCGAGCGGCGCTGCGAGTTCGTCGCGGGTGGCTGCATCGTCGGGTCGGTACGTCGCGACCACCAACACAGGCACGTCCTGGAGGTGGGCGACGAGGAAGCGGGTCAGGTGCAGCGTGGCGGGATCGGCGCGGTGCAGGTCGTCGATCACGATCAGCAGCGGCGTGGCGGCGGCGATCCGGCGCAACGAGGCGGCGGTGGCGTCGAAGAGTGCGAACACGTCGTCGTCCACGGCGTCGATGCGATCGAGGACGAGCGCTGCGAGGTCGGTCCCCCTCGGGATGTCGAGGAGTCGGCGCACCACCTGCGTCCACGGCCACAGAGGGGGTGTGCTCGACTCCTCCCAGCACTGTCCCCAAGCAACCGTGAGCCCGGCGCTCGCCGCGGTGTCGGCCAGCTCACGGACCAGGCGCGTCTTGCCGATGCCGGCCGCTCCCTCCACGAGTCGGAGGGAGACCGCGCCTACACCAGCCGCGGGGAGCGACTCGACGAGGGCGGTGAGCTCGCGGTTCCTGCCGACGAAGGGAGGGGTGACAGACATGGCTCAGCGGCGTGATCGGGGTTCGCGTCGGTTGGCTTGCGGTGTCCGAGGCACCATAGCGGGGACTCACAACAGAGTTTCACCTCTGTGGGCGATCATCGGCCGATGTCGACCTCACGCGCCCGCGCCACCATCTCCGTGCTCGTCCTGTGCGTCGCGCCGGTCGCTGCGTGCGGTGGCGGTGACGACGAGAGTGGTGGTCTGCCGACCGCGCCGGAGCTCGACGTCGGGCTACCCGGTTCTGATGTGGCGACGCCCGATGCAACCGCACCGGTCGGCAACACGTCCGGCGAGATCCGTCCTCCCGAGTTCGTGCTGACCGGCACGCTCGACCCGCCCGCAGGTACCGTGCTCGACCCGGCCAACTGTGGTCGCGCCGACGATTCTGGGTCTCCGTACTTCGACTACCACATCCCGAGCGATTGGGTCGTGCGGGGCGGCGGGTCCGGCGGGTCCGGCGGCGTCACCGGACGCGGGTACCACACCTACGAGCTGCCCGACGGCACGATGCTGGAGGTCGAGGTCGACACGGAGATGTACCTCCGCGACGAGCCGGTCGACGCCGACGGCGTGGCGTGGACCACGTGGGACTACGACATCACCAGCTACGACGACGGCGGCGAGGAGACGGAGCGGATCGTCTACGACCCGCTCGGCCCGGTCGACATCGACGGCGAGTCGTTCGACCTGTGGTTCCTCGATCAGGCCCAGAGCGACGTGGTGTCGCGCAGCGAGTACAAGCTGCGCATCGTGTTCGCCGAGGTACCCACGGGCATGCCGGCCGACGACGACCGGCGGCCGGAGTCGGCCGAGGTGACCTTCTCGTGGAACGCCACCGACGGCGAGGTCACCGAGGAGACAGTGCGCGACGTGCTGTCGACCTTCCGTGTCGCCCAGTGCGCGCAAGACGGCCTGACCGAGCTGTACGGAATGCTCACGGGTGCTCAATTCCCGAACGTACAAACCCCCGACGTAGGAAACTGACGTGTCCCGTACCACCCCCTCGTTGTTCATCGCCGCGGCCGTGCTCGCGCTCACCGCAGGCTGTGGCGGCAGCGACGGCACCGCCGACGAGCCTGCCGGCGACACACCTGCGGCGAGCAGCACGCCGGCGGAGGATCTGGGTCCGGCGCCGACCGAGGCGACCGATGACGTCGACGCGGGTGAAGGTGTATCCGATCCCCCGGCGGCACCGTCGGGTGGCGGCACCGGGACGGTGGTGCTCGACGGCGAGGTGATCGAGCTGACCGAGATCCGCTGCCATCTGGAGACGCAACCTGCCGCCGCAGGTGGCGGCAACATCGAGTTCGTGGTGCAGGGCAGCGGCACGAATGCCGCGGGTGAACCGGTCATGATCGACATCTCGCGCTACGACGAAGACAGCAGCTTCGCGGGCGACGACGTACAGATCTACGTGGGCGACATCATGACGGACGAAGCACGCGAACTCCACTCGAAGACGCCCGTCGGCACGGTCACCCTCGCAGGCTCCACCGCCACCGTCGACGACCTCGCCGTGCAGGACCTCGGCGCATTCACCGAGCACGCCGTGTCGATCGACATCACCTGTCGATGAGCTCTCGGGCCGACCGCACGCCGGCGAGAGCTCATCGCGCTGTGGGCCTGCGACTGCTGGCGCTGACGCTCCTCGCATGTACGGCGGTGGCCTGCTCGGCCACGGTGACCGACGACGCCTCACCGGGGCCGAGCGTCACCGGAGCGATCGGCCCCGCGTCCACCGAAGCCGATCTGGGCGCCATCGGGCTCTCCGATGAGCTGGTTGACGCACTCGACCGGGTGGAGCTGACGAACGTCACCGTCGACGATGCGGTCGGTCTGCGCATGTGGCTACAGACCGAGCTCGACGAGGTGCCGGTTCCTCTCTTCGCCGACTCAGAACGGGTGTACTTCGTGGCGCCGTTCGCGTCGCAGGACCCCCTCGCGGGTGGGGTGCTCGACCTGCGGCTGGACCGTGATGGTGTGGCCACGAAGGACCTGCGGCTCGGGGTCGAGCGGTTGCCCGAAGCGCCCGGGGCGTGGCAGGCGTTCCTCGACCGCTTCACCGACGCGATCGACGAGGCCGCCGCCGTGCGCCAGTCGAGCTTCGACGAGCTGCGTGAGACCGGCTTCGACGACGTCGATCCGGCGTTGGTCGGGCTCAAGCTGGCGCAGAGCTACGCCGACGACGGCTCCGGGAGCGACCTGGCGAGCATCTGGGACGCGGCTCCGGACGACGACGATCGCGTCATGCTCGATGCGCTGGTGGGCGCGATGGACCTCGAGTCGCTGTTCGAGGCGGCCGAGCCCCAGGGTCTGCGCCGGTCGACGGCACCGACGGGGATGGTTGCCGGCGAGCGCGCCGTGACCGGCCCTCACATCGCCCCGCAGGCGATGCCGCGGATCGCCCCACGATCGGTGCCTGCGGGTGGGGAGTGCATCGACCCCGGTGTCGAGGTGCTCGATGCCGCCGACCTGTCGTCGCTGTACGAGGTGGCGGTGTCCAACGCGCTGGTCCCCGGTGGCCCACGTCAGGACGTCTTGCAGAAGATGGGAACGGTCACCACGGCCGGCGGGTTCATCCCGGTCGTCGGCTGGGCGAGCGCCGCGACGGGCGCGGCGCTGATCGCCTACGAGACCTATCTCAACGGCACCGCCGGGTTGTACCCGAGCGCTCTGGCGGACCTACGCGCCGAGATCAGCCCACAGGTGTTCCCGGAGGACTTCACCGTCGACGGGTCGTGGACCACCGTCACCGTCACGGCGACATCGACCGGATGGAGCGCGGATGCCGACGTCGCCCGGGGCCTGCTGGCTGCGCTTTCGGCGACGACGTCCGGGCTCAGCGGTCTCGACCCGGCCGATGGGCTCGTGCTCGACGTGGGACTGTTCGTGCGCGACAACACGGCGAACGCGTACGTCGAGCATCGAGCGACGTCCGGAGGGCTGCTGACGTTCTGCCCGCAGCGTTGGGACGTCGACGTGTCCGGCGAGCCCTGGACGCAGGGCGAGGCGGTGCTCGACCGGTTCGAGGTCGACTCGACGGGTCGCTACTACCGGCCGACCGAGACGGGCCTCAACCTGCCGGTCGACGACACGCTGCGGATCGCGCTCGATCCGACGCGATTCGCCCGGACCCGGCTGTGGCAGGACCATCCGATCTCGGTCCTGCCGATCGTGCTGTCGGGCGAGTCGGTCGTCGAGGTGACCCGTCCCGGTGAGGAGTTCGACCTGTCAGTGGCGGTCACCAACGCGACCAACCCCGAACTGGCGTGGAACACGGATCAAGGAGGGTGGCGCGGCGATGCGCGGCTCGTCGAGGCGGGTGAGATCATCGGGGCTCCGGCCGTCTGGGAACGCACCCACGTGACCCCGAGTGCCGCCGGCGACTTCCCGTACCTGATCATGGTCGAGCCGGTGTCGTCCACCGGCTTGCGTGCCGACGGCGACCCTCCCCGGCGACACATCGTCGAGGTCCGGCTCAAGGAGCTGGTGATCGAACCCGATCCCGGGACCGTCGTGGTCAACGGGTCGCTCCAGTTCGTCGCCCGCGGCGCCGACGGCAACATCGCCGAGGTCACCTGGACCAGCACAGGCGGCACGATCGACGCCGATGGCGTGTTCACCGCAGGTACCCGGCCCGGCACCTACACCGTCAACGCCGTCTCCGTGGACGATCCCGCCATCACGGCGAACGCCACCGTCGTCGTGGTGGAGGCCGACTGCATCGTGGGTACGTGGCGCTTGCGCAGCCAAGAGTTCCTCGACCAGATCGTTCAGGCGTACGGGGAAGGAAGCCGCATCCAGCACCGGAGCGGTGAGTACGTCACGACGTTCGGTGACGCTGGCGAGTTCCGCGGCGAGCGACGCGCGTGGCAGTTCGGCATCGAGACCGAAGGACAACTCTTCGGGGTCACGATCGACAGCGTCGAGACGGGCACGTGGTCGCTCGACCCCACCGGCACGCTGCTGTTGATCGACGAGACGTCCTCGGATGCGACGGTCTCGATGACGTTGAACGGTGACCCGATGCCGATCGGACCGCAATCGATCTCCAGCCCCTCGCTGGGTGGTTCTGCGACCTTCGAGTGCGTCGGCGACGTGTTGACGATGACGATCGCCGACGGTAGCGGCGCCGTGACGGCGACGCTCGACCGCGGTGTCTGAATGCGCTGAATACATGGCGCAGCGACGGATGGACGCCATCGCTAGCTGGCATGACTGCGCACGCCTACCTGACCCATAACGCTCCAGATCTGTCCCGACCGCGGCCGAAGTGCCGGAGATAGCGATACCCGATGCGATTCCCTCCCCGCCTGGAGCCCGCCGCCGTTCAGGCAGGGTCGAGGTCGAGGATGGCTTTGCGGCCGTTGTCGATGAGGTCGGCGACAACCGCGGTGCGGGTGGGGACGTCGTCGCCGATGATTCGGACTCGTTCGCCGATCTCGATGTTGCGTTCGCGTTGGAACAGGGGGACGGTGATCCGGGTGGATCGCCCGTACCGGCTGTAGTCGATCTCGATGGTGGTCATCGTCTTGGGCATAGCGAACTGGTCGTGATTCTACTTCGGCTGGCGGGGGCTGAACAGGGCGAGGAGTCGGTGGGCATGGGGTTTCGAGGTGGGCTCTGGCGGCGTGTTCGAGGTCCTCGTCATCGGGCGGGTCGACGGCCACGAGGCGGGCGTCGTCGAGGGTTGGGAGGGCGATGTCGTAGTGGACGGATTGGATCGCGGCGATGGCCGGGTCGAGTCCGGGGTCGAGGATCGACGTCGCCAGCAGTTCGAAGCCGGCGTCGGTGACGGCAGCGACGGTGGTGCGGGCGAAGCTGCGTTGTGGGAGGGCGTGGAGGATCTGGGCTTCGGTGACGATGCCTTCGACGGCGAACACCGACACGGCAAAGACGCCGAGCCCGTCGCGGGTGGTCGACCGGTATTCGCCGTAGTTCCGGAGGGCGGCGTTGACGACGGAGTCGGCCGCTCCGGCGCCCATGTGGATGAGCAGCGTGGCTGACGGTGGCGGCGGGTCGGCGCGCAGGACGAGGGTCATGGCAGTGGGGGCGGCTCGCCGATCGGGCTCGCGGTGGCTACGAGGCCTTGGTGAGTTCGTGGGCGAGGCGGAGGGTTTCGGGCTCGGGCGTGAGGTCGCCGTCGCCGTCGAGGGCGATGTCGAGGGCGGTGGTGAGTTCGCCGAGGGCTTGGCGTACGCCGTCGGGGTTGCCGCCGGCCGACTCGATGCGCATACGGGCCCGGTAGAGGGGTTCGTTCATGGGAAGCGCTCGGAGGCCTTGGGTCACGGCGTGGCGGGCGGCAACGAGGTCACCGAGGTTCATGGCGATCTCGACGCAGCGAAGCGTGGCAACTTGGACGGCTTCGCAAGCGGCAGCGTGGTCTTGGGTCTCGTGCGCCCAGTCGTACTCGGCGGAGTCGAACGGGACGCCGTCGATCAGGTCGAGGCCGCGGAGCAGTAGTTCGACGGCTTCGGATTCGGAGACGTGACCGGCGCGCTCGTGCAGCGCGGTGAGGACGGCGAGGTCGGTAGTGACCCGCTCGGAGAGCACGACGTTGGGTGAGTTGGGCATGCGCTGCGGGACGAGGTCTTGGCCGAGGCGAGAGCGGATCTTGCTGATCTTGTTCCAGAGGGTCTTGTGTTCAAGGGCGCGGCCGTTCCACACGGCGTTGATGACTTGTTCGTCGCGGCGTGTGCCGCCGTGGCAGGCGAGGTAGGTGATGATGCTGGTCTCGATCGGGCCGAGGCCGTCGACGTCGAGCACCTCTGGGGCGCCGAGCACGCGCACGAGGATCTCGGGGTCGGGGTGGTGCCAGTCGTCGTCCTCGTCACCGCCGAGATCGGCTGTCGCCGTGTCGGGCTCGACGACCGTGTCGAGGTCGGGCGCCGGTTCGTCGGTGCCGGTCGTGGTGTCGGGTTCGGTGGGGTTGTCGAGCAGTGCGGCGACGGTGTGGACGGTCGGGAGTGGGAGCGAGGCGGGTTGGAACTCGATGCCGTACGGTTCGAGGACGGCGTGGCCGTCGGCGGCGATTCGGATGCGGGGGCCGCTGGTTGGTGCGCCGGTGTAGAGGTGGGCGGCGGCGAGGCCGGCAGCGATGCCGGGGGTGAGTGGTTCGGCGTATTCGTCGTCGACGGCGACGATGGTGGTTTCGCGGCCGGTGGCGTCGCCGCCGAGGCGGGTGGCGAACGCGGTCGCCAGGTCGTGGTCGGCCAGATAGGTGCGTGATGCGTCGGCGGCTGCGGCGAGGTGGGCGCGGGCGTCGTCGCGGGGGTAGGTCTGGATGCGGTCGAGGTGGTCGAGGCCAGCGAGGTCGAGGCCGGAGGTGACGAGGTAGGCGTCGCTGACGATGCCGCCGACGGCGAGTTCGGCGACGATCGAGCGGAGTAGACCGGCGGCGGGTTCGTCGTCGGCGTCGATGGCGAGGGTGCCTACGGCTTCGAGGTTGAGGAGCAGTTGGTTGCTGTCGCGGGTGCCGATGGTGACGAGCGCGGGGATTGCGGTGGGGTGGTCGGTGTTGTCGACGGGGGCGTCGGGGTCGTAGGGCAGCGCCCATGCCCAGCCGTCGTCGGTGGCCTGCCACGGCGCGGGTGCTGCGGGGTTGGGGGCGGTCCACAGCAGTTCGATGCCGTAGGTGTCGGAGAGTTCGATGGCGAGGGGTTGGCCGTCGACGCCGGTGGGGTCGAGTTGGCGGGTGAGTCGGTCGAGTTCGCTGGCGGCCCATCGCAGCAGCGAGACGTCGGCTGCCCGGGTGATCGCGGTGAGTGCGGTCGGGTTGCTCGGCGCGCAGCGGTAGGCGGTGGCGTCGCGGGTGGCGCGTGCGGCCACGCGTCGCCGGTAGAGCAGCAACACGCCGGACGCCAGCACGGTCGCGCCGGTGATCCCGGGGAGCCACGGCACGGTCGTCGAGTCGGCGGCGGGACGGTTTGTGGTGGCAGGTTCGATCGTCGGTGCGGCCGAAGTTGGTGGTGGTGATGGGTTGGAGTTGGTGGCCGTGGCCGGCGGGCGCGACGCCGCAGGGATGGCCGGTGCCGAGCTGGTGTCGACCGCCGGTTCGGGCACCGGGTCGGCCGGAGGTGGCGTTGTGTCGACGCGGGATTCGGGCGGCGTTGCTATCTCGTCGACGTCGGGCGTCGCCGGGTCGGTGTCGGCTGTCGGTGTCGGGTCTGCTTCGGGTGGGGGTGGTGTGCCGACGGCGGGGAAGGCGAACACCTCACCGGGATAGATCAGGTTGGGGTCCTCGACGACGTCAGGGTTGGCGGCGATCACCTCGTGAACGTGGGTGAGGGTCTCGGCCTCGGTGACGTCGTCGTCGACGAGGGCGAGACGTTCCTCGGCGAGGTCCCAGAGGGTGTCGCCAGCTTCGATCACGATGTGGGTCGCCTCCGCATAGCCGTCGGGCTCCGACTCGGCCGAGGCCGTGTCGGGGGGTGCGGGTTGGCGGTCGACGGGGACGGTGGCGTCGGCGGGCAAGGTACGCACGTGGCCGGGTTGGAGGTGGCGGGCGGCGCCGAGCCACGGGTTGTGCTCAAGGATCTCGACCGACCGTTCGCCGTCGCCGAGTGTAGTTTCGGCGATCTTCCACAGCGAATCGCCTCGGGCGGCCTCCCACCGCGGCGCACCGGCTGGTGCGACGACGTGCGTCGCGAGCCCGGTCGAAGCGTGGATGACGGCCGCCGGTGGTGTCGTGATCGGAATGCGACCCCCACGACCACGGCCGGGACGGGTGACGAACGCCACCATCGATCATCACGCAGGGTGACCAAATCGAGAGCCGGTGCCGCCGTCCGAGAGACCGGTTCTCGGCGTCGTGGTACATATTTGGTACATACGAGCCCGAATCCGGGCCTCGCTGTCGCCCGCCAGCGTGATGGGACCACGTGAGCGCCAGTGTGATGGGACCGGGTCCGGGGTGTCAGCGTCGGCGTGGTGATGATCGCGGCGATGTCGCCGCTTGGTCAAGCGCGTCGGCGACGCGGGGTCGTTGGCGTTGACGGTAGGAGTCGCCGTCGAGGACGAGTTCGTGGGCGGCGGACTGGAGCCGGTCGATCGCTGATTGGGCCAAGAGCGGGTCGGCCATCAGGCCGAGCCACTCGATCGGGGTCCGGTTCGATGTGACGACGGTGGCCGCGGCCCGGTGGCGTTCGACGATCAGTTCGTAGACGTCGGCGGTGTCGAGCGTGTCCAGGGCGGTGAGCGCGAAGTCATCGATCACGAGCAGGTCGACTCGCAAGAGCTTGCGGATCTCGGCGTCGTGGCTGTTGTCGAGTCGGCTCGCGCGGAGTCGTTTGAGGAGCCGGTCGCAGCGTTCGAAGTGGACGCTGAAGCGGCGGCGGACGGCGGCGTGCCCGAGCGCGGTCGCGAGGAACGTCTTGCCGACCCCGACCGGTCCCAGGATGAGCGCGTTGTGGCCGGCCTCGACGAACCGCAGCGAGCACAGTTCGTTCCAGATGTTGCGGTCGTAGGTGACCTGGGCGGTGTCGTCCCAGCGGTCCAGCGTCATGGCCGGGTCGAGGCCGGCGTTGCGGGCGCGCAGCGACGCGGACGAGGTCTCGCGACGCGAGACCTCGTCGGCCAGGACGAGTTCGAGGAACTCGGCATGGCCCATCTGGCCGGTGGTGGCGAGGGCGAGCCGCTCGGGCAGCGTGTCGAGGCAGCGGCCGAGCTTGACCTGGCGCAGCAGCGCTCGAAGTTCAGGGGTGACAACTGGGGTCGTGTTCACCGGGCACCTCCCGCGGCGCGCACGGCGAAGTGTTCGGGGTCGCGAGCGAACCGGGCCGACACGACCGTGCCCGGCAGAGCCGCCTGGACGGGCGTGTTCTCGGTGCCGCGTTCGAGCATCCGCCCGATCAGGCCGACGTTGATCGCCTCGGCCTCCAAGGCCCGGGCGCAGGCTGCGTTGACGCGTTCGGAGCCCCACTTGTTGGCCAGCCCGAGCAGGGCGTAGACCTGGCGCATCTTGGTCCACGGCAGCGGCACGTCCAACAGTGCGGTGGCGTAGTCGCCGACCGCGGGTCCGTGCTCGGCGGCCATCCGGCGAAGCTTGTCCAGGTCGCGCAGCGCGTAGACCGCGGTGCCGTCGGGTAGGTCGGCCGGGTCGGTGACGCGGCGGCCAGGCTGCTGACGCGGGTGGGTCTTGACCGGCTGACCACGATGGGAGATGCGCACCAAATGGCGGTCGGCGCGCACGTCAACGCGTTCGCCGATCAGGTTCCCCGGGACCGAGTAGAGCGCCTTGGCGACCTCGATGTGATGGTCCCGATGGACCTTGGCGGTCGTGTAGACCGGCACGTCGTAACGACCCGTCGGCGCCGGCAACAGCAGCGGCGCCTCCTCCAGCGCGAACAGCTCGGCCGGCGGGCACTGGGTCGTGCCGTGGATCCGCTGCCCGGCGCGGACCCGGCACCACGCCTCGGCGTGGCGCTGCGCGTCGGCCAGGCTCGTGAAGGTCTCGCCGGCCCACATCGAGCCGCGCACGAACTGCACCGTTCGCTCCACCCGCGGCTTGTCCTGCGGGGACCGCACCCGGGCCGGGTCGACGTGGAACCCGCGGGCTTGGGCGTACTCGACGAACGCCTCGTTCAACCGCGGCTCCAACGGGTTCGAGGTCGTGACGATCGCCTTCAAGTTGTCCGGGATCACCGTCGCGAACACGCCACCGAAGAACTCCCAGGCAGCCTCGAACCCGCCGATCACATCGTCGATCGTCTGACGCAACGAGAGCCACACGAACGTGTGCCGCGAGTAGCAGGCCGTGAAGATCAACGCCCACACCACCCGCCGCCGGCCATCCACGTCGAGCTGACCCATCCGACCGAAGTCGACCTGCAACTCGTCACCCGGCTCACCGTCCGCGACCCGCACCGTCGCACCCTGACCACGCCGCCGGCCACACACCTCGGCCACGTAACGCTGCACCGTGCGCAACGGCACCCGCGTCCCCCCGGCGGGCCAACAGCTCATGGATCTTGACCGCCGTCAGGCCATCGTCGACCCAACCGGCCACCCGCTCGTGGTCGGCTTCAAGCAGCCGCCACGCCTCACCGTGACCGTCACTTCGGCGCGGCCTCACCGCCTCCACCACCGAGCCGACGAACTCGTCGCTCAACTGATCGGCACCGCCGCCGCAGCGCAGGCCGAGCTCCTCGGCGGCGGTCACGTAGCGGCGGACCGTCTTGCGATCCACCGCCGACAGCCGCACCACCGACCGCAGACTCTCGCCGTCCAGCCACAACCGGAGCACTTCTCTGACTTCGTACACGCGAACCTCCCGGAACGCCATTGGGCCGTCCTTCCTGAACCCGCTTGTCGGGAACGACGACCAGTGCACCCTCAGCGGCACCGGCGCTGGTGGACCCCGGGAAATGGTCCCATCACTGGCGCTCAGGGTGGTCCCATCCCACTGGCGCTCAGAAGCTCAAAGTGGTCCCATGCCACTGGCGGGCGACATCGCCGAAGAACGCAAAAGCCCTGGCCACCTGCGGTGACCAGGGCTTTCAGTTGGTGGCGGGGGCAGGATTTGAACCTGCGACCTTCGGGTTATGAGCCGGATTCCATTCATCGCGGCGCCCCTGGTGAAACGACGTCGCACCTGGTCGCGGCCCGATTCGCGGTGACCGTGGTTGACCGCTTGTGACCGTTGTTTGCCGTGGCGCTGGTACATGGTTGGTACATGCGGGACTCCTCGCCGGCGGCGACCGAGCGTGGCCGTCCGTGGGGCGAATGGAACGAGATGGATCTCGTTCGTTGTGCTGAGCGTAGCCACGAGGTGCCGCGGGCCATGTAGAGAGTCCATGTATCGGGTGCCCGTGTCAGGGCCTCGTCTGCAGAACGGCGTCAATGCGAGAGGCGGTGTCCGCCCACGTTGCACAGTCGTTGTCGATCCAGCCGACGAGCTCGGCCATACCGGTTCGGTCACGGAGGAGATCGCGGTTGTGGATCGGCTCGTGGTGGGCGACTCGGTTGCGGAGGAAGTGCACGCGTTGCATGCGATCGTCCACGTCGCTTCGCACGCAACGGGGGTCACCTGCGGCCGGGTGGTTTGGGAATGCGGCGGTCAGGGTGGGGACCCACAGCGATGTGAGGTACGGGGCGGTGCAGAGGTATCGCCAGAAGCCGAACGTGAGTTCGGCGATCACCTTGCCGTGTACCTCAGCGGTCCGCCCGCGGCGGGTGGCTCGATCCCGTGCTGTGGCGATGTCCTTGAGTGCTTGCTGCCCGTGCCGGCCGGCGAATAATGCCTGCCGCTGGTACCAGGGGGTCGGCCACGCTTGTCGCTGCCCGTAGTCGGTGAGCGCATGATCGAGTGCGTTGCGGGTGATGATCTCGACGCGTCCGATGTCTTCGTGCAACGCGCCCGCGATCGAAGTGTTCCAGTCGTACAACGCAAGTGCGTCCGCGATGTCTCCGCTGGTTGCGGCGAGGTACGAGCGGAGCCGTTCGCGTGTGAGCCGGTCGGCGATGACTTCAGGATCAGGCGTTGACATCTGCAGGTGAATGGGTACTCTGTTGGTCGAAGACCCCGGAACCGTCCCTGCTTCGGCACACGGCCGGGGTTACGCCGTTTTCAGCTCCGGGTGAACATTACAAGCCATGGACCGCTCGCCGCCTGTGACGGGCGGTGCGGTTGATCCCGGCAGCGCGCTTGACCGCGAGCGACGATGTCGAGGTGGCTGACGAGCAGGGTCATTGAGGCGATGACGTGTTGGGTGAGCTTGAGGCTGCGGGTCGAGAATGCGCGGTTGCGGGGTCTGCTCGGGCTGGACGATCGCGTCGCCGACGGGCACGAGGTGGCGTTCGTCCGAGTGCGTCCAGCCGCCGCCGAGAGCCGATGGACGACGCCGTGAGCGGCTGCATCCCGCCGTCGACCTTCGGAGGCGCCGTCGGCTCGGAGGCTACGTTGCTGGTCGCTATGACCTCGTTGGGCGACGCTGTACTTCCGTTGATTCGGACTCGGGCGGATCTCAGCCGTTGGGCTGCGGCGAACGCGCACGGCAGCGACATGCACCAGGCGATCGATGTGCTCGAGGCGGCGCGGCCGAGCACCGATGCGGCCGAGTTCTACGCGGTGGTCCACGCGACGCTGGCGAGCGCGGTCAAGGTGATCGCTCGTGCTGACGACTCGAGCGGGATCATCGGCGACGCCTGCCGCCGGCTGCTCGAACTGCACCCGCATGCCGCCACCGATGCCAGGGTCACTCCAAGCAAGTTGGTGGACTGGATGATCAAGTTCCAGTTCGACGGTGAGGTCGACTACTTCGAGCTCGATCCGGTCGCGTACGCCCCAGCTCTCGGCGACGCCGGTATGACGGCGTACCGGGCCCGCCTCGACGCCATCCGCGCCACGTTGACGCCGCAGCCGGCAGAGCCGGATCGCTGGTCGGTGCCCGATCGACACGAGCGCTGGGTGCTCGAGTGGAACGAGCGACGTCTCGCTGTCCTCGACCGCGACGTCGAGGCGATCATTCGAACCCATGCCCGCGACCACAAGGTGGCAGCGTGGCTGCAGGACACCGCCAAGGCGTTCGAGGAGATCGCCGAGATCGACCTGGCGATCGACTGGGCCCGACAGGCAGCCGACCATCAACCCGACCATCAAGCGCTCCAGGCCGCCGACTACTGGTGCGAACTCCTCGCACGCCACCGCCCGGCCGAACTCGTCACCACACGCCAGCTCGTGTTCAGCCGGTGGCCATCCGCGACCACCGCAGCACGCCTGCACCGCGACGCCGGCAGCTCATGGCCCGACTACCGCGACGAGGTCCTCACCGTCTTGGCCGCGAGACCGGATCAGGCCGTGCTGTTCGCACTCCACACGCTGAAGGATCCCCGCCTCGCCTGGGAACAGGCTGCGGCGCTCCGTGAGGACGACGACCGCACATGGGCCGAGGTCGCCAAAGCGTACGAACCGATCGACCCGCTCGCCGTGCTCCCGGTCCATCGACGACTCGTTGAACACGAACTCGTCGACGCCGGCGCCCAGCACTACCAGCGTGCAGCCCGACGCCTCGCCAGGATGCGCAAGCTCGCCGCCGGCACCGACCAGGCCGATGTCGTCGACACGTTCATCGCCGAGCTGCGCGACATGCACCGGCGACGCCCCCGGCTGCAACAGGAGTTCGACCGGGCACGGCTGCCCTGAACTCTCGCGCCGAGCACCCGCACGCGGGGCTCGGGTACGAAGGCGACGTGGCCAAGACCGCCGACGATCTGCGCACCGAGGTGCTCGCACTCCCCGCCCAGGAACGTGCACGCATCGCCTCCGAAATGCTCGCGAGTCTGGACAGCGAAACCGTCGACGGCAACGAGATCGACGAGCTGTGGACGGTCGAGACCCAGCGACGCGCCGCGATGCTCGACACCGGCGCGGCGGGCACGCTCTCCTGGGGTGCGGTCGAGCAACGGTTCGCCGAACGCCGCGCCCAGCGCGACGCGTGAGCCTTCGCATCGGGTACCACGAACTGGTCGACACCGACCTTGAGCACGCCTGAACCTGCTATGAGGACCACGCGTGCGGTCTCGGCGACCGCTTCCTCGACGCGATCCACGCGACCGTGGTCCGGGCGTCGCGCTGGCCGAACGCCGGAACGGGTCCGAACGGGAACGTCCCGGCGGCGACGGCCCGGGGACGGGCCGCTGTGGCCGGACGGAGCCCGAACACCGGGTGGGCCGAAAGCACGCTCGTCGGCCACGCGCCTGCACTGGCAGGCCTGCTTCAGAGGTTCGAGCGCTTCGCCCTCTGCTTGTCGCGTTTGGCTTCCCGTTTCTCCTTGAGTGACTTGCCGGCCTTCGTGCCGGCGGGCCGCTGCGGTGATTTCTCCGGCATGGCTGCCTCCTTGCGTTGCGAGCGATGGGCGAGGACGTTCCGCGTCACACATACGCGTAGAACGCGTCGCGTTGTGTGTGAGCCGTCACCTGTTGGTGGACGAAGGCGAGCTTGTCGACCACAACACCGGTCGGGTCGAACGGATAGAGCGGCGCCGCACCGAGCGCCTCGGCGATCGCATTGACGCCGGCGTTGATCGGGCGCCAGGCGTCGAGCAACCGCTCGAAGGTCGCTCCGGTGGCGTGGCGGCCGTTCCTGGCGGGCGCGGTCCCCGAGGCGACGAGGTCGTAGGCGATCGCGGTGTCCGTGGCGTCGACGATGTGGAGGTAATGGGCGAACGTCTCGGCCCAGTCCTCCAACGGATGTGCGGCCGCGTACGGGCTGACGAAGCGGGTGCTGTCCCAGCTGCCGTCAGCGGTGGCGTAGTACAGGTCGATCGCCGCTCGGTAGTCGGCTGATTCGTCGCCGAACAGGCGACGGAAGTGACCCCAACGTGTTGGCGTCGATGAAGTCGTGGACGTGGATCCAGCTGATCCACTGGTGTCCGTTCGCGATGCGGCCTCCGAGCCCGAGTTTCGTGACGCGGGCGAGCCGGTCGAACGCGGGGGTGCCTCGGTCGAGGACGATCCCTGTGCGCATGATGACCAGCCGGTCGGTCGCGGCGTGCTCGGCTGCTTGTTCCCAGGGACGGGCGATGCCGACCATCTGCGGGGGTCCCTCCGCGGCCGGGTGTCGTTCATCGACGATCCCCTGTCCGGCGTCGCCGTAGATCGCGAGCGTGCTCATCTGCAGCCAGAGCCGCGGGCGAGTCGCGGCCAGAGATGCGGCCTCGACCAGCCTCGATGAGAGCCCCCAGCGGACCCTACTTTTGAGGCAATTGGTGGCATCTGCGAAGGTGTTCTGTCGGGCGTGCCTGAGTCGGCCTGGCGGGCGATTGGGTAAGGGAGACGCGATGACACTGATGGCATTGGAGACGCGGACGGGTCGCGCTGGCACGAGTCCCCGGGGTCGAGCGCTGCCTCGCCGGCGCGTGCTCGTCGCCGTTGTCGCCGTGGCACTCGTCGCGACCGCATGCGGCAGCGACTCGGGAGGTGGCGCGGGCACGACCGAGCTGTCGGCCGAGACATCGACGTCCGGGCCGGCCTCCACCACGTCGAGTTCCGCCCCCACGACGACCGTGGTGTCGGGGCCCGTCGTCGTCGAGACCGCGGCTCCGACCCTCCCGCCGACCACCTCGGCTCCGGAACCGGAACCGATCGATTGGGGCAACCAGGTCTACGCCGCGGCGTGCGGGTCGGCGGAACCGATCGATCTGGTCGACGGGATCTATGAGCCGCTGGAGTACAACCGCGACGGGGGCCATCTGCGCGTGTCGCTCGTCGGGGCCGAGCCGATCCCGACCCGCCCTGATGCCACGCTCGTCCACTTGACGTGCCTGGCCGGAGGACCGGGCGCCTCGTTGTCGGGCGAGCTGTACGTCATGTTCAGGGTCGCCGGCGACGGCGCGACCGAACAGCAACTGGTCGTCGTCGGCGAGCCCGGTGCACAGCACGTGGTCAACGACGACGGGGTGGTCGTGATCGACGACACCACCTACGGGGCGAACGATCCGAACTGCTGCCCGTCGGTGTTCCGGAGCCGGCAGATCGTGTGGGGCGACGACGGTCTCCCGGTCGCCGTCGAAGGCTCGCGTCCCGACACCCCCGCGACGCCGCTGCCCACTGGGCAGGCCTGCGTCGCCACAGAACTCGACGCAGCATCTGCCGACCCCTCGCAGGCGTTGCTCCTCGAACAGGCGCTCGCCGTTGCCGGGTTCGATCCGGGACCGGTCGACGGTGTGCTCGACGCCTCCGCAATGAACGCAGTGGTCCGGCTCATCGAGTTCAACGCCGACAACCCCGAACTGCACTCGGGCCCGAATGCCCCCTACACCAACCTGCACGCCGAAGCTCGAGACCACGGCGTCGTGCGCACACCGGTGCTCAACGTGCTCGGCATCGGCTGCCCCGACGTCGCCGAGCTTCCGGCACGCTGACGACCTCGAACAAGGAGACCACATGACCACAGCAGCGAGTCGTCGACGCCGCCAGCTGACACGAGTCTGTGTCGCCGGCCTCATGATGCTCGCCGCGGCGTGCGGCGGCTCGGGCGACGACGAGGCCGACAGTGACGACGGCGTCTCCGACCAGGCCGCATCAGAGGATGCGTCGCAGCCGGTCGGCGGCGAGGGGCCTGGCACCACTCTGCAGGTCGAGAGCGGCATGTCCGCGACCTATCGGGGTGCTGTGTTGCAGCGGTCCGACAGCGAGGATCCTGCCAACCCGGTCTTGACGAGGGTGTACGCGGCATTCGACGTGTCGGTGCCCAGCGGCGAGTCGGAGTTCCTCTCGTCGGACGGGTTCGTCAACTCGCTGCGAGGTGCCCCGTTGCTGGATCTCGCCATCTCGCGCCTCGGGGAGTGCGGGAATCCAGCGCTCGTGCCTGCCTATTTCGCGGGACAGGGCCATCGGAGCAACGAGGCGTTGGTCGACGGTCCTGTGACCCTGACGTTCATCCGCTGCTTCAGCCTGTTGGGGTCCGCGATCCCCGATGAGGAGTTGACCATCTCGGCGTCGCTGTACTCGAGCGACGGTTCCGCGCGCGAGCAGCTCGCCGTCGTCGGCGCACCGCTCGACGGGGATGCACTCGATGACGTGGCCTCGTCGATCGGCTGGCTGCACGAGCACCTTGACCCGACCGATCGGTACACCGACGGCCGCGCCGAGTGGGAGCCCAACGTGTTCGGGCAGACGACGTTCGACCGGTACTACGGAGACGGCAGCCTGCAACCCTTCGACACCGTCGGGCAGCGCTCGGGCGGTGGGGAACCGTCCGTCGATGATTCGTTCGACGACGCCGGCGCCCCGGACGTCGGCGCGACGATCCCACCGCCTCCCCCGCCCGTCGACATGGGGGAGGTCGAAGAACTACGAGCGGCAGGCTTCGACGACGGTTACACCGACGGGTATGCGTCCGCATCGGGGAACGAGGACCACTACCTGGAGTCCTACGATGAACCCGCCCCGGACATCGGCGAGTACGACGCCGCCTATGACGAGGGCTTCGATACGGGCTACGCCGACGGGGAGGCGGCCGCCGCCACAGCGACCGCACCGGACACCACCGAGGTGGTCGCGGACGATGCCAGCGACAGTGGCGCTTCCACCGACACCGGCGACACCTCAGGCACCGCCGTCGACTACCCGACAGCGTTCGGGCCGGCAGACGACGATTTCGCTGAGTTCGAACTCGTCCGCTCGATCGTTGAAGGCATGCAGAGCGACGCCCACGAGTTCCAGGACTGCGCGGTGACCCCCGCGGGCTACCCGTGCATCGACGTGCGAGCCCACATGCACGCCGACGGACTCGACCACCGGTTGATCGTGTCGGTCCGGCTCGAAGCAGCGACGGAGAGCTACCAGCGCGACGTGTGGCTGTTGATCGAGAATCCCGACCCGTCCACCGAGTCTTGGACCGTGACCAGCGACTGGTGGGTGGAAGGCGACGACCGGCCCGACTGGGCGATGTGACCGGAGGATCCCTGCCAATTCATCGGCACCCGCGAGTCAGACTCCCGCACCTGGGCGTTCGTTGGTCACTGGGCTAGCCATGGGGACAGGCGGGTCGCGTCGGCGACACGGCGGAGATACTTGTCGCGATCCACCGCAGCGATCGTGACCGTGAGGTGGTCGACACGGCCCGCGAGGCGCGACCACTCGGCTACGTCGCAGATCCCCGTCACCTCGGCATAGAACTCGTTGAGAGCTTCCGCCTCGGCAAGGTCGGTGGGTTCGCCGTGGATGGATGGTCAAGGTGGCGGCGGCCGAGGGCGCACTCCTCTGCCTCGGCGATGAGCAGCTCATCGAGGAGCTCGGTGCGGCGGGCGGGATTGAGCTCGGGATCGGTCAGCTCCTGTAGTTGCCAGCCGAAGGGGTCGTAGGTGCTGCGGGTTCGCATCGCCGTCGTCCTTGCGTTGTGCCCGTGCCCCATCCTGGAGCTCTGCGAAGTCGTCGGCCGCGCCGTCCGCTCGACCCGGTCGGATCAGCCAAGCTCGGTGAGATCGATGACAAAGGCCGTCGATCCCTGCGCCGCGGTCGAGCCGTGGGCTGCCAGTAGCACCTTGCCGTCGGCCGAGGCACCGTCGGCCACGGTGCCTCGGATGTCGGCATCGACGGCGATCTCGGTCATCGACCCGTCGCCGCCCAAGGTGACATAGTTGGTGGTTGAGACTTGCCCGAGCACCTGGTCGTCGTGTCGGATGTCGGAGCCGAAGAACGCCCAGTACGTCGGCAGTTCGGTGTCTTCCCACCGTTGCTCTCCGCTGCTGAGATCGAAGGCGATCGTCGAGTTCGGTCGCTGGACGATAACCACGTCACCCACGATCGCTGGGGCGCCTGCGACGGGTGAGCGGTCCCATGCCTCGTCGGTCACGGACCACAGTTCGCTTCCGGTGGCGAGGTCCCATGCCGTCACCGTGGCGCCGGTCGCGTCGACGACCACGGTGCCGTCGCTGCTCGAGTTGGTTCCCACATCGGGGTGCGACCACTGCACCGTCGGCGATGTTCCGGTCACGTCGAGCAGCGCGAGGTGACGCAGGCTCGGTATGCCACCAGCGACGAGGACGCCATGGTCGGTGACCTCGATCAGGTCGGCGCCGCCGCTGAATCCGATCGGGTCGGCGGCGAGCGCCTCATCAGCAGCGAGGTGCCAACGCTGGTCGCCACTGTCCACGTCGATGGCTGCTGCCGCGGCTGGCGCGTCGCCGCCCACGAAGGCGACATCGCCGTCGATGTCGACCTGCTTGATCGAGCCGGCCGGCACGCCCTCGGTTCGACGCAGCGGCACCGTCTCCCACCGGGTGTTGCCCTCGGCGTCAAATGCCACCAATAGGTTGCCCGATGCTGCCAGCAGCCCGCCCTCGCCGTCAGGGACCAGGAGCTCGAAGCGCACATCGGACTCGATCTCCCAGATCAGGTCGCCGGTGGCAAGGTCGACGGCGAAAATCGCGCCGCTGCCTTGCAGATTGGATGCCATGAAACCGACCGAGCCATCCGCTGCCACGTTGCGAATCGACCCGTTGATCCCGGCGACCGACCAGAGCGGCTCGACGCTGACCGCGCCCCGATCGCCGTCGGGCGCGGCCGCCTCGCGCTCGTCGATCGCCGCCACATCGACGTCGTCGACGGCGACCCGTTCGGCGCCGACGATGCGACAGCTTGACGGCGATCCCCGCGACGGGTCCGGCCCGACCGAGAACTCGAACTCCTCCCCGTCGGCCAGCGCCGGAGTGATCTCCCGCTGCAACAGGGGCAGGTCCTCGCCGGTGTACTCGTAGGCGACGGTCACTTGGAAAGCAGCGGGTTCACCGGCGCGGTTGACCAACGTGCCGTCTCCGCGAATCGGGTCACAACCCGACGCCTGGATCTCGTAGAGGCGCTCGTTGCCGCCCTCCGAGTTCTCCCCCGCGTCGCCGCCGCACGCCGCGATCAGCCCAGCAAAGGTGAGCAGCGCGACCGATCGACGCCAAGGCAAGCCTCTACTCCGCATATCAGATCCTCCCTCTCTGACCGTCGCCCGATCCGTTCGCGGGACGCCACATCTGACGCCCAATGATCCGCCAGTCCGCCCGTCGCTCACGATTCTTGACCGCAGTACCCGCCGAGACCAAACGCGTCCGCTTCAGGTGCAAGCCGCACGCGAGGCCGCGCAGGAGCCGGCACTCGGGCGCGACTCGCTCCCGCCAGCACCGGGACTGTCGAACCGCACGAGCCTCGTGTCAACGCGGCGGGCCGGTCGTGGTTCGTGGGTCGCCGTCGACCGCGGCGGCGAGCCGAGGAACGATGTGCTCGACCGCCCACGGCAGGCTCAGGACAGAGCTGAAGCCCAGCGCCGCGGCTTCCTCCTCGCCGATGAACACGAGCCGGTCCTCGCCCTGATACAGCCCCAGGGACTCCACGAGCGCACGATCGACGTCAGATTCGGGCGCCCAGACGACGACATCGAGGGCCTCGCCGATCAGATCGATGCGTTCGAATCTGATCGGCGCAACGAACTCGCCGGGGGGCACGAGGGCCGCGATCTCATCGGGGATCTGGATCCCGACAGCAGCGAGGAACCGCCCACGTGCATCCATTGGGCCGCGTACGCCGTAGGTGCCATCGTCGCGGGTGTTCACCGCGACACCCCTGGTGCCCACGAGCTCGGGATAGCGGTTCTGGACGTCGGCGACGGCCATCTCGGCGTCGGCGATCAGCCCAGCGATCTCGGCTTCCTTGCCGACTGCTTCTCCGATCGTCGTCGCCTGCCACGGGGCCAGGTAGTTGTCGTGGTCGGCCGACTGCGCGACCGTGGGTGCGATCTCCGAGAGGATCGAGTATTCCTCCTCCGTCAGCCCGGCGTAGGCGGCGACGATGATGTCGGGCTCCACAGCGGCGATCTGCTCGTAGTTGATCTCACCCTGCATCACGACAGGAGCGCCGTCGACAAGGTCCTCGGCCCACGGCCACGCTGCGGCTGGACGCTCACCGAACCACTCACGGACGAGGACGGGAGTGATGCCCAACGCGAGCAGCGTGTCGTGGTCCGTGAAGCCGATGCTGGCGACGCGCGTCGGCGGTTCGGGAATCGTGGTGCGGCCGAACGCATGGCGAACATCGCGCGGAAAGGCGGCGATCTGCGGCTCGCTCGCCGCGGTGGGTCGCGGGCGCTCAGTCGTCGACGGCACCGTGACCGAATCAGAACTGTCGTTGCCCGCGCTCGCGCATCCGGCGGTGAGCAGGAGACCAACGGCGAGCAGGAGCGGTCGAGTGCGAGCGAGACCCATGCGATCCGAGGGTATTGAGAAGCCTCCTATCTCTGTGATGATAAGCCGCCATAACATGTGCCGAATCGGTCACGCGGACGAGAGGGAGGCACGTGATCTACTTCGCTCAGCGCGTGATCGAGCAGGCGCACACCTTCCCGCTGCATCGTCACGTCGATCACGAGCTGCTCTGGTTGCGTCACGGGTCGCTCGTGGTTCGCCGCGGCACACAGATCTGGCGCGCGACGCCTCGGTTCGCCGTCGTCGTCCCGGCCGGCCTCGACCACGACGCCGTGGTCTCCGGCTCCACGGTCTTCCGTGAGATCTACATCGAGCCGGTCGATGAGGACCCCTTATCGGTCGGCACCCCATTCCTGGTCGCCATGTCCCCCGCCGTCCGGCGCGTGCTCGACGACCTCGAGGGAGGTCTGACGGACGGCGGCGCGCGGGCACACCTCGAGCGTGCGCTCGTGCACCTCCTGCGCGCCGCCGAGCACATGCCGCAGCTCGCGGCACCCGCGATGCCGGTCGACGAGCGGGCTCGTCACGCCGCGCAGCTCGTCCTCGACGATCCGCGAACGCGGCTGCGGTTGGCCGAGATCGCCGCGCCGGTGGGTGCGAGCTCGCGGACACTCACGCGCTTGTTCGTCGCGGAAACCGGGATGTCCTTCGCCGCTTGGCGCACTGCAGCATTGTCGAGCGAGGCCACCCGCCTGCTGGGCGATGGCCACAGCAGCGGCTCGGTTGCCACCAAGGTCGGGTACCGCGACGCCTCGGCCTTCAGCCGGGCGTTCCGTGTCGCCACCGGTCACCGCCCATCCGATGTGCGCGTCGGTCAGACCGACCGGCGTCAGCGTCCACCGCGAAGCCGGCACGTCCTCGACGCATCAGGGTGGCGTCGCACCGAACTCTGAACGGCATGACACGTGCACGTCGAGGTTGCACCGCGCGTCGCCAAATCGGCGGTCGGGTCGCCAGGTCGTCCCGAACAGCACCATCACCCAGCCGGCCCGAGCGGGCCGCGTGTTCTCGAACGTCGGCTCGGTTCACGGTGCGGACGTCGCAAGCGTCGTTTGGCGCCGCCGGGGAGACGATGGCGCGACTGTGCTGCCGCTTCGACGACCGTAGACGCCGGTCCTCGTGAGGTCTCAGATGCGCTCGGGCGCGCTCGTCCTGGTCAGCGTCCGTGTAGGCATGCGACCGGTTGCTCTCGTAGGTGTTTGTGAGTGCCTGCAGGTCAGCGTCGCATTGACAGATCGATGACAAGCATGGGCGGATCGCCCCGATGGTCAGGCGACTTGGACGGCGTCCTTGAGTTTCGCCGGGAGCTTCTCCGGGAACGACACCACGAGATGCCGATCGAGCGCCGTCGCGACCCGGGCGAGGGTGTCGATCCGGTTCCTGGCGCCGCCACCTTCCTCGAGTCGCGAGATCACGGACTGGGTCGTGCCCATCCGGGCGGCGAGTTCGCGCTGGCTGAGTCCGGCGTCAGTGCGCAGGTCGTAGATCAACTGTCCGAGCGCGAGATCCTGCTCGACCGCGGCACGCGTCTCGTCCGTCGGCGGCCGGCGCTTGTTCTTGGTGTTGTCCCAGCGGGAGTAGTTCGCCATCTTGTTCTCCTTCACGGATTCCGAGTAGCACAATCGGCAGCTGTGCGACGGGCCCGCTCGATCTCGTTGTGTTCGTTGTTGCGTTGCTTCCGGAACGTGGTCAACAGGACGATCCGTCCGTCCTTGGTGAACCGATAGGTGATCCGCCGTGCCGTCGGCCCGAGCATGAACCGCAGCTCGAACAAGCCGTCACCGAGCGCACGCGACAACGACATCCGAGCCAGCGGCCCGACCGCCGCGAGCCGGTCGACCGCGACCACTGTTCGATCCCACTCCTCGTCACTCAATCCGTCCATCCATTCGTCGACCTCGTCGGGTAGTTCGACATCGGCCGTACGTGGAGTATCGCAAGTATGCGATCATCGCGCAACTGCGATCATCGTCGAACACGTCGTACGGTCCAACGAGGAGAGGTCGCGAGTGTTGGTCTACCTGGCGATTCGGCGGCGCTCCTTCGACGGTACCCGAGGCAGGCCCCCGCGAAGCAGCGACTCACAATCTTGTTTGCGCTCGCTCGATTGATCGGAACGCACCGTCCGCTTGGTTCACCCCGGACTATGAACAATCGTGGCTGATCCGGCGTTATGGGACAGCCCGATCCGTCGGACTGCTCGGAGGCGACACTCGGACCTGGGGTGCCCGCGAATCGTGGCCGACACCACGTTCATAGGGAACAAGCGCCTGGGCGCACCCCTTCGCGTCGAGCCCGGCACCATTCGGGAACGTCCTGGGAGCCGCTCGCGTCACGTGGGATACTGTGCGCTCCAGAAGGGGGACAGCGGCGGATGAGCACGTACACAGATCGGATGACCCGGCTCCTGCGAGACCTGGAGCTCGCGTTCGGTGACGCAGCGAAGTTCGACACCAAGACGTCGTTCGTGGCCGAACAAGCCACCTACGGCGAGGCGTACCTTCAAGTTGGCCATCAGCTCGGGACGGCACTCCTCGCAAGTAAAGAAGTACTGCTCGTGGTCGCTGACTTCCCGAAGGTGCAGGTTCGGAACGTCGCCATTCTCCGAGAGCGCCTTCGCCGCGGCGCTCACCGCCTTCAACCAGGCATCGGAATTCTTGCACATCGCGACCCGACCGGAAATGCGAAGCTTCGCCAATGGGGTAGGGAAGCCGGACTCACGGTGCTTCCACTCGACCTTTCAACGGGAACACCGCGACACAAGAGTCTCCTATCGGCACTGCTTGAAGATCTGTACACCTACGACCGGTTTGACTTGACCGGCCCGGTCCGGTCTGACTTCCAGTTCTTCGGGCGACCCTTCGTGCCCGATATGGCTCGACGGCTTGCGGAGGGAACGGTCACCTCACTTTTCGGGATCCGCAAGATCGGTAAGACATCGCTGCTGAACCGGTTGGCGCGGGAACTCACAGATGGTTTCGGTGCTCGAGTTGTATTCCTCGATGCCTCTCATGACGCGATTGCAGCGCTGCAACCGGCAGAGTTGTTGAATGTTCTGGCGAACGCGGCTGCTGAGGTTGATACAGGCAAGTACGTGAGCGTGTCACCCGCAGTTTCCGATGGAGTGGTCGACACGAGCACTGAGGCTGATCTTCTGCTGGAAGCGATCACTACTGTTACCTCGCCGCTAGTACTCATCATTGATGAGGTTGACTACCTTACGCCGTCGAGTCCAACAGAGGAACATTGGCGCACGGACTTCAACGTGACACTCCGCGCACTTAGACGCGTGTACCAGGAAGCTACCCGGCGGTCGACCCCGTTCTCGCTCCTCGTTTCCGGCGTCTCGAGTCGTTGGTTCACGGAAGAAAGCGTCGACGGGATCGAGAACGCCGCCCTCGCTCTCGTGCCAGAGACATATCTGGCTCCCCTTTCGCGTTCGGAATCAGTCGAAATGATCGAAAAACTGGGCCTTGCATGCGGTCTTATTTTTGAAAGAGGTGCCGCCGACAACGTTGCCACAACGGCCTCCGATAACCCGTTTTGGATCCGGAAAGCAGGATCCTACATCAACTCGTGCGTTCCTCAAGATGGTCGACCTGCGCGACTAGACGCCGGTATCGTGGCAGCACTCTGTGAAGAGTTCGTGCTGATCGAAGGCGCGCAGCTTGCCTACTCGTCTCTCCGGCATCTCTTTCGAATCTACCCCGAGCTTGGTCTTGGAGCAGTCGATGTCGTGTTTGGGAACAGCGACCGTACGCCGCAGGAGGTACTGTCAACGCTTGGTCGATACGGAATCCTGGGTGAAGGGTTCTGTGCTTCTGGACCGATGGTCGCAGCTGGACTCGATCGATGGAAGCGTGCCGATTCTGCTAGTGCCACGACGCCACGGCTGTTCGCTAGTCCAGAGGCTTCATCGGTAAGCGCGGGTAGCGCCTCGTCGGTAGGTGAGGAACTGTGGGCAGAAATGCTTGGCGAGGTGTCCACCGTCCGGAACGCCGTGGAGCGAAGGCTGCGCGATCTGATTCTTGTAGTTGTCAGGTCCGAACTCGCGTCGGACAAAGCTCGACATCCCAAGGATGCGCTGGTCGCCGCCGTGCCGTCAGAGCGGCGTGAAGCACTGAGAGGAGGGGCCACCAATATTCTCAAAGCTATGTACTGGCTAGAGCTCTTAGCCGTCATCCGCAAGAACTGGAAGTGGTTCGAGAAGTACTTTGCCGACCGTGCGAAGTTCGATCTGTATGGGGAGATCGTGAACGACCGCCCGGACGCGCATGCCAAAGACATCGACGGGGCTGATCTAGCGCTTCAGAAGCGGGCACTCGAGTGGTTTGACAAGGCGATCGATCGCAGCGCCTTGCTCTGACCGGGCGAGCCAGGAGTGGTCTTCGGTGAAGCCGATGTCCCGACGAGCCGCCTGCGTGTGGTGGGCGGTATGTCCCATGTGCCGGTAGGTGACGCTCATTTCGACCACGATGTCAGCACCGCTCGAGCGTCCGAGATCGGCACTTCCGATCGGGTCGGTCGCGGCCCTCGTGATTATGGGTGGCCCACCGTCGGGCAACGCGGGCGCGCCCGCGAGGTTCGCTGGGTTGACCGTCAGATGACCTTGGGGTTCTCGCCCCCACGTGAGTCGTCGACCTTGCCCCGCCGATCGGTCCACCAGGTGCGATGGCGCGGCGCTTGGGCGTACGAAGGCGGAATGTTGACAAGCCCCGCCGAACGGTGATGACAAGTGATGACATCCGCAACGTCAGAGGCCCTTTCCGATCTCCCGGAAAGGGCCTCTGAACTGGACTTACTTGGTGGCGGGGGCAGGATTTGAACCTGCGACCTTCGGGTTATAAGTGCACAGATCAACGTCTGCGTTCGTGGGTAGAAGACGGTGTTCGTCCTGCTCACAGGCTCTCCCACCCGCCGCTCCGTAGTCGTTCGTGGGCGGCCGTCGGAGGCTGTGGGTGCCAGGAGCGTTGACATCGCGTTGACAAGCCCTGCCGACTGCGCCGCTGTGTTCGGCCGAGAGCGTTCAGCCGCCGACGAGACCCGATGGACGCCGCCGCGAACGACTGGATCCTTCCGTCGACCGTCGGGGGCGACCGTCGGGGCGCCGTCGGCTCGAACGCTACGTTGCTGGTCGTTATGTCCTCGTTGGCCGACGCTGTTCTTCCCGTGATTCGGACTCGGGCGGATCTGAGCCGTTGGGCTGCGGCGAACGCGCACGGCAGCGACATGCACGGGGCGATCGATTTGCTCGAGGGGGCGCGGCCGAGCACCGATCCGGCCGAGTTCTACGCGGTGGTCCACGCGGCGTTGGCGAGCGCGGTCAAGGTGATCGCTCGTGCTGACGACTCGAGCGGGATCATCGGCGACGCGTGCCGCCGGCTGCTCGAGGTGCACCCTCATGCCTCGGCCGATGCCGGGGTAGCGCCGAGCAAGTTGGTGGACTGGATGATCAAGTTCCAGTTCGACGGTGACGTCGACTACTTCGAGCTCGATCCCGTCGCCTACGCGCCAGCTCTCGGCGATGTCGGCATGCGGACGTACCGCGCACGCCTCGACGCCGTCCGCGCCACGTTGACGCCGGTGACGGCGGAGGCGGATCGCTGGTCGGTGCCCGATCGACACGAGCGGTGGGTGCTCGAGCGGAACGATCGACGCCTCGCCGTCCTCGACCGCGACTTCGACGCGATCATCCGCACCCACGCCCGCGACCGTAAGGTCGCGGCCTGGCTGCACGACACGGCCAAGGCGTTCGAGGAGATCGGCGAGATCGACCTGGCGATCGACTGGGCTCGACAGGCAGCCGGCCACCATCCCGACCATCAGGCCCTACAGGCCGCCGACTACTGGTGCGAACTCCTCGCTCGACATCGTCCGGCCGAACTGGTGACCACACGGCATCTCGTGTTCAGCCGGTGGCCGTCCGCGAGTACCGCAGCGCGCCTGCACCGAGATGCCGGCAGCTCGTGGCCCGACTACCGCGACGAGGTGCTGGCGACGTTGGCCGCGAGACCGGAGCAGGCAGTGCTGTTCGCGCTCCACACCCTCAAGGATCCCCGCCTCGCCTGGGACCAGGCCTCGGCCCTCCGTGAGGACGACGACCACACCTGGGCCGAGATGGCCAAGGCGTATGAATCGATCGACCCGCTTGCTGTGCTGCCCATCCATCGACGACTCGTCGAACACGAACTGGTCAACGCTGGCGCCCAGCACTACCAACGGGCAGCCCGCCGCCTCGCCAGGATGCGCAAGCTCGCCGTCGGCACCGACCAGGCCGAAGCCGTTGACACGTTCATCGCGGAGCTGCGTGAGATGCACCGCCGGCGCCCCCGACTGCAGCAGGAGTTCGACCGGGTACGACTGCCCTGAACCCTCGCGCCGAGCACCCGCTCGCGGAGCTCGGGTACGATGACGAGGTGGCCAAGACTGCCGACGACCTGCGCACCGAAGTGCTCGCACTCCCCGCCCAGGACCGCGCTCGGATCGCCACGGAGCTACTGGCGAGTCTTGACAGCGAGCACGTCGACGAGAACGAGATCGACGAGTTGTGGTCGGTCGAGACCCAGCGACGCGCCGCGATGCTCGATACCGGCGAGGCGGGCACGCTCAGCTGGGGTGAGATCGAGCAGAGGTTCGCCGACCGCCGCACCCAGCGCGACGCGTGAGCCTTCGTATCGAGTACCACGATCTCGTCGACACCGACCTCGAGCACGCCTGGACCTGGTACGAGGACCATGAGCGCGGTCTCGGCGACCACTTCCTCGACGCGATCCGCACCACCGTCATTCGGGCGTCCCGATGGCCGAACTCCGGCCGACCCGTCCTTCGCGACGACGATGACGAGATCATCGAGCGCAAGCTCCCCGCGCACGGCTTCCCGTACGCCGTGCGCTACCGGATCGTCGACGACCGGCTCATCGTGATGGCCGTCGTTCACCAACATCGACACCCAGGGCTTCGGCATCGACCGCGAACCCTGACACCTCGACAGCACCTCGCCCAGGGCCGGCGGCAGCCGATCGTGAGCTTCGGGTTGGGGTCGAAGTGGTTGATGAACGCGGACGAGCTACATCGTGCAACGCCAGCACCGCTTTACGTCTTCGTCTACGACGCCGTGAGCGCCGACGCTGGCGCCCGCAGCATCATCGATGCCGTCTTGCGCCGCCCGACCACCCGTGCAAGCACACTCACCAGCGACGGACACACCTTGCCGTGGTGGCGCCCGAGCCGGTCGTTGGCGGCCAGATCGCGTCACGTCTCGCTCGTCAGAGGCGCAGCACGCTCGGCCGACAGAGTCGTGCGTTCAGGTCCCGACGACTCGGACGAGCAGGTCACGTCGGCTGCTGGCTCCGGTCTTGGCGAAGATCGCCTTCAGATGGTCCTGCACGGTGTGCTCCGACACGTGCATCTGGCGTGCGAGCGCACGAGTGTCGCCACCGGCAGCGACACGCTGCAGCAGCTCGGTCTCGCGCGAGGTGAGACCCGACGACCTTGCGATGAGATCGCACCGATCCGACGATGTCGCCGGTTCGATCGTCACCGCGATGTCATCGCCGATCCGAGCAGCTCGTAAGCGCAACCAGGCACCTTCGGGCAGCCGAACCCGCGCATGAGGCGGGTGGGGGTCGACGCCGCGCTCGCGCGCAAGGAGTTGCGCCGCCACGTTGTACGCACCGGCCGGGACCGCCCGCGCGTCGCCGTCCGGTGGGATCAGCGCACGGAGGAAGCGCTCGGTGTCCTCGGTCTGCGCTCTCACTGAGAGGTCGGACGACAGCACGAGCACCCCGGGACCAGAGCGGGACGCGGCGGCAGGTCCGGTCGCCGAAGCCGCGAAGGTCTGTCCGACGCACCGCCGGATCCCCGCTGTCACTGCGTCGACCTCGGCCGCCAGCACCGACAGCTCACCTTCGTCGAACGTGGCGCCGCGGCGCCACAGATCCAGGAACGCCCAGCACCCGAATCGGTCACGGAATACGACCGATGCGACATCGGTGACACCGTGATCGGAAAGCAGCTCGCGCCATACCGCACTGCGCTCCGGTCGATCGCCCGTGGCCGCACGCAGACCTGCGACCGGGACGTCGAGCGAGGTCCACCGGTTCACCGTGGTCGAGTACTTCAGTTCGATCAGACGCGGCAGCTCTGCGAACACCGAGCCGACATCGGCCAGCGGGTCACTGCCGACCTCGGTCGCCGGGTCGGTGAGCAACCACACGAAGTCGTCGAAGCCGACCCGACGCCGGAACTCGTCGAGCACCCCCGACCGCAACGCCCGGGTGTCGGCTGCTGAACGACACAGGTCTGCGACGGACACCTCCGAATCGTACGAGGCGCCGACACACGCCTCCCCCAGCAAGCTGGGATGGTCACGCCACCCGGCGTTCCGTACGGTCCACTCATGGCAACCCTGCTCATCGAACACCGCATTACCGACTTCGACACCTGGGCTACCGCGTTCGAGTCGTTCGACGCCGCCCGCCACAACGCTGGTGTCCGAACTCACCGCGTGACGCGTCCCGTCGACGACGACCACTACGTCCTCATCGAGCTCGACTTCGACACTGTGGAAGCCGCCGAGAACTTCCGTCACTTCCTCCAGACAGCGATCTGGACCACCCCCGACAACGCACCCGCACTCGTCGGCACACCACGCACCCGCATCGTCGTGCCAGCCGACACCTCCCAGTAGCCGGCAAGACACGCCAATCCGACGCCGGCAGTGCGAAGGCGTCCGATTTCCTCGAGCCGCACGTTGCACACCGTCCCCACGATCCAACATCGGCTTCGGCCTCGCCCGTCGAGTGCACGGCGCGGATCAATCGTCGAAGGTCAACGACTCCGACAGCGACCGGTGAGCGGCGATGTCCGCTTGCAGCTCGGCGATCTTGCGTTCAGCAAGCGCGATCACATCAGCACCCGCGATGAACCGGCGTGGCGGTGGATCCTCCTCGGCGATCGTCACCAACGCGGCCGCCAGCTTGTTCGGGTCGCCAACCTGCTGGCCGTCCTGTGACTGCCACCAGACACGCTGCGCTGCGCTGCGCTCCGCTCCGCGTAGTCATCGACGCTGAACTCGGGCCACACGAGCGACGCGGCGCTCGCCAACCCAGTGCGGAAGAAGCCCGGGTTGACAATCGTCGTATGGATCCCGAATGGGGCGACCTCCGCCGACAACGCCGACATCCAGCCCTCCAGGCCGGCCTTCGACGCCGCGCACACCGACGAGTACTCGAACCCGATCAGACCGGCGCCCGACGAGATCGCGATCACGTGCCCGGAACGTTGTCGGCGCATCACCGGCAACACGGCGCGAGTCACGTTCATCGGACCGACCAGGTTCGCCGACAACTGCTGATCGAACTGCCCGGGCGACATCTCCTCGAAGAAGCCCTTGAACGACGCCCCGGCACTGTTCATCAACACATCGATGCGACCAAACCGCTCCACCGCCGCCTCCACCCCCGACAACGCGTCAGCAGTGCGAGTCACATCCAGCTGCACAGCGAGCACGTCGGACTCGTCGGCGAACACCCGCTCCACCTCATCGACACGTCGTCCGGTGGCGACCACGGCATGACCTGCTGCGACCGCCGCTCGCACGAACGACTCACCCATCCCCCGACCCGCACCGGTGATGAACCACACCCGTCGACCACCCACTCGGCACCTCCATACGCCTCGTCACCACCGTAACCCTGCTTCGCGACACCTCTGAGCAGGCGAGACCTTCGGGTTGCGGCCCAAGTGGTCTAGGCAGGAGTCGGCGTCCGTCTGCTCTCGTCGGTTCTCGTGGGCAGCCGTCCCAGTCGAAACGCGGGTCACCAGCACCGATCCAGTCGCACGAGCGCCAGCGACCACGGACGGATGCCCACGGGCGCCTACGCCATCGCGTGTTGACACGGCGTTGACAGCCGGCAACGGACGAGGCCCTCCCCGCCGGAGCGGAAAGGGCCTCTGACCTGGTGCTATTGGTGGCGGGGGCAGGATTTGAACCTGCGACCTTCGGGTTATGAGTCGGCCGCCAGTCATCGCGCCGCTCCTGGTAGACGGCCATCACTCCAGTTCAGCGCCGGTGCAGGGCTCCCCGCTGGTCCCCCTTGTCGACCGTGACTTACCGCTGTCCTGGTACATGGTTGGTACATGGAACCCTCCGGATCCGACGCCACGCACGGTGGCCGTCGCTCGAAGTCGGGCGGAGCGACGAACGCCGCTCGATCGATTCTCAGCGTACCGATCACGCTTCGCTGGCGCGGTCGGGGAGTCGTCTCCGGCGGTGCCGATGACAGGTGGCAGGGTCGGGCAGTAGCGTCGTGCCCGAAGGAGGCACCATGTCGGACCACGACTCGAACGACCACAACGTGACGAACGCCCAGCCGACGATCGCCGACCTCCTCCGAGGGGTGGAGCCAATGGGCGATCTCAGCGAGCTCGCGATCGACGACCTCACCCCTGCCGAGGAAGATGAGTTCTTCGCGATCCTCGAGCAGATCTGACCTCCCGACGACCGTCGTCGTCGACACGATGGTCGCGAGCGCGTGGCTCGGCCAGCGCCCCTCCCCACGCAAGGAGCGATGGGCGCCACTTCTCACCCGAGCGACGTGGGTGTTGCCGTTCGCCGTGGTCGCCGAGATGCGATTCGGACGTCATTGGGCGGTCGGGACCGACGAGCCGTGCAACTGAGGCGCGGAGGCATCGGATCGCGACCAGCTAACAAGCTCAAGCAGCTCGGAGATCATCTGAAGCTGTTCCTCGGTGAAGACTCTCAGCTCCTCACCGTCCTCGTCAACGCGCTGAAGCGAGGCCACCTCGTTCAGAAGCTCGTCCTGTGCTGCCTTGGGCACCTTTCCCAGGGCGGTAGCGACCAGGAGTTCTGGAACGAGGACAGCCATTTCGGACGTAGTCGATCCACCGAATCGGAGCAAGGAGGTCATGACCTCGCCCTGCTCGGTGGGATGCTCTCCCCACCAGGCCTCGCCGGGCTTGGTCCACCGGATGATCGCGGCGACAATCACGGCGTCGAAGTACGAGCGGGCAACTCGTGGGATGTCCACCATGAATCGTTGCGCCGAGCCGCTCTTGCCGTGCTTCAGCCTTTGCGTGTGGATCGCTGATCCGATAGCGGCGAAGACAACTGTCGCGCTGATCTCCCGTCCGTAGATGGATCGTTCTCGAACGCGCTGCTGTCCACCGTGGTGCTCGTTGGCCGCCCAGATTGCCGACTCCGGGTAGCGGTGGCCGGCCTCCTCGGACGTCGTGTTTGCTAGCCACGCGCGACGATTTGAGATTGCAGGGCCGCCAAGACCGGAGCGGACGAGCAGTTCGTGCTCCTCGCGCAATGGGGAACTCCACGGCAACCAGCTGAGCCATAGCGCCGCAAGGCGACCCGGTCTGAACGAGTTCCGAATCGCCTCCCATTCAGCAAACGTGGGAGGTCGGGCGTGGATGCACAGTCCATTGATAACTGGGTCGAGTCCGGGGTAGGCATCGATCACTGCGATTCGAAGAGACTTGAGTTGAGCTCCGGTGACAGAACCCAAGGCGAAGCAGAGGACGATGTCGCTGTCTGTGCGAGCGTCGTCGCCCGCCAGGGCCTCCGCGTTGAAATGAAGCCGCGAGGTGGAGATTCCTAGCCGTTCGAGAACACGAACGACGGCGTCCCTCCGAGGTTCGTCGCCGGCATCACAGAGAACCACGGTCGACGGGACGCACCTGCCAATCACATCGGTGACGTACTCGTCATGCGATCGCTGATTCGTCGACCGATGGTCAGATCGAGACAGGGCGGCAACCCGATCCGATACAGCATCGGGCAAAGACTCCGGTGTCGCTGTCAAACGATCGAAGTCGATCCGGACGCCCAGCGGAACTCGCTCGGCGCGAGCAAGATTGTCGCCCGCGGGTAGCGACTCGACTCGCACTGCGTCGGCGGAGGAACACAACTCCCAGAATCCAGCGTTTACGGTTTGGTCGGTCGAGGGCATGTAGGTCGACGGCAGCGGCTCAGCGATCGGGAGGAACGACCTCTCGTCAATGCGGACGGCGTGAGCGACCGCCGGGTCCTGGCACCACCGACACGTTCCGGGGTCGTCCGATGGCGACGAGCACTCGTTCTCCAGCCACACGTGCGCCGATCGGTTGTGCGGCACTGGCACGACGCGTGCGCCAACTCGCGATTCGACGATGACGTCCAGCGTCCACGAGTCCGGTGCGTACTTCTGAAGCGCACTTTCAAAGTCGCTCTGCGTCCTCCCGGTGGAGTTGACGGACAGGCACGCAAGAACGCTGCCCCTGTCGGCCGCCGACTCGACTGCTCGGGAAACCTCCAACCGACTCCTCGGATACCGGTCGAGAACCACAGTAGGCCCGAGGTCAAACCCGCTGGCCGCTGCGAACGCCTCGAGTTGCGCTGCAATAGGTGCGAGCGTGGTTGTGTCGAGGACGATCCCAGAGTTGGGGCGAAGTCGACTGGCTAGCCACGCCGACATGCACCAGATGTCCCGGGGGGACCGGAATGCGTTGGCGATTCTCACGAACTCGCGGGAGTGGCTGCCCGAAGGCAGACGGAAGTGATGAGTCGCTGGTCTGATCACTGCACCGCCCTCCGCGACCAGTGCTCGGGTCTCGATCGCCCTGACCAGCAGCGGCAGCAGCGGTGGACCGCTGTCGTCGTCACCGACAACTCGGGGTGGCTCGCCCACGACGTGAACCAACACAGCTATCGCCTGTGGTGAGCCGAGCGTGGCCGATCGTTCACGTGCTTCCACGAGGAACTCGTTGACGCCAACGGGCGACGAGGCGCCGTCCGTCACTATTTCAGGCCACACGAACACGACCCGATCGGTCCCAGCCATGCGGTCTGGCACGTCATGAAGGGCGCTCCATGCGAGTCTGAGGTCGTCAACGGTTCGGAAGCTCAGATCGACGACGGTTGTGTTCAGGCCGCCAGGCATCCCAGTTTGCAGACCAAAGGATTGCAGCGGAGCATGCCGACTATCTGTGACGCGCATGTATCGCGCTACTGACCCGCCCATCCCTGAACGAGACTACGCGCCGAGAAGAGCGAGTTCGTCGTCCGGAGCTTCAAACAGGGTCGGGTCTTGCCTCGCCAGAGCAGGGAGATTCAGCTTGCCGACCGCCAACGTGCCTACCACGGCAAGCGCGACTTCCTGCACGTCGGCGCGCCCGTTGCTTCCGATCGAGACCCGAAGGGATCGATTTCGCTCCGGGAATAGCTCGGTGTACATCGTGAATGATGAACCGGGGTTGCCGCTGATCACCCGACCGACATGCGTGAGACCCCGTCCACGATCGCCGTATGAGAGCCGTCCCTCGAAGGCGAACCGAACGGCGGACTCACCGTTCAGATCGGCACGGCGCGCCTTTATCGACTTAGGCAGGCCGATCCCGTTGTCCATCACTATCAGCCTGAACCGATCGTGGCTACGGTCCCCTCCGCCCGACGTGGTCATCAGCTGAGCCACCGAACGAGCTTCCCGACCGGTGCGGTCCACGTGCGCATGATCTCCGACGTTCTCGACAAGCTCGCTCATCGCCGTCTCAAGGTCCCGCATCGCCCGACTCCGGTCGGCCGACCGACCACGCGCAACGAACAGCCGACCCAACCAGGGATCGACAATGCCACGAACGTCGCGCTGCAAATCCGTCGATGCACGCCGATGTGGGTCGACCAAGGTCATGAGGTGTCGCTGGACCGGATCTTGTGTGTCCGGAGCTGCAAGGATTCGGGCGCGTTGCGCAGCGTCGTGAGGGTCCCAGAACTCGGCCCACCGCCTCAGCGCAGGATGTACCTCAACAAGTTCGGTCCGCATCGCTAGAACGGCGAGAAGCGGGGTGCGTGCTAACTGCACCTGCAGCGAGGGCGAGGAAGGCAAAGTCAGTTCGACACGCCGATCCCCCGGGAGCGCCGAGAGAAGATTGGCGAGCAACGCCGTAAGGGTGGCGTCGATCCTCAGACGCTCCGCCCGGTCTAGCTGCTCAGCAGACTCCTCCAAGAGGAGCTGGACATCACTGGCGGTAGCTAGCGGGGCAAACACGTCCGCTGGCTCGCGTTGATGCTCCGTAGGAACAATGAACAGATCCTTCAGAGTGATGACCGCCATACGAGCTTCCGTTCCAACGACTTCGCCAGCGAGGCTACGCGATCTACCGACCGTACGTCGTCGGCCGTTCTGGAGTTGGATCCTGCGCAGGCTCTCGGACTCGGCGCTCCGCCCGTGCGCGGGATCAGGCGACCCGTTGGGTTCTGGAGGTGGGGTGGGGCGAGGCGGTCCCGAGTGGCTGGTCGGTGCTGCACATACGGGCCGCTCTGGGACATGCTGCCGTCATGCAGCATGTGGCGGGCGGACGCAGGGCGAGGGCGGGTGTCATCGCGCGCCTGCGTCGCTGCACCCGCGACCGTGGGGTTGCCTCATGGTCCGACCATCGTGTGCAGGATTCGGCGGGAATGAACTAGTGGCGAATGGAGAGCTGAATGCCGAAGGCTGATGCCAACTTTGAGCTCGGCGAGGAAGCGCTCGCGGCCGTAGATGCCGCTGCGCGCGATGCGCGTTGGATCTTTCGTGTTCCTCCCAAGGACTTCGGGATTGACTTCGAGGCGGAGTTCACGGCGCCTGACCGCACGGTGACCGGCGTGATTGTCAAGGGTCAGGTGAAGGGAACTGGCCGACGTGACGACCCGCCGAGGCTCCGACTCTCGACCGACCACATCGAGACCTGGCGCAACATGGACGTCCCGGTGCTTGTCGTCAGGTATCGGCGTAGCGACCGGTCTCTCTGGTGGCTGTGGGCTCACGACCCCCTGATCCACCTGCGCGGACGCGGCGACCAGAAGACAATCACGATCACGTTGCTGCCGGCGATGCGCTGGACGAGCGACACATCCCGAGTCATCGAACGCGATGTCCTTCAGTGGCGGGCACGAAGGCGTGGGCATCTCGAGTTGCCGCTCCGCGTCCGGTTCGAGGCGGCGGGTGTCCCCCCGAGCGTCTTTGATCAGGTCGTCGAGCAGGTTCGAGCGACCTGTCGCCCGATTCCCCACCTCATCAAACTGATCGACGAGGACGACGATCCGCACTGCGCAGCGGTCATCGAGATCACGTCCCAACTCGTTCGGGCACGGCTCCCGATCGGGGCATCCGATGCGTTGCCGTTGCATCCGGTCAACGACCACACGGGGCCCGACGCCGTAGCGATGGTCGCCCACGCCCTCTACCGCGAGGGCACCTATTCGTCACGTGCAGCGTCGCTCATGGCCGTCGTCGCCGAACACACTCGGCTCGTCCGGTTCACGGAGCCCGATCAACCAGGGGTGCCTACCCACGGTCCGCTCCCCTACCAGGTCGCAACGATGCTCGCCCGTGAGGGCCACCTGGACGTCGTGAGCCGAATCGCCAAGCTGCTAAGGGCAGAGCGCAACGCTGAGGCGTCGTTCGCTGTTGAGCTGGCTTCAGCTCAGGCTGGACGCGACCCAGCCGCCGTCGAGGGGCGCGATCCCGCACACCTGGCCGGGCTCGCCCGCGACCTCGAGGCGGCGGGCGACCGAGTGGGCGCAGCTCAGACGTGGCTCCGACTCGCTGCAGTCAGAATGGGAGAGTCTCTACCTGCCGACGCGGTCGAAGCGCTCGACGCAGCGGCCGCCGCCGAGCCGAGATATGCCGAGCGCTCGGACTGGTGGGAGCAGCGCGGTGCTGCGAGCGTGTCGGCGTTGAATCTCGACGAAGGGATACGCAGCTATAGAAGAGCGGTCGAACTCGGGTCGGTGACATCACGCGGTCGGCTCGGCCACGCGCTGCTTCTACACGGCCGCTACCACGACGCATTGGTTCAACTCGCAGAGGTAGTGGAGGACGAGGACGCAACGGCTCCCCAGTGGCGACTCGCCTTACACGCCGCAGTCGTTGCCGCGAGCCAGACTCCCAATCAGCGCCGCCGCGCCGCGGAGGCACACGAGGCTCTGCTTGCGGTCAACAAGACGGCGATCGAGTTGCTAGAGCTCGATGCGATCAATGCCGAGACGTGGTGGGCCATCGCTGAGATGGCTGGATTCGACAGTGAAGAGTCTGCGCTCCCGCTGCTGATGTTCTGTGCACTCTTTCCCGAGGACCTGGAGCGCGTCGCGGTCGCTCTCGTCACGCTGCTCGGTCCCATCGGCGAGCCGGTTCGGGAGCTCGTGAACGACGTCGTCACGGTAGCGCGCCGGTCCGACGGGTTCGTTCGCGAGCTGCGGGAGGCGGCCGGCGCAAACCGCGCAACGGAAACCATCAGTGCGTTCCGATCTGCCCCGATCGACCCAGACCCGACGCACAACACGATGGCGATCTACTTGCTGGACTCACACGATTCAGTGGTGCCAACGCACCGGATCGACGTCAACAGGGCACTCCCACCACGGCCCCGCCTGTAGAAGCATGCTGCTGAAGTCCTGCCACGGCGTCGTTCACGAGACCTCGTTCGAGCGTCCTACCGAGCGAGACAGCTCGGGCGCAGTTGATCTTCGGGTTGGTTCCGAAGCGGTCACGGCCGACGAACACCGCATGGCGTACATCATCGAACGGAAGTCGCAGTTCTACGTCGTCGCGTACGACGGGGTTGACCCTCGCACCAATAAGGAGCGGAGACGTTGGCACGCGGCTGGCAGATCTCGCGCAGACGCCGAGGCGATCGCCGCGCGACTCACCGTTGCACGAGCCGGTGCCCTTGAGCGGACCACGTCCGCACTGACGGTCCAGGAGTATTTGGTCGAGCAGTGGATGCCGCGACGACATCGCGAGCTGCAGCCGTCAACGGCCAAGCGGTACGAGTGGATGATCCACAACTACCTCACGCCGGCGATCGGCGCTCTCCGGCTCAACGCGTTGCGGGCCGAGCACCTCGATCGCCTGTACGTCGAGCTGCTCGACCACGGCGGCGCCAACGGCAGACCGCTCTCACCGAAGACTGTCTACGACGCTCACGTGGTGATCCGCTCCGCACTCCGCGTCGCGGTCGCCCGTCACCTCGTCGACCGCAACGTCGCGCACGACGCCCGGCCACCACGCAACTCGAGGCGGTCACGGCCGACCCCGGAGGTCTGGACCGCCGCTCAACTCTCCCAGTTCCTCAGCCACACGGCACATCTGCGTCTGTACCCGGCGCTGCATCTGGCGGCGACGACTGGCATGCGACGAGGTGAAGTCGTTGGACTCCGCTGGGGTGACTGGAACCGGCAAACCCACCGGCTCTCGATCGCCCGCAGCCGCCAAGCGATCCCCGGCGGCACCGTCGAAGTCCCGACCAAGACGGCCGCCAGCCGACGACCCGTCGACCTCGACGAAGGCACCGAGCGCGTCCTCGCCGCATGGCAACGCCGTCAAGCACGCGACGGTCACCCGACCGGACTCGGCGATCCAATGTTCACCAACACCCACGGACAGCCGATCAACCCGCAATCGCTCGCCCAGCTGTTCGACCGCAAGGTCCGCAGCAGCGGACTTCCCCGCATTCGGTTCCACGACCTGCGACACACCCACGCGTCGCTGCTCGCAGCGACCGGCGAGCCGATCAAGGTCGTCTCGGAACGGCTCGGACACGCCCACCCTGGGTTCACCATGGACACCTACCAACACGTCATGCCAGGCATGGGAGCCAGCGCCGCGATCACCTTCGCCGCGTTGTTGAGCGGCGCGACCGCCGAGGCCCACCGGCGCGCCGCCGGTCATCGACGTGTGGTCGTCGGTAGACGATCTACCGGGCCAGTCACGCGAACCGCCAGGTCACGGCACCGCGCGGTCACCGACCGGTAGACGCTCTCGGTAGACGAACGGAGAAAGCCCTGGCGGATCTTGCGATCTACCAGGGCTTTCCTGAGTGGCGGGGGCAGGATTTGAACCTGCGACCTTCGGGTTATGAGCCCGACGAGCTACCGGACTGCTCCACCCCGCGTCGGAGTGGGTGCCTACGATACGGCGCCTCGGACGACCTGACAACCCCCGAAACGTGTAGCCACGGAAACCATTTCCGCTACTATCGAACTATGTCTGGTGAGCCGGTGGACCTGCTCGGTGATCCCGCCGATCTGGAACGGCTGCGCGTCGTGTTGATCCGGCTCACGCGACGCATCCGGGCCAGCGCGCACGACACGATCACCGCTTCGCAGCGGTCCACGCTCGGCACCATCTACATGCACGGGCCCACCACGATCGGGCAGATCGCCGAGTACGAGCACGTCCAGCCACCGTCGGCGAGCAAGGTCGTCGCCGCGCTCGAACAGATGGGCCTCGTCGAACGCAGCGCCGACCCGAACGACCGCCGCTGCTCGTTGATCTCGCTCACCGCCCACGGCCACGACTCCGTCAACGAGATGCGTGTCGCCGGCCTCGGGTTCCTGGCCGGTCGCCTGGCCGAACTCGACCCCCACGACCTGGCAACGCTCGAGGGCAGCCTCCCGGCCCTCGAGCGTTTGCTGGGTTCGACCGACGACGAACCGGTAGTTCCGGCCGCGACAGCCGACGATCACGCCGCCGCGCAACGTCGGTAACACGCTTGCCGGTATCCGGTCCGCGGTCTGTCCCGAGGCCCCACCAGAGCGCACTAACGTCCCGCGGGTGAAGTTCCGCAACGACGCCGAACACACCCGCTACGTACTCGAAGACGACGGTCCCGACGGCCGCCGTGTCGTCGCCCTCACCGAGTACCACGACCGCCACGACCGGCTGATCTTCCCGCACACCGAGGTCGACCCCGACTACGAGGGCCAGGGTCTCGCGGGCAAACTCGTCCGCCAGGCGCTCGACGACGTGCGCACGCTCGGCCGGCTGATCGTGCCGACGTGCCCCTACGTGCGCGGCTGGATCGAACGCCACCCCGAGTACGACGACCTGGTCGACCACGAGTTGACCGACCGCTACCTCGAGCAGATGGGGGCCTGACGTGCTGATCGGCGTACCCACCGAGATCAAGAACAACGAGCGTCGAGTGGGGATGACCCCCGAGGCCGTCAAGGAAGTCGTCGCCCACGGCCACACCGTGCACGTGCAAGCCGGTGCCGGCCTCGGCATCGGTGCCTCCGACATCGACTACCAGGCCGCCGGCGCGCACACCGTGCCCACCGCGGCCGACGCCTACGCCGCCGAACTGGTCGTCAAGGTCAAAGAGCCGCAGGCCGACGAGCGCGCTCGCCTGCGGCCCGGGCAAACACTCTTCACCTACCTCCACCTCGCCCCCGACCCCGAACAGACCAGCGACCTCGTCTCGTCCGGTGTCACCGCCGTCGCCTACGAGACCGTCACCGACACCAAGGGCGGCTTGCCGCTGCTCGCCCCGATGTCGCAGGTGGCCGGCCGGTTGGCCGTGCAGGCCGGCGCACACGCACTTGAAAGCCCCCAGGGAGGGCGCGGCATCCTGCTCGGCGGCGTTCCCGGCGTGCCCCCGGCCGACGTGCTGATCATCGGCGGCGGGGTGGCCGGCTCGAACGCGGCCACCATCGCCTTCGGCATGGGCGCCAAGGTGACCGTGCTCGACCGCAACCCGGCCGTGCTCGAACGCCTCGACGAACGCTTCGGCAGCCAAGTCACCACCGAGTACGCCACCCGCTCGGCGATCGAAAAGCACCTGCCCCGCGCCGAACTGGTGATCGGCGCCGTACTGCTGAGGGGTGCCCGCGCACCACGCCTGATCTACCAAGCCGACCTGGCGCTGATGCAGCCCGGCTCGGTGTTAGTCGACATCTCGATCGACCAGGGCGGCTGCTTCGAGACGTCGCGAGCCACCACCCACACCGACCCGACCTACGTCGTCGACGGGGTGGTCCACTACTGCGTCGCCAACATGCCGGGCGCGGTCGCTCGCACCAGCACCTACGCGCTCAACAACGTCACCCTGCCGCACGTGCTCGCGCTGGCCGACAAGGGCACGTTCACGGCGCTGCGCGACGACCCGCACCTGCTGTCGGGGCTGAACGTCCACGCCGGGCGGATCACCGACGCCGCCGTCGCCGAGGCGCTGGGGTACCAATACGTCGACGCACTCACCGCGCTCGCGGCCTGAGGGCGCGGGCTGCTGGGGGTGTGGTCTCGATACACCGCCCAGAGGGCGGCACTCGACCACCGGAGGAGGGCGGCACCACCGAGGGAGGGCGGCACTCGACGACCGGGGGGGCAGGGGATCGCCCGGCACTCGACCACCGCCCGGAGGCGTGGGCTACGTGGCGCGGGTGGCGTTCTGGCGGATGGCGGTGGCGATCTCGGTCAGGCGGGTGTTCGGGAGGTCGTGGCCCATGTCGTTGAACATCAGCAAGCGTGAGCCGGGCACGGCCTCGGCGGTGGCCAAGCCGCCACTCGGGCGCACGAGCGGATCGCGCGTGCCGTGGATCACGAGCGTCGGCACCTTCAGCTGACGCAGCCCGGGCGTGCGGTCGGGCGCCGACAGGATCGCCGCCAACTGGCGGCCCGTGCCGGCTGGGCGATAGCTGCGCGCGATCGACGCCTTGGCGAGTACCCGGAAGTCCTCGTCGGAGAACGTCGGGCCGCTGATCATCCGGAACAGCTCGACCGCCGAATCGACCGCCTGCTCGGCCGGCACCGGCTTGCGGCGGGCGACATACGCGAGCACCTTTGGCTTCGGGCGGCCCACCCGCGGGTTGCCGGTGGTCGACATGATCGACGTCAGGCTGAGCACCCGCTGCGGGTGCTCGATCGCGATCTGCTGGGCGATCATCCCGCCCATCGACATCCCGGCGATGTGCGCCCGCTCGACACCGAGCGCGTCGAGCAACGCCACCGCATCGTTGGCCATGTCGGCCAGCGAGTACTCCGCCCGCAGGCGGGTGCGCAGTGCAGCGGTGCGCATCATCGTCCACGTCGTGGGCGGTGTGCTGGTGAACTCGGTCGACAATCCGGCGTCGCGGTTGTCGAACCGGATCACCCGGAAGCCCTGGGCCACCAGTTCGTCGATCAGGCCACTGGGCCAGTCGATCAGCTGGCCGTTGAGACCCATGACGAGCAGTAGCGGATCGCCCGACCCGCTCTCCTCGTATTCGATCGTGATTCCGTTCGCCTCCACGTGCGCCATAGGTACCAAGACTACGGTGCGAGGTCGATGCCGAGATTCCGCCGGCGGGCGCACGACCTGAACGAAGTGGCCGAACTGCGCGCCGAGGTCGCCGGCATGGCCGCCCGGCTGGCCGCCGCCGATGCTGCTGCCGAGGCCCGGGTCGAGCGCGCCGACCGGGCCCGCCAGAGCCTGGCCCAGTTCACCAGCCCGAGTGGCGGCTCACCGACGGACGTGCCTGTGGGCACCGTCACCCCGCTGCCGGCCGACCCGCCCCCGCCGATCGCCCACGCCGCCGACCTCGACGCGCTGCGTGCCGAACTCGCCGAGCAGGTGGCCGCGTTGGCGGCGCGGGTCGAGGCGATCGACGACCGGATCACCGCGATCTCGACCGAACTGGCCGACCAGCTCAACGAACTCGGTTCCGAGTCGGACGTGTCGTCGGACGCCGCGGTCGCCTTGCGCGATGCGCAGACGCGCCTGGCCAACGAGCAGGCTCGCTACCAGATCGCCTTCCGCGAAGACCTCGCCGCACTCGCCGAGCAGATCCGGCGGAGGTAGCGCGGCGCGCACCGGGTGGTCTCGATACGCCGGGCAGAGCCCGGCACTCGACCACCGTGGGGGTGCCGCCTGGTACTCGGCCACCGTGGGGGTGCCGCCTGGTACTCGGCCACCGTGGAGCGGTTACGGGTTGTCGGGGAGTTGGGCGGTGGCTTGTTGGATGAGGCGCTGGGCGCGTCGGATGGCGTCTTGGTAGGCGCCGAGGTCGCCGTCCGCGAGGTGCGCTTCGGCGTCGCTGAACGCCGCTTCGGCCTGGATCAACAGCTCGGCGAGGTCGCCGTCGATCGGATCCTCAGGCGTCTCCGGGCGGCTCGGTAGCTCGGGCACCGGGTCGCCTCCATCGCCGACCAGTCGATCGCCCACTTCGCCGCTGAACCCGGGGAAGAGGCGTGCGAGTCCGGCTTCGAGGCTGGTGTCCATCACCGCGGCCTCGTTGTACGACACGATCACGTACCGATATTCGGTGACGTCGCCGATCGTCACGTACACGGGCCGCACGTACACCAGCCCGTCGGCCACGAGCACGATCTGCATGTCGCCGAAGCGAATCTGCTGGCCCGACTCGTCGCTGACCAGGCGACCCAGTTCGGGGCCGATCGACGAGTCCGACTCTGCCCGGTCGGCGACGCGCAACGGGCCCGCCGGCAACGTCGGCTGGTCGACGACATAGCTGGTGAGCTGACCGTAGGTGGCCGGGTCGCTCGACGCGGTCATCAACGCCTGCAACTCGGTGCGCCGGTCGTCGGTGGAGAACGGCACGAACGGGCGCAACAGGACAAACTCGTCGTTCCCGCTCGTACGGTTGCGGAACATCGTGTAGTACGGCACGAACCGGCCCACCCCTGACTCGGTGGCGAATGCCTGGGCGCTGGCATCGGCGGATTCGTCGTCGGTGGTGGTCGTCACCGGGGCCGGCGTGTCGCGCCGGTCGACCGCAGGTGCTTGTGCCACCGACCATGCCCCCGCCCGCCGGAAGAAGTCGCTCGCCGCCAACTGGTACTTCGAATACATCTCGGTCTGCACCCGGAACAGGTCTTCGGGGTACCGCAAGTGCTCGCGCAACTCGTCGGGCATCTCGGTGATCGGCGTGAACAGGTCGGGGAACGCCCCCCGCCACGCCCGCAGGATCGGGTCGTCGTCGTCGATCACGTAGAACGTGACCTCGCCGGTGTACGCATCGACGACGACCTTGACCGAGTTGCGGATGTAGTTGGCGTCGCGCGACAGGCCGGTCGCCGCGCTGAGCTGCACGTCGCCGATCCGCTGTGCGTACGGGAACGCGGTCGTGGACGTGTACGCGTCGAGCACCCACTGCACGCCGCCGTCGACCACCACTGGGTAGGGGTCGGTGTCGTACGAGAGGAACGGGGCCAGCTTGGCCGCGCGGTCGCTGACCGTGCGCACCCACAGCACCTGCGAGTCGCGGTCGGGCACCCCCGATCCGACGATGTTGTAGTCGAAGAACGCCAGCGCGAACGCGGCCCGGCGGAAGATCCCGCCCAACTCCACCCCGGCGCTTCCGGCGTACTCGTCGGCTGCTCCGCCGCACGCGCTCTCCGTGGCAGCGGTGCCCACGATCGCGTAACTGCCGATGGCGTCGCCGAAGTACAACTCGGGGCGCTCGAGTTCGACCTCCTGATAGACGGGCCGGTCGTTGGTCGCGACCTGCCCGACCGGCGCCATCACCAGGCCGCAACCGCGCGTACTCACCAGGTGCCGACCCTGCCACGACTTGTTCGGGATCGAGTCGAGGTCGAGTTCGCGTGCGGCCACCAGCACCTGCCGGGTCTCGCCGTCGATCGTGTACCGGTCGACGTCGAGGTCGACGATCTGCAAGCCGGCGACCTCGCCGCGATCGAACGAAAACTTCGACAGCATCTGGCTCGGGTTCAACAAGCGCACGTTGCGGAGCGGTCCGAGATCGCCCTCCACGTCGGCCGCCGTGAGACGATCGAACGACACGTTCTGCGTGGCGACCTGATCGATGCCCATCGCCACCCGCGTGGCCTCCACGTTGCGTTCGATGTACGGCGCCTCGCGCTCCTCCTGGTTCGGCCGCACCACCAGCGACTCGACCACCGACGGGTACACCAGTGCGCCGACCAGCATCAGCACCAGCCAGAGCGCCGAGGCCACGACCGGGAATCGCCAGCGGTTGGTGCGGATGGTCGACAGGAACAGCACCGCCGTCGACAAGGCGATCAGCACCAGCAGCATCAGCGCCGGGAGCTGAGCGTTCACCACGGTGTACGTGGCGCCCTGCACGAACCCGCGCCGTTCGCTGGTGAGTTCGTAGCGGGTCAGCCAGTAGTCGGCGGCCTTCACCGCGGCCAGTACGGCCAACAGCACTGCGAGGTGGATGCGGGTGGCCGGGCGCACCGTGGGCGTCGCCGACGTGAACAGCACGCCCCCGTTGAGCAGATGCGCGGCGCTGGTCAAGATGATCACGATCACGATCGCGGCGAACAACCAGTCGACCGCGAACGTGAGGAACGGCAGTTGGAACACGTAGAACCCGACGTCGACACCGAACTGCGGGTCGGTGAACCCGAACGACTTCGAGTTGCGGAACAGCAACCACTCCTGCCACTTCGACACCGCTGGGAGGGCCAGGATCAGCGCCAACACGGCCGCCGTGGCGTAGCGCACGAGCCGCAACCGGCTGCCGAACACCTCGTGGAAACGTTCGACGTACGGGTGAACGTTGGCGGGGAACGCGTCGGGAGCGACCCGGTCGGCCACGTACAGGTTGACCCCGGCGATCGCCGCGAACACGGCGAAGAACACGAGGAACATCAGCGACTTGGCGCCGATCTGACCCCAGAACACATCACCCCGGCCGAGCGCCTGGTACCACAGCGCGTCGATGTAGAAGCGCGAGATGGCGCGGCCGAACACGGCCACGAAGAAGGCCCCGAGGACCAGAGTGATGACGACAGCCCGCCCCGACACACGCGGGACGCGGCGGCGCGGAAGGTCGTCCGAACGGCGCATGCGGGCGACAGCCTACTGACGGAGGTGCGCGCTAGACCGGCAGCACGAGACAGCGGCAGCCGGGATGGGCCGGGGCCGACGTGTGTCCGGTGGGGAACTCGCTCCCAGCGGGCATCGCTCCGGCGAGGGTGTTGTCGGCGCAGTCGGCACAGCAGGTCTCGCCAGGTTCGACCAGCCAGACGACTGGTGTGCCGGCGGCGACCGCGGCGTCGGCGCCACCCGCGAACGCAGCCCGGAACACGTCGTCGAGTTGCTCGTCGATGTGTTGGGTCTTCCACTCGCGGTACACGTTGCGCACGCCGCGGGTGACGTCGGTGTTGTCGCCCGAGCCGCTGGCCACACTGCGGTCGAGCCGGTCGCGCAGGCCGGCCACGAGCTGGTCGGCAACCTGGGCCTGGGCCGCCGCCAGCGCCCCGGTGGCACCCTTGGCGAGCTTGCCGCCGGTTTCCGATGCGCCGGCCTCGGCAGCCGCGGTGAGCTCGTCGACGATCGCTGCGACGTAGGTCGCGGCGTGCTCGTCGACGTTGGGCAGCAGCGCACTGAGCGAGTTGACCGGCTGGCGCCCGCGCAGCACGTCGAGCACGCCGTTCTGCTCGTCGGCGAGTACCCGCTTGAGCTTGCGTGCGGCGGTGACGATCAGGGGCACCAGCGCCTCGTCGCGACGGGTGAAGGGAGTGTCGACCGCCTCGTCCCCCGGCTCGGCGACGGGTTCACGCGCGGGCTCGGCGGCGGCCTGGCCACGCAGCACGGCCACGGGTGCGACCGGCTCACGTTCGGCGGTGGGTTCGGGCTGCGACGCCTCCTGGCGGAGCCGGGCGAACAGGGCGACCACGTTGTCGGGCTGCGCCGGTTGGGTCGCCGGTTCGGTTGGGTCGCTGCCGGTGTTGGTGGGCGCGGTGTCGAGAGGCTCGGCGACGAGCGGTGCGTCGGCGACTGTGCTGGCACCGGTGGGTTGCTGTTCGGCCGCTGGGTCGCCGGCCTCGGTGCTCGCCGCCGTGTCGGCTCCCGGCTTGGCTGGGTCGGAAGCCGGATCCGATGCCGGTTCGGGTTCGACGGTGCCGGCGGCGGCTTCCGGGGTCGGCTCGGCGGTCACCGATTCAGGCTCGGTGGCATCGTCGGCCGGCGCTGGTGTGGGCTCGGGCTCGGCAGCATCGGCCGTGGCGTCCGGTTCGGGCCCGGAGGAATCGGCTGCGGACTCGGGCTCGGGCTCGGCGAGTTCGGCAATGGTGCGCTGGTCGATGCCGACGTCGGGCTTGGCGGGCGCCGCCGGTGCGTCGCGGTTGGGGACCATCACCGGAACCGGGCCGGTGACGTTGGCGAGGTTGACGAGTTCGTCGGGGCCGGGGTGCTTACCGAGTTCGGTGCTGACGTCGATCGCCACCAGGCGCGCCCGCTCGAACACCTGCAACAGTCGCTCGCGGCCGTGCGCCAACTCTTCGAGTTGCTGGCGTGCGCGAGCTGTGCGCGTTTCCAGGTCGGCCAGCACGCGCTCGCGGTACGCGCGGGCCTCGTTGACCATCTCGCGGCCCTGTTGCTTGGCGAGCGCGAGTTCCGCTTCGGCGTCGGCGGCCGCATCGGCGCGCTTGCGAGAGACTTCGAGGTCGGCGTCGTGGCGTACCCGGCTGACCTCTTCGGTGGCCTCGGCAACCAGCCGGGCCGCGTTCTCTTCGGCGCGCGACTTGATCTGGTTCGCCGACTCGCGGGCCGTCTGGAGCACGCGCACCGTCTCTTCGCCGATCCGTTCGGTGAGTGCGGCCTCGTCGAGATCGATCGATGACGCACCCTCGCGGCGGGCATGGGCCAGCTCGGCCTCGAGCTGGCGGTTGCGCTCGCTCAACCGCTCGATCTCGACCGACACCGACGTCAGCGCCGCACGCACCTCGTCGGGGGCGAAGCCCTTGCGAACGGTGCTGAACGACGCCCCGGCGATCGAACCCGGGGACGAGGGATCGAAGCGCGCGGGGCCAACCATGGCCGCAAGCGTAAACAACCGTCCTGTGCTGGTGGCGGCAATCGCGGACTGGGGGTTTGCGCTAGGCGTCGCGGCCGGTGACGAAGTCGGCGAGCGCGGCGAGTTCGGCGCGGGCAACGTCGGCCAGCGGCATCGACGTCAGGGCTGCGACGGCTTCGGCCGAACGGGCCGCGATCGTGGTCTCGAGGTCGGCGAGTGCGCCGGTATCGACAATGGCCTGCTGGATCGCGGCCACGCCCGAATCGTCGAGGTCGGGGGTACCGACTCGCCGAAGTACTTCCAGCTGCGCCGGCGAGGCAGCCGCAAGCGCGCGGGCGAGCAGCGGGGTGGGCTTGCCCTCGCGTAGGTCGCCACCCACCGGCTTGCCGGTCGCCGCCGTGTCGCCGAACGCCCCCATCACGTCGTCGCGCATCTGGAACGCCTCGCCGAGCGGCACGCCGTAGGCGCTCAGCCGCGGCGCGACCGTGTCGAGCTGGCTGGGCGCGGCGAGCGCGGCCCCCAGGTGGAGCGGTCGCTCGATCGTGTACTTGCCCGACTTGTAGCGGGCGATCCGCTCGGCCTGGGCGACGTCGCGGACGCCGCGCACCGAACCGAGCATGTCGAGCACCTGCCCGGCGTTGAGCTCCAGCCGCAGCTCGTTCCAGATCCTCCACGCGGCCGGCCCGGCATCGGCCAGCAGCATGTCGGAGTACACGAACGCCAGGTCACCGATCAGAATCGCCATGCCCTCGCCGAACCGGCGCGCCTCCCCGGCCCAGCCCGCGTCGGCGTGCTTGGCGGTGTACACGGTGTGGGTGGTGACCGCGCCCCGGCGCGAGGCCGCGTCGTCCATCACGTCGTCGTGGAACAGGGCGAACGCGTGCATCAGCTCGAACGCCGCCCCGGCGTCGACGATGCGCGGGTCGTCGGGGTCACCACCCAGCCCGACGAACCCCCAGTAGCAGAATGCCGGCCGCAGCCGCTTGCCACCGGTGAGTACCAGGCGGTGGATCTCGGCGAACGGTTCGCTCAGATCGTCGTCGAGCTCGGCCCAGCGGGTGGTCTCGGCGTCGAGGAACTCGCCCAGCCGAGCCTCGACCCGGCCGGCGATCGCACGCAACGACTCCGGCGCAGCAGCAGGCACGCCGGTGAGGGTACCGGCGCTACCGGGTGGCGGGCTCGGCTCGGCGGATGTACCAGTTGACGAGGAAGTTGCTGGTGGCGGCGGCGCCGAGCACCCCGGCGACGACGATCGTGACGACGAGTGGTTCGTCCCAACTGCCGACCGTCCACAGGCCGAGGTAGGCGAACACGCACGCGACGGAAGTGATGCGGGTGGTGCGGCGTACTCGGTGGGCAGTGGGGTAGGGCACCAGGGTTACCCCCGCGATCGCGCCGATCATCAGGCCGGCCAGTACCCCGAGGACGAGGCCCAGCACGGCGCCGATGTAGGCGAAGATTCCGATGTCGGCGAGGTTGGTCTCGTCGAACGGTACGAACACGGCGGCGAGCCCGCCGGCGATGACGGCGCCACCCACGGTGGCAACCACGATCGAGCGCCACAGCACCTGACCGAACACTGTTCCCCGGCCGACCGGCCCGTGCGCCACGCCGGTGACTGTAGACGCCCGTCGTGCAGGTCGGCTCTGCTGCCGGTGGTTTCGACTGGCTCAACCACCTGGGTTGGTGGTGAGCTAGGAAGCCTCGGCGGGGTCGGGGGAGTCGAGGTGGGCGACGACGTCGTCGATCTGGAGGCGGGCGTTGGAGATCCGCTCGCGGCACAAGGTGATCAGCTCGGCAGCCCGGGCGACCCGGGTCGCCAGTCGGTCGACGTCGACGTCGCTGCCCTCCAACTCACGCAGGATCTGGTCGAGTTCGGCGAGGGCGTCGGCATAGCCGAGCTGATCGTTGCTCACGCGACCACCGTACTGCTGACCGTGCTGGTGACCTGGCCGTCGGCGACCTGCGTCACGAGCGCGGTGCCGGGCGGTGCGTCGGCGACCGACCGGACCACGTTGCCGTCGGCATCGCGGGTGATGCTCCACCCCCGGCGTAACACGTTGACCGGGTCGAGCAGCCGCACCCGAGCGGCGACCCCGTCGAGCCGCTCGCCCTCGCGGCCGAGCACTGCAGGCGGGCGCCGGACGAGCAGAGCGGCGGCCGCGGTGAGGTGCTGGTCGTGTTGGCGCAGCGTGCGCGACGGCGCCGCGACCAGCCGGTCGCGGCGGGCATCGAGCCGGTCGTCGGCGCGCTGCACCGCGGCGTGGGTGTGGTGCGCGACCCGGCGGGCGCGCTCGGCCAGCGCCACCTCGATGGCGTGGATGGACCGTTCGGCGCGCTGGGTGATCGCCGCGAACCTGGCCTCGGTGGCCGCCTGATAGCCGGCGACCGCGTCGATCAGCACTCCGGCGGCGGCGGTGGGTGTCTTGGCCACGGTGTGGGCGACCTCGTCGGCGACGCTGCGGTCGATCTCGTGACCCAGCCCGGTGACGACGGGCACCGGAGAGGTGGCGATCGCCACCGCGATCGACTCGGCGTCGAACGTCGCCAGCTCGTTGCGGGCGCCGCCGCCGCGGATGACGACGAGACAGTCGAGCCCGGGCCGGCGGGCGAGCGTACGGATCGCCGCGGCCACCGAGTCGGCGGCCCCGTCGCCCTGGACCTTCGTGTGGCACACGGTGACCTGGAACCCGAACCCGCTGCGCACCAGCTCGTCGTGGAAGTCGTGCCACGCCGCGCTGCCGCGGCTGGTGACCACGCCCACCCGCAACGGAGCGGCCGGCAGGTCGAGCTGCGCGTTGGCGTCGAGCAGGCCGCTGGCGACCAGCCGCCGCACGATCTGGTCGCGTGCCTGCGACAGCTCGCCGAGCGTGAACCGCGGATCGATGCCGGCCATCTTCAAGCCGAGCCGGCCGGTGGGAGCGAAGTAGTCGAGCGCCCCGAAGACCCGGACCTTCATGCCGTTCGCCAGGTCGAGCCGGTTCTTGCGCAGGATCGGGGTGAGACGGGCCAACATCGGCGCGAACAGCGACACGTTGAGCACCGCCTTGCCGGAGCGACCGTCGTCGGACACGGTGTGTTCGACCAGCGAGAAGTAGCGGTGCGGCCCACTCTGGCGGAACCCGTCGATCTCGCCGCGCACCCACACGCCGTCGGTGAACCCACGCCGCAGCTGGGAGTTGATCGCCTCGGCCAGCTCGGTCACCGAGTACGTGGAGTTACCGGGTTCGTCGGCGGCCGGGTCGTCCCATTCGAAGTCGAAGCTCGGTTGGCTCATCGCCCGCGAGTGTGTCAGGCGCCGAGCCGGCGCACGTTGGGCGGTGTGGCGTCGGCTGCGTCGGTGTCGTCGCCGGGATCGAGCGCGAACAGCTCGCCGTCGATCGGCAGCGCCCGCTCGCGGCGGATGCGTTCGAGTTCGAGCAGCGGCTTGTCGAGCTGGCGCTTGCGCGTGCCGATCAGGTGGTCGAACTCGCGGTCGAGCTGGTCGAAGCGGGTCTTCACCTTGCCGAGCTGCTCGTTGTACTTCTCCCACTGGCCGGCGAACTTGCCGATCAAGCCGAGGATCTGGTCGCTCGTCTGTTCCAACACGAAGTTGTCGTAGGCCTGGCGAATCACACCGAGGAAGGCGAACAGCGTCAGCGGCGAGCACATCACCACGCGCTGGTTCATGGCGTCGTCGAGCAGCGCCGGGTCGTGCTCGTGGATGAACCCCGTGAGCTGCTCGTTGGGCAGGAACAGCAGCACGTAGTCGACCGACTGACGGGCCGACGCTGCGGCGTAGTCGCGCTTGGCGAGTTCGCGCACGCGGGCCCGCACGTCGCGCAAGAAGTCGGCCCGGTGCGCCTGGCGTTCGCCCTCGGACCCGGCTTCGAGGTAGCGCAGGTAGGCCGCCATCGGGAACTTGACGTCCATGTACAGCTCGTGGCCCTTGGGCAGCGGGAACGTGAAGTCGGGCCGCCCGGTCGCCCCGTCGAGCTGGGTCTGCTTGCGGTAGTTGACGTTCTCGACGAAGCCAGCGAGGCGGAGCACGTCCTCGGCCATCCGCTCGCCCCACTGGCCGCGTGCCGACGGGCTGGCCATCGCTTCCTTCAATGCACGGGCCGACTCGGACAGCGTCTGCGTGACCTCGGCGTGGCTGCGCAGCGACTGGTCGACCTGGCCGAACTTCTCGCTGCTGGTGGTGGCCAGCGTGTTGACCATCGCCGTCAGCTTGGTGAGCCCGTCGGCGACCTCGGTACGGACCTGCTCGAGCCGGGCGTCGATCACGTCCTTCTTCGCGTCGAGTTCGGCCGTGGTGACCTGCCGGGCCTGGGTGGCCGCCGCGCCGAGCTGCTCGCGCTGCATCACCGCGGCCTGCTGGAGGGCTGCCTGCATCACCCGAGCCTGATCGGCAGCGTTCTGTTCACGCAGCTGCCCGAGCGCGGTGCCGAGCGCATCGGCCACCGCCGAGTTGACCACCAGGTCGAAGGGAACCTCCGGCTCGGCCGGTTCCTCATGCGCGGCGGGCGTGGCTGCCAGGCGCCGCCGGGTGAGTTCGACCCCGGCGAGCGCGGCAGCGGCCCCAACGACCACCACAAGCAACACGACGACCACGATGTCCATGGGCCCCATGATGGACAGGGGGTGTCACAGGGTTCGCGGATGGGGCGAACGTGCAGGTCAGCGTACGTGCGTGCGGACTACGACCAGGGGCGCTCGGCGGTGGCGTGCCGGTCGCGGCGCCACCAACGTCCGCTGAAGCGCCACCCCAACGACCGCGGCCCCTCGGCCCGCACCGGCACAGCAGGCTGCGGCCACATCGACGTCACCGCCGCGGCGATCGCCGCGGCCTCCTCGTCGGTCGGGGCCGGCGAGATCGTGAACGGTGCGTCAACCATCGGCTGCCACGCTAGCCGGGGGCCGTCGCCACGACCGCTGTGCGATGCCGTCCGGCGCCAACCGCCGCCCGATCGCCCTGACGTGTAGGGCCCCGGTGGCGCCGGCGACGGCGATGATGGCCGCTCCGACGGTGCCCATGGCGTAGCTGGCACGGAGCAGGCCTTCGCGCGCCCACGGATCGCGACGGTCGGTGAACGCCGAGCCGACGGTGACGAGCACCCACCCGACCTGGAACGACACCCACCACACCCAGCCGAGGGCCGTCACGCGGCCACTGCGCGGGTTGGCCACCACGCCGTTCGGGCGCGGCGCGTTGGCGATTCGTTCGATCTCGGTGAGCACCAGCTTGGGGATCACCATGTGGGCGAGCGGGATGAACCAGCCGCCCACCGCCCACCCCGACGTCCAGGTGCGCTGACCCCACCACAGCCCGGACGACGCCCGATGGGCCTTGGCGGTCCAGACGATGACGACGACGAAGACGGCGAGGTTCACGATCTCGGCGGCCGTGGCGATGCCCAGCATCGCGTTGTCGCGGTTACGCCATTCGACAAGCGCGGTCGCCGATTCGCGGCCCATGGCCGTGTCGAACGCACTCCAGGCGGCCGCTCTGGCGACAGCTACCGCCAGGGCCAGCGCTCCCGCCGTCCAGAGCAACCCCTGGAGCCATCCGGTAAGTGTCGTGTTGAGCGTCGGCCGCGGACCCCACGCCGGCACCATCGTCACCGCATGACCAGGGGGGGCGGGGCGCGTCGTACCGCCGACCCGGTGGGGGTGGCCCGGGTGGCGGGGGGAGGTCGCTCACGGGGCGAGAGTCTGGCAGCCGGCCTGGCGGCAAACCGGTGTCCGGCGGATCGGGCTGTCGCATCGCCGTCTGCCGCATACCGTGGGCGGTGTGGCGAGGTCGTTCGAGTTCACGGCCGAGGTGTGGCGATGGGACGCACGCAAGTCGGACGGGTGGTTCTTCGTCAGCCTGCCCGACGACCTGGCCGACGACATCGATGCCGAGTTCGGCCATCGCGCGGCGGGCTTCGGGTCGTTGCGGGTCGAGGTCGCGATCGGTACCAGCCGCTGGCAGACGTCGATCTTCCCTGACGCCAAGCGGCGCACCTACGTACTCCCGGTCAAGCAGGCCGTGCGCACCAAAGAGGGCCTCGCTGGCGGTTCCGCGGCGACGGTCACGCTGACCGTGATCGCCTGAACGTCAGCCGCCCTGCGAGCCCGGTGTGGTCACCGCGTCAGACGGCGGCACTCGAGCCGTGGGCGTGGGCGGCGCGGCCGTGGGGGTCGAACACCATCAACACCTCGGCGGGGCCGTCGAGCGCGGCGACGGCATGCGGCGTCATCGTCGCGAACTCGGCGGCCTCGCCGGCCTCGACCTCGATCCGCCGGTCGCCGAGCAGCAGGGTGACGCGGCCGTCGAGGACGAACATCCAGTCGTGCCCCGGATGGACCTTCTGGTCGGGGACCTCGCGGCTCGGTTCGAGGCGCAACTTGATCGCCGCGAACGGACTGGTCGGGCGCGACAGCGGCCACATCGTGGCGCCCTCCCAGCGGGCCGGGCGGGGGCGGATGACGACGTCGTCGCTGGTGGCGGTGTCGAGCAGGTCGTCGAGCGGTATCGACAGCGCCCGGGCGAGCGGCAACAACACGTCGAGGCCGAGCGTGCGGTGGCCGGTCTCGATCCGGCTCACCGTCGACGCGCTCAGGTTGGCGCGCCGGGCGACCTCGTCGAGCGACAGCCCGGCACTGGTGCGCACGGCACGCAGCCGGGTGCGGACGAGGGCCTCGACGTCCGGGGTAGAGGGCACCGGCCCAGGCTGCCACCGTGTTGCTGATCCCCCAACACATCTTGCCAAGTCAGAGGTGGTCTCGACACAACGGAGTGGCGGCTACGTCGCAAGTGCGTCACTCGACGACCGGGTTGATGGGAGCGGCCCCATTTTCTCGCTCTTCGGACGATCTGGCCGAAATCAGAGCGGGACGTTGCCGTGTTTGCGCTGCGGGAGGTCCTCGCGCTTGCTGCGCAGGACGCGCAGGCCGGCGACGATCTTGCGACGCGTCTCGGCGGGGTCGATCACGTCGTCGACGAAGCCGCGCTCGGCCGCCGCGTACGGGTTGGCGTAGCGCTCGGTGTACGACGACACCAGCTCGGCCCGCCGGGCGACCGGGTCGGCGGCCTGCTGGAGCTCGCGCCGGTACACGATCTCGACCGCCCCCTGGGGCCCCATCACGGCCAGCTCGGCCGACGGCCAGGCGAACGACAGGTCGGACCCGATCGACTTCGAATCCATCACCACGTACGCCCCGCCGTAGGCCTTGCGGGTGATGATCGAGATCCGTGGCACCGTCGCCTCGCAGTAGGCGTACAGCAGCTTGGCGCCGTGGCGGATGATGCCGCCGTACTCCTGGTCGACGCCGGGCAGGAAGCCGGGCACGTCGACGAACGTGAGCAGCGGGATGTTGAACGCGTCGCACGTGCGCACGAAGCGGGCGGCCTTCTCGGCCGACTCGATGTCGAGTACGCCGGCGAGGATCTGCGGCTGGTTGCCGACGATGCCCACCGGGTGCCCGTCGACCCGTGCGAACCCGCAGATGATCGACTTGGCCCAGTGCGGGAAGTACTCGAAGAACTCGCCGTTGTCGACCACGGCCTGGACGACCTTGTGCATGTCGTACGGCAGGTTCGGGCTGTCGGGCAGGATGTCGTTGAGTTCGGGGCACAGCCGGTCGGGGTCGTCGCCGGTGTCGTCGGTGGGCGGCTGCTCGAGGTTGTTGGCCGGCAAGAACGACAGCAGGAAGCGCACGTCGTCGAGGCACGCCTTCTCGTCGGCGGCGACGAACGTGGCGACGCCCGACTTCGAGGCGTGCGACATCGCCCCGCCGAGCTCCTCGAGCGTGACGTCTTCGCCGGTGACCGTCTTCACCACGTCGGGGCCGGTGATGAACATGTGCGACGACTCGCGCACCATGAAGATGAAGTCGGTCATCGCCGGGCTGTACACGGCCCCGCCGGCGCACGGGCCGAGGATCACCGAGATCTGCGGGACGACGCCCGACGACTGCACGTTGCGGTAGAAGATGCCGCCGTAGCTGGCGAGCGACACGACACCTTCCTGGATGCGTGCCCCGGCGCCGTCGTTGAGGCCGATCACCGGCGCGCCGGTCTTCAAGGCGAGGTCCATCAGCTTGTGGATCTTCTCGGCGAACACCTCGCCGAGCGCCCCGCCGAACACGGTGAAGTCCTGGCTGAACACGAACACCTTGCGGCCCTCGACGGTGCCCCACCCGGTGATGACCCCGTCGGTGTAGGGGCGCTCTTCCAACCCGGCCTCGTGGGCCCGGTGGCGGGCGAGCATGTCGAGCTCGTGGAAGCTGCCGTCGTCGAGCAGGTACTCGATCCGTTCGCGGGCGAGCAGCTTGCCCTTGGCGTGCTGGCGCTCGACTGCCCGTGGGGAACCGGCGTTGCGGGCCGCCTCCTGGCGGGCACGCAGGTCGTCGAGCTTCTGTTGCATCGTCGTCACGGCCCGCGAACCTACTGGACGGCAACACCTGCGCCCTAGGGAACAGCCGCGCCGAATGGTTGCCGGTTGGTCAGACGCGCGCCGGCCGGCGGCGGCTGCCGCCGCGGGCGTTGCGGGCGGCCATCGCCCGGCGTGCCTGGGCGTGGACCATGCGCGTCCACTCAGTGTTGAACGCGTTCAGCTCTTGGCTGAAGGCGGCGAACTGCACGCCCACCACGGTGCGTGCCGTGGCATCGCCGGTGGCCGCCCGAGCGGTGGTGGTGAACCGGCCGAACAGCGGGGCGACGTGCGTGTTGACGAGCGGCTTGGCAGGGTCGCGGGTGCCCATGATGCCCTCGGCCGCGCTGGCCGTCTGCCCGGCGATCTGCCCCGCCCGCCCGTCGTCGCCGAGCTTGGCGTTGACCCGCTTGATCTGTGCGGTAGCCGCCTTCAGGGCTTCGGCGCGGTCGTGCTCCTGCTTGAGGCCGCGCAGCAACTCGGCCTTGGTGCGCACGCGGCCGCTGGCGTAGCCGTCGTCGCCGGCGTTGGCAGCAGCCTGGAGGACGCCGTCGAGGTGCTCGTACGTGAACTTCTTGCCCGTCCACGTGCCTTGGGAGAGCGCTGCGTCGAGGTTGCCGAGCGCGCCGGTCATCTGGTCGGAGCCGCCGCTCATCTTGCGCTTGGCCCGCTTGAGCAGGCCGCCCTTGCCGGGTTCGCGGGTCACCTGCTCCCAGGTCGGGTCGAACACGAGCAGGTCGGCGAGGATGGTCGCCAGGATGCCGGTGTGGCCGAGCGCTCCGACCTCGAGCGTTTCGAGCGCTTCGTCGTCGGTGGCACCGTCCTGGCGCATCTTGAGAAAGTCGATGCGGTCCTGCATGGCCTGCTGGTCGAAGGCGCCATCGGAGCCGCCCTGGGAGTGGAGCTGCGACATCATCGCCATGTACTTGTCGAGGTTGGCCATGATCCGTTGACGCGCGTTGTCCATGCCATACCGCAGGTATCGGCCGGTGAGGTTCCAGCTGACGTTCCTCAGCGACGCGGGGATCTTGTGGCTCTCCTGGAAGTACTTCTCGAGGAAGCCCAGGTACTTGTCGGGGTCGAACAAGGCCTCCACACCCGCCAGGTTGCGGTTGTGCTTGCCGTCGCGGGCGTCGTTGTCGGAGAGCCGGACGTCCCCCTGGATGTTCTTACGCACCCACATCCGGATGTCGTCGACGGTTTGCCCGTTGGTCATCTCGTCGAACGCGCCGAGCATCGAGTCGTTGTCGAGCGTTTCCAGGCGCGCGTGCTCACCCTGCTGGAGGTCGACCATCCAGTTGCCGGCGTTCATCCAGATGTCGCGCGAGTCGTCGTTGCCGCCCTGCCACCTCAGCATGCCGAGCCGGTCGGCGTTGCCGAGGAACGAGTCGACGACGATCAGCTCGCCGAGCGACATCAACAGGTGCGGGTCCGACCACAGGTCGAGCAATGCCTGATCGGGGTCGCTGGTCTTGTCGGCTTGGTCGTTCATCGTGGCGCCCTGGTTCATGTTCATGACCAGTGCCCACGGCTCTTTGGCGAACGTCTCGAGCAACTTCCACCCGCCCGCCTGCGCGTCCTTGCCGAGCGACCCGCTCAGGTTCATCCACGCCGACGACAGTTCGGGAAGCAGCGTCGACCCGGGGAACGCGCGCGTGCCGGGGGTGCTGATTCCGTTGTCGGTCATCACCTGCTCGGCGAACAACACGCGGCCCGGGTTCTCGTCGTGGAACTTGACCGCCAGACCCTGGCTACCCTGCCACAGCAGGAAGGCCCCGGTCTGCCCTGACCCGGCGCGCTTGATGCTGGTGGCCTCGCTCAGCTTGGGTGGGTTCTCGGTGATCGAGAAGCGCTGAATCGTGCGTTGTACGCCGCCGGCCTGCTGGAGGGTGTGCGTGAGCTCGTGGGCCAGGACGTGCTGGCCCGACGGCGACGCGGGGGCGTACTCGCCGGACCGGAAGTAGATGTCGTTGCCGGTGGTGAACGCGCGCGCCTGGACCGAGCGGGCGAGGTGGTCGGCGTTGGCGTCGTCGTGGATCCGCACGCCCGACAGGTCGGCGCCGAACGCGTGCTGCATGGAGTCGCGGGTGGCCTCGCCGAGTGGGCGACCGCCGCCACGCGAGCGCTCGATGCCGTCGACCACGTGCTCGGGCGCGTCGAACCCGGCATCGTGACCCCCGGTGCGTTGGACGCTTCCACCGGCGCGGACCTGATCGGGGCCGGCGCTGTGAGGGTCGCTGAGTCGGGCGACGACCTGGGCAGCTACCCGGTCGGCCTCGCGCTCGTACGCATCGCCGGCCGGGCCGACCTGCATCTTCGCCTGGAGCAGCAGGCTGGTCGCCCGGTTACCGAGCCACTCCGTCTCCGGTGCCGTCGTTTCGCGCTGGTGCCGATGGGTCGGGTGCCGGGTCTCGCCGCCTCGGGCGCGCTGGTTCGTGATCCTGCTCACGTGCACTGCCTTCCGTCCGGGACGCGCTGCAGCGGCCCGTATCGTGCCGGAACCTTAGCCGAGTCCGGGGAGGGCGTGGCCAGCCCAGTAGCCCTCGCCCAGTAGTCTTGGTGTGGCGCTGAACGAGGCCGGCTCGTTGCAGGGAGGGAGACGAGGTGGCGCGACGACCGTCACGGGGCGAGGACGACGGCGCCGACCCGACCACGGCGGCCGAGGCCGCGTCGTTCGCGCCGGCCGGCATCGTCGGGCACGTGCTCGGTCTGGCCGACGACCTGGCCGGGCTGGTCGCGGCCCGCCGGGCGGTGGCGCCCGCCGGCACGGGGCCCGGGCACGGCGCGTTCGTCGGTGAGCTCGACGTCGACGCCGCGCTCGCCGCGATACGGGCGCGCGGTGGCGTCGACGCCGGGCCGGTCGGAGGCGTCGACGCGCTGGGTGAGCTGTTCGGGCTGACCGCGTTCGAGATGTTCGCGCTGGTCGCGGCGGTTGCCCCGCAGGTCGAGCCGCACGTCGCCACGCTCTACGCGTATCTCAACGACGACCTGCAACTGCGGTCGGCCACGGCCGGCCTGATCGTGGAGTTGGCGGGCCTGCCGCCGTGGGCCGTCGACGCCCGCCGCCAGCTCTCGGGCGCCGGTCGCCTGGCCGCGTCGGGGCTGCTGACCACCACCGACGACGGGCCGTTCCACCGCCGGCCGCTGGTGGCGACCGACCGTGTGGTGCGCCACCTGCTCGGTGACGACCAGGTCTCGGACGTGCTCCGGCGGTGCGCCGCACCGGCAATCGCCGTCGACCACCCGTCGGCCGAGCCGATCGTGCGCTTGCTCGACGCCGAGCAGTGGTTCGTCTACCTCCGCGGGCGACACGACGACGGAGCGGCCGCGGTTGCCGCCGGGGCGCTCGAACGGGAGGGGTTCGGCGTGTTGCACGTCGACCTCTCGGCCAGGCACCGCGGGGTCACCCCCGACGAACTGTTGCGCGAGGCGGTTCGTGAGAGCGCGCTGCAGTTCACGGCGCTGTTGATCGGCCCACTCGACGCGATCGCCGTCGACGACCGGGCTGCGGTCGACCTGCTGCACACAGCGGTGGTGCCGGTCGTGGTCTACGGGCAGGTCGGTTGGGACCCGGCCTGGTGCCGGCGGATGCCGGCGATCGTCGACCTGCCGCCGCTGGCCGTGGCCGACCGCCGGCAGGTGTGGGAGCGAGCACTCGACGCGGCTGGCATCTCCGTCGACGCGGCCGCGGTCGCGGCGACGTTCCATCTGTCCCCGGCCGGCATCCACCAAGCGGTGCAGACCGCGATCGTTCATGCCCGCGCGCTCGGGCGACCGGTTGCCATCGACGACATCGCCCGCGGCGCCCGGTCGCGCAACGGTGTGTCGCTGGAACGGTTGGCCCGGCGGGTCGTCCCGCGTGCCGGCTTCGACGAGTTGGTCCTCGCCGAGACCCCGCTGGCGCACGTACACGACCTGGTCCTGTGGGCCCGCAACCGCGACCGGGTCATCGACGAACTGGGGGTGCGCGGCCGGGGCACGAAGGGCCGCGGTGTGGCCGGTCTGTTCGTCGGCAGCAGCGGCACCGGCAAGACGCTGAGCGCCGAGGTGGTGGCCGGCGCGCTCGGCCTCGACCTGTACGTCGTCGACCTGTCGACCGTGGTGTCGAAGTACATCGGCGAGACCGAGGAGAACCTCGAACGGATCTTCCGGGAGGCGACGGGAATCAACGGGGTGTTGTTCTTCGACGAGGCCGATGCGCTGTTCGGCAAGCGCTCGAGCGTGTCCGACTCCAAAGACCGCTACGCCAACATGGAGGTCGCCTACCTGCTGCAACGGATGGAACAGTTCGATGGGTTGTCGCTGCTGGCCAGCAACCTCCGGGCCAACCTCGACGAAGCATTCCTACGGCGGCTCGACTTCGTCATCACGTTCCCCGAGCCGACACCAGCCGAGCGGCGACGGTTGTGGGAGGTGCACTTGCCGCCCACGTTGCCGCGGGCGGTCGACGTCGACGTCGGTGCGCTCGCCGAGCGCTTCACGCTGTCGGGGGGCGAGATCGCCAACGCCGCGCGTGCGGCGGGCCACCTCGCCGTGCGTGACGACGGCCGGGTGTCGATGTTGCACCTGGTGCAGGCTGTCGCCCACGAGTACGACAAAGCCGGGCGCTTGCTCCGCGCCGACGACTTCGGGCCGTGGATCGACCAGGTCGTCCGGCGCTGACCCGCTGGTCTCGAGGCCGTACTGGCTCGGCCCCGATTCGGTGGGTGCTAGCGTCGGCGCCCGTCAACCGGCGCAAACAGGGGTGCGCCATCCATCCTCGAATTCTGGAGTAGCTCCCGCATGGCTGACGTCGTCCTCGATCAGATCTCCAAGGTGTACCCGAACGGCTTCCAGGCCGTGCACGACGTGTCGCTCGAGATCGCCGACGGCGAGTTCCTCGTGCTCGTCGGCCCGTCGGGTTGCGGCAAGTCGACCGTGCTGCGGATGGTGGCCGGGCTGGAGGAGATCAGCGGGGGCACGCTCATGATCGGCGGCCGGGTGGTCAACGACGTGGAACCCAAGGCCCGCGACATCGCCATGGTGTTCCAGAACTACGCCTTGTACCCGCACATGACGGTGGCCGAGAACATCGGCTTCTCGCTCAAGCTGTCGGGCGTGTCGAAGGCCGAGATCGACAAGCGTGTGCGCGAGACCGCGGCCACGCTCGAGCTCACCGAGCAGCTCGACAAGAAGCCCGCCAACCTGTCGGGAGGCCAGCGCCAGCGGGTGGCGATGGGCCGGGCGATCGTGCGCCAGCCGGCCGCGTTCCTCATGGACGAGCCGCTGTCGAACCTCGACGCCAAGCTGCGCGTCCAGATGCGCGCCGAGATCGCCCGCATCCAGCAAGAGCTCGGCGTCACCACCATCTACGTCACCCACGACCAGGTCGAGGCGATGACGATGGGCGACCGGGTCGCCGTGCTGAAGGACGGCTACCTCCAGCAGGTCGACACGCCGCAGAACCTGTACGACCACCCGGCCAACGTATTCGTCGCCGCGTTCATCGGGTCGCCGTCGATGAACCTGTACCAGGGCGAGCTGTCGGTCGACGGCGACTCGGCCACGGTGGCGATCTCGGGCCAGTCGCTGACCATCTCGGCCGAGCGCCTGGCGCGCACCCCTGGGCTGCGTGCGGCAGCAGGGCCGATCATCGTGGGTGTCCGCCCGGAAGACATCGAGGACGCCACCCTGGTCGAGCACGCCGGGCCGGGCCGCACGTTGTCGGTCGGGGTCGACCTGGTCGAGGCGCTCGGTTCCGAGATCGTCGTCCACGCCGCGTTCGAGGGCCGCAAGGTCGACGCCGGCGACCCCGACGCGGTCGAGGCCCTGTCGAGCGGCACGGTGGGTGCGTCGAACCTCGTCGCCCGGTTGAGCCCGCGCAGCCGGGTGGGCCGCGGTGCCCGCGTCGACCTCGCCGTCGACACCGACAACCTGTACTTCTTCGACGCCACCACCCGCCTCGCCATCTGACACCGGTCAGCGGACCGATGGCGACAGTCGTCCGCGCTGGGCGGTCGAGCATGGGGTGCGCGAGCATGGGTGCATGTGCGACGGGCACGGGTCGCCTCCCCCGGTGACGAGTCGTCGGCGCCTGTTCGGCGCGCTGGCGTTCGCATTGTGGCCGTGGCGCCCCGGCCTCGCCGGCGAGGGTGAGCGGCCGACGCCACCGATTCCCGGCCCGCGACCACCGTCGCGGCCTCAACACGTGACCCGAGCCGTCGCGGCGCCGCCGCAGACCACGCCACCTGCGCCGCCAGCCCCACCGGTCCCACCGACGCCGGGTCCGCCCGCCACCTCGCCTCAGTACGGGACCGCGGTCCCCAACCGCACGATCACGGTGGCGTTGCCGACGCTGCCGCTCCCGGTGCCCGACGGGTGGTCGGAACAGACACTCGGGCCGACCGCGATCGGCACGCCGATGCAACTGTTGGTGCGTCACCCCGAGGGCGAGCCGCGGCGCCGGATGCTCGTCGTGTGCTGCATCCACGGCAACGAGCTCGGCACCGTGCCGATCGCCCAACGGCTGCTGTCGGTGCCGGTGCCCGACGGGGTGCTGGTGGCGATCCTGCCGGCGCTCAACCCCGACGGGTGGGCCACCCAGTCACGCCACAACGCCCAGACGGTCGACCTCAACCGCAACTTCCCGTGGCGCTGGGCTGCCTACGACGGCGGGCCGGGGCCGGCCAGCGAGGCCGAAACCCAGGCGGTGATGGGCCTGGTGCAGGCCAACCCGTGGGACCTCGCCGTGTGGATCCACCAACCACTCGGCTACGTCGCCGCCGTACCGCCCAGCGACCGGCGCTACGCCGAGGCGTGGTGTGCGGCAACCGGCCTGCCGTACCGCGAAAACCTCGACCAGCACGGCGGCGGCGAGACGTGGACCGCCAAGATGGCCGGCGTCTCGTCGATGCTCGTCGAGGTCGCCAGCCACGACGCCACCGCCGAGATGCTCGAAGCCCACGCCGCCGGCTACGCCGCCGCCCTCGCCCTGCTCGCCTGAGAGGGTCAGCGAGAAGGCGGCTCGCCCCGGTGGTCGAGTGCCGGCGCAGCCGGTGTATCGAGACCATCGGCGCGCGCACCACGTCTCGATACAACGCAGGGGCGGCTGCGCCGCGGGTGCGCCACTCGACGACCGTCACCACCTATCCGCTGAGCCTTAGGGTGTTTCGACCGGACACAATGGCGCCATGTCACGCATCGTTCGTGTCGCTGCCGGGCAGCTCGGCCCGATCCAACGCGACCACGCTCGCGAGCAGGTCGTCGAGCGGTTGACCGGCCTGCTGCATCAGGCGGCCGACCAGGGCTGCCAGCTGGTCGTGTTCCCCGAACTGGCGCTCACCACGTTCTTCCCGCGCTGGTTCGCCGACGACATCGCCAGCTTCGACCACTACTACGAGACCGAGTTCCCCAGCCCGGCCACGCAACCGCTGTTCGACGCCGCCCGTGACCGCGGCATCGGGTTCTGCCTCGGCTACGCGCTCAGGCGTGACGGGCATCGCTGGAACGTGATGACGCTGGTCGACGCGGCCGGTGCCGAGGTGGCGACGTTCAAGAAGGTCCACATCCCGGGGCACGCGTCGAACGAACCCGACCGCCCGTTCCAGCACGCCGAGCGCTACTACTTCGAGCCGTCACCGGACGGGTTCGGCGTGTGGGACGCGTCGTTCTCGCCGGGGGTAGCTGGCCGGGTGGGGATGATGATCTGCAACGACCGGCGTTGGCCCGAGAGCTACCGCGAGATGGGGTTGCAGGGCGTCGAGCTGATCCTGTGCGGCTACAACACCCCGCTGCACTACGTGCCCGACCCGACCCAAGACCCGTTGCAGGGCTTCCACAACGGGTTGGTGATGCAGTCGGGGGCGTACCAGAACGGCACGTTCGTGGTCGGCGTGGCCAAGGGCGGGGTGGAAGAGGGCGTCGACAGCCTGGCCGAGAGCCAGATCATCGCTCCTTCGGGTGAGGTGCTCGCCAAGGCGGTCACCAACGGCGACGAGTTGATCTGGGCCGACTGCGACCTCGACTGGTGCCGGCAGTACACCGGCACCCTGTTCGACATGGACTACTACCGCCGCCCCGAGGTGTACACCCACCTCACCACCCACCGCGGCCCGCGCACCCCGGTGTAACCCTGGATCCACCGATCTGGGGCTCGTTCCTCGCCGTCATCACGGTGAATCCAGGCTCGTCAACGCTTTGCGTTCAAGCGCCACGCAGGCTGGGCTTCACCGGCGGTGCATCAGGGTCACACGTGGACGCGACCGCCGTGGGCTGGGGCAACGTGCACGAGCGGCCGCGACGATCGGTGGATTCAGGGCAACTCGGCGAGCCCTCGGGCACCGGCAGGAGTGCGGGGTTCACGGATGCGCCACCGCGGTGCCGTCGTGCAGAGTGGCTACGTGAGCGATGCCGTGTACGAGACGCGGGCTGAACTGATGCCGCGGGTCCCCACCGTCATCGGCATGCGGTCGGGCACGCTGCGGTTGGCCGACGGGCGGTTGAGCTTCCGCAACCGGCACCGCGTGCTCTGGGAACATCCGATCGGCGAGATGCACAGCGTGACGTCGGCCGCCTCGGTGGGGTTCCACATCTGGCACGGTTCGCGCTGCTACAAGCTGCTTCCCGAATGGGCGCCGGTCGCCCACCTCGCCACCGGCAACCCAGCCGTCGACGTGGCTGCCGGGGTGGCGCGGATCGGCGAAGCGCGTCGGACCGATGCCCGTAGCCGCGACAGCCGTACCAACTGGGTGAACCTCCTCGCGCCCCTGGTCGGCCCGCCACCGGCCGGCGTGAAGGTGCGCACGCCGTGGCCGATGTGGGCGTTGATGACGATGGTGGTACTGGTGGCCGTACTGCTGATGGCGGCGATCGCCGTGTGGGTGTTCGTGTTCACCGACCCGAGCGGGGCGCGAGCGGGGAGCGGCTGGCACTATCCGTTTGGGGTGAAGACCAACACGAACTCGAGCAGGCCGTGGTCGTCGGTGGTCACCATCGTGGTCGACGGATTCTCGATGCCGTAGTCGGCGAACACGATCGGGATGCTGCCGAGTACGCCGATCCGCCCGTTCTCCACCCGCCCGGTCAGCTCGAACGTCACCGGGTTGGTGGTGTCGCGCAACGTCAGGTCACCGGCCGCCTGCACGGTCACCTCGCGCCGCCGCCACCGCGACCGCCGCCCAGCAGCGTCTGAGAACCGAGTTGGCAGCCGACCCGGTGCTCGTCGCCGCGCCGATGGCGACCGCCGAGGTTCCTGTCGCGGCCGGGGTTCCCACGAACGCGCGGCAGCGAGTTCTGCCGGTCGCACCGCCGCGGCTGAAGGCACCCGAGCTGGGCGAACCGTTCGGGGTGCTGCGGATCCCGCGGTTGGGCGCCGGGTACGAGTTCGTCGCCGTCGAGGGCGTCCGCGACCGCGACCTGGCGGCGGGGCCCGGCCACTATCCCGGTACGGCGCTGCCCGGCGAGGTCGGCAACTTCGTGCTGTCCGCGCACCGCACGTCGCACAGCGCCCCGTTCGCCGACATCGACGAGTTGCTGCCCGGCGACCGCGTGCTGTTCGCCGCCGCCGGGGGCACGTTCACCTACCGGGTCGTGGCCAGCGAGGTGGTCAAACCGACCGCACTCGACGTGCTGCTACCGGTTCCCGGCGAGCCGGGCGCGATGCCCAGCCAGGCGCTGCTGACCCTCATCACCTGCCACCCCGAACACTCGACCGCCGAACGCCTGGTGGTGACCGCCCAGCTCGCCCACTTCACCCCGGCAGCCCCAGGTGGTTGAGCCTGTCGAACCCCCAAGGTGGTTGAGCCTGTCGAAACCACCGGTGGTAACGACCGGCTCAACCACCTTGAGATCTGGGGGCGGCGGGCAGCAGGGCGGTGAGGCCGTCGGCGATGCCACCTCGCCAGCACACGCGGTCGTGGCCGCCGCGGTAGGTGCGGAAACTCACGTCGGCCCCAGTCGCGCTGAGGGCCTCGGCGAAGCGCTCGTTCGGTGCGACGTTGATCCACTCGTCGCTGCCCACCTCCATCCACACCCGCAGGCCGCGGTGCCGCGCCGATGGAACGAGCGCTGGGTCGTTCGCGGCGGGCGCCCACAACGACGCCGACTGGGCGAGCACGTTGCCGACCCGGCCGGGGAACGCGAGTGCCGCCCGCATCGCCGCCAGGCCACCCAGGCTCTGCCCGGCGAACACGGTGCGCTGGGCGTCGGGCGACACCGGCCAGCCGTCGCGTAACCAGTCGATCAGGCCGCCGACCAGCCACCCGGCGAACTCGGTGTCGCCGATCAGCCGCGCACTCCGGGCCTCGCCGGCCCCGGTGGCCACCATCGCCACCACGGCCGGCTCGATCCGACCGTCGGCAGTCAGGTTGTCGAGCGTGGTCGCCAACCCGAGTTCGCCGGCCCACAGTTCGCCGTCGAGCACGACCGCGAGCGGGGCCGCCGCATCGGCGGTGAGTCGTTGCGGCTCGTAGACCCACACGACGTGCCCGGCGACCAGGCACTCGCGCAGCGACCCGGCGGCGACGCCGGGGCGGCGACCCACATACGGCTGAGCAGGAGCGTCGGGCAGTTCGGCCACCGACCGGACGTCGGCCCCGCGGCCGATCGTGCGCCCGCACCGGGGGTCGGCGTGGGAGGCACCGACGCCGTCGTCGATCCGGCGGCGCCCATCGGTGAGCTGTTCGGCCACGTTCTCGCGGGGCGGGCCGACACCGATCTGATAGCTGCCGCGCCAGTCGCTCGGCAGTCGGTACGTGAGGTGCCACACGTCGGTGCCGGCGACCTGGCACATCGCCGAACCCTCCGGGTCGGTGCGGTCGTGAAGCTTGTTGGCCAGCACGTACGGCCGTGCAGCGGGCGACGGGTCGCGCCACACGAACGTGACCGCGCACTCGCCCGGCCCCAGTGCCTCGACCAGGGGAGTGCCGCTCCCCTCGACGTGCGACCAGAACCGGGCCGTGGCAGCGGGCCCCTGCCCGGCCGCGACCGCGTCTTCCAACTCGGCGACGACCGCGCTGGCCGCCCGGGCGATGCGCCGCCCGCGTCCGTGCTCGCCCGCTCGCGCGGGTTGCCCAGGAGCTCCGGGTTTACCGTGCATCGGCTGGCGCGGCACCGAGCGTGCGTACCGCCGCGTCGAGCCAGCGGACCACCGCCTCGGTGTGGTCGGAGGCTTCGGCGAGGTAGGCGCGCACGTCGTCGCTGAAGAACAGGCGTGGCAACGCGACCACGCGCGCGGCTTCCACGCGTGCGACCGCGACATCCCACGAGGTGCCGGCACCCTCGACGGCGGGCGACTCGGCGACGAGCACGCGGGTGAGGGCCTCTTCGAGCCGGTCCCACAACAGCCGCAACCGTGACTGGAGGTCGGTGCTGGCGCCAACCAGGTCGGCGAACGCGTCGAGCCGGGCGATCACGGCGGCGTCGAGGCGTTGCTCGACGAGTTCGCGCACGGCACCGAGCGGAGTGAGCGACGGGTCGCGATGCCGGATCGCGTTGATCCACAGCGCGATCACCTGGTCCTCGCCCTCGAACGCGAGGTCTTCCTTCGTGCCGAAGTAGTTGAACACCGTCTTCACCGACATCTCGGCCGCCGCCGCGACATCGCCGATCGTGACCTGGTCGAACCCGCGGGCGACGAACAGTTCGTGGGCGGCCTCGGCGATCCGACGGCGCGCCTGCAACTTCTTGCGTTCCCGGAGCCCGAGATGGTCCCCCACCGGGTCGATGCGCATCGGCTGCACGACATCCACCCTAGCCGCAGAACTTGCACTCACTGTACGAATCGGGCGGGCGTCGTCGAAGGTCGGGAACCTCTCGGGGTGTCGGTGGAGTGAATACTGGTGTGAGCTTCTCCATGCACGATCCACCCGTCAGCGCGACAGCGGCCGGACTCCGGTCGATCGGCGGTGGGTCTGCTGCTGCTGATGACGTCGTCCTCGTCAGCGAGAGCGATCGCACTCCCGGGTGGTTCGACCACTTGTACCGGCGTCACCGCAAAGACACCGTTCGTCTCGCGAGGTTGCTGACCGGTTCGGCCGCGGCAGCTGAAGATCTTGCTCACGAGGCGTTCATCCGGCTGTACCGGCGGTCGCAACCGATCGACAACCCAGTCCCGTTCCTGCGGGTGGTGACCGTCAACGTGTGCCGGGACTGGCATCGTTCGCAACGCCGCGAGCGGCTGCGAGCCGTTCGCGTCGGTGTCGACGTCGACCACTTGTCGCTGGCTGCCCGCGAACTCGATGCGAGCTTGGCTCGCTTGCCCTATCACGAGCGCGCCGTGATCGTGCTGCGTTACTGGCTCGACCTGTCCGAATCCGATATCGCGCTCACACTCGGTTGCCGGCCAGGCACCGTCAAGTCGCGTCACGCACGAGCACTGCACAAGCTGAACAAGGAGCTCTCCCAATGAGCACGCCAACACGAATCGAAGATCGCCTTGCCGACCTCCTCGGCGAACTTGCCGAGTCGACCCCGCTCGAACGCGATGACGTCGAGTTCGACCCGTTCCGCCTCGCCGCCGTGGCTGCGTCACCTGCGCGTGCTCGCCGGGGTTACGCGTCCCTCGCGGTCGCCGCGGCTGCGATCACGACCGTCGTCGCCGGTGGTGTCATTCTCGCCGCGACCCGTGAGCGAACGCCCGATGTCGGGTCGCCGAGCGCGTCCCAGCCGGTCGGGCCACGCTGGTTCCAGTTCTTCGGCCGTCACCTGCCCGCAGAGTTCGAGCACATCGCGGTCTTGGGGTCGCATGCGCAGTACGTCAGCTTCGAAGCACTCGACATCGACACGGCCAAGATGCTCCACATCACCGTCAGCCGCGGCGCGATGCGACCCGACTCGAACCCCGCGACGATGTCGCTTGACGATGCCCGTTCAGCGAAGTGGACCGACCCGAACGCCGGGTACGGCGTGTCGCTTCCCGACGGACGTCAGATCGGCGTCTACTGCTCGATCGGCCCCATGCCGGACGGGGAGCCGAACTGTCCGGCGGTCAATGGTGTGGCGACCAATGCCGAGGACCTCCGCCGGTTGGTCCTCGCGATCGCCGATCACCTCGACCCCGCCGACCTGCCCCCGCCCTCGGAGAACCTCTCACACATCAGCGCGGCAGCCATCCGAACTGCCGTCGCGGCTGCCACCGAGCGCATCGACGACGCCCACGTGGAAGCTCCTCACTACGCTTTCTCCTTCGTCCAATATGGTGACCTCAACGCGTCCGACCTCTTGTCGGTGCGAACGGTCAGTGGCTTCCTGCCGGCACCGGAGCCGGCGGCCCAGCGGAGGGCCGCCACCACCAACGGCCGACGCGCCACGTGGCAGGTCATGCCGGACCACTCTGTCTGGTACGTGTACGACGCGCCCGACGCGGGGCTCGACCTGGCCGATCAAATCCTCGACACGGCCGAAACGCCAGACCCTGAACCGGCTCCAAGCGGCCCTGAGGCAGCGACGCTGCCCTGACGTGAGCGTGGTGGTGCCAGGCCGGCCGGCGAGTGTGCCAGGCAGCTGAGGCGACGGCCCGGTAGCCGACGGCAGGTAACTTGGGGCCGAGAGGAGGAGCGATGTCGGACAGCGGTGCGAACCAGTACGCCGGTATGACGGCGCCACTCACGGTCGCGGATGTGCTCGCCGACTTGGAGCCCATGGGCGATCTGAGTCGGTTCGTGATCGACGACCTCACACCCGAGGACGAGGACTTGTTCTTCGGCGTCCTCGATGACGCCTGAGTCGATGCCGCCCGGAGCGGTTGTCGTGGACACGATGATCGCCAGCGCGTGGCTCGGGGTTCGGGCCTCTCAGCGACGTGCCCGATGGGCGCCGCTGCTGGAGCGATCGGCCTGGGTGCTTCCGTTCAGCGTGGTTGCCGAGATGCGGTTCGGCGCTGAGGTAGCGGGATGGGGTGCGCGTCGCCGGGCGATGCTGGATCGACTCGTCGTTCGGTCAGCCGTGATGCCCCCGCTCGACGAGGTGACTGCCGCGTACGTCGACCTACGGACCTGGTGCGTCCGCAACGGACACGGACTCGGCGCGAAGGATCACGAGGCGGATCGGTGGGTCGGAGCAGTGGCGGTCGCCGCGTCGTTGCCGCTGGCATCCGACGATGCGAACTTCGACGGCGTTCCGATGATCCGGCAGGCCTACCCAGACGAAGCTTGACGCCAACGGGCTGGTTTCCGTGACTGGGTTTGACAAACTGTAAAACGTGACCGAACTTGCCGACCCGTCCACCGTCATGCAGGCCGGCGCGCAGACGGAGTTCGTGCTCAACGGCGCACCGGTCAGCGTGCGGCGCGAGCACCCGCACCTGCTCGCCGCGCTGCGCGAGGAACTCGACGTCACGTCGGCCAAGGACGGTTGCTCGCCGTCGGGCCAGTGCGGGTGTTGCACGGTGATCATCGACGGAAAGGCGGTGGTGTCGTGCCAGACGTCGCTCGACAAGGTCGCTGGTGCGTCGGTCACTACCCTTGAGGGCGTCGACGAAGCCGAGCGCCAGGCGTTCGCCGACGCGTTCGCGGCCTGTGGTGGGCTGCAGTGCGGCTTCTGCATCCCCGGCATCGTGATGCGCGCCAAGGCCCAGATCGCCAAGAAGGGTGACGGCCTCACCAAGGCCCAGATGGCCCCGCACCTCGGCGCCCACCTGTGCCGCTGTACCGGGTACGTGAAGATCCTCGACGCGATCGAGGCCGTCGCCCAGGGCCGCACGTTCGAGCCCGCGCTCGGTGCGGCGGTCGGCGAGGCCGGGGCCAAGTATCAGGCGGCCGAGCTGACGCTCGGCGACCGCGGCTACGTCGACGACCTGCGCGTGCCCGGAATGCTGCACGCGGCGCTGCACCTCACCACCCACGCCCGAGCCACTATCACCTCGATCGACACGTCGGCCGCGCTCGCCGCCCCTGGGGTCGCGGCCGTGTTCACCGCTCCCGACATTCCCGGCGAGCTGCGGGTCGGACTGATCTACAAGGACTGGCCGGTGATGATCCCTGTGGGCGGCACCACGTCGTGCGCCGGTGACGTGCTCGCGGTGGTGGTCGCCGACACTCGCGAGGCGGCTCGCGCGGCGGCCGAACTGGTGACGGTCGGCTACGACGTCCACGCCCCGGTCACCGACCCGGTCGCCGCGCTCGCGCCCGACGCTCCACTCGCGGTATGGGGCACCGATTCGAACCGCCTGTCGATCAGCGCCTACACACGCGGCGAGCCGGTCGACACGGCACTCGCCGGTTCGGCATTCACCGTCACCGAGACGTTCCAGACCCAGCGCATCGAGCACGCCTTCCTCGAGCCCGAGTCGACGCTCGCGGTGCCGGGCACCGACGCCGATGGCGCGCGCACGCTGCACGTCTACTCGGGCGGCCAGGGCGTGTGGGACGACCGCAACGACATCGCCGCCGTGCTCGGCCTGCCCGAGCCGGAACGCGGCCGGGTCACCGTCGAACTGGTGTCGAACGGCGGCGCGTTCGGCGGCAAGGAAGACATGTCGAACCAGGCCCACGCGGCGCTGGCGGCATGGCTGCTCGACGCGCCGGTGAAGTGCACGCTGTCGCGCGAGGAGAGCTTCCGCATCCACGCCAAGCGCCATCCGATCCGCATCGAGATGAGTGCCGGGTGCGATGCCGACGGCCACCTCACCGCGCTCAAGGTGCGCGCCGTCGGTGACTCGGGCGCCTATGCCAGCGTCGGCATGAAGGTGCTCGAACGCGCCGCCGGCCACGCCTGCGGTCCGTACCGCTGGCGAGCGCTCGACGTCGAGGCGATCGCGGCCCGCACGAACAACCTCGTGTGCGGGGCGTTCCGCGGATTCGGCGCCAACCAGGCCCAGTTCGCCACCGAGGGCGTGCTCGACCGGCTCGCCGAGCAGGTGGGCATCAGCGGGTGGGAGATCCGCAAGCGCAACGTCATCCGCCCCGGTGAGGAATGGGGGCCCGGGCAGATCATGGACGATGGTTGCGCGGGCGCCGAGGCGTGCCTCGACGAGATCCGCGACACGTACGAGGCCGAACGGGCGGCCGGCAAGCCGGTCGGGCTCGGCCTCGGCCTGAAGAACTCCGGGCTTGGGAACGGGTTCCGCGAGGTGTGCGGAGCGGTCGTGCGTTTCCGTTCCGACACCGGGCGGGTCGAGGTGCGTCACGGGTGGACCGAGATGGGTCAGGGCGTGCATACCGTCGCCCTCCAGGTCGCGGCCGGCGAGCTGGGCATCGACCCGGAGCGGATCGACGTCATCGTCGACACCACCCGCGAGCTCGGGTTCGGGCAGACCACCGGCTCGCGGGGCACGCTGATGACGGCCGGGTCCGTGCAGCAGGCGTGCGCGGTGGCGCTCGCCGCGGGGTGTGCCCCCGACATCGACCACACCGGCGAGTACGTGGTCGACTGGACGCAGAAGCTCGGCGACCCCGGCGTCGCCAACCCCACGATCCACTCGACGTTCTCGTATGCGGCCCAGCTGGTGGTGGCCGAGCCGGGCACCGGCAAGGTGACGAAGGTGGTGGCCGTGCACGACGTCGGGCGGGCGGTGAACCCGCAGCTGGTCGAGGGCCAGGTGCAGGGGTCGGTGCACATGGGCCTTGGCTACGCGCTCAGCGAGGATTTCCCCACCGACCCGGCCACCGGGTTCCCCACCAACATGACGCTGCGGTCGCTCGGCATCTTGCGTGCCAAGGATGTGCCCGAGATCGAGGTGCGCATCGTCGAAGTGCCCCAACCGCGGTCGCCGTTCGGCATCAAGGGCGTCGGCGAGATCGGCCTGGTTCCCACCGCCCCCGCCGTGGCCGCCGCGCTGCGGGCGGCCACCGGCGAGTGGAACACCACCCTCCCGATGCGCCGCACCCCGACAGGCGACTGACCTTCCTGCTGCCCGGGCGCGACCGGCCCGGAGCGGCGGGCGGCAGTAGCTTCGGACACGTGCGCACCTGGGCCGGAATCTTGCTCGCCGGAGGGCTGCTCGCCGCCGCGTGCACCCGCCCCGGCGAGGACGTCGCACCGCCGGTTCCCGAGCCGATCGTGTTCCCGACCACCGTCGCACCGACCAGTACGGCAGTCGTGACCACCAGCCCGACGACGACACCCGCGACCACCAGCCCACCGACGAGCGCACCGTCGACGACCGCGCCAGCAACTACGGTGCCCCCGACGACCGCGTCGCCGACGACCGCGCCGGCGACCACGGTGCCAGCAACCACGGTGCCGCCCACGACCGTGCCACCGGTCGCGCCGGTCCTCTGGAGTGCTCCGCTCGACCTGACCCAGCCGCTGTTCGCGTTCGGGTCGTCGGTCGAGGGGCGCGCCCTAGTCGCCGAGCGCTACGGCGCGCTGGGCGGGCGCCGGGTGTTGGTGATCGGCGTGATCCACGGCAACGAGGACGCCGGCGTGGGGGTCATCGACGCGTTGCGGGCGACGCCACCACCGCCGGGCGTCGAGCTGTGGCTGGTCGAGTCGATGAACCCCGATGGGCAGGCCATCGGCGACCGTCACAACGCGCATCACGTCGACCTCAACCGCAACTTCCCGTACAACTGGGGGCCGATCGGCGAGCCGGGTGCCGGTCAGTACGCGGGGCCTGGCCCGGCCAGCGAGCCCGAGACGCTGGCGGTGATCAACCTGATCACCCAGCTGCGCCCCGACATCACGATCTGGTACCACCAGGACCTGTTCACGATCAGCCCGTCGACCGGGCGTGACGGGCGCATTCGGGCGCGCTACTCCGAACTCACCGGTGTGCCGATCGGCGAGATCACGGGCGGCACCTACACCGGCGTGGCCGCCACGTGGGCCCGCCACCAGGTTGCCCCCGACGACGGCGTCGCCTTTATCGTCGAACTCGGCGCGACCCTGTCACCCGACGAGGCCGCCGTCCACGCCGACGCCGTCCTCACCGTGGCAACCGAGGACTAGGCCCGAAACCACCGGAACCGGCGCGGGTCAGGTCGGGAAGAACGCGACCGGCACGACGACGCACGGACCGTCGCCCGGTAGCTCGACGGTCAGCGCCACGCCGTTGACGGTGAGCTCCCACGGCGCCGCGCCGCCGGTGCATTCGGGGTCGGCCAAGCTGCCCCACAGCTCGGCCGCCGCGCTCGGAGCGAGGCGTACCGATGGCTCGACCGAGTGTGCCAGTGCCCACGTCGTTCCCAGGTCGACCTCGCAGTCGTGGGCACCGTTGTTGCGGAAGGTGACGACGACGTCGGAGTCGGGTGGCGCACCCGGTCCGGCGACGACGTCGATGTCGGCGGCATCGCACGCTTCGGGTACGGCCGGCTCGGGCACGGTCGGGTGCGACAGTTGGCTCGGCGCGAGCACCGACGCCGGCCCCGTATAGGGCGCCGTCACCTCCGGTACCTCCGCACCATCCCCACGATCCCCGCATCCGGCGACCAGCCCCACGATGGCTACCAGCATCAGTGCACCCAGGCGCCACGATGTCACCTCGGCGACGCTATACACGCCACGCGCCGCGGCGTAGTTCACAGACCGTTCACACTCCGCGAACGAGGGCGAAACTGGCCGGTGCCAGCCTGCCGACGCCCCCTACCACCCGTTCGTTGCGAACGACGACCACACGAAGGAATCACACGTGGCGTACCAAGCTGAATACATCTGGCTCGACGGTGCACAGCCGACCGCCGGACTGCGCAGCAAGACGAAGATCATTGCCGATGACGTGACGGAGCTGCCGGTCTGGGGCTTCGACGGGTCGTCGACCGAGCAGGCCACCGGCGACAAGTCGGACTGCGTGCTCAAGCCGGTGTTCTCGTGCCCCGACCCGATCCGCGGCGGCAAGAACATCCTCGTGCTGTGCGAGGTGTACCTCGTTGACGGCACGCCGCACTCCACGAACACCCGTGCGGCGGCGGCCAAGGTCGCCAAGAAGTGGGCCAAGGACGACTTCTGGTTCGGCCTCGAGCAGGAGTACACGCTGCTGAAGATGGACGGCACCCCGTACGGCTTCCCCGACGGCGGCTTCCCCGGCCCGCAGGGCCCGTACTACTGCGGCGTCGGCGCCGAGAACATCTACGGCCGCGACATCGTCGAAGAGCACACCCAGGCGTGCATCGACGCCGGGTTGAAGATCTCGGGCACCAACCCCGAGGTGATGCCCGGGCAGTGGGAGTTCCAGATCGGCCCGGCCGGCGTCACCGAGGCCGGCGACCACATGTACATCGCCCGCTGGCTGCTCAAGCGGATCGCCGAAGACTACGGCGTCGTCGTCAGCTTCGACGCCAAGCCCGCCAAGGGCGACTGGAACGGCGCCGGCATGCACACGAACTTCTCGTCGGTCGCCATGCGCGAGGACTACAAGGCCGTGATCGCGGCCTGCGAGGCGATCGGCAAGAACTACCTCACGCTCGTCGAGAACTACGGCGCCGACATCCAGGACCGCCTCACCGGCAAGCACGAGACGGCCCCGTGGGACAAGTTCAGCTACGGCGTCTCCGACCGCGGCTCGTCGCTGCGCATCCCCTGGCAGGTCGCCGTCGACAAGAAGGGCTACGCCGAAGACCGGCGCCCCAACGCCAATGCCGACCCGTACACGGTCACCCGCCTGATCGCCGACACCGTGGCATCGATCGCCGCGGGCAAGACACCGCCCAAGAAGTGACCGGACCGACGGTGACGAACCGTGCCTGGCACGGTTCGTCACCGGGTCTGACCCCACCGAGACCGCCGTACACGGGCAGACTGGTGCAATGAGCAGAATGCTCGATCAACAGCGCGACTACGTCCTTCGCACCGTGGAAGAGCGCGGCGTACGGCTCGTGCGCCTGTGGTTCACCGACGTGCTCGGCAACCTGAAGTCGTTCGCGATCAGCCCGGCCGAGTTGGAGAACGCGCTCGAGGACGGGATGACGTTCGACGGCTCGTCGATCGACGGGTTCTCGCGCATCCAGGAATCGGATGTGCTGGCGGTGCCCGACCCCGACACGTTCGAGCTGTTGCCGTGGGGCGAGCAGGGCGCCGCCGAGGCGCGGGTGTTCTGCGACGTCCACAGTCTGGACGGCTCGCCGTTCCAGGGCGACCCCCGCCAGGTGTTGCGGCGCCACATGCAGTCGGCGCACGACCTGGGCTACACGTTCTACGTCGCCCCCGACATCGAGTTCTTCTACTTCGCCCCACCGGTGCCGGGCCAGCCGCCGCAGCCGCTCGACAACGGCAGCTTCTTCGACCTCACCACCAACGATGCAACGGGCAGCCTGCGCAAGCAGACGTTGCGCAAGCTGGAACAGCTGTCGATCCCGGTCGAGTACTCGTTCCACGAGGACGCCCCGAGCCAGCAGGAGATCGACCTGCGCCACACCGACGCGCTGACGATGGCCGACTCGGTGATGACGTTCCGGCTCGTCGTGAAAGAGGTCGCCGCCCGCCAGGGCGTGTACGCCACGTTCATGCCCAAGCCACTCGAAGGGCTCCAGGGCTCGGGCATGCACCTGCACATGTCGCTGTTCCGCGGCGACCAGAACGCGTTCTACGCCGAGGACGACCCGCACCGGTTGTCGCCGGTGGCCAAGCAGTTCATGGCCGGCCTGTTGCGTCACGCGGCCGAGATCACGGCGATCACGAACCAGACCGTCAACAGCTACAAGCGGCTGGTGCCCGGGTTCGAGGCGCCGGTGCACGTCAGCTGGGCGCGCAACAACCGCAGCGGCCTGATCCGCATCCCGGTCGCCAAGAAGGGCAACCCGCTGGCCACCCGCCTCGAGTACCGCTCGCCCGACCCGGCCTGCAACCCGTACCTCGCGTTCTCGCTGATCCTCGCGGCCGGCATGCGCGGCATCTCCGAGGGGTACGAACTGCCCGAGGAGGCCGACGCCAACCTGTTCGAGATGGACGACGCGGCGCTCGCCAAGCTCGGCATCGCCCAGTTGCCGCAGTCGCTCGCCGACGCGCTGGCCGTGATGGAGCGGTCCGACCTGGTGCGTGAAGCGCTGGGCGAGCACATCTTCGAGTGGTTCCTGCGCAACAAGCGTCGCGAGTGGCGCGACTACAAAACTCACGTCAGCGCGTTCGAGCTGCAAAGGTATTTGGGCTCGCTATGACCAACGCCTCGGGCCCCGGGGCGGGCGGCATGATCGCCGTCTTCGCCCGTTCGGTACAGCCCGAGTTGGCGCGGTCGCTCGACCTGGCCGGGTACTCGTGGAAGGGCGTCGGGTCGGTCGACGAGGCCGCCGAGTTCGAGCCGCCATCGGGTTGGCTGGGGGTGATCGTCGACTGCGCCGACGACGCCGACGCCGGGTGGGCGTTCGCCCGCACGATCCGCAAGAGCGACGCGTCGGGGGTGCGCCTGCTGGTGCTGGTGAGTGGTGCCCAGATCGGCGACCTCAGCCTGCGCGACGACCTGTTCGACGACTTCTGTCTGACTCCGTTCCACCCGGCCGAGTTCGAGGCCCGCCTGCGGCACCTGCTGTGGCAGACCGGCGACCCGGTGAGCCGCAGCGAGCTGGTCGAGTACGGCGAGCTGGTGCTCAACCTCGAGACCTACCAGGCCACGATCAGCCACCATCCGCTCGACCTCACGTACATGGAGTACGAGCTGCTCAAGTTCCTTACGCAGAACCCGGGGAAGGTGTTCACCCGCGAAATCCTGCTGTCGCGGGTGTGGGGCTACGAGTACTACGGGGGCGCACGCACCGTCGACGTGCACATTCGGCGCCTGCGCGCCAAGCTCGGCGAGGAGCACGCCGGCCTGATCCAGACCGTCAGGTCGGTCGGCTACCGCTTCGGCCAATCCCGCTGGAGCAGCTGACCGGACGTTCCCAGGTGGTCGAGTGCCGCCGCCAGGCGGTGTATCGAGACCACGTCTCAACCACCTTGAAGGATGGCTGCCGCGATCTGGTCGGCGAAGCGTTGCTGGCCGATGTCGGTGAGGTGGATCCCGTCGGAGACGATCAGGCCCGGGTCGTCGCCGAACTGGAACCAGTCGATCACGACGGTGCCGGGCCGGCCGGCAGCCGCCTCGCGCAACACGGTGTTGGCGGCACGGGTTTCGTCGATGCGGCTCTTGATCCACACGTCGACCCAGATCACCGGGGCACCAACGGGGAGCTCGGCCAGCAGTGCCTCGATGTCGGCGCGGTAGCTGTCGCGACCGAACCCCGGCACGTCGTTGGTGCCGAGGGCGACGACCCACACGTCGGGTTGCCGGGTGGCGGCCAGCCCGGCCGCGACCGTGACGCCCGAGGCGTTTCCGGCGACGACGTGGTTGATCCGGCGCCCCTCGACCGCGTCGAGCGTCACCGTGGTGACACCGAGCGCGGCGAGCGCGGCGGCCAGTTCGTCCTGGGCGGCAACGGTCAGCGAGTCGCCGATGACCGCCACCTCGGCCGGCACCGGAACCACGGTCGTCGGTGGCGCGTCGGTGCCGGCGGGCGGCACGCTGCCCGGCGTGTCGAGCGCGCTCAGCTCGGTCAACGCCACGGTCGGTGCGACGGTCGGCTCCGGTTCCGCCACGGCCGGATTGGCGCACGCGCCCGCACCGAGTGCGGCCAGACAGACGAGCACGAGCCGGGCACGCATCCCGACAGTCTGCCGTGAACCCACGCGCCGCACCCTGCACCCCGCGCCGGTAGCCCGCCTTCTAGCGTGTGGACATGGCGCGCAGCGGCGAGTCACGCGAGGGAGTGTCGCTCACGAACCTCGACGAGCCGCTGTTCGACCGCGCCGGGGCGACCAAACGCGACCTGGTCGACTACCTCGACGCGGTGGCCGACCGGATCATCCCGGAACTGGCCGACCGGCCGCTGTCGGTGGTCCGTGTCCACCGCGGCCAGGAGGCGTTCATGCAGAAGAACCTGCCGAAGTACGCGCCCGACTGGATCCGTCGCCACCCGATGTGGGCCGAGGCATCTCGGCGCGAGGTCACGTACGCGCTGTGCGACGACCGCCGCACGCTGTTGTGGTTCGCCAACCAGCGCGCCGTCGAGTACCACCCGACCCTGTTCCGCGCCGAGCGCCCCGAGCACCCGACCCACCTCGTGCTCGACCTCGACCCACCCGAGTCGCGCGGTGGCGTCGCAGCCGGGTTCCGCAAGGCGGTTGCCGCCGCGCACCTGGTCCGCCGAGCGCTGGCCGACGCGGGCCTCGACGGCACCGTCAAGACGAGCGGCGCCAAGGGTGTCCACGTGGTCGTTCCAGTCGCCGACGACGTCACCCACGAGGACGCGGCCGCGGCGACGCGGGCCATCGCCGCCCGGGCCGAGCAACTCGACCCCGAGTTGGCGACGACCGCGTTCTTGAAGGACGACCGGGGCGGCAAGGTGTTCGTCGATGCCACCCGGGCTGGGGGAGCCACGGTCGTCGCGGCCTACAGCCCGCGCGCCCGGCCCGGTGTGCCGGTGTCGTTCCCGATCGCGTGGGACGACCTCGACCAGGTCACCCCCGCCGACTTCACCATCCACACCGCCCTCGACCAGCTGGCCCCCACCGCCACGATCACCCCACAGCAACTCCCGAGCGACCTCGTCGAAGAAGGCACAACGATCCCCACCGCCCGTGTCCAAGCCATGCACGAAGGCAAACGCCGCGCCAAGGCCCGCCGCGACGCGAGGTGACAGGTCGCCGGTGGTCTCAACAGGCTCAACCACCAAGGTGGTTGAGCCTGTCGAAACCACCCCGTCAGGTGAGCTGCTGGATGCGGCGGCTGAAGGTGTCGTGGGCGGCGAGCAACTCGTCGGTGCGGGTGGACACCAGCGCACCGTTGCGCACCACCGGGGTGCCGTGGACGATGGTGTCGCGGGCGAACGCTGGGCCGCAGCGCAGCCACGCCTCGACCGGGTCGGCCAGCGCGCCGGCGAACTGCGGGCCGGTCAACGACCAGATCGCCACGTCGCCGACCGCGCCCGGCGTGAGCTGACCCAGCTCGCCGGTGCGGCCCAGGCACGCTGCGCCGCCGAGCGTCGCCAGCTCGAGCGCCATCCGGGCGGTGCCGGCCGCGGCCCCATCGCGCAGCTTGGCGAGCAGCATCGCCTGGCGGGCCTCGAGCCACAGCGACGCCGAGTCGGCCGACGACGAGCCGTCGACGCCGAGCCCGACGTGCACGCCCGCGGCGCGCAGGGCGACGACCGGAGAGATGCCCGACGACAGGATCAGGTTGCTCGACGGGCAGTGCGCAGCACCGACACCCGCCCGCCCGAGCCGCACGATCTCGTCGTCGTTGGGCTTGACACAGTGGGCCACCCACGTGCGGTCGGTAGCCCAGCCGGTGCGTTCGAGGTACTCGGTGGGGCGGCAGCCGAACGTGGCCACGCTGAATTCGTCGTCCTCGGAGTTCTCGGCGAAGTGGGTGTGCAGGCGCACGTCGAGCCGCTCGGCGAGTTCGGCGGTGCGCACCATCAGGTCTTCGGTGACGCTGAACGGCGAGCACGGCGCCAGGGCGACCCGCGTCATCGCCCCCCACGACCGGTCGTGGTGGCGGGCGACGGCGTCCTCTGAGGCGGCGAGGATTGAATCATCGTCGGCCACCACGTGATCGGGCGGTAGGCCGCCGTCCTTCTGCGACAGCGACATCGAGCCCCGGGTGGGGTGGAAGCGCACACCCAGGTCGCGGGCGGCGTCGATCTCGGCGGTCAGCAGGTCGCCTGCCCCGTGGGGGTGTAGGTACAGATGATCGGCCGACGTCGTACACCCCGACAGCGCCAGCTCGGCCAACCCCACCCACGTCGACACGTACACCGACTCGGTGTCGAGCGCGGCCCACAGCGGGTACAACGACTGGAGCCAGCCGAACAGCGGCTTGTCGGTCATCGGCGGGTAGGCCCGCGTCATGTTCTGGAACAGGTGGTGATGGCTGTTGATCAGCCCCGGTGTGACCAGGCAGTCGGTGGCGTCGATTGTGGCGGTCGCGGCGGGCGGTGCCCCGGTGCCGGTGGCCTCGACCAGCCCGTCGGTGATCGCCACCCAGCCACCGGTCAGCTCGGTACGCGAGGGGTCGAGTGTGGCTACGCAGCGGGCGTTGCGGACGACCAGGTCGGTCACGAGCGGCCCACCATCGGGTCAGTCGTCGAGCGCGAGCAGCTCGGAACCCTCGTGGCGCTGCTCGCCGTCGCGCTGGAGGAAGAACCCGAGCACGGCAGCGGCCACCCCGCCACCGACGAAGATCAGCACGGGGAAGATCAGCAGGACGACGACGATCGCGATGGCGCCGGGCACGGGGGTCAGCCTACTCGTGGCACTACTGCGGCTTGTAGGCCACGGCTTCGATCTCGACTTGCCCGCCCGCCGGCAGCTCGCGCACGGCGATCGTCGAGCGCGCCGGCCGGTGGCTGCCTAACCCGGCCAGGTACGCCTCGTTGAATGTCGCGAACGTGTCCATGTCGATGAGGAAGCAGGTGGTCTTGACGATGTCGGTCAGGCTCGCTCCGAACTCGTCGAGCCGGGCTGCGAGGTTGGCGACCGACTGCGCGGTCTGCCCGGCGACGCCGCCATCAACGAGCGCGCCGTCGACCATTCCGAGCTGTCCCGACACGAAGATGAAGTCGCCGGCGCGCACGGCCGGCGTGTACGGACCAAGGGTTTTCGCCATACCCCGCACCGTAGCCTCGATCCACCGACTTGGCCGCTCGTTCCCCGCCGCCATCCCGGTGAACCCAGGCGTCTCGGGGCCGGCGTGGCCGGTCGTGACCATCGGACACACCGGAGGCACGTCCGGCCCGCGAGAATGCCGCCGTGACTCCGGACGAACTTCAGGTCTTCTACGAGTCGGCGGGCGCCCGGTGGGTGCTCGGGTTGGGCCTGCGGGTCACCGCCGTCGCTCCGGGCGACGTGACGTTCGAGCTCGACGTGCGCGCCGACCAGGTGCACACCGGCGGCGTGCTGTGCGGCCAGGCGATCATGGCCGGTTTCGACACCGGGATGGTGTTCGTGATGGCCTCGCTCGACGCCTCCCGAATGTTCACCACCGTCTCGCTCAACAGCCTGTTCGAGCGCGGCGTGCCAGCCGACACCGGGACGGTGACGTTCCACGCCCGCGCCACCAAGCCCGGCCGCAGCCTCGTGTTCGGCCAGATCGACTGCCACCTCCCCGACGGGGCACGGGCCGCGACGGCAACCACCACCTACATGTGGCTGTAGCCCACGCCAGCTCGGCAAGGTGTTCAGGTTTCTGCACGGACGGTCGTGCAGGAACGTGAACACCTCGCTGTCGGGGCTACGCGAGCAGGTCGGTGACGACGCGGTTGAAGAGGTCGGTGGTGAGGCGGAGGGATTCGACGTCGATGCGTTCGTTGTGACCGTGGAAGCGGCGACCGAACTCGGCCGCGTCGAGCGTCGGGCTGAGCAGGCCGGCCCCGTAGGCAACTGCGCCGAGTTCGCGGAAGATCCGGCAGTCGGTGAAGCCGGTGGCGAACGTGGGGTTCAGGCGGGCGTCGGGAAACGGCACCTCGACCGCCCGCTGGAGCGAGTCCCACAGTGGAGTATCAGTGCGGCTGGTCGAGGCCGGGTCGTCGATCATGATCTCGACGCCGAGCGAGTCGTACACGTCATCGCCGAGCGCGGCGCGGAGATGGGCCTCGACCTCGGCGGTGTCTTCGCCCGGCATGTGGCGGATGTCGATGTCGAGGTCGACCACGTCGGGGATCACGTTCGTCTTCGGGCGGCCTACGGTCTGCACGACGTTGGGCGAGAACGTCGTGTGACTGCACGCGTGCAGGTGGGTGGCCACGCTGGGTAGGCCACGGGCCTGATCTTCGGCCAGCCGTGTGTCGAGCCAGTCGTCGAGTGTGCGCTCGTCGAGTAGCGCAGCCTGATCGTCCGGCGCGAGGCCGAGCGACTCGACCTTCAGCCGCCACAGCTCGTGGAACCGCGGCTCGGGCCGATACTTGGCGAGCTTGGTGACGATCTGGGCGGCCTTGACGAGCGCGTTGTCGGAGCCGTACGGCATCGACCCGTGGCCGGGCGTGCCGTGCACGCGCAGGCGCCGCCACGCGACCCCCTTCTCGGCGACGTTGACCGACACGGTGCGGTGACCCTGCGGGTCGGTGCCGTGGATGCCGCCGTTCTCGGTCAGCACGTAGTCGCAGCGGATCGCGTCGGGGTGATGGTCGGCGACCCAGCGAGCGCCGTGCCGGCTGCCGTGCTCCTCGTCGGCGACGGCGAAGTAGATCAGGTCGCCGCTCGGCCGGAACCCGCGGCGGGCGAGGTCGCGGAACACCACCGCCATCGCCGCCGTCTCGCCGAGCATGTCGACCGCGCCCCGCCCCCACACCTCGTCGTGGCCCTCGGGGCTGCGGATCAGCTCGCCGCCGAACGGGTCTTCGCGCCAGCCGGAGCGCGTCACCGGCACGACATCGGTATGGCCCATCAGGCACAGCGAGGGGGCGGTGGGGTCGGTGCCGGGGAGGCGGGCGACGAAGCTGGCTCGGCCGGGCACCGGTTCCCAGCGCTCGATCTCCACGCCGACGCCTTCGACGTAGGTCTGGAGCACGTCGGCGTTCCGGGTCTCGTGGCCGGACTCGGGCGTGCCATCGTTGACGCACTCGTTGCGGATCAAGGTCTGCAGGAGGGCGACGGTGTCTCCGGTCAACTCACGGGCCATCGGCGCAGTCTGACAGCCGACGTAGAGACCACATGAGATGAGAGGTGAACCGGTGACCAAATACGCCCACGTGCAAGGGCTCGTCGAGCCGGGTTTCGGCAAGGTGGCTGAAGCGTTCGAGCGCAACTTCACCGAGCACGGCGAGCTGGGCGCGGGGTTCGCCTTGTACGCCGGCGGCCGCCAGGTGGTCGACATTTGGGGCGGCGTCGCCGACCGCGCCAGCGGGCGGGCATGGGACGCCGACACGCTGCAACTCGTGTTCTCCACCACCAAGGGGGCGACCGCGATCTGCGTCGCCAAGCTGGTCGACGACGGCCGACTGAGCTACGACGACAAGGTCGCCATGCACTGGCCCGAGTTCGCCGCCGAGGGCAAGGAAGGCATCACGGTCGGCGAGCTGCTGTCGCACCAGGCCGGCCTGATCGCCTACGACCGCCCGCTGACGTTCGACGAGGTGATGGCGGTGACGCCGGTGGTCGAGGCGCTCGCCGCGCAACGCCCGCTGTGGCAACCAGGGACGGCGCACGGCTATCACGCCCTCACCTACGGCTGGCTGGCCGGTGAAGTGGTGCGGCGGGTCGACGGGCGCACGCTCGGGCGGTTCTTCGCCGACGAGATCGCCGGCCCGCTTGGGCTGGAGTTCTGGATCGGCCTGCCCGAGCAGGAGGAGCCGCGGGTGACGACGCTCGAGCTCGCCCCGCCGCCCACCGACCCGGCCGAGATCGAGTTGCTGCGCCGGATGTACGCGCGCGGGGCCAACGCCTACCGGGCGCTGTCGCTTGACGGCGTGATCCGGATGATGCCCGAGAACCACTTCAACACCCGGGCCCTCCACGCCTCGGAGATGCCTGGGGCGAACGGCATCACCACCGCCCGCTCGTTGGCACGGATGTACGCGGCGTGCGTGGGCGAGGTGGATGGTGTGCGCCTGCTGTCCGCCGAGACGGTCGCCGCGGCGCGCGCCGAGCGGGTGCAGGCCGACGATCTGACCTTGCTGCGCAACACCCGTTTCGGCGCCGGCTTCTGGCTTCACGAGGGGCGCACTTCGATGATCCAGGAGGGTTCGTTCGGCCACCCGGGCGCGGGCGGCTCGCTCGGCTACGCGAACCCCGAGTTGGGCATCGGCTACGGGTACGTGATGAACCAGATGGCGGGCGGTCTTACCGGCGACCCGCGCACGATCACCCTCAACGAAGCCGTTCTCGCCAGCCTCTAGTCTGTTATCTAATTCGATAACAGGCTACCCTGACGGTGTGCCTCCGTCAGGGTCGTCCGAACCCCAGTCGTTGAACGCGGTGCTCACGAGTGCGGCGCGTCTCCAGGAGCTGGTCCCCGGCGCCGTGCTCGTCGGCGGCTCGGCCGCGGCGTACCACGCTCGGCACCGGCTGTCGTTCGACCACGACCACGTCGTCGCTGACCTGGCTGACCGGTTCGAAACGGTGCTCGACCACCTCGAAGCACTCGGCGACTGGTCGACAGCGCGGGCCCAGCCCGGCAAGATCGTCCTCGGCAGCCTCGGTGGCATCGAGTCCGGTATCCGCCAGCTCCGACGCACGCGGCCACTCGAGATCGACATCGTCGACATCGCCGGGCGGCCGTTGCGGGTGCCGACAGCGGTGGAGACGCTGCGCATCAAGGCGTGGCTCGCACTGACCCGCAACCAGACCCGCGACTACCTCGACATCGCTGCGTTGGCCGACCGGATCGGGCTCGACGTCGCAGCCGCAGCACTTGCCGCGCTCGACGTGTACTACGCCGACCTGTACGAGGGCGACGATCGGGTCGCCACGCAGGTCGCCCGCCAGCTGGCCGACCCGCGGCCGCGCGACTCGCGGGTGACGCGCGAGCTGGCGCACTACAAGCAACTCGACCAACGGTGGCACGACTGGGCCGCGGTCGTCGCCATGTGCAGGGCGGTCGCCGAGCGCATGGTGTCAGGGCCCGCGTCGTGAGCGTCACCTTCCGCAACGTCGATGTCGACCCGTCCGCGGCCGTCGAGCGGTGGCCCGCCGAAGCGGTCGAGACGGCGATGCACCGCGGCACGCTCACCGATTGGCGGCGCTTCGCGGCAGCGATCCGGATCTCGCCGTGGAGCGAGTTGGCCCGCACCGTCGAGCAGGTCGCAGGGTGGGGCGACGACCCCGGTGTCGATGCCCTCATGCTGGCGGTGATCGAGCGCGCCCGCAGCGACGTCACGGCCGCCGGGCGTGCTCGCTACGCGGCCCATGTGCGCGAGCTGCGCCGGTCGAGCGGTTTGTCGCTGCGGGCGTTCGCCGCGCTGGCGGGCACGTCCGCGGCGCGGCTCTCCGACTACGAACATGCCCGCACCGCACCCACGACCGACGTGTTGACGCGCCTCGAACACGCCGCCGCAGTCGCCGGGAACCGCTCGACACCCTCGTGACTCTGGAAGGGCATGACGACGTCGTTGGCCGGGAGGGTCGACATCCCTGACGAGTCACCGTGGGCGCGTCCCACCGGAGGCCCCGTACCCCAGCCGGCGGCGCGTGCCGGGGCGACACCGACCGACATCACCCCCACGGGGCCGACGTTCGAGGAGCTCTACGCCACCCAGTACGCGTCGATGGTGCGCCTGGCCCACGCACTCGTCGACACACGTCAGCGCGCCGAAGAGGTGGTGCAGGACGCGTTCGCTGCGGTATACGAACGCTTCGATCGGCTCGAACACCCCACCGCGTACCTGCGGACGTGCGTGCTGAACGGGTGCCGGCGGGCGATCCGGCGACGGATGCTGCGGCGGGCGCGCGAGTTCGCCGTGGTCGACAGTGGGTCCGAGCTGACGTACAACCATGTCCTCGACGCGGTGCGCAGGCTGCCCCACAAGCAGCGTTCGATGATTGCGCTGCGCTACGACCTCCAGCTCACCGACGCCGAGATCGCGGCGACGCTGGGCGTACCGATCGGCACCGTCAAGTCGACCCTCCACCGCGCCCTCACCGCGCTGCGACAGGAGATTGAGCAGTGAACGACGAACTCGACCCGCAACTGGAAGCCGCCCTGACCGACACGTTCGCCCGTCGCGACCGCGAGGCCGGGCAGATGGCGGGCAATGTCGCCGACGTGTACCGCCGGGCGGGGCGTCGTCGCATCAAGCGCCGGGCGCTGACCGGCGTCGCCTCGGTGATGCTCGTCGGCGTCGGGGTGGGTGGCCTGGTCGCGGTCGGGCAGATCGGCTCGGAGGGTCCTGCCCGTGGCGCCCCCGACTCGCCGACCGAGCCGACCCTGCCCGCCACCGGCCAGTCGTGGTTCGTGTGCGACGGCGAGGTTCCCGGCGACGGGGCCACGTTGTACGAGTGGTGCGAGTTGGAGACGCCCTACGGCTATCCGGCGTGGAGTTGCACCGGGCCGGTTGCCGACCCCGCCGTGGACGGCGACGACCGCCCGCGCTTCCAGTCGTGCACTGCCGTCGGCGAGGCGTACGAGGAAGCGACGACGCCCGTGTGCATGCCGGTGGTCGCTACCTCGGCTCCGGCGGTGACCTCGACCGCTCCGTCGCTGCCGACTGCCCCGTTGACGACCTGGGTTGCCAGCGGCCCCTACTGCGTAACGTCGGGCAGTTGGGTCCCGGTGATGACCTCGCCCCCCATGATCACCTCGCCTCCTACCTCGGCGTGGCCGAGCGCTCCCTCCACGGTGCCCCCGCTCACCGTCCCGAGCGCGCCCACCATCGACACCTCGGCGACGCTCGGCACGACGCCCACCGTTCCAAGCCTGCCCACCATCTCCACCCGTGTGATCGCGATCGGTGACCCGGTGATGCAGGGCGCGGCCGACGTGCTCGAACCGCGTGGCTGGACCGTGGTCGCCCAGCAGGGCCTCCAGCTCGCCGACGCGGTGCCGATGGTGGAGCAGATGGCGACCAACGGTGTGTTCGCAGAGACGCAGACCGTCATCGTCCACCTCGGCACGAACGGCACGTTCACGGCCGAACAGCTCGATGCGCTGCTCGCACCGCTCGCCGGCGTTCCCAACGTGTTGCTCTACACCGTCCACGCCGATCGGTCGTGGACGGAGAACAACAACGCGATCATCCGCGCCCGCGACCAGCCGGGTGACAACATCGCCCTCATCGACTGGGCCGCCCGTGCGGGCGACTGCCCTGGCGACTGTTTTGCCGCCGACGGCATCCACCTCAACGCCGCCGGCAAGGAGTTCTACGCCGACTTGGCCCGTGACTGGACCGGCACGCCCTGACGACCCTCGCTCGTGAACGAGCAGGTCAACTGCCGATGGCTACCGTTGGTCGCATGGCGATGGAACGCAAGGGAACATCGACCCGCAAACCTCCCGAACCAAACGACAGCCACGCCGACATCGACGACTGGATGCGGCGCGTGATGCCCGACCTGCACCCGCTCGTCACGCGTCTCGACGAGTTGATCCGCGACACGCTGCCGGGCCTCCAGTTCGCAGTGAAGTGGAAGAAGGCGTACTACGGGCTGCCCGGCCGGGGTTGGGTGATCGAGATGGTCTCCTACGACGTGTCGGTGAACGTCGTGTTCCTCGGCGGAGCCGACTTCGACACGCCGCCGCCGCTCGGCGACACCGACCGCTCGCGCTACATCAAGCTGAAGACCGTCGACGAAGCCGAGCAACCCGAGTTGCGCGAGTGGATTGCCAACGCCGGGCGGGTCGCCGGCTGGACCTGATCCATTGCCCGTCACGATCGACGACGCCCGGGCAATCGCGGCCACGCTGCCGCGGTCGTACGAGGCGCTCGTCCGCGACTCGGTACGGTTCCGGGTCGGCAAGATCGTCTACGCCTCGTTCTCACCCGACGACGCGATCATGGGGTTCGGCTTTCCGAAAGAAGAACGCGAGGCACTGGTCGCCGCCGAGCCCGACAAGTTCTTGATGCCGCGCCCCTCCGACATGCGCTACCGGTGGGTGTGCGTCCGGCTGGACGCCATCGACCGCGACGAACTGCGCGAGTTGCTCGTCGACGCCTGGCGGATGTGCGTGCCGAAAAAGGTCGCTGCCGCCTACGACGACGATCCGGGTTCAGCGCAAGAGGCCTAGCGTGGAGCGATGACGTCCCTGGCGCCAGCCGGCCCGCAGGCGCCCTGGCACATCCGCCACCGCGACCGCACGTGGACATGCGCGCCGGCCTCGCCGGAGGCCTACGAGTTCCACCGGTCACTCGACGGGTACGCGCCGACGCGGGTGGTCGAGCTCACCGAGATCGCCGCCGAGTTGGGTGTTGGTCGGCTGCTCGCCAAGGACGAGTCCGACCGGTTCGGATTGCCGTCGTTCAAGGCGCTGGGGGCGTCGTGGGCCGTGCACAGCGCGGCCGGTGAGCAGGCAGCGTCGCCCGTCACCCCCGTCACACTGGTCGCGGCGACCGACGGCAACCACGGTCGCGCGGTCGCTCACTTCGCCCGCCTGCTCGGGCATCGCGCGATCGTCTTCGTACCGACTGGCGTGCACCCGGTCGCGGTCGAGGCGATCCGTGCCGAGGGTGCCGACGTGCGGGTGGTGCGCGGCGACTACGACTCGGCCGTCGCCGCCGCCGCGGGTCTGGCCGACGACACCGGCGCGGTGCTCGTGCAGGACACTGCCTGGGACGGCTACACCACGGTGCCTGGCTGGATCGTGGAGGGCTACCACACGATGTTCGTCGAACTCGACGAACAGCTCGCCACCCTCGGGGCCGGCCGGCCCGACCTGGTGGTGGTGCCGACCGGCGTCGGGTCGCTGCTCCAGGCCGCGCTGACTCACTACCGCGGCGACCCGGCCTGGCTCGACACCCGGGTGGCCTCGGTGGAGGCCGACTCGGCGGCGTGTGTGTTCGCCAGCTTGCGGGCCGGCGGCCCGGTCACCGTCGCCACCGGGCACACAACGATGGCGGGCCTGAACTGCGGCACCGTCTCGGCGTTGGCGTGGCCGCTGATCGTCGCCGGGCTCGACGCAGCGCTGCTCGCCACCGACCCCGACGCGCTCGCGGCCGCCGGCGACATGGCCCGCGCCGGTATCGACCCGGGGCCGTGCGGGGCGGCACCGTTGGCCGCGCTTCGCGCGGCGCGTCGGGCGGGCTCGGTCGGCGAGCTGTTCGACCACCTGGGTCTCGGCCCCGAGTCGACGGTGGTCGTGTTGTCGACTGAGAGCCAGGCGGCGAACCCATCCCGCTGACCGGCGCTGGGTGTCTGGTCTTGACATACAACCAAATGGTTGTATATTGTTGGTGTGGCCGATACCGCACACGCCGATGACGAGAACGAGGACCGGGCCGATCGCCTGTTCCACGCGCTCGCCGATCGCACGCGCCGCGACATCCTGCGGCGTGTGTTGACCGGGGAACATTCGGTGTCGGCCCTGGCGGCGAACTACGACATGTCGTTCGCCGCCGTGCAGAAGCACGTCGCCGTCCTCGAACGGGCCGGCCTGCTCACGAAGCGGCGCAACGGTCGCGAGCAGCTGGCCCATGGCGAGGTGCAGGCGGTGCGTTCGGTCGCCTCGATGCTGGCCGAACTCGAAGACCTGTGGCGCGGCCGGATCGCCCGCATCGACGCGCTGATCGCACTCGATTCCCACCAAGACAACCAGGAGTAGTCCCATGCCCGTCACCGACGTCACCCACGACCTCGACACCCGCACACTCGTCATCACCGCCGAATTCGCCGCTCCGATCGAGCGGATCTGGCAGGTCTACGCCGACCCGCGCCAGCTCGAGCAGGTCTTCGGCCCACCCACCTACCCGGCGACCTTCGTCGAGCACGACCTCGCGCCCGGCGGCCGGGCGCACTACTTCATGACCTCACCGGAGGGCGAGAAGTACTACGGCTGGTGGGCGATCACCGCCGTCGACGAGCCCCGCAGCTTCGCCTTCGACGACGGCTTTGCAGCCGACGACACGTTCGCCACACTCGACGACATGCCGGTCTCGAAGAACGTCTACGCCTTCGAGGCGACCGACGGTGGCACCCGGGCGACGTTCACGAGCAGCTACGCCTCCGCCGACGACTTGCAGAAGGTGCTCGACATGGGCGTCGTCGAAGGAGCGTCCGCGGCCATCAACCAGATCGACGCCCTCCTCGCCGCGTGAGCCGCCCGTTGCGGTCGGGGGAAGTGCAGGGCGTGGAGGCAGACGTCTGCTCGCCACGCCTGCACTTCCCCGGCCGTACGTGAGTGTCGTGGGGCGTCAGTTGGTGCGGGTTCGGTCGCGTACGGCCGTGGCGAGCGCGTCGACGAGTTCGCCGACCGGCCCCTCCGGTGGCGCGGTCGTGACCGCCCAGATCCGGCGGGGCGGGGCCGACGGACGCAGCAGCCCCACCACGACACCGGTGGGTGGGTTCTGGAGTGCAGTCGCCGGCACCAGTGCACACCCGTGCCCTTCGGCCACGAGCGCCAACGTCGTGGTGTAGCGATTCGAGTTGAGGGCGACCTGGGGCGCGAAGCCGGCTGCACCGCACACGGTCAGCAACGACTCGCGGCATCCGAACCCGGTACCGCCGATCCACGGGTCGTCGGCAAGACGTTCGATCGGCACCACCTGGGCGCGTGACAGGGGGTGGTTGCCGGGGAGCACGATCTCGACCGGGTCGTCGCCGAGGTGCTGCACGACGAGACCGCGCGCGTCGAAGGGATGCGCGGCGTAGTCGAACACGACCGCGACGTCGGCGTCGGCGTGCTGCACCCGCTCGACCGCCACGTCGACATCGCACTCGTCGAAGTCGAAGGCGACCGAGGGGTGGGTGCGGCGCAGGTTGGCGACGGCGATCGGCAGCAGCGCGGTACATGCCGTGCCGAACGCGGCAACCCGCAGCGGGGTGCAGGTTCCCGTCTTCATCGCCTCGAGTTCGCGCCGGGCCTCGTCGGCCACTCGCAGGATGCGCAACGCGTGGCGGAGCGCGACCTCGCCCGCCGGGGTGAGTTGGGCGCCGGCCGTCGTCCGATCGAAGAGTCGCGTCCCCAGTTCGCGTTCGAGCGACGACATGTGCTGCGACACCGAGGGCTGCGACATCGGGATCGCGTGCGCGGCCGCCGTGAACGACCCGTGCGCGGCCACCTCGCGGAGCACGCGCAGGCGCTGGAGCGACTCCATGCGGCGAGCATAGGTAACCCCTATGACGCGATCAACATGTTCCCGCTTCTTGCTGATGGCAGCGGCGCGTACGCTGCCGACCATGCCCCCTGCCCATGTCGATCGCGCCGCCGCATTCCTGTCGATGCACCAGAGTGGGAAGGGGTTCATCATCCCGAACGCCTGGGACGCCGGCTCGGCACGCCTGCTCGAACAGGCCGGTTTCGCGGCGATCGCGACGACGAGTGCGGGCATCTCGTTCGCGGCCGGCCGGCCCGACGGCGCGCTCGGTCGCTCCGAGATGCTTGCGGCCGTCGCGGCGATCGTCGACGCTGTCGCGTGCCCGGTCAGCGCTGACCTCGAAGCGGGGTACGGAGACACGCCCGACGACGTCGCCGGCACGGTCGCCGCGGCGGCCGCGGCGGGCGTCGTTGGCGCCAACCTCGAAGACTGTGCCGACGGCGTGCAGTTCGGCGTCGGCGTCGCTGCCGAGCGGATCGCCGCGGCGCGGTCTGCCGCGGCGGTGGGGACGTTCGTGATCAATGCCCGCATCGACTCGCTCCTCGTCGACCGGGGCCGCCGCGCCCCGGGCGACGTGCTTGCCGATGTGGTCGAGCGAGCCTCGGCCTACGCCGCGGCCGGCGCCGACTGCGTCTTCGTGCCCGGGGTCGACGACCCCGACGTGATCGCTCGGCTGGTCGAGCACCTGCCCGTGCCGCTCAACGTCGTGGTCGGGCTGACGCCGCGGTTGAACGATGCCGCGACCCTGTTCGGCGTGGGGGTCACACGTATCAGCGTCGGCGGCAGCCTGGCTCGCGCCGCGCTCGCGGTCGTGCAACGCGCGGCGACCGACCTTTTGGAGCGCGGCCGGTTCGACTTCGCCGCGACCGCGCTTGCCCACGCCGACGTCCAGCAAGCGTTCGCCGACCCGTCCTGAGTCGCGCCGTCACCGGAGTTGCGCATGTCCAGCATCGTCACCCTTCCCGACCCGCCGTACTACGCCGTCGTCGCCCCCGCCACGCTGGGCACCGACAGCACCGGCTACGCCACCCGCATCGCCCAGGTCATCGACCAGTACTGAGACACGCGTCGGCGCCCTCTGGTCAGGGGAGCAGACCGGTGCTTTCGGGGTCGTGGGATGGCGCACCGGTCGGCGAGCGGTGGAACTCGATCGCGAACGTGACGGGGCCGTCGATCTCGACGTGATGGGGGAGCGACGGGGGGATGACGAGGTCGGCCCCGGCGGCGACCTCGATCGGCTGCTTTGGCTGGTCGTCGAACACGAACGTGAGCGAGCCGGTGTGGACGAGCAGGCGTGCCCACACGCCCTCGGCGACCCGGTGCGCCCGAAGCAGCCCGCGGGGGTGGTGTTGCTCGTCGAACACGTCGGTGGTGCGGCCGTGCTCGAGGCCGTCGGGCAGCTCGAAGCGGCCGCTCACCCGCGCGCCACCACCGCGACCAGGAAGTCCGCCGACGGCGTGAACGGCAGCAGGTCCCACGTCGCCAGCCGCACCTGTTCGTGCAGGCCCGCGGCCGCCACGTCGGCGAAGAACTCGTCGACGTCGTAGCCCCGGTCGATCCCGAAGCCGACCGCCAGGCGACCGCCCGGCACGAGGTGGGCCCTGATGCGCGCGAGCGCGGCCTGCCGCGTCGCCGGGTCGAGGAACGTCATCACGTTGCCGGCGCAGACGGCGACGTCGAACTCGTGTGGGAGCGACATCGCCGCCAGGTCGAGTTCGGCGAGGTCGGCGACGGCCCATATCGGGCCTGGGTGGTCGTGTTCGGCGGCGGCGATCAGCACCGGGTCGAGGTCAACCCCGACGACGTGGTGGCCGAGCTGTGCGAGCCGGCCACCGAGGCGTCCCGGCCCGCACCCGGCGTCGAGGATTCGTGCCGACCGTGGCGCGAGCGCGTCGACCAAGCGGGCCTCGCCGTCGAGGTCGTCGCCGGCTTCCGCCATCGTGCGGAAGCGCTCGACGTACCAGTCCGAATGGCCGGGGTTTTCCTCGATCATCTGTAGCCAACGGTTTGCGGTCACCCCCGTGACCGTACCGAGGTGACTGCTCAGTCGGCGATCGCGTCGACGAGGCCCCAGCGGTGGGCGGTGGTCGCATCGATCGTGTCGGTCGCCAGCGCGATGGCCGCGGTGCGCTGGCGGCCGATGCGGCGTGGCAGGCTCACCGTGCCACCCGCGCCGGGGATCAAGCCCAATCCCACCTCGGGCAGCCCGATTCGTGTCGCCGGGTGGGCGACGACGCGCCCGGCAAAGGCGGCCATCTCGATGCCGCCCCCGAGCGTGGCCCCGTGGACGGCGACCGTGGAGTGGCCGCGGAGGCGGTGGATCAGCCGGGCCGGGCTCTGGGCCAGGCGGGTGAGGTGGGCGGCGGCCGGGTCGCTGCGACTTCCGAACTCGGCCAGGTCGCCACCGCTGCAGAACGACGGCCCGTTGCCGGCCAGGCGAACCTCGTTGATCGAGTCGTCGAGACAGGCGACGTCGAGCGCCGCGCACAACTCGTCGCGCAGTTGGCGAGTGATCGCATTGTGCCGGTGCGGCCGGTCGAGCGTGATGTGGAGCGTCGTGCCCGACCGGTCGACCTGCACCGCCGGGGTTTCCTCGGCAGCGAGCATCGGGGCGACGTCGCCGCGCCATCGGGCGAACCCGCCCGAGCCCTGGAGCATCGAGTAAGCGGCCGACTCGGCGGCCAGCCCGTGCTCCACCGGCAGGTACTCGCTGGACCGCAACAGCACCGCGAGCGTCACGGCCGCCCGCGGTGCCGCCGCCACGCGTTCGGCCAGCGTGTCGACAGCCGACTCGGGCACGATCAGGTCGGCGCCGTCGGGGCCGGAGCCGCCGAGCGCCGAACCGAGCGCGCAGACCACCACCGGCGCCGCCCCGGGGTTGGCGAGCGACGGGTCGTCGCCGTCGACGACGACGAGCGGAGTGTCGGCGAGTTCGGCGATGCGCTCGCCCAGGTACGGGCCACCGAGGAAGGCGCGGTACTCGGAGGCGGACATTCGTACGGCGATGTTGGGAAGCCTAAGCGGCGTGGCGTCATGATGACGGGGTGACCTGGGAGCCCCTGCTGCCGGACTGGTCGCCGGCCGACGTCGACGCCACCGCGGTGTGGGCGCGGTCGGGTGCCCAGTGGCTCACCGCCCCGGGCGTCGGGGTGCCCGAGCGGCTGGTCCGGTCGATCGCCGGGATCGCCGCCCATCTCGACGATTCCGGTGTGGGTGTGTCGGGACTGACGGGCGGCAACCCGGTCGCGCTCCTCGCCGAACGTGCTGCCGTGATGGGGTTCGGGCCTGCCGGGCGCGACACGTGCGGTGGTGCGGGTCGCCTGGTGTGCTGTGGCGACGGATGGCTGGCGCTGTCGCTGACGCGCGCCGCCGATGTCGACCTCGTGCCGGCGTGGCTCGAAACCGATCTTCCCGACTTGGAAAGCGACCCGTGGCCTGCGGTCGAGGCAGCGGTCGCCCACCGCTCGGCGACCGAGCTCGGCGACCGAGCCGCCGAGCTCGGATTGGCGTGCGCGGTCGTCGGTGAAACCGTCGACCACGGCCCGGTCAGGGTCGACCGGGTTGGCGACGCCCCTGCCCATCGGTGTGCAGGCGCCCTGGTGGTCAACCTCAGCGCGCTGTGGGCCGGGCCGCTGGCAGGCGACCTGCTGGCGCGCCTTGGTGCTCGGGTCGTCAAGGTGGAGAGCGTCGGCCGGCCCGACGGTGGCCGGCGCGCGCGCCGGTTCTTCCAGGCGCTCCACGGCCGGTGCGAGTCGGTCGCGCTCGACTTCACGACCGACCGCGGCCGTGGTCAGCTCGCCGAGTTGCTGGCGCGAGCCGACGTCGTCATCGAAGGCTCCCGACCGCGCGCGCTCGAACAACTCGGCATCGACGCCCGCCAGGTGGCCGCCGGCGGTCCGGTCGTGTGGCTGTCGATCACCGGCCACGGCCGGGTCGGAGCGGCGGCGCAGCGTGTCGGGTTCGGCGACGACGCGGCAGCGGGTGGTGGCCTGGTCGGCGAGGTCGGTGGCGAACCGCGGTTCGTCGCCGACGCGGTGGCCGATCCGCTGACCGGGTTGGTGGCCGCGTCGACGGTCGTGCAACTGCTCGAGCGTGGCGGGCGCTGGATGGTCGACGTGGCACTCGCCCGCGTGGCGGCATCGATGAGCCCCGTTGCCCACGGAGCCACCGCGGCGGCCCATCCCGACCGACCGCGGCCCCGCCGCGACCCGGGCGCCGCACTCCCGCTCGGACGCGACACCGACCGTGTGCTCGCGGAGTTCGACATCGAGCCGTGACGCCCGCGGCGGTCACGTCGCCGGCGGCAGGTGGACGGTGCTCAGCGGCGGGCTTTGCGGGCGGCCTTGACCTCGTACATGGCCGCGTCAGCTTCGGCGATCAAGGCGGTTGCGTCCGTGCCCGGCGTGCCGGTGGCGCTGCCGATCGACACGCCGATCGTGGCCTCGATCGAGTCGATCCGGATCGGGGTCGCGAGCGCGTCTTCCAGCCGGGTGACGATGCGGGCCCGGTCGTCGGGTGGCATCGATGGGCACACCGCCACGAACTCGTCGCCACCCACCCGCGCCAACACGTCGCCGCAGCGCAGTGCGCCCCGCAGGCGTTCGGCGACCACGGTGAGCACTCGATCGCCGATGCTGTGGCCGAACCGGTCGTTGACCTGCTTGTACCCGTCGAGGTCGCAGAACAGCACCGTTGCCGAGGCGTCGGCAAGCACGAACTCGAGGCTGCGTTCGAGTTCGGCCCGGTTGGCGAGACCGGTCAGCGGGTCGTGGCGCGAACGCCGCAGCAGGTCTGCCTCGAGGTCGAGCCGGGAGAACGCCGAGGCGATGATCGCGCCGACCAACTGGAGGTCTTCCAGGTGCGCCCCGTCCCAGCCGGAGGAGCCTGGGTCGGCTTCGCTCCAGGCCAGCCACCAGCGGGCGTCGCCGGCCGCGGGGATGTGGACTTCGATGACGCTGTGGTCACCGCAGCGACCGTGCTCGCGGAACGTGCCCGGTCGAAGCGTGGTTTGCGCCGGCCAGGCCACCAGTTCGCCGACCTCGATCGATGCCCCGTCGGGGGAGCAGTACCGGGCGGCGGTGGTGTGGAGGAACTCGTGGATCGACATGACGCCGGCGACGAGCGCCTCGTCGAGTTGTTCCCCGTGGGCTGCGGCCACCCCGCCAGCGATCTGGAGGCACCGATGCTGAAGGTCGGCGCGGCGCTCGTCCATGTGCCCGCGGTAGGTGAGGGGGCGCAGCGAGATCAAGAGCGTGCCTGGCGTGTCGAGATTGCCGGCGGCGGCCTCGGTGAGTACCCACCGCCCGTCGGCCGAGCGGATGCGCAGGTTGATGGGGATGTGCTCGGCCGCCCGGGTGATGGCCTCGGCGAGTGCTCCCGCGGCGTAGGCGATGTCGTCAGGGTGGACGCGCTCGTAGGCGTTGATGCCGAGCACGTCGTCGCTGCGCTCACCGAAGATCGCCGCGCACGAGCCCCACGCATCGGTGATGATGCCGTCGGCGTCGACGCAGATCACCGCTTCGGGCAAGGCATCGAGCACCGCTTCCCGACGTGCCTCGCTGCCGACTGCAACCCGCTCAGCCACGGGTGCGTGCTCTCTCACTTCAACTCCAACTCTCCAGCGTTCCGCCCCGCTCCGTTTTGGGTTCATCGGCACGTGGACGTGTGCAGTTGAGCGAGCTGTTGCGGAATCTCCCCGATCGATTCGGCTTGCTCCCCGCCGTGGTTGTTAAGTAGACCTACTACTCAACGTGAACATTGCTGGCCAATCTGGCGTGCCGCGGGCGGCCGCCAGCCGGCCCTATCCCCCTCGGAGCAACCGATGCAACGGATCTTGACCGCTGTGGCCCTCGCCGGCCTCGTCCTCGCGTCGTGCGGCGGTGATGACGACACAGCCACCACGACGGCCCCCGCTGTCACCGAACCGTCGACGACCGCCGCGCCGGTTGTCACCGACCCGGCAGGTACCGACCCGGTTCCGCCCGCGGAGTCGGCCTTCCCGGTCACCGTCGAGCACGCGTTCGGCGGCACCACCATTGAGGCTGAGCCCACGCGGGTGGTCACCGTCGGTCTGACCGAGCACGACACGGTGCTGGCGCTCGGCGTCGCTCCGGTTGGAGTCACCGAGTGGTACGGCGGGCAGCCCTACGCGACCTGGCCATGGGCGCAGGACGAACTCGGCGATGCGCAACCCGAAGTACTGACGACCGAGGACGGAATCAACTACGAGCGGGTCGCCATGCTCGACCCCGACCTGATCATCGGCACCAACGCCGGGCTTGACGAGCGGGCGTACGCCACCCTGTCGGCGATCGCGCCCACCGTCGCCCACCCGATCGGCGCCCCGCCGTACTTCGGCCCGTGGGGCGACCAGGCCAGGTTGATCGGCGCCGCGCTCGGCCGTTCGGCCGAGCTGGACGCGGTCATGGCCGACATCGATGCCCAGTTCGCCGCCGCGCGCACGGCCCACCCCGAGTTCGAGGGCGTCAGCGCGATCTTCCTCCAAAACGCGTTCTACGACGGTCACGCGATCGCCTACCAGGAAGGCTTGAGCACCGAGTTCCTCACCGACCTCGGGTTCGTGGTTCCCGCCGAGCTCGACGAGTTCGCCACCGACGGTCAGGCGTTCATCCCGATGGAGCGGTTGCCCGTGCTCGACAGTGGCGACGTGTTGCTGTGGGCGACGGAGGGGCCTGACGACCGCGGCCAACTCGAAACCGAACCCCTGTACAACGCCCTCGAGGCGGTGCAGAACGGCCAGCTGGTGTTCACCGATGGGGTCACCGCCGGCGCGATCTACTTCACCAGCCCGCTCAGCCTGCCCTTTGTGCTCGAACAGGTCGTGCCGGCGTTCGCCTCCACACTCGCCGGCGAAGGCCCGGCGACGATCGACGCACTCGCCGGCTGACCGGCTTCGGCGGCCGCACCGAGCCACCGGTACGGTCACGTCGATGACCACCGTCGCACCATCGCCCGCCGGCGGGGAACGGTTCCCCGGCTGGCGGGTGGTGACGGGCGGCTTCGTCGTTCTGTCGACGTCGTCGGGCCTCGGCTTCTACGGCCTCGCCGTCTACCTCAATGCGTTCAGCCACGAACGCGGCTGGGACGTCGCCTCGATCTCGCTGGCCACCACCATCTTCTTCGTCGTCAGCGGCGTGTGCGGGTTGGGCATCGCCCGCCTGATCGCCCGGCTCGACCTGCGGGCGGTGATCGTGGCCGGCGGCGTTCTCGGCGCAGTGTCGCTGCTGCTCCTGGGCCAGGTGCAGAGCCGCGCCCAGCTGTACCTCGTCTACGTATTGTTCGGCCTCGCGTTCGCGTGCGCCGGGCTGCTGCCGGTGACCACTGCGGTCACCCGGTGGTTCCATGCTCGTCGTTCGGTGGCGTTGTCGGTGGTGTCGACCGGGCTGTCGGCCGGCGGGGTGGTGCTGACCCCGGCGACGAAGTGGCTGCTCGATGAGCGCGGCCTGGCAGCCGGCACGCCGATCCTCGCCGCCGTGTTCTTCGCCGGCACCGTGCCGTTCGCACTCTGGCTGATCCGCCCCGACCCGGCCGCGCTCGGCTGGTTGCCCGACGGCGAACGCGCCGCTCCTGGTATCGCACCCGCGGCACCCACCGGCATGCTGTTTGCCGAGGCGGTACGGACCCGATTCTTCGTGTGCTCGACGCTGGCCTACGTGCTCGTGCTCGGCTCGCAGGTGGGCGGCCTGCAACAGATCGTGAAGCTCGTCGAGGAGCGCACCGACGCGAGCGCGGCAGCGTTCGCCACGCTGGTGTTGGCGCTCGCCTCGATCGTCGCCCGCCTGGCGGGTGGGCGCCTGGTGGAGCGCGTGTCGATGCTCGGGTTCACGGTCGTCCTGTCGGCGCTGCAGGGCGCCGCGCTGGCGTGGATCGCGGTCGGCCACTCGCGGCTGATGCTGTTCCCGGCGATCGTGGTGTTCGGTGCGACCGTCGGCAACATCTTGATGCTGCAGCCGTTGCTGATCGCCGCCCGATTCGGCGTCCGCGACTACCCGCGCCTGTACAGCCGGGCACAGTTCGTTTCGACGTTCGGCGTCGCCGGTGGCCCGTACCTGCTGGGCGTGCTCCACGACCACGCCGGCGGATACCGGTCGGCGTACCTCGTCGCCGCGGCGTGCGCGCTGACCGGCGCGATGGTGCTCGCCGCAGGAGGAACGGGGCGCCGGGCGTAGAGCGGCGGGCTGGGTCAGAGTTTGCGGCAGAGCGTTACGCCGTCGCCGATCGATAGCACGACGGTGGTGACGCGTGGGTCGCCGGCGGCTCGCGCGTTGACGCGGCGGATCGCTTCGGTGTGGTCGTCGGTGTCGGCGGGGTCGGCGACGCGGCCGGACCACAACGTGTTGTCGATCAGGAGCACCCCGCCCGGCCGGAGGCGTGGCACAAGCGCCTCGTAGTAGTCGACGTAGGCCGGCTTGTCGGCGTCGACGAACGCCAGGTCGAGTGGCTCGTCGGGCAGGGTGGCGAGCGTGTCGAGCGCGGGGCCGATGCGCAGGTCGATCCGGTCGTCGAGCCCGGCCGCGGCCCAGTTGCGCGACGCGATCGCGGTCCACTCGGTACTGACGTCGCAGCACGTCAACCGCCCGCCGGGCCGCAACCCGCCCGCGATCGCGGCACCCGACGCGCCGGTGAAGGTGCCGACCTCGACCGCGCGATCGACGCCGACCAGTTCGGTCAGGATGCGCATGAACACGAACTGGTCGGCCCCGATCTGCATGCCGGCCGCGCGGCCGGTGTGGGCGTGCGTGTCGGCGGTGATCGCCGCGTAGACGGGGTCGGGCGGTGTGCTGTGACCGACCAGGTACTCGTACACATCGCTGCTCATCCCGAACGAACGCATCTCACTCATCACCGCCGACCCTAGGCCGTCGACCTAGAGGGTGTGTGCGGTCGACCACTCGCGTCAAAAGTTGATCAAATAGATCAGAATTGCGTAGATTGCCCGTCGTGGATCGCCAGTCCCTCCGCTCAGCTGCCCTCGCGGCGGCCTCGGTGGCGGTCGCGCTCGGCGCCTGGTGGGCTGCGGCGGCGTCGGGCATCTGGAGCGAGCTGGTGTTCCCCAGCCCGGCCAAGGTGTGGCACGCGTTCGTGTACTCGTTGCAGGAGCACCGCGGCCGCGACGGCTACTTCGACGCATTCCTGTGGGAGCACGTGTGGGCCAGCCTGTGGCGCATCTTGAAGGGCGTCGGCTGGGCGGTGTTGATCGGCGTGCCGCTCGGCCTGGCGATCGCCACCTGGCGGCCGGTCGCGGTGATCGTCGAGCCGTGGGTCAACTTCCTCCGCTCGCTGCCGCCGCTGGCCTACTTCGTGCTGCTGATCTTCTGGTTCGGCATCGGCGACACGTCGAAGGTGTGGTTGCTCTTCGGCGCCGCGTTCCCACCGATCACGCTGGCGGTGATCGCCGGCGTGAAGCGGGTGCGCGCCGACCGGGTCGATGCCGCGCGCATGCTCGGCGCCTCGCGCCTCCAGGTGCTGCGGGTCACCGTGCTGCCGTCGGTGCTGCCCGACCTGTTCACCGGGCTGCGGATCTCGGTCGGGTTCGCGTGGACCACGATCGTCGCCGCCGAGACCGTCAACGGGTTGCCTGGCCTGGGCGGCGTGGCCTGGGCGACCCGCAGCCAGAACCGAGCCGACATCGCCGTGATGGTCGTGATCGTGATCGGCGTCGTCGCCCTGGCGATGGACCGCCTGATCAAGCTCGTCGAACACGTCGCTGTGCCGTGGCAGGGAAAGGCCTGACGGCGCGGCCGCCTTCTCCCCACACAACCAGGAGCGTGAACATGAACCCCGAACCCTTCCACGTGCGCCGCCGTGCGTTCGCCGTCCTCGCCGTCGCCGGTCTCGTGCTCGGCGCGTGCGGTGGCGACGACGATGACGACACCGACCCACCTGCCACACAGCCGACGGCGACCCAACCGGCTGGGACCGAACCAGCCGAGACCGATGCGCCAGCTGGCCCCGATGCGCCCGCAACGATCCGCATCGGCTACCAGCTGATCCCCAACGGCGACCTGATCGTGAAGCACGAGGGATGGTTGGAGGAGGCCTTCCCCGACAGCACGATCGAGTGGAACCTGTTCGATTCGGGTGGGGCCGTCAACGAGGCGTTCATCGCCCGCGCGCTCGACATCGGGCTGGCCGGGTCGAGCCCCGTGTCGCGCGGCCTGTCGAACGGCATCGAGTACCAGGTGCCATGGATTCACAACGTGATCGGTGCGGCCGAGGCGTTGGCGGTGACGGCCGACTCGGGCATCGCCGACCTGGCCGGGCTGGCGGGCAAGACGATCGCCACGCCGTTTGCCTCGACCGCCCACTACAGCCTGCTTGCCGCGCTCGAACGGGCTGGCTTGTCGGCCGGCGACGTGAACATCATCGACGCCCAGCCGGCCGACATCGCCGCCGCCTGGGCCAACGGTGACATCGACGGCGCCTACGTCTGGAACCCGACCCTGGCCGGGCTGGTCGCCGACGGCGGCACCCTCCTCGTCACCAGCGCCGAACTGGCTGCCGAGGGCAAGACCACCTACGACCTGGCGGTCGTGTCGACCGGCTTTGCCACCGACCACCCCGATGCGGTTGCCGCGTGGGTGGCGGCTCAGAACCGTGCCGTGGAACTGCTCAACAGCGACCCCGATGCCGCCGCTGCGATCCTCGCGACCGAACTTGAGATCACGGCCGCGAGCGCCAAAGCCCAGGCTGCCGACCTGATCTTCGTCAGTGCCGCCGACCAGGCCGGTGCCGACTTCCTCGGGGGAGGGCTGGCCGCGAACCTGTTCGCGGCCGCCCAGTTCAACCAAGAGCTCGGCGAGATCGAGACCGTCAAGGACGAGGCCGCTTACACGGCCGCCGTGTACACCGCCGCGGCCGAGGCCGTGGCCGGCGGCTGACCGGGCGATGGTCGTGCAGGGCCCAGCCGGGGCTGGCCGGGCCCTGCACATCGCCGGGGTCGAGCACCGCTACCGGTCGTCGGCCGGTGACGTGCTCGCCCTCGGCGGGATCGACCTGACGATCGAGCCGGGCGCGTTCGTCACGGTCGTCGGCCCCAGCGGGTGCGGCAAGACGACGCTGCTCCAGCTGGTCGCCGGGTTGCTGCGTCCCACGTCGGGCACGGTCACGCTCGATGGCGATCCGATCACCGGGCCGGGGCGCGACCGCGGCGTCGTGTTCCAGCAGCCGACCTCGCTGTACCCGTGGCTCAGCGTGCGCCGCAACGTCGAACTCGGCCTGCGACTCGGCGGTGTGCGCCGTGCCGAACGGAGCGCGCGGGCCTTGGTCGAACTGGAACGGGTGGGGTTGACCGAGTTCGCCGACCGGCGCCCGTACGAGCTGTCGGGCGGGATGCAGCAGCGCTGCCAGATCGCCCGCGTGCTCGCCAACGACCCCGACATCATCTTGATGGACGAGCCGTTCGGGGCGGTCGACGCGCTCACCCGCGAGCAGCTTCAGGAGCAGATCCGCGGGCTGTGGAAGTCGACCCGGCGCACGGTGATCCTGATCACGCACAGCGTCGACGAGGCGGTGCTGCTCGGCTCGCGGGTGCTGGTGATGAGCCCGCGACCCGGTCGCATCGAGCTCGACCTCCCGGTGGGGTTCGCCGCCACCGACCGCTCGAACAGCGACCTGCGCGCCGACCCCGAGTTCACCGCAGCCGCGCACCGCGTCCGCGACACGATCACCCGTCCGTAGTGCCGGGTTCCACCGGGCCTGGCTCGACCGTGCCTGGCTCGACCTGGGCGAGCCAGCGTGTCAGCAGCTGTTCCAGCTGGGCCGCATCGGTGGGCGAGATCTGGTCGAGCAGGCGCCGCTCGTTACGCATGTGGTCGGTGAAGGCCGCGTCGATCAGCCGCTTGCCGGCCGCCGTCAGCGCCACCACCCGGCCGCGCCCGTCGTCCTCGTTGCGGCGGCGCGTCACCAGCCCGGCCTGTTCGAGGCGGTCGATCCGCTTGGTCAGGCCCCCGCTGGTCACCATCGTGAACTCGGCCAGCTCGCCGGCGGCGCGCTCGTAGGGTGCCCCGGCTCGGCGCAGCGTGGCGAGCACGTCGAACTCGCCCTCGCTCAACCCGTGCCGCCCGTAGACGACGCACAGTTCCTCGGTGAGCAGACCGGCCAGCCGGTGCAGGCGCCCGATGACCCCCTGTGGAGCGACGTCGAGGTCGGGGCGCTCGCGCGCCCATTCGGCCTGGATGCGGGCAACTCGATCGTTCATCACGTGTGACGATATATCTTCCTAGGAAGGTAAAGTAACTTCCATGGAAGATATATGGCGGTGGCGGCTCGTTACGGCAATTGCTCCGATCGCCTGGGGAAGCAGCTACTACGTCACTCACCGATACCTGCCGGCTGGTTCGCCGCTGTACGGAGCCGCGATCCGTGCCGTGCCGGCCGGCTTGTTGTTGCTGGCGGTCGCCCGCCGGCTGCCGCGGGGTGTGTGGTGGCGGCGGTCGCTGGTGCTCGGCACGCTCAACATGGGTGCCTTCTTCGCGCTCGTCTACGTCGCCGCCCAACGGCTCCCCACCAGCATCGCCGCGACCGTGATGGCGACCTCGCCGGTGGCGATGATGCTGATCGCCTGGTTGCTGATCGGCGAGCGCCCGCGGGCAACGGCACTGGCGGGCGCCACGCTCGGTGTCGGTGGGGTGACGCTGCTGCTGTCGACCGGTGGCGACGTTGACCCGGTCGGGGTGGCCGCCTCGATCGCGGCGATGGTGATGTCGTCCGCCGGGTACGTCCTCGCCAAGCGGTGGAGTGGCGAGGTCGACGTGCTCGCGTCGACCGCCTGGCAGCTCCTCGCCGGCGGGCTGACACTCGTGCCGTTGGCGCTGGTGGTGGAGGGTGCCCCGCCCGAACTCGACCGGAGAGCCGTGCTGGCCTTCGTCTACGTCAGCGTGGTGGCCACCGCGGTGGCGTTCGTCGCCTGGTTCTCGGGCCTGCGCCGGTTGCGGGCGGGCGACGTCGGGTTGATCGGCCTGCTCAACCCGGTCACCGGGGCGCTGCTCGGTACCGTCGTCGCGGCTGAGGTGCTCAACGCCCGCCAGCTTGCCGGGCTGGTGTTCGTGCTGGCGGGTGTGGTGGTCGGGAGCCGCACCCGCCGTGGTGCGGGCGAGCGGCCGGGCAGGGTTGACGCCGGGCCGCCCGCCACCTCGTTGCAAGCGAAGCAGCGGGCAGCCCCGGCGATTTCAACCGTGGCTTCCACGGGTGCGGACCGAAGGGGGAGGTTCGCTGCGGCGATCGTACCAGTAATACATGACAAAACAAGTCGGGATTACATGACGATTGAGGGTACGCTGCCCGGCAGGCCCGACCGGCCACCGCATTGCGCACCACGCGCCTGATCATGGGATTCGCCGCATGACCGTCAAACTGCATTGGTTCCTCCCCACCGCCGGCGACAGCCGCACGGTCGTGCCGTTCGGCGAAGGCGGGCACAGCCGGCCACCCACGATCGACTACCTCGCCCAGATTGCGCAGGCCGCCGACCGGCTGGGGTACGAAGGTGTGCTGACACCGACCGGCACGTGGTGCGAGGACGCGTGGCTGGTCACCGCCGCACTCCTTCGCGAGACCGAGCGCCTCAAGTTCCTGGTCGCCTTCCGGCCGAACTCGATCACCCCCACCCTGGCGGCGCAGAAGGCGGCGACCTACCAGCGCCTCTCCGGTGGGCGCCTGTTGCTGAACATCGTCACCGGCGGCGAGGACACCGAGCAGCGCCGGTTCGGTGACTGGCTCGACCACGACGCCCGCTACGACCGCACCGACGAGTTCCTCACCGTGCTGCGCGGCGCGCTATCGGGCACGCCGCTCGACTTCGAAGGTGAGCACTTCCACGTCGCCGGGGCCACCGTCAACAACGCTCCACGGCCGCAGCCCGAGTTGTACTTCGGCGGTGCGTCGTCGGCAGCCGAGGTGGTCGCCGCCAAGCACGTCGACGTGTACCTGGCGTGGGGTGAGCCGCCCGAGATGGTCGCTCCGCGGCTCGACCGGATGCGCAAGCTGGCCGCCGAGTACGGCCGCCAGTTGCGTTTCGGCATCCGCCTGCACGTCATCTCGCGCGACACGGCCGACGAGGCGTGGGCCGAGACCGACAAGTTCCTCGCTGCGCTCGACCCGTCGCTGATCAAGCAAGCCCAACAGAGCCTTGCCAAGAGCAGCGCGGTGGGGCAGCAGCGAATGCTGTCGCTGCACCAGGGCGGGCTCAACGCCGACGACCCCGAGTCGCTCGTGGTCGCCCCCAACCTGTGGGCCGGCATTGGGCTGGTGCGCGGCGGTGCCGGCACCGCGCTGGTGGGTAGTCACACCGAAGTCGCCGATCGCATTCAGGAGTATCACGAGCTCGGTTTCGACGAGTTCATCATGTCGGGCCACCCGCACCTCGAGGAGGCCTACTGGTTCGCCGAGGGGGTGTTCCCGATCCTGCGCGCACGGGGCCTGCTGGACGCACCCGACCTGAGCGGGAACGTGTATTCGCGGTTCGCCCCGACGGCGGCGCGGTAAGCCAGGATCCACCGATCTGGCGGCTCGTTCCTCGCCGTCATCACGGTGAATCCTGGCTCCGTAACATCTTGCGTTCAAGCGCCACGCAGGCTGGGCATCTCTGGCCCTGCACCAGGGCTGGCGTGGCCTCAACCGCCGTGGGCGGGAACAAACGCTGCCGAGCGGCCGCGGTGATCGGTCAATCCAGGGTAAGCCGGAAGGGGAGAATGTTGCCATGAGCATCGTCGCCGTCGTCGGCAACCCACGCAGCGGTTCACGGACCGCCACCGTCGCGACCCGCGTGGCCGAGCGCGCCGCCGCGGCGGCGGGCCTGCCGGTCGGCACGCCGGTCGACGTGATCGAACTGGCCGACCTCGCACCGGAACTGTTCGATTGGTCGTCGGCCGCGGTGGCCGAGCAGGTCGAGCGGCTCACGTCGGCACGCCTGGCGGTGATCGCCTCGCCGACCTACAAGGGCACCTACACCGGCCTGCTCAAGGCGTTCCTCGACCGGTTCGGCCGTACCGACCTGAACGGCGTGGTGGCCGTGCCGGTGCTGATCGGTGCCGGAGCCGCCCACGCGCTCGCCGTCGAGGTGCACCTGCGCCCGCTGCTGGTGGAGATCGGCGCCAGCCTGCCGACGCGCGGCCTGTTCGTCCTCGACACCGAACTCGACCAGCTCGACGCCACCCTCGACGACTGGCTCACCGAGGCGACCACCCCCCTCACCAACGCCCTCCGCCCCTGACGATTCCCCGGGGGTGTCGTCTCGATACAACGGCGTGGCGGCTGCGCCGCGGGTGCGCCACTCGACGACCGTGACCACCGGTGGTCGAGTGCTGCTGTATCTCGTGCGGGGTCGGCCCCGGTGGTCGAGTGCCGGCGCAGCCGGTGTATCTAGTCCACTCCGAAGCTGGGTCAGCGGGGGCGCAAGCCGGCTCGCGCGGCGAGTTGCTCGGCGACGTCGGCGGGTTCGAGATCGGTGTTGTCGATCGTCACGTCGGTGCCGGGGTAGGCCGTACGCAGGTCGTGCCCGGTGACGACCTCGTCGAACAGGCCGAGGTCGCTGATCTTGTTGGTGGCGTGGCGGCTGGCGGAGGTGACGCGTCGCCGCACCTCGTCGTCGGAGGGAAGCAACTGGGCAACCGTCGCCTCGGCGCCGTGTGCTCGCGACGCGTCGAGCAACCGCTCGACCGTCGGCACGTCGATCGGGTGGGCGTACGCCAGCGTCGACACGACGTCGCGCCCCGCCAGGGCGGCCGACTCGAGCATCGCCACGCGGATGGTGTGCACGAGCCGAAAGAATCCGCGCTCACCGAACGTGAACAAGCGCAGGGCGGCGTCGACGGCGACGTGGTTGTCGAGCACGCGCACGTCGTACCGCTCGGCGATCGCCTGGGCGACGGTCAGCTTGCCGGCCGCCGGTGGCCCGTAGATCAGCAGATGCTTGGCGCCCACTTGCCGAGCCTGGCACGCGCGCAGTCGGTCAGGTCACGAGGTTTCGGCGAACGCGTGCGACCTGATTGGTGCCGCGGTGGCTACGGGACGAGTACGACCTTGCCGGTGGTGGCGCGGTCGGTCAGCGCAGTGTGGGCCTGGGGGGCGGCGGCGAGCGGGAACTCGGTGATTCCGGGGGTGAGCCGCCCCGCCTCGAGCTCGGCGATCGCGGCGATGGCCAGCGCCTGGATGCCACCGGACCGCGCCATCACGCGCGGGCCGAGCGCCGAGCTGGCCGCCAGCCCGCGAGCCATCAGCTCGGCTCCCGTGAGCCCGGTCGCCGCACCCGACGTGTAGCCGAACATCACGATCCGGCCCCCGGGCGCGAGCAGGTCGAACGCGGCCCGGCCCACCGCTCCGCCGACACCGTCGAGCACCACCGTCACGCGGCGCTCGCCGAGCCACGCGGCGACCTGCTCGGGCCAGCCGGGCGCCGAGCAGTCGAGCGCCAGGTCGGCACCGAGCTGCTCGACCAGCGCCACCTTGGCGGGCCCGCCGGCCAGCCCGATCACCGTTGCGCCGGCGTTGCGGCCGGCCTGGACGAGCAGCGTGCCCAGGCCGCCCGCCGCGGCCGGGACGAGGACCACGTCGGCCGAGGTGAGCGCGGCCTCGGCGAGGATGCCGAGCGCGGTGCGGCCGGTCCCGACCATCGCCACCGCCAGCGACGGGGACGTGCCTTCGGCGAGCGGGATCAGGGCCTCGACCGCGGCCACGGCCTGGTCGGCGTAGCCGCCGTAGGTCATGCCGAGGTGGGCGACGACGTGACGGCCGAGCCACCCCGCGTCGGCACCGTCGCCGAGAGCGTCGACGACGCCGGCCACCTCGCGGCCCGGCACGTAGGGGAGCGGGGGCGGCGGGAACGGGCTACCCGTGGCGCCTTCGCGCAGGGTGGTGTCGAGCAGGTGGACGCCAGCGGCCCGCACGGCGATCCGCACTTGCCCCGCAGCCGGGGTCAGGTCGGGGAGCTGCTCGAGTACGAGCACCTCCGGCCCGCCGAGCTGGTGTTGCCGGATCGCATGCATGGGGCGACCGTACGACCTCAAGCGAACTTGAAGTCAGGGTCTCTCTGTTATGTTAAACGACATGGACTTCGGCGTCGAGGAACTGCGGCGACTGCGGTCGCGGCTGTCGATGACCCAGCGCGAGCTCGCCGCGCTGATCGGGGTATCACAAGCGGCGGTCGCCCAGTACGAAGCGGGCAGTCGCGAGCCTGCGGGCCAGGTTCGCGGCTTCTACGAACGGCTCGGTGCGGCCGACACCGCGCCGGTGGTGGTCGAAGCGCTCGGGCGCCGCACGACCACCCTCCCGGTCGGCCGTTGGGAGCGCGTGGTCGATCCAGGACGCGTGTCGGTGATCGAGCTGCCGGTGCGGCTCGACTGGTCGCCCCGCGAATCGGCGGGCTGGGTGTACGGCGACGAGGTGCATCGGCGCGAGCTGTACCGGATCGTGCTCGACGTGGGCGATGCGCTCGACGTGCGCGTGTTCGTCGACCCTGACGAGCTGGTCGCCTGGCACACCGACCTGTTGGTCGCCCGGGCCGTGCGCCCCGCCCTCGATCGGCTGGTCGAACGGCTGACTCAGGTGCCCGCGGTTGCCTGAGCAGCCGGCGCTCACCCGGGCGCAACGGCGGATCGTGGCCGACGTCATGGCTCGGGTAGCGCCCGCCGGGTTCGTCATCGTGGGCGGCATCGCCCTGATCGAGGCCGGTGTGTCGACACGTCCCACCGAGGACCTCGACGCGTTCTCGTCCACGTGCGACGACGTGGCCGGCGTGCTCGACCGCCTGGTGGCCAGCCTCGAAGCAGACGGCTACCTGGTCGATGTGCACCTTCGGTACCCGAGCTTCGCCCGGTTCACGGTGTCGTCGGGCGCGTACCGGCGTACCGCGCTGCGGGTTGAGTTGGCCCGCGACACGCAGCTCTGGCCAACGGTCGCCGGTGCGCTCGGCCCGATGCTGTCGACCCGTGAGCTCGCCGCCAACAAGGTGCTCGCCGCCTTCGCCCGGCACGAGCCGCGCGACCTCGTCGACCTGGCCGCGCTCGCCCAGGTGGCCCCGGTCGCGGACGCGATCCGCGATGCCCGCGCGAAGGACACCGGCTTCGACCCGGCGGTGTTCGCCGAGATGGTCACGCGTACGGCGCAACAGCGCGACGACCTGTGGCCCGTCGGCTCGTCACCCGCGGCGGTGCGCGAGTTCGTCCGCACGGTGCTGCTGCATCCCGACACGCTCACGGCTGGCTGAGGGTGAGCAGGCCGTCGAAACGGGCGACGAGTTCACCGGCTTGGCGGGTGGCGTCGACGGCGACCGTCGCTCGCAGGGACCACTCGCTCGGCTCGCCGTCCAGTACGAGTTGCTGGGTAAGGACCCACTCGTCGCCCTGGTCGGCGAGTGAGTACAGGCTGTTGCGGCGAGCTCCGGCATCGATGCCGACCTCACCGTCGACTGGAGCGGCGGTGTCGGCGAGGCGTGCCGGCGACCAGCGCACGTCACCCGCTTCGGCCAGGTCGGCCGACCACGCCTCCCACTGCCGGGCCGCGAGGTACTGCACCCACCGGAACATTCGGTTGCGGGCGAGCATGCGCAGCGCCGTGTCGTCGTCGGGCACCGCCACCGCGGCAGACACCACCTCGGCTGCGATCGGGATGCCCGCGGCGTCGGCATCGGCACCGTCGAGCAGCGCCTGCCACTCGTCGAGCAGTGACGAGTCGGTGGTCTTGATGACCGCGCCGAGCCAGGTGGCGATCTCGTCGAGCTGGTCGTCGAACGCGTCGGCCGGCACCGAGCGGGTCAGCGTCTTGAACACGTCGGACAGGTAGCGCAGGAGCACCCCTTCGGAGCGCTTGATGCCGTAGTGGCGCACGAACCCCGGGAAGTCGAGCGCCCGGTCCCACATGTCGCGCACCACGCCCTTGGGGGCGATGTTGCGGTCACCGATCCACGGCTGGGCGCCACGCCACGCGTCGAACAGCTCGTAGATGTCGTCACGCAACGGCTGCGGGTAGTTGACCTTCTCCAGGCGGGCGATGCGTTCCTCGTACTCGACGTGGTCGGCCTTCATCTCGGCCATCGCTGCGTCGCGGGCCTTATCGCGTTGGGCCATCAGTACCGGCATCGGGTTGTCGCACACCGATTCGACCAGGGCGAGCACGGCGAACGGGTAGCCCTCCTGATCGCGCGGCACCTGCGGTACGGCGTGCAGGAGGAACGGCGCGAGCAGTTGGTCGAGGGCGATGTTCGGGTCGTCGAGCGCGCCCGCCGCACGCAGGCCCTTGTACAGCTTGATCGTGTTGCGGACCAGTTTGCGCTGGCGCGGTCGCGGCTCGTGGTTCCCCACCAGCACGGCGCGCACGTTCTGGTACTGGTCCCCCGGCCGATCGAGCAACTGCATCAGCATCCCGGGCGTCATCTGGAACGACGACTTGAGCGGCTCGGGTGGCGCGACCTGGAGGCGCTGGAACGTGGCCTCGTCGTAGTGCACGAAGCCCTTCGGCGCGGGGACCTTGTGGACCTTGCGCTTCTTGCTCGCGTCGGCGGCCGCTCTCGCTTCGTTGGCCAGGTTCTCGGCGACGTGGTCGGGGGCGAGAGCGACGACGAGGCCGGTGGTGTCGTAGCCGGCCCGCCCGGCCCGGCCGGCGACTTGGTGGAACGCTCGGGCGCCGAGCAGGCCGGTGCCCGAGCCGTCGTACTTGTACAGCCGGGTCAGCAGCACCGTGCGGATCGGCAGGTTGACGCCGACGCCGAGCGTGTCGGTGCCCGACACCACCCGCAGCGCACCCTTCTGCGTGAGCCGTTCGACCAGCCGCCGGTAGCGCGGCAGCATGCCCGCGTGGTGCACGCCGACGCCGTTGCGCAGCAGCCGCCCGAGGTCTTTGCCGAACCCGCTGGCGAGCTTGGCCGTGGCCAGCTCGGCCGCAACCGTGGCCTTGGCCGCCGCGTCGAGCTTGACGATCGACGCCATCGCCGTTGCCACCTCCACCGCTTCGGCCTGGCTGAAGTTGACGACGTACAGGGGTGTTTGCCCGGTGGCCAGCAGATCTTCGACCGTGCGGTGCAGCGTGGTACTGCGCCACTCGTAGGTGAGTGGCACCGGGCGCACGGCGCGGTCGACCAGCGCGGTCGGGCGGCCGGTCCGTTCGGTGAGGTCGAGCCGGAAGAAACTGGTGTCGCCGAGCGTCGCCGACATCAGCAGGAACTGGCTCTGCGGCAGCGTGATCAGCGGGGTCTGCCAGGCCCACCCACGGTCGGGCTCGCCGTAGTAGTGGAACTCGTCGAGGATCACGGTGGCCGCGTCGAGCTGGTCTCCCTGGCGCAGTGCCGCCAGCGCCAGCACCTCGGTGGTGCAGCAGATGATCGGGGCGTCGGGGTTGACCGCCGAGTCGCCGGTGAGCAGGCCCACCTGCTCGGCACCGAACTGATCGCACAGGTCGAAGAACTTCTCCGACACGAGCGCTTTGACCGGCGCCGTGTACCACGATCGCCCGCCGCCGCACACCGAGGCAGCGTGGATGGCCAGGGCGACCAGCGACTTGCCCGACCCGGTGGGCGTGGCGAGCACCACGTTGGCGCCGGTGTACAGCTCGAGGATCGCCTCCTCCTGGTGCGGGTACAGCGCCGTACCGCGCCGGTCGGCCCACTCGACGAAGGCGTCGACGATGCCGTCGGGGTCGGCGACCGACGCCCCCGCCGCCCTGAGCACGTCGATCAGGCGGTCGGTCATCCCGTGAGGGTAGCTGCGGCGACGTTCTCAACCTTTTGGTTGACAACACCGCACCCGGACCATCATATTCAACCCAGAGGTTGAATATGAGTGCCGTTCCTGCCCACGATCCGCTGTCGCAAGTGTTTGCCGCACTCGCCGACCCGGTGCGCCGCGACATCGTCGCCCGGCTCGCCGACGGCGACGCCACCGTGACCGAGCTGGCGGCCCCGTACGACATCTCGCTCCAGGCCGTGTCGAAGCACCTGCGGGTGCTCGGCGACGCCGGCCTGGTCACCCGCAGCCGCGACGCCCAGCGACGTCCGGTGCATCTGGAGGCCCAAGTGTTCGACCTCGCCACCAAGTGGTTGGAGCGCTACCGCCGCCAAGCAGAGGAGCGCTACCGGCGCCTCGACGCCGTGCTCAAGACGATGCAAGCCAACCCACCCGACCCCAAGGAGACCCAGCCATGACGAACGAACCGTCCACCCACTACGACACCGAGATCAGCGCCGACCCGAAGGTGCCCTCGATTCACATCGAGCGCGTCTTCGACGCCACACCCGAGCAGCTGTTCCGGGCCCACACCGACCCGGCGATCGTGCCCCAATGGCTTGGCCCGCGCGGCGTCGAGATGGACCTGGTCGTCTGGGACTGCCGCACCGGCGGTGAGTTCCGCTACGTCCACCGTCTCGACGATGCCGAGTACGGCTTCTACGGCTGCTTCCACGAGGTCAGCCCGACCAAGCTCGTGCAGACGTTCACGTTCGAAGGGTTCCCCGACGGCGTCTCGCTGGAGACGATGACCTTCGAAGACCTCGGCGACGGGCGCACCAAGCTGCACGCCGTGTCGCTGTGCGCCAGCTTCGAAGAGCGCGACCAGTGGCTCGCCAGCGGCATGGAGGAAGGCGTCAACCAGGGCTACGAGCGGATCGACGAGCTCGTCGCCGCCGGCACCCTGTGATCGCCGACGCTCCAGCCGAGCGGCACCGGGCGGTCGCTGCCACGTTCACTGCCACCGCGCGTGGTGTGAGCGACTGGTCGGCCGCCGCGCCGGTGCCGGGATGGGCCGCGTCCGACGTCGTGGGCCACCTCGTCGACTGGTCGACCGGGTTCCTCGCGGGTGGCGGCGTCGACCTGCCGGCCAACACCGCCACCGACGTCGTCGCCCGCTGGGAGGCCCACGCGGCCGCGATCCAAGCACTGCTCGACGGGCCAGTGGCGGGGCGCGAGTTCACCCACCCGATGGCCGGTACGCACGCACTCGACGCGGCGATCGACCGCTTCTATACGAGCGACGTGTTCATGCACACCTGGGACTTGGCACAGGCATCCGGCCAAGAGCCGAACCTCGACGAGGCCGAAGCTGAGCGCCTACTTGCGGGCATGATCCCTATCGAACAGATGCTCCGCGACTCCGGTCAGTACGGCCCGGCGATGCCCGTGCCCGCCGACGCCTCCGCAACCGACCGCCTGATGGCCTTCATCGGTCGCCGCGTGGAGTAGCACCAGGAACCAGCGCCCAAGGTGGTTGAGCCTGTCGAAACCACCGGTGTCCGCGCGTTCGGTGGTTTCGACAGGCTCAACCACCTTGGTGGTACGGCGTTGCCTACGCGTCGCCGACTTGGTTGGTGTCGGCGAGGCGTAACAGATAGACGAGCGGCGGCACCACCAGCACGGCGGCAACGGCGGCCGAGATCAACAGCGCGGTCATCGTCGCCGGGGCACCCGCCGCGCCGTCGATCGTGAGCGTGTCGACCAGCAGCCATGGGAACTGGGCGACGCCCCAGCCGGCCACGACGGCGGCCACCGCGACCGCCGCCGTCAGCCGCGCCCTGGCGTGGCGGCGGGTCCACAACAGCCAGATCGTCGCCAGCCCGGCGACCGCGCTGACGAGCACGAGCGGCAGGCCGCGCCCGGTGAGCCGGTCGAACAGCGTCTCGGCGTCGGCCGCCAGTACCGGAATGCCCGCCAGCGCCACCAAGCCGGTCACCGCCGCCCCGAGCAGCGTCTTGCGGCGTAGCTCGTCGGCCAGGTCGGTGTCGCCCAGCCGCGCCGCCTCGGTGGTGAGGAACACGCCGGCGAGGAACGTGCACGTCACCGTGGCCAGCACGCCGCCCAGCACCGACGTCGGGTTGATCCACGCGGTGAGGTGCTCGCTGCCCGCCGGTGAGTCGAGCTGCACCCTCCCCGAAGCGACCGACCCGGCGATCGTGCCGAAGAAGAACGGGGTGATCAGCGAGGCCGCCGCGAACGAGGCCCCGGCGACCTTGGCCCACCGCAGCGACGGCGAGTACTTGCGGTAGGCGAACGCTGCGCCGCGGATCACGATGCCCAGCCCGGCCAACCAGAACGGCACCGCCAGCGTGCGCATCAACGCCGCGAAGCCCTGGGGGAAGCCCGTCCACATCAGCACCAGCACGAAGATCAGCCACACGTGGTTGGCCTCCCACACCGGCCCGATCGCATGGTCGACCAGCCGCCGCAGCGGGGCGCCGCGCTTGGTGCCCCCAGCCGTGAGGTCCCACACGCCCGACCCGAAGTCGGCCCCACCGAACACCGCATAGAGGACGATCCCCACGAACATCACCCCGGCCACCGCCTCCGCGCTACTCACCGGTCGTCCTCTCCGAGCGCGGCGGGGCCGTAGGGGCTGGGGAGGTCCTTGTCGCCGGCACGCCAGCGGCGCGACATCGAACGCAGCAGCGCCCACGCTCCGCCGGTCATCCCCGCGTACACCACGATCAGCACCGACAGCGTCACCCAGATGAAGCCGGCGTCGGTCACAGCTTCTTCCGTGCGCATCAGGCGATGCACGATCCACGGCTGGCGACCCACCTCGGTGACCACCCAACCGGCTTCCATCGCCACCACCGCGGCCGGGCCGGCGGCCACCAGGGCGCGGAGGAACCACCGCGACGCGAAGACGTCGGCGCCACCGCGCCGGGCCCGCCACCAGCGCACCCCCGCCCACACCGCCAGCAGCGCCATCAGCGTGCCCAGGCCCACCATCAGCTGGAACGCGGTCCGGGTGATGTTGACCGGCGGGCGCTCGTCGACCGGGATGTCGGCCAGGCCGACCACGGTTGCGTCGGGGTCGTTCTGGGCGATGAACGACAGCAACCCAGGGATCGGGAGCTCGAATGCCCCGACCAGTTCCTCGCCGTTCCACCAGCCGCCGAGGGCGACCTTGGCCGACGTCGTGGTCTCGGCGAGGCCCTCCATCGCGGCCAGCTTGGCAGGCTGCTCGTCGGCCACCCGCTGGCCGGCGAAGTGCCCGACGAACGGCTGCAGCGGGGCCGCGATCGCGGCGAACGTCAGGGGGATCGCGATGCCCAGCCGGTGGATGCGGTCGTGGCGGCCACGCAGCCAGCCGACCGCGTAGATCGCCGCCAGCGCGAATCCCACCACCATCACGCCCGCCAGGTACATGTGCACGAACTCGTAGCCGACCGCACCGTTGACGATCGCCCGCAGCGGCTGCACCGCGACCACCTCGCCCTCGGCCGACAGGCGGAACCCGGCTGGGGCGTTCATCCACGCGTTCACCGACAGCACCATGAACGAACCGGCGATGCCCGACAGGGTGATCGGCAGGAGCATCCACACCTGCCGCTCGGGCGGAATGCGGCCCCACCCGTAGACGTAGATGCCGAGGAAGATCGCTTCGATGAAGAAGGCGACGCCCTCAAGCGTGAACGCCAGGCCGATCACGTCGCCGTACTGCTCCATCAACCCGGGCCACAACAGGCCCATCTCGAACGACAGGATCGTGCCCGACACCGCGCCGATCGCGAACAGCACGGCGGCGATCTTCGACCAGCGCTTGGCCAGTTCGAGCGCCGCCGCATCACCCTTCAGGCCGCGCCGGTGCACGACCAGGATCATCGCCGGGAACGCCATCCCGAAGCAGGCCAGGACGATGTGCCACCCCAGCGAGAGCGCCATCTGGTTCCGTGCCGGAAGCAGTGGATCGGCCGCAAAGAGGCCGTTCACAGTGTCAGCCTGGCGGTTCGAAGCCCGGTTCGCCAAGCTCGAACCCAGCGAACTCGAAACCAGGTGCGACCACGCACGATACGAGCGTCCGCGCGCCGGTCGATTCGGCGGCCTGCCAGGCGCCCGGCGGCACGACCGCCTGGGGTCGCTCGCCTGCCAGAACGTCAGGCCCGAGCACGAGCGCCGAGCGACCGATCAGCAGGTCAAGTGGCGCCCCGGCGTGCCACAGCCACACCTCGGCAGCGTCGACCCGGTGCCAGTGCGAACGCTCGCCGGCTGCCAGCAAGTAGTAGATCGCGCTGCCGACGGCACGGCCGTTCGCGGTGCGTTCACCGCGCCACGTCTCGGCGTAGTGCCCGCCCTCGGGGTGCGGCACGAGGTTCAGCGCGGCGATCACGTCGGACGCGGCAGGGTTCACCTTGGGTCCACCGACTGCTGCGGTCGCTGGCTGGCCCTGCCCCAGCACACGACAGTTGCTTCCACGTTGGCCTTGGCGCACCGCCAGTGAGGGCCAGCCTGCGTGGCGCTTGAACGCAAAGTGTTACGGAGCCTGGATTCACCGTGATGGCGGCGAGGAACGAGTCGCCAGATCGGTGGATTCAGGTTCACTGGGTTGGAAGTTAGCGAGCGTGCGCTGGCACAATCGCCGGGTCAATCTCACGGATCTGGAGTGAACACATGGCTGGAGTAGAGGGTCGCGTCATCGCCGTCACCGGAGCGGGCAACGGGCTCGGGCGCGAATACGCGAAGACGCTGGCCGCCAACGGCGCGCTGGTGGTCGTCAACGACCTCGGTGGTTCGCGCGACGGCAGTGGTGGCGGCTCGGCCGCGGCCGACGCGGTGGTCACCGAGATCAAGGAGGCCGGCGGCGAGGCCGTCGCCAACTACGACAGCGTGGCCACCAGCGAGGGCGGCGCGGCGATCGTGCAGAGCGCGCTCGACGCGTTCGGCAAGATCGACGGTGTCGTCGCCAACGCCGGCATCCTGCGCGACAAGTCGTTCCACAAGATGGAGGACTCCGACTGGGACGCCGTCGAGCAGGTGCACCTGTACGGCGCGTACTACACCATCCACGCCGCGTGGCCGCACTTCCGCGAGCAGAACCACGGCCGCGTGCTGGTCGCCACGTCGACGTCGGGCATCTACGGCAACTTCGGCCAGGCCAACTACGGCGCCGCCAAGCTTGGCCTGGTGGGCCTGATCAACACGCTCGCGATCGAGGGCGCCAAGTACAACATCAAGGCCAACGCCCTGGCCCCCATCGCCGCCACCCGGATGACCGAGGACATCTTGCCCGACGAGGTGTTCGCCAAGCTCGACCCGGCCCACGTCGCCCCAGTCGTGGCCCAACTGATGACCGACGAGCTGCCGCAGTCGGGCTCGGTGTACATCGTCGGTGGTGGCAACGTGCACTCGGTGAAGTACTTCAAGAACGACGGGTTCACGTTCGACAGCGTGCCCACGCTCACCGATGTCGCCGCCCAGTGGGACGCGATCAACGACTGGAGCGCACCCCGCCCCGGCAAGTCCCCCGTCTGACGGATCGTGCAGCGTTTGGCCCGCCTGTCCGGCCAAACGCTGCTCGGTGCTACGACTCGGGGCGGGTGAGCATGAGCAGGTCCCACTCCAGCTCGCTGACCCGGCGGCCGCTGGCGGCCATCACGATGCTGGGGGCGGCCCCCGACAGGTAGGCGAGCGCCTGGTGGGCGAGCCCGGCTCCCCACCACAGCGTGCGCGCCACCTTCCACCACTCGAAGCGGGCGGCGTCGTAGGCGCCGCCCGCTGTCGTGTAGCCGTCGACCAATGCCTGCCGGTCGGCGAACCCGCCGACTTCGAGGTGGTCGTTGCCGAACCGCCACATCCGCACGGTCGCCCAGGCGAGGTCTTCCATCGGGTCGCCCCCGGCGAGTGTCAGCTCCCAGTCGAGCAGTGCACGGAGCCCCTCGGCGCTCACGATCAGGTTGCCGTTGCGGACGTCGCCGTGCACGATCGTCGGGCGCGGCGGCGGTTCCGGTAGCCGCTCGCCCAACCACCGCAGGCCGAGTTCGAGCGCGGGTCGGCGCCGGGGGAGCGTGGCGACCGACTCGGTGAGTTGGGCGAGCATCGCCGCGGCGGGTTCGCTGGCTGGCCGGCGCAAGCCCTCCGGGGCCTCGGCGGGGTCGATCGAGTGCAGGCGTGCCAGCGACGCGCCGAGTTGGTGGGCCAGCGTTTCGCCCAGGTCCGGTGTCGCCTCGACCAGGCGCAGCACCCGGCGCGGCACGGTCTCACCCTCGGTGAACGCCGAGATCATCAGCTGACCACCGGCGTACGACGGGTCGTCGGTGACGAACTCGACGTGCGGCACGGCCACACCGGCCCGCTCGGCGAGGCCACGCACCGCGGCTTCGATCCCGATCGGGTTCTCGCCGAACTCGCCCCGTAGCCCGGCCGGCACGATGGTGGCAACCCATCGCCGCCCGCCGGCCTCGAAGATCACGTTCGTACGCCGCGCCCCGGCCGTCGACTGCGACAACCCCGACACCGGCATCCCCAGCGCCCGCGACAAGCCGTCCGCGAGGTCACTCACGTGCCGTCACCGGTGGTCGAGTGGCCGCGCAGCGGCCGTATCGAGACCACGCTGGGGTGTCGTCTCGATACACCGGCTGCGCCGGCACTCGACGACCGGGGGCGGGGCTGATCATCCGTGTTGCCAGTGGTCGTAGCCGGGCTTGGCGACGGCCAGGTCGCGGCGGGTGATCTCGACCAGTTGTTCCCAGGTGGGGTTGTCGGGTTCGGGGCCGGTGGGGCCCGCGCGCACCTCGCGCTCGACCAGGCGGGTGAGGTGGGCGGCGACGCGCACCTCGTGCTGCTGGTGGGCGGGCACGTTCGGCAACACGTCGTCGAGCACCTGGGCGATCGCTGCCAGCAGGTCGGGCGCGTCGGGCACGAACTGCACTACCCCGTCATCCTTCGTCGACCCCCTTCGGGGCGCGCTGGTGCATGAACCCGAACAAGTAGCCGGCCACCCGACGCATCTGGATCTCTTCGGCACCCTCGGTGATGCGGTAGCGGCGGTGGTGCCGGTAGATGTGCTCGAACGGCTTGTGCCGCGAGTAGCCGAGGCCGCCGTGCACCTGCATCGCCCGGTCGGCGGCGTCACAGCACAGCCGGTTGGCCCAGTAGTTGCACATCGAGACCTTGTCGCTCTGGCTGAACGGGCCATCGCGGTCCATCAGCCAGGCGGTCTTGTGGATCAGCGCCCGCAGCATCTCGCACTGCGTCTGCAACTCGACCAGTGGGAACTGGATCGCCTGGTTGGCCGCCAGCGGTTTGCCGAACGGCTTGCGTTCGAGCGCGTACGCGACCGACTGGTCGATGCAGAACTGCGCTGCGCCGAGCGACGAGGCGGCCTGGCGGATGCGGTTCTCGTTGAAGAACTCCTGCACCACCGCCAGCCCGCGCCCCTCGCCACCGAAGATCGCGCCGTCGCCGACGCGCACGTCGGTGAGGCGGATGTGGGCGTGGTCGGTGGGCATGTTGAACGTCCACAGGTACTCGAGCACCTCGAACCCCGGCGACGCGGTGGGTACGAGGAAGGCGGTGATGCCGTGCCCGTCGCCGGCCTGCCCGCTGGTGCGCGCCATGATCATGTCGTAGGGCGCCTTGTGGATGCCGGTGTTCCACGTCTTCTCGCCGTTGATGACCCACCCGTCACCGTCGCGTACGGCGGTGGTCTCCATGTGGGTGGCGTCGGAACCGTGATTCGGCTCGGTGATGCCGAACGCGAACCCGGTGCGCCCGGCGGCGAGGTCGTCGACCCACTGGGCCTGTTGCTCGGGTGTGCCGTACTTCAACATCAGCAGCAGGCCGACGTTGTTGCCGACGATCGAGTGCTCGTTCTGGAGGTCGTTGTGCAGGCCGAGGCCCTTGCGGGCGAGGTGCTCGCGGATCACGGCCATGCCGAGGATCGTGCCGTCGCGGCCGCCGTACTGCTTCGGGAACGGGTAGCGGTAGTGCCCGGCCGCGTCGGCACGGCGGCGGGCCTCGGCCAGCAACGCCTCCCACTCCCCGTTGGGCAGCCCGCCGCGCTCCCAGTCGGTGCGCGCGTCCTCGCGGCGATGGTCGAAGAACCGGACGTTGTCGTCCTGCTGTTCGAGCGGCGTGATCTCGCGCTCGATGAACTCGTCGAGTTCGCCCAGGTAGGCGACCAGGTCGGCAGGCAGGTCGAGGTCCATCAGTGCTGGCCCACGTCAGTTCTTGAGGAGATCCTTGAAGGGGACGCGGTCGACGGCGATGTCGCGGGGGAGGCCGAGCACGCGGTCGCCGATGATGTTGCGCTGGATCTCGTCGGTGCCGCCGGCGATCGCCAGCTGGATCGAGTTGAGCACCATCCGGTTGAGGCTGCCGCCGTCGGCATCGTCATCACCTTCCCAGGCGACGCTGCCGGGGCCGGCGATGGCCTGGGCGACGCGGCGGAACTTCCACGCGATCACCGACGAGGCGAGCTTGCCCAGCGACCCGCCCGGGCCCGGAGTCTTGCCGGCCTTGAGTTCGGCGCGCACGCGCAGGGCGAGCATCGACTTGGTGGTTTCCATCGCGTAGATCTGCATCAGTTCGTCGCGCACGACCGGGTCGCCGAGCTTGCCCGCTGCCCGGGCGTGGCCGAGCAGCGTGGAGTACATCGGCTGGCTGATCGAACCCGAGCCCATCGACCCGATCGCCACGCGCTCGTACATCAGCATCGCCGTGGCCTGGTTCCAGCCGTTGTTGAGCTCGCCGAGCAGGTGGTCGAGCGGGATGTGGACGTCGGTGAAGAACACCTCGTTGAAGTGCGTGCCGCCGTCGATCTGGTGGATCGCGCGGATCTCGACACCGGGTGCCTTGAGGTCGACGATGAACATCGAGATGCCGGCGTGCTTGACCACCTCGGGGTCGGTGCGGCAGATCACGATGCCGTAGTCGCTGACGTGGGCCAGCGTGGTCCACACCTTCTGCCCGTTGAGCACCCATGTGTCGCCGTCGCGCTCAGCCCGCATCTGCAGCCCGGCGACGTCGGAGCCGGCGCCCGGCTCGGAGAACATCTGGCACCAGATGGTGCGGGCGGCGATGTTGTCGGGCAGGTACTTCGCCTTCTGCTCGGGCGTGCCGAAGTCGTTGAGTACCGGCAGGCACATGCCGTGGCTGATCACCAGCTCGGCGTTCATGTTCGGATATTGGGCGGCGACCTCGCGCCAGATCTTCTCGTGCTCCTGGGTGAGCCCGGCCCCGCCGTACTCGGCGGGGTAGGTGAGCCCGGCCAGCCCGGCGTCGGCCAGCGCCTGCTGGAACCGCTTGACCGCCGTGAGGTCGCGGTGGGCGCCGGGGTGGGCGTGTTCCTTCAGGAACTCGTGGCAGCGGGTACGGAAGGCATCAGCCTCGTCGACCGTGAGAGCAGCAGGGTGCGGCATGCCCCTATCGTGCCACTCCGCTTGGCAGATGTACGAACCCGGACTGTATGGTGACATACAGATGTCGTCTTCCACGTCCGCATCCACCTCGACCAATCACGAGCTCGACGCCCCACCGTGGCGGCGGATGGAGTCGACGCTGATGTCGACCGCCAACGCGATCCGGGCGTGCTACGACGACCGGCTCGCCCCGCTCGGGCTGACGCTCAGCACGGCGATGTTGCTCGCCTACGTGAACGAGTTCGGTCCCGTCAACCAGACCCGTGCCGCCGAACACCTCGACCAGGGACGTGCCGCCACCGGCGCCCAGGTCGACCGGCTCGAAGCGCTCGGCCTGGTCGAGCGCCGCACGCACACCGACGACCGCCGCGTGTGGATGCTCGCCGTGACCCCCGAGGGCGCGGCGATGGCCGCCCGCATCGCCGAGTGCGACGCCGTGTTGCGGGCCGAACTACGCGACGGCATCTCGCGCAGCGAGCGCCAGCAGCTCGCCCGCCTGCTCGTCCGACTTCAACACAACCTGCTCGCTGCGCAACGCTACGAGCACCCCACCCACACCCCGTAGAGGAACCACCATGCCCACCGCAGTCATCGTTGACGCCGTCCGCACCCCCGGCGGCAAGCGCAACGGCAAGCTCAAGGACTGGCATCCTGCCGAGCTTGCCGCGCACGTGCTCAAGGCGCTTCAGGAGCGCAACAACCTCGACCCGTCGATCGTCGACGACGTCATCATGGGTTGCGTCATGCAGGTCGGTGAGCAGTCGCTCAACATCGGCCGCAACGCGGTGCTCGCCGCCGGTTGGCCCGAGTCGGTGCCGGCCACCACGGTCGATCGTCAGTGCGGCTCGTCGCAGCAGGCCATCCACTTCGCCGCCCAGGGCGTCATCGCCGGTGCCTACGACGTGGTCATCGCCGCGGGCGTCGAGGTGATGACCCGCACGCCGATGGGGTCGTCGGTGGTGCAGGGCATGGGCTTCCCGTTCCCGCAGGCGCAACTCGACCGGTACGCCGACACCGGGCTGCCGCCGCAGGGCATCGGGGCCGAGATGATCGCCAACGAGTACGGCATCACCCGCGCCGACCTCGACGCGTTCGGTGCGGAAAGCCAGCGCCGCGCCGAGCAGGCGGCCGACGAGGGCCGGTTCGACAACGAGATCATCCCCGTGCCGATCACCGTCGACGGTGCCACCGAGATGCTGACCCGCGACGAGGGCATCCGCCCTGGCACCACCCCCGAAACGCTCGCCAACCTGAAGCCGGCCTTCAAGGAAGACGGCAAGGTCACCGCCGGCAACTCGTCGCAGATCTCCGACGGCGCGTCGGCCGTGCTGATCATGAGCGAGGAGAAGGCGGCCGAGCTGGGTCTCACGCCGCGGGCCCGGTTCCACAGCTTCGCGCTCGCCGGCACCGACCCGGTCACGATGCTCAAGGGCCCCATCCCGGCCACCCGCAAGATCTTCGAGAAGACCGGTCTGACGATCGACGACATCGACGTGGTCGAGATCAACGAGGCGTTCGCCTCGGTCGTGTTGGCGTGGGCCGACGAGTTCAAGCCCGACATGTCGAAGGTCAACCCGAACGGCGGGGCGATCGCGCTCGGTCACCCGCTCGGCGGCTCGGGCGCCAAGCTGATGGCGACGCTGCTCAACGAACTCGAGCGCACCGGTGGCCGCTACGGTCTCCAGACCATGTGCGAGGGTGGCGGACTGGCGAACGCCACCATCATCGAGAGGATCGGCTGACCATGCCGCGTTTGAACCTGCAGGGCGCTTCGGCGATCGTCACCGGTGGCGCGTCGGGCATCGGCGAGGCCGCGGCCCGCCAGCTCGCCGACATCGGTGCACGCGTGGTCGTCGCCGACCTCAACGAAGACAAGGGTGAGGCGCTGGCCGCCGAGATCGGTGGCCTGTTCGTGAAGTGCAACGTGGCCTCGGAGGAAGACGGCGCGGCGGCGGTGCTGGCCGCTTCCGAGCTCGGCCCGCTGCGCGTGCTCGTCAACTCGGCCGGTATTGGCTGGGCCGCGCGCACGGTCGACCGCAACAACAACCCGGCCCCGCTCGACGCGTTCGCGCGGGTGGTCAACATCAACCTGATCGGGTCGTTCAACATGTTGCGCCTGGCGGCCGCCGAGATCGCCAAGACCGAGCCGATCACCGACGACGGCCAGCGCGGTGTGATCGTCAACCTCACCTCGGTCGCCGCGTTCGACGGCCAGATCGGCCAGGCCGCCTACTCGGCCAGCAAGGGCGGCGTGGTGGGCATGACCCTGCCGATCGCCCGCGACCTCGCCGCCGTCGGCATCCGCGTCAACACGGTGGCGCCCGGTCTGATCGACACGCCGATCTACGGTTCCGGCCCCGAGTCCGATGCGTTCAAGGCCAACCTCGGCGCCAACGTGCTGTTCCCGAAGCGGCTCGGCGACGCGGAGGAACTGGCGTTCATGGTGCTCGACCTGATCACCAACCCGTACATGAACGCCGAGGTCGTCCGCGTCGACGGCGGCATCCGCATGCCGCCCAAGTGAACCCGGCCCAGGAGAAGGAGACACGATGACCGATACCGACGCATCAGCCGTTCCGGCGGTGCTCACCGAGCAGCGCGGCAAGGTGCTGCTGATCACGCTCAACCGGCCCGACCAGATGAACTCGATCAACGGCGCGCTGTCGGCCGGCCTGGTCGACGCGATCGCCACGCTCGAAAGCGACCCGGGTCTCAGCGCCGGGGTGCTCACCGGCAACGGGCGCGGCTTCTGCTCGGGCATGGACCTCAAAGCGTTCCTGCGTGGCGAGGACATCGGCGGGTTCTTCAACTTCGTCGTCGAAGGCACCACCAAGCCGTTGATCGGGGCGATCGAAGGGTTCGCCCTCGCCGGCGGCCTCGAGCTGGCGTTGACGTGCGACCTGCTGGTCGCCTCGAAGGGCGTCAAGCTCGGTATCCCCGAAGCCGGGGTGGGCCTGTTCGCGGCCGCCGGTGGCCTGCTGCGGTTGCCGTCGCGGGTGGGCTACTCGAAGGCGATGGAGATGGCCATCACCGCCGACCCGATCACCGCCGACGAGGCGTTCCAATACGGCATGATCGCCCGGCTCACCGAACCGGGTGGCGCGGTCGAGGCCGCGCTGGCGTTGGCCGAGCGGGTCGCCCGCAACGCCCCGTTGTCGATCACCGCGTCGAAGCAGCTCGTCCAGGCCGCGCTCGGCGTCACCGAGGCCGAGTTCTGGGAGCTGCAGAAACCGCACCAGGCCAAGGTGTTCACGTCGAACGACAGCAAGGAAGGCCCCAAGGCGTTCGCCGAGAAGCGCCCGCCGAACTGGACCGGTACCTGACCCACCTGCAACTGTCTGCGTGTCGCCGTTGCCCCAACGGCGATGGCGGCACGCAGACGGAACGAGGTAGGCCGGGATGATGATCGAGTACGACGAGTTCGGGCTGTTCCACGAGAACGCCGAGGAGTACGGGCTGGCGTTCGACGCGCCGCCGGTAGTGCGGCGCGAGGCGGTCCCCGTCGACACCGATCGGGCGCTCAGCGCGCTCGTGTGGGGCAGCGCCCCCGCGGAACTGTGCTTGCTCCACGGCGGGGCGCAGAACGCGCACACGTGGGACACGGTGGCCCTCGCGCTGGGTGTGCCACTGGTGGCCGTCGACCTGCCGTCGCATGGCCACTCCGACGGGGCCGGCCCGGCCGGCCGCACCCCGCAGGCGTTCGCCGTCGACGTCGCCGCCGCGCTCGCCGCGCTGGCGCCCGAGGCACGCGCCGTGGTGGGCATGTCGCTCGGAGGGATGACGTCGATCGCGCTCGCCGACGCGTACCCCGAACTGGTGCGCAAGCTCATCCTGGTCGACATCACGCCGGGCGTGAACGGCGACAAGGCCAAGGCGATCTCCGACTTCGTGCGCGGCCCGAAGACCTTCCCCGACTTCGACGCCCTGCTTCAGCGCACGATCGAACACAACCCCACCCGTACGGTTGCCTCGCTGCGGCGCGGCATCCTCCACAACGCCGTACAGCAACCCGACGGCAGCTGGGTGTGGCGCTACCAGCGCGACATCGTCGAGCATTTCGAGCGGGTCGACGACGTCAACGCTGCGGCGACCGACGTTGCCGACCCATCCGTGCCGACCCATGCCGCGCTGTGGGAGGCGCTCGGGCGCGTCGAGGTGCCGGTGCTGCTGTGCCGGGGGATGCTGCCGCAGTCGGTGGTGGACGACGACGACGTGGCCGAGCTGCTGCGCCGCTGCCCGCACGCCGAGGTAGTCGAGTTCGCCCATGCCGGCCACAGCGTCCAGGGCGACATGCCGCTCGAACTCGCCGACACCATCCGCCGCTTCGCCCTCAGCTGACCTGGGTGACGCTCACTCGCCGACCGGGGGCAGGGGGAACAGTGCCACTTGCAACTCGTAGCGTGGGCCGTCGACGGGTTCGGTACGTGCCTCGGAGTGTGTGCGCCAACGGCTGACGACCGCCTCGAGTTCGCCGGCCATCTCGCGGACTTCGGCGTCGGTCAGCGAGAGGTGGGTGGCGTTGTAGTCGGCCACCTCGCACGACTCGTGGTCGCCGTCGGCCAGCCAGCTCTGGAGACGTTCGAGACGGACGCGGTACAGCTCGCTGATCACGAGCCGGGCGGCGGCGTGCCCGGCCGGGTCGTCGTCGCGGTCGGGTGTGTGGATCAGCACCCCGCCCGGCACGCGGCGCCACCAGCGTTCGCGCAGGTTGCCCAACTCGGGCACGGTCTCGACGAAACCGAACCGCTCCAGCTGGCGGAGGTGATAGCTGGTCGACCCGCTCGACTCGTGGTGCCGTTCGGCGAGCTGAGTGGCGGTGGCCGGGCCGTTGACGGTGAGGTCTTGGAACAGCTCCACCCGCAACGGGTGCGCGAGGCCGGACAGCGCCTGCGTGTCGAGTTGGCGCCGCGGGTCGTTCGGGTCGATCTTGCCCACGCTACGTAAACGTACGCTCGAGAGCCCGGCGTGCGTGGTCGTCGAGTTCGTCGGCTCGTCGTCGCATGCGGCGCGCCCGCGCTTGGCGACGCAGTGCCAGGGCGAGTCGGTCGCGGCGGGCCTCGGCGATCACGTTGCGGTAGTGGTCGGTGGGGTCGAATGCGTGGTGGGGGTGCATGGTCGCCAGGCTAGGAACACAAAGAAGTCTTTGCAAACGAATATTTGCAAAAGATTCGTTGTGGTGTAGGTCACAGCCTGGCGGGCCGCCGCGTCATCCGAAGTACTGCTGGATCACCGCCATGATCTGGGTCGCGTCTTCGGCGACTTCGGCGACCGGGCGTGGAGGAATTCGTGGGCGGTCGACGGTGGCTTCCTTGCGCAACACGGGGAACAGTTCGGCGAGCAGCACCGCGTGCGGGTGCACGAGCATCTGGCCTTCCCACAAGAACTCGTGACCGGGCTTGGTGCCCGCCGTGGTGGCCTTGGTCATGCCGGTCGCCCAGGCGATGCCGGCAGCCATCGCGTACGCCCGCGGGTCGGGGCCGAACCCACCCACGAAACCGTAGGGACTGTGGACGTGGAGCGTGAGCGCCGGCCGCACCTCGGTGGTGAACGACATCAGGGCGAGTGACTCCGGTTGGGCCATCCGGTAGCCGTCGCGGTTGATGTCCTCGCCGGCCGCGTTGTAGCGGCTGAACGCCGCCAGCCCATCGGGGTTGAGGACCGGCACGATCCAATAGCCGGCGGTGGTGCTGGCGGAACCCGTGCGCCGGGCCGCATCGACCACCAGCGCCGGCCCGCACTCGTCGCCGTGCACGGCCGCCACCACGAGCACGGTCGTCGTGGCCTGATAGGGGCCGTAGTACTCGGCCCAGATCGGCCGGCCCTCGTGCGACGTGCCGATCTGGCGCACTTCGCGCGGTGCGGGGGCACCGGGCTGGCGGTCGTAGCTCAGTCGCGGGTCGTGGGCGGCACAGGCGGCGGTGGGGTAGCTGGGTACGTGATCGGGCAGGTTGAGGCCGGGTGCTTCGGTCGCCTTCGGGCGCGTGCCGGTGAAGTAGCCGGTCTGGTCGAGCACGGCATCGGACTGGAACCGCGACCACACCGCAACGCCGGCCTCCGACACGGGCGTCACGACCAGGTTCGCCGAGGTGCTGCCGCGGCGATCGGCGTTCACCGACGACACGGCCGACGACCCGACGCGTGCCGGGAGTACGCGGAGGTATCCCGCCTGGGTCGTCTCGGTGATGGTCACGTTGCCGACGAACACGGCACCGGTCACGTGCGTCGCCTCGACGGTGCCCGACGGGTAGATCGGCTTGCTGCTGGCGCGGGTGTCGAGCTGCCGCGTCGGGTTCAGTGGTACGAACAGGCCGTCTTTGCTCCAGCCGCTGTGGCGCCCGGTGAAGTAGCCGATCAGGTCGACCACGAGCTGCTCGCCGCGGTGCGTGTAGAGCTGGAACGTGCCGTCGGTGATGCCGACGATGGTGGTGGCCGCACGGGTCTGGTCGGGGCCGTCGACGTTGAGGATCGACGCCACGGGCCGTTCCCCGCCGGGCCAGGCGGTGATGTGCGATGCGCCGGTTGATTCGGTGGCGGTGACGTTGACGAGCACGGCCGTCGCGTCGGCGGGCACCGTGTCGTCGGGGAGTTCGACCGTCACCGCCGACTGAGGGGCCGGACGCTTGCCGGTCCGCGTATCGAGCACGCGGGTGGGCAAGGCCAGCGGCACGAACCGGCCCGCGGCGGCCTTGCCGTGCGGTGCCACGACGAAGTAGCCGCTGACGTCGACGACGAGGTCGACCGCAGTCAGCGTGTAGACGGCCACCGCCGGGCCGCGGGCCGGGTCGTGGCCGACTTGCACGATGCCGGTGTTGGCCACGACCGCGCCGGCACCTGGCCAGTTCAGCAGCGACGTGTCCGGTCGGGCGCTGCCGGCTGGGAACACGGTCGCGTAGCCCGGCCCCGCCGGGTGGACCGCGGTGACGGTCAGCACCGCGGCGACGATGTCGGCGGGTGGGTTGCACGGCGACAGGTCGACCGTGAGCGTGGCACCGGCCGCCAGCCGCCCGCTGGTGCGCGTGTCGATCGCGCGGCACGGCCCTACCGGCTCGTATGCCGACACGGTTGCCGGCTCGATCTCACCTGGTCGCGGTGACGACCCGCCATCGGCCGTTACCCGCGGACCACCAGCCCCCACCGCGAGCAGGGCGCTCGCAGCGACAGCGGCAGCCATCCATCGTTGCTGCACTGACACCTCCGCCAAAGGTTCTGCCGATGCAGACTACCGGTTGGCGTGCGTGGTTTCGACAGGCTCAACCGCCGGGTGAAGGCGCTGACCAGCCGGTTGAGTCGGTCGCTACCGCGGGGGTACGGCACGACTGAACGGTCCTGCGGCGACGGTGGTTGGAGCCCAGCCTGCGTGGCGCTTGAACGCCAATCGTTACGTGACGCTGTCGACCAGGTGGGTGGCCGGGGTGTGCAGCAGGCCGCCAGCCAACAACTCGCGCACGGCGGGCACCGGGTCGGCGTCGTCGAAGAACTCGGGGTCGTCGAGTGCCGGCACCGTACCGACCGGCAGCCCCACCCAACACGACGCTTCCAGGGCGATGCCGTTCGGGTCGGTGAAGTACACCGAGTGCACGATGTGGTGGTCGACCAGTTCGGTGACCTCGCAGCCCGCTTCGCGCAGGCGCGCCTGGAGTGCGAACAACGCGGCGTCGTCGGGCAGGTCGAGCGAGAGGTGGTCGAAGTGCCCGGCCCGGTGGTGGTGCTCGCCGGCCGGCTTCACCACCGGGTCGGTCGACAGCACCGTCTGCTGCTCGTCGGTGTACTCGAAGAAGGCCACCGTCGTCGTGGGGCCGAGCTTGAAGAAGTAGTGCCGGAACGTCGGCCGGGCGATCGTGGCCACGAGTTCGGCCTGGAGCACGCCGTGCCAGAAGCGCACGGTCGCATCCATGTCGTCGGTGATCAATGCCAGGTGGTTGATACCCACCCACGGCAACGGTTGATTGTCGCTCGCCATCGGCTCGCCCTTTCACGCTCTGTCCGCCGCTGCGTGAACGCCGGTGTCGAGGATCCCGCTCCGTCGGCCCAGCTAGTTGTTCAAGCAACTATGAGGTGCACCACCATGGCAGACGCACGAAACGACGTCCAGCGGTTTTGCCGAAATTTCACCCGGTGGACAATTCGTCGCTCGCTGCCGCGAGGCGCTCGGCTGGGTCCTGGCGGTAGAACTCTGCGAGCAGGGCGTAGACGCGGGGGAGGTGCTCGCGCAGTTCGATCGGACGGGTGAACAACAACTCGCTGAGTACGGCGAAGTACTCGGTGCGGTTGGTGGCGCCGTAGCGGCGTACCAGCGGGTCGCGGCCGCGCCGCCGCAAGCGTCGGTAGTTCGTGCCGAGCGTCTGCTCCCAGGCCTCGCGGGCGGCCCGGTCGGGCAGCGGAGGTGTGCCGTCGGCTTCGCCGCTGAGGGCGTCGAGTTTGTGGGCGAACTCGTGGTACACGACGTTCGTGCCCTCCTCGGGCCGCGCCTGCTCGCGCTGGAACGTCCGCCAGTCGAGCAACACCGGGTCGCGGTTGGCGCCCGCCTGCCCGGCGAGGTACTGCGGGGCGTCGGTCACCACACCGCGCACCACGCCGCGCACGCCACGGGTGACGATCGTGCCGCGGTGCACCACGATTGCAGCGACGTTCCGGAACGGGTCGGTGGCCGGTTCGAACCCGGCGGCCAGCAGCGCCGCGTGGGCAGCGATCGCGTGCCGCATCGGGTCGGCTAGCGATGCCCCGCGCGCCCCTTCCCACGACGCCCGCTGCACCAACCGTGTCGCATGGGTCAGCCACCGATCGTGCTCGTCGTCCCCGAGCAAACCGACCGCCGCTGGTGCCGCCGCAACCAGAGCATCCGCAAGCATCCCGCAGTCTGCCCGAGCGATGACGAATTGTGTCAGACGCAACTCGTCATCGCTGGTGGGGGCGGGGGCGGGTAGAAACTCGTTGTGGACACGCTCGACCTGCAGGTTGCCGAGGGCCTGCCGATCGCGGCCCGGGCCGACGAACTGGTAGCTGCGTTGCGCGCCCACCAGGTGGTGGTGGTGGCCGGCGAGACCGGGTCGGGCAAGAGCACGCAGCTCCCCAAGCTGTGTCTCGCGGCCGGGCGCGGCACATCCGGCATGATCGGCCATACCCAGCCGCGGCGGGTTGCCGCCCGCACGGTCGCCGAGCGAGTGGGCGCCGAGCTGAAGGCACCCGAGCGGGTCGCCTGGTCGGTGCGCTTCGACGACCGCGTGTCGGACCAGACGCTCGTGCGGGTGATGACCGACGGCATCTTGCTCAACGAGATCCAGCGCGACCGCGAGCTGCGCCGCTACGACACGATCATCGTCGACGAGGCCCACGAGCGCAGCCTCAACATCGATTTCATCCTCGGCTACCTCAAGCAACTCCTGCCGCGGCGCCCCGATCTGCACGTCGTCGTCACGTCGGCCACGATCGACACCGAGCGCTTTGCCGCTCACTTCGCCGACTCGGCCGGTGCCCCCGCCCCGGTGTTCGTCGTCGAGGGGCGCACGTATCCGGTCGAGGTGCGCTACCGGCCGTACAGCGGCGAGACCGCCGACGCGGCCGAGCACGGCGACCAGGTGCGGGCCGTGATCGAGGCGGTCGACGAGTTGCACGCGGCCGCGCCGGGCGACGTACTCGTGTTCCTGTCGGGCGAGCGCGAGATCCACGACGCTGCCGACGCGCTGCGCGAGCACGATCAGCGGATCGAGGTGCTCCCGCTGTATGCCCGCCTGTCGGCCGCCGAGCAACACCGCATCTTCACGCCGTCGAACGGGCGTCGGGTCGTGCTGTCGACGAACGTCGCCGAGACATCGCTGACCGTGCCCGGTGTGCGCTACGTGGTCGATGCCGGCACCGCCCGCATCTCGCGCTACTCGCGGCGCCTGAAGGTGCAGCGCCTGCCGATCGAACCGGTCAGCCAGGCGTCGGCGAACCAGCGCGCCGGGCGCTGCGGCCGCGTCGCCCCGGGCATCTGCATCCGCCTGTACAGCGCCGACGACTTCGCCGCCCGGGACGAGTTCACCGAGCCCGAGGTACTGCGCACCAACCTCGCCTCGGTCATCTTGCAGATGACCGCTATCGGGCTCGGCGACGTGGCCCGGTTCCCCTTCGTCGAGGCGCCCGACTCGTCGCAGATCCGCGACGGGTACCTGCTGCTGGAGGAGTTGGGTGCACTGCGCGACGGCACCGTCGGCCAGCCGCGCAAGCTCACCGACATCGGCCGCCAGCTGGCGCGCCTGCCGATCGACCCGCGCCTCGGGCGGATGGTGGTCGAGGCCGAGCGCCGCAACTGCGTCCGCGAGGTGCTCGTGATCGCCAGCGCACTGTCGATCCAGGACGTCCGCGAGCGGCCGTCGGGTGACTCCGACCAGGCCGCCGTGGCGGTCGGGCTGCACCGCCGGTTCGCCGTCGAGGGCTCCGACCTGCTGTCGGTCGTGGCGCTGTGGGACTACCTCGCCGAACGCCAGGCCGAGCTGTCGGGCAACCGGTTCCGGCGGATGTGTCGAGACGAACACCTGAACTACCTGCGCGTGCGCGAGTGGCGCGACCTCTACAGCCAGCTGCGCCGGGTGGCCGGCTCGCTCGGCATCCGCCCCGAGCAGCACTCCCGCGGCGACGGCGTCACCGCCCACCCCGACCACGTCCACAAGGCGCTGCTGGCTGGGCTCCTGTCGCACCTCGGCGAGTACGACCCGGAGCTCCGCGAGTTCCGGGGCGCCCGCGACTCGCGGTTCTCGATCGCCCGCGACTCGGTGCTCGCCAAGCGCCCACCGCGTTGGGTGATGGCCGCCGAGCTGGTCGAGACGAACCGGCTGTGGGCGCGGAGGGTCGCCGCGATCCAGCCCGAGTGGGCCGAGCAGGTGGGCGCGCACCTCGTCAAGCGGTCGTACAGCGAGGCCTGGTGGGACACCGACAGCGGGCGCGCCCTGACGGCCGAGACGGTGATGCTGTACGGGCGCCCGATCGTCGCCAACCGCACGATCGGCGTCGACCGGGTCGACCCACGGCTCGCCCGCGAGATGTTCATCCGCCACGCCCTGCTTGACCAGGACGTCGAGGAGCGCTGGGCCAAGCGCCACGAGTTCCTCGCCCGCAACGCCCGGTTTCTCGACCGGGTGGCGCTGCTCGAAGCCCGCGTGCGGCGCGGCGACCTGGTCGACCCCGAGCGCCTGTACGAGTTCTACGACGGCCGGCTCGGCGCCGACGTCACGTCGACCCGCCACTTCGACACGTGGTGGAAGGCCGCCGGGCGCGAGCAGCCCGAACTGCTCGACTTCACCCGCGACGTGCTGGCCAGCCGGGCCGGCATCCGGCTCGCCGACTACCCCGACGAGTGGGTGGTCGGCACCGCCGGCGAGGCGGCGACGTACCGCCTCGTGTACCGGTTCGACCCTGGCACGCCGCTCGACGGGGCCACCCTCACCATCCCGTTGACGGGTCTCCAGCAGGCACTCGACAGCGGCCTGCCGGGCCGCGACTGGCTGGTACCCGGCTACCGCGCCGACCTGGTCGACCTGCTCGTTCGCTCGCTGCCGAAAGACCTGCGGCGCACGCTGATCCCGCTCACCGACACGGCTACGGCGGCCGCGGCCCGGCTGGCCGAGCAGGTTCCCGGCCTGCCCGACCCCGGCACCCCTCCGCTGCTCGACGCGCTCGCGGCGGTGCTGCGCGAACTGTCTGGGCAGGACGTGCGCCCACGCGACTTCGACACCTCGCGGCTGCCCGAGTACCTCCACGTGCACCTCGTGGTGACCGACGCCGCCGGCAACGTCGTCGACGCCGGCGACGACCTGGCGGCGATCGCCGCCCGCCAGTCGGGGAGCGCCCGGGCGGCGGTGGCGGCCACCGTCACGTCCGGTGCCGACGGGTTCGCCGAGCGCCACGACATCGTCCGCTGGGACGACGTCGGCACGCTCGACCAGGTGATCGAGCAGCGCGCTCCGGGTGGCCATGTGGTGCGCGCCTACCCGACGCTGCTCGACCGCGGCGACCGGGTGGCACTGCGGGTGGTCGACAACCCGGGCCTCCAGGAGCGGGCGATGCGCGGCGGCGTGCGGCGGTTGCTGCTGATGGCTGCCGCGCCTACCCCCGCCAAGGTGGCCAAGACGCTCGACGGGCAGGGGCAACTGGCGGTGGCTGCGGCCGGGTTCGAGGTCGGCGCGCTCGTGGCCGAGTGCATCGAGGCCGCGGTCGACGCGATCCTCGCCCGCTCGGCGTTGCCGTGGGACGCCCCCGCGTTCGGCCGGATCGAACGGTCGGTGACGTCCGAGGCCGCCCAACTGGCCGCCGACGCGCTGGCCGAGGCGGCCGACGTGCTGGCCGCCGCGGGCCGCGTGCACCGGCGGCTGCTGGCGCTGACCGCCGACGCCGGGCGCCCCACCAGCGCCGACGCCGCGGCCCATCTCGAACGGCTGATCGCGCCCGGGTTCGTGCGCCGGGCCGGCACCGATCGGCTACCCGACGTGCACCGCTACGTCCGTGGCATCGAGCATCGGCTCGACCACCTGGCCGGCGATATTGCTCGCGATCAACGCCGGATGGCCGAGGTGCGCCCGCTCGAACGCGCCTACGCGGAAGCGGTCGCCGGGCTCGACCGCGTCACCGAGGCCGTGCGCGACGTCGCCTGGCTGCTCGAAGAGTTCCGGGTCGCCACGTTCGCCCCTGCCATCGGCGTCCACGGCCAAGTCAGTCCCAAACGAATCCGCGACGCCTACCAGTCCGCCACCGGCACCCCACTGCCCACCTGACCACTCGACGACCTGTGCTACCGCTGGTCGAGTGCCGGGCTCTGCCCGGTGTATCGAGACCGGGGTGCGCGGCTCAGCGTTCGTACTCGCGGATGGCGGCTACCGCCTCGGCGGGGTCGTCGGTGAGGGTGATCAGGTCGCGGTAGCGGTGGCGCGCCGCCAAGGCTTCGAGCACACCCCACACCGGAAGCTCGCGCGTCCAGTACTCGCGCCCCACCAGCACCATCGGCGACGCCGGGCCGTAGCTGGCGTAGTGGTTCTGGGCCGCGTCCTGGAAGATCTCCTGCACGGTGCCGGCGCTGCCCGGTGTGAAGATCACGCCGTGCGTCGCCAGCGCCAGCAACCCCTCCTCGCGCACGCTGTTGGCGAAGTACTTGGCGACTCGCCCGGCGAACGCGGCCGGCGGCTCGTGGCCGTACACCCATGTGGGGATGCCGATCGACGGGTTGCCGGCCCCGGCCGGCCAGTGCTGGCGCACCTCCCACGCCCGGTGCAGCCAGTCGGCGTCGGCGTACTCGCGTCCGGGCGGGCTGCCCGACGGACGCGGCGACAGTACGGCGAGCGCACCCGCCAGTTCGGCGTCGGGGTAGCCGGCCATCCACGCCCCGAGGTGGGTCGCCTCCATCGCCCCCGGCCCGCCGCCCGACAACAGCACGTAGCCGTGCCGGGTCAACTCGCGGGCGATGCCGGCCACCTCGGCGTACTGCGGCGCGCCGCGCTCGATCGCGTGCCCGCCCATCACGGCGACCGGTCGCTGGCCAGCCAGCGCGGCGTCGAGCGAGTCGGTGATCGAGTGGTCGTGCAGACGTTGGGCGAGGCTCTCGGCGATCGAGTCGGGGTGCGGGCCGCCGTGGGCTTGGCACCACTGGTGGACGATGCCGTCGAACGTCACCGGCCACCCGGCCTCGGGGTCGTCCGGGTCGAACCCGGCGAACAGTTCGGCGGGCGTGTACAGGCGCGCCCGGTGAGCCGTGTAGGGGCGGGCCGGGTCGTCGCGCAGCACGGTCGCGCCGGTGGTAGTGAGGTGCCCGGCCTGAGCGTCGGTCAGCAGGCACGACAGGAACAGGCAGTCGGCAAACGGCTTGGTGGTGAACTCGGGACGGGCGCGCAGGTCGAGTGCCCGGAGTGCGGCCGGTTCGCGTTCGGGGTCGGCGAGCCACGCCGCGCACGCCTCCAGGTCGGTCAGCTCCAACATGGCGCGTACGGTAGAGCGCCGATCGGGCCTACCGTTGCCGGTCGTGGAGCGTCCGCCGCTATCCGTGACCTCGGTGACGATCGGTACCGACCGGCCGCATACCCTGGCCGCGTTCTACGCCCACCTGCTCGGCTGGCGGGTGACTGTCGACGACCCGCCCGACCCCGACCATCCCGAGCTCGGTGGGTGGGCACAGATTGCCCCGCCAGAGGGCGAGACCGGTCCGACGCTGAACTTCGAATACGAGCGGCATTTCACCCGCCCGGTGTGGCCTGCCCAGGCGGGTCACCCGTTCGCTTCGCAACACCTCGACATCCACGTCACCGACCTCGCCGCCGCGCAGGAGTGGGCTGTGGCCTGCGGGGCTCAGCTGGCCGGGGTGCAGCCGCAGGCCGACGTGCGGGTGATGATCGACCCCTCCGGCCACCCGTTCTGCCTGTTCACGTGACCCGTCCGCCGCCAAGGTGGTTGAGCCTGTCGAAACCACCGAGACTGACGACAGCCGCTGGGTAACGGCCAGCTCGATCACCTGGTGCTGCTGTGGCGGGATGTCGCACGTGAAGTTGGCCAGGATTGTTGACTGGCAGGCAACAATCTTCGCCAACCTCCCGTGTCAGCTCCTGGCCTAGGTCGACGAGGTGTGGGCGGTCCAGTCGCCTGAGGTGATCTGGGGGGAGTCGCCTGGCTCGCCCGAGTGATAGGCCCAGGCGGTGCGCCCGCCGTCGGTGACGACCTCGATCCGTGAGTAGGCGCCCTCGTGGATGCCTTCGAACCCGTCGAGCACCGCCAACGCCTCGTCGAGCGTGTCGGCGGCCAGCGTGAACACGTGGCCGACGACGCGCCCGGCACCTGGACCGAACACCGCGGCCGGCCACCCGAGCCCGGTGTCGTACAGCGCTCCGGCGACCGTGTCTGGCTCACCAGAGTCGGCCACCCACGGCTCCAACATGAACCAGTTCGACTGCCCCGAGAGCAACGTCCCATACACGAACAACAGGCTCACGGCCCCGTTTCTAGCGTGTCCGAACTGTCGCGGCTCGCGGCGGTTGCCCGCCCTCAGAGGCGACACATCGGCCGGGCGCGCTGGCGGCGCCTGGGTCGGCGATCGTCGGAGCAGCTCGTCGGCGTTGTCTCAGCCCACGGCGGTTGCGCCAACGTGGGTTCCGGTACACCTGCGGTGGAGCCCAGCCTGCGTGGCGCTTGAACGCAAAGTGTTACGGAGCCTGGATTCATCCCGGTGGACCAGGGTGGGCTACAGCGTCGTCAGGGCGGTGAGGCGGGCGCGACGGTCGGCGACGGCGGCGTTGAGTTCGGCGCCGACGAGGGCGATCAGGGCGTGGATGGAAATCCAGCTCATCAATGCGAGGAGGCCGGCGAAGTCGCCGTACACGCCCTGGGCCGAGTCGAACGCGCGGGTCATGATGTTCGTTCCGGCGTACTGGAGCACGGTGTACGCCATGCCGCCGAGTACGGCCCCTGGCCACACCTGGCGGTAGTCGACCCGTTCCGCCGTGAGGAAGCGGTACATCGTGGCCAGCACGAGCACGTTGCTGGCGAGGCCGCCGAGCGTGATCGCGACCTGGCCGAGCCGGGGTAGACCGGCGTACCCGACGATCGCGGCGAGGGCGACGTTGCCCACCTGGGCTAGGCCGATCACGGTGACACCGATCAGCGCCCGGCCGCGCTGCACGAACAGGTTCGCGCGCCGGTCGACCGGCACTTCCCAGATGTCGTCGAACGCCGACTGGGCACCCACGAACGCCTTCGACGACCCCCACAGCGCGGCGCCGAGCCCGACCACCAGGGCGATCCAGTTCCCGTTGATCTGGCCGGCGTTCTCCTGGATCCGGCCGCCGACGACGGGGATCTGGGCCAGCGCCGAGTCGACGATGGTGCGTTGCAGGTCGGGTCGGCCTTCGAGCACGAATCCGAGGATGGTCGTCGCCGCCATCAGCAACGGGAACAGGGTCAGCACGCCGTAGTAGGCGAGCACCGCCGCGTTGCGGCCCGTGAGGTGGCGCCGGAAGCCGTCGGCCACGCCTACGATCAGGTCGGCCGCCATCCAGCGCTGGCGGGCGACGACAACGCGGGGATGCTCGGTCCACGGCATGTCAGAGTTGCCAGTCGATCTGCTGCTGGCCGTGGGCCGCGAGTGCAGCGTTGGCGCGGCTGAACGGCTTGCTGCCGAAGAAGCCGTTGTGGGCCGACAGCGGCGATGGGTGCGGCGACTCCAGCACCGTGTGCCGGGACGTGTCGATCAGCGCCTTCTTGCGCCGTGCGTACCCGCCCCACAGTACGAACACGACGTGTTCCGGTTTGGCGTCGACGGCCCGGATCACCTGGTCGGTGAACGTTTCCCATCCTTTGCCCTGGTGCGAGCCGGCCTGCCCGGCGCGCACGGTGAGGGTGGCGTTGAGCAGCAGCACGCCATGGCGGGCCCACGCCTCGAGGTTGCCGTGGCCGGGCCGGGCGATGCCGAGGTCGGCTTCGAGTTCCTTGTGGATGTTCTGGAGTGAGGGTGGCACGGCGACCCCGTCGCGTACCGAGAAGCACAGCCCGTGGGCCTGCCCGGCGCCGTGGTACGGGTCTTGGCCGAGAATCAGCGCCCGGGTGTCGGCGTACGGGGTGAGGTGTAGGGCGGCGAACACGTCGGCGTGTGGTGGGTAGACCGTCGCGCGTTGACGCTCGGCAGCAACGAATGTCAGCAGTTCGTTCCAGTAGGGCTGCTCGAACTCGCCGCGCAACACCGGGTTCCAGTCCGTCGTGGCCACGCCGCGACTCTACGATGCGCACATGTTCGGGCATCTTCCCTGGTCGCGATTGGCCACGCTTCCCACCCCGCTCGAACGCGGGCCCCGGTTGCCGGGTGGGGCCCGGCTGTGGCTCAAACGCGACGACCTGACCGGGCTGGGCATGGGTGGCAACAAGGCCCGCAAGCTGGAGTTCCTGGTGGGAGCGGCGGTGGCCGACGGTGCGCGCTCGCTGGTGACGGTGGGCGCAGCCCAGTCGAACCACTGCCGGATGACCGCCGCCGCGGGTGCCCTGCTCGGCTTGGAGGTGCACCTGGTGCTGTCGGGCGATCGCCCGGCGGTGCCCGCCGGCAACCAGATCCTGTCGGCCCTGTTCGGCGCGCAGATGCACTACACCGGCGCCCACGACAGCCATTGGGGCGAACTCGAGATCGCCCGTGAGGCACTCGCCGACGAACTCACCGCCGGCGGGGCGGCGCCGTACTCGATTCCTATCGGTGGGTCGACCGCGGTGGGCGCACTCGGCTACGCGTCGGCGTTCTTCGAACTGATGGAGCAGTGCCGGGCGCGCGACGTGCACCCGGCGGCGATCGTGGTGACGTCGTCGAGCGGTGGCACGCACGCCGGGCTGGTGGCCGGCAAGGCGCTCTGGCGCGAGCGTCACGGTCCCACGCTCGGCTCGGGCGGCGGGCCGCTTCCCGAGGTACTCGCGATCGGCGTCGCCAAGGGAGTCAACGTCGGTTCCCCCGACATCGCCGCGCTCGCCCGCGAAACAATCGGCCTGGTGGGGCAACCCGGCACCGTCGAGCCGGGCGACGTACAACTCGACACCCGCTGGCTGGGCGACGACTACGCGGTGCCCACCGCCGCCGGTGACGCGGCCGTACGGTGGGCCGCCCGGCACGGTGGCTGGGTGCTCGACCGCACATACACCGGCAAAGGGTTCGCCGGCCTGGTCGCCAACGCCGAGGCCGACCGCTGGCCGTCGGGCGGCGACGTGATCTTCATCCACACCGGTGGCACCCCCGCCGTGTTCGCCCCCGGCGGCGTCCCCCTGTAGCCCCACCGGTGGTTGAGCCTGTCGAAACCGCGTCCCCCTGTAGCCCCACCGGTGGTTGAGCCTGTCGAAACCGCGTCCCCCTGTAGCCCCACCGGTGGTTGAGCCTGTCGAAACCACCTCGACCGGCCTCGTAACCTAAGCGGCATGACCGAGATCCTCGACGTCGACCTGCTGGCTTTCGAGCAGCACACCGGGGCTCGGCGCCGAGCCGTCGTCGAGGGCGTCACGCGCAGCCTGGCGACCGGGTTCGTGTACACCGCCCACGACCTGTCTGACGACCTGCTCGACACCGCCTACGGCATGCTCAAGGAGTTCTTCTCGCTCGACGCTGCCACCAAGCAGCAGTTCAACGTGCCCGGTGCCCACGGCCAGACCGGCTACACCGGCACGCTCGTCGAAACCGCCGCGTCGAGCGACGCACCCGACTGGAAGGAGATGCTCAACTGGGCGTCGCCGATCCCGGCCGGTCACCCACTCAAGCGGAAGTTCGCCACCGCCTACCCCGATCAGGTGCTACCCGAGTCGGTGGTGCCGGGCATCACCAAGGTGCTGTACGCGTTCCACGACGCGATCGCCGACCTCCAGCGCCGGTTCCTGCGCGTGATCGCCGAAGGCATCGGTTGCCACGAGACGTTCTTCGACGACATGGTGAAGGATGGCCCCACGTTGACCCGGGCGATCCGCTACCCCCCGATGGGCGACCTGCCGTCCGATGCTGGCGGCAGCGGGCACGTGTGGGCGGGCGCGCACGGCGACATCAACCTGATCACCGCCCTGCCGCGCTCCACCGCCAAGGGCCTTCAGGTGCAGGTCGACCGCGACACCGACGGGCCGACGTGGATCGATGCGGTGCCGCCCGAGGGGCACGTCATCATCAACACCGGGATCATGTTGGAGCGGCTCACCAACGGGCGCATCCCGATCGGCTGGCACCGAGTGGTGGCCGACCCTGAGTTCGCCGGCGAGCGCTACAGCGTGGTGCAGTTCTGCCACCCGCGCCCGTGGACGATCCTGTCGCCGGTGCCGTCGTGCTGCACGCCCGACACGCCGCAGCGGTTCAGCGCGATCAGCGCAGCCGACGCGCTCGATGAGGTGCTCTACGAGATCAACCTCGTCGAAGACGCCCGCCGTGTCGGCTGACGTTACGAACGGTGTCAGACACCGTTCGTAACGTCAGCGGCCGAGGAGGACGCTGGTGGGCAGGCCGGGGGTGGCGGTGCCGACGGTGGCCGTCACCCAGTAGCGGGCCGGCAGGTCGATCGGGCTGAACCAGGCGAGCGGGGCCTCGGCACCTGCCGCCCCGGCTCCGAACGCGTGGGTGGGCGCCCACTCGCAGCCGAGCGGATGACGGATCAGCGCCGACGCTCCGTAGGCCTGCACGGTGCCGTCGGCAGCGATGCGAAAACCGCCGTCGACCATCGTCGCCACGTCGACCGGGTCGAGTTGTGGGTAGCCGTCGGGGGTGAGTTCGGGGTGGTCGTCGAGTTCGCCGCCTTCGGCCAGCACGGCGTGGGCGTACATCAACAGGTCGGCGTCGTCGGGGTTGGCCAGGCGCGGGTCGGCCGGCAGTGCCCACGGGCCGGTGCCGACGTGGCAGGCCTGGCGGGTCTGCGCGGCGACCAGCAGGGCGTCGGCGTCGAGCCGGGTGCCGTCGGCATCGCGGATGGTGAGCCGCAGGTGCGGCCACACGGGTTGTTCGTCGTCGTCGCCGTCACCGACGTCGCTGGCGATGCGGGTGGTGGCGTCGGTGCGGGCACGGGCGCCCGGCATCGGGTCGGAGTCGCCCATGAAGCCGAGGATCTGGCCGGCGCGCACCGAGTTGCCGACCTGGGCCAGCACCGACACGCCGAGTGCGGGATGGCCGGCGCCGTCGTCGGTGCCGGGTGAGTCGTCGTTGAAGCCGGAGTAGCGGTAGGTACGGCCCTCGACGTCGGTGACGGTGACGGTGACGGCGCGGTCGACCGCGTTGGCGCGCTCGACCGCGGTGACCACACCGTCGGCGGCTGCCAGGACGGGTTGCAGCTTCTGCCCGTACACGATCGCGTCGGTGCCCTCTTCGCAGCGCGGCCGGTCGCACGCCACGGGCGGGGCGACGACGGATCGGCCGAGCACCGGGTAGGCCACCTGGAGGCCGTCGAACCCGGTCGCCGCGCTGGCCGGGTTGGCCTCGAGTTCGGGCGGGATGCCGGCCAGGTACTTGAGGTCGGGCGGCAGCAGCATCGCCCGCCAGCTGAGCGAGTCGCCGGTGACCTGGGCGAGCATCTCGAGCCAGCGGAACTGGTATTCGCGGACGGTGAGCCGGTTGCCGGCCTGTGGCATCGGCACCTGGTCCATCAGGGCCGGCTCGCGGGCCGCTCGCGGGTAGTACCAGATGACCGGCACCATCGACACGTCGTTGTTCCAGGTGCGCAAGATCGACTGCACGTCGGCGAGCGCCCGCTCGTCCTGCACGAACGGCGGCGCGAGGTAGGAGCTGGGGAAGCCGGCGTAGTTGTTCCAGGTGGAGTCGATGTACTGGTAGGCGCCCGACGCGCCGCCGCGGTTCTTGCCGATCGAGTAGTTGTTGCCCGACTCGACCAGGCGGATGGTGATGAGGATGTCGCTCAGGTGCTGGGGCATCGGCACGCCGAGCGGGGCCGGCGCCGGGGCAGTGGGGTCGACCGGCTCGGTCGGCTCGTCGGTGGGCAGCGTCGTGCTCGATGTCGTGGTCGGGCACTCCGGCAGCGGCACCGTCGTGGTGGTGGTCGTCGTGGTCGTGGTGCCGGGCAACGTCGTCGTGGTCGTGGTCGTGGTCGTGGTGGTCGTCGTGGTGCCCGGCAGCGTCGTGGTGGTGGTTGTGGTCGTGGTGGTGGGCGCCAGACAGGTCGGCTCGGCCGGTTGGGTCGTTGCCGGCCGGGTCGTGGTGGGCTGCACGGTGGTGGCCGTCGGCGTCGTGGAACTGGTCGGCGGCGTCGTGGTCGACGTGGTCGTCCCGCTCGCCGGTGGCGTCGTGGTCGTGGTGGTCGACGACGTCGTGGTGCTTGTGGTGGTCGTCGGCAGCGTGGATGGCGCTGTGGTGGGGCCGCTGGTGGGCACGGGGGTGGTGCTCGTCGGTTCGGTGGTGGGCGGCGTCGGCGGCGGTGGCTCGGCGAACACCGTGGGCGTGGCCGCGACGGTGCCGAGCGCGGCCGTGAGGACGGCCACGACGCCGACGGTGCGGCGGGCGGCGGAGTGACGCAGGTGCATGAGCGGACGTGGCGGCGGCCGAAACCGCCGCAAGGTTATCGGTAGCGTCACCCCCGAACGTAAGCGCGTTGGCTGCCCCGTCCGGTGGCCGAGTGACGGGCTCTGCCCGGCGTATCGAGACCACGGCCGGTACGCAGGTATCGTCGCCGGGGATGCCCGAGGCCGACCCCGCCGCTGAGCCCACCGTGCCCGCGGACGGGGCCGCGCCGGTGGCGGTCGAGGAAGCGCCGCCGCCCCCGAGCGACCCCGCCAAGGACGTGATTCTGGCGATCGACATCGGTGCCACCAAGTTCGCCGCTGGCCTGCTGTCGATGCGCGGCGACCTGCTCGACCGCAGCCGCGCCGAAACCGAGCGCGACGTCGGGCCCCAGTCGCACTTCGCCAACCTGGTCGGCATCGTGCAGGAGCAACTCGACCGGGCCGAGCGGCACCACCGGGTCAACGTGCGTGCGATCGGCATCGCCTCGGCCGGGCCGATCGAACGCAACTGCGAAACGGTGTCGCCGATCGGGCTCGAGTCGTGGCGCCGGTTCCCGCTGCGCCAGCACCTCGCCGACATGACGGGCCTGCCCGTGTACGGCGAACTCGACGCCAAGGCGCTGGCGTTGTCGGAAGGCTGGCTCGGTGCCGCCAAGGGCCTCCAGAGCTTCTGCGCGATCATCGTGTCGACCGGTATCGGCGGCGGGTTCGTGATCGACGGGAAGCTGCTCGACGGTGTGTCGGGCAATGCCGGCCACGTCGGCCACATCATCGTCGAGCCGGGCGGGCGGCGGTGCCAGTGCGGGGCCCGGGGTTGTCTCGAGGCCGAGGCCTCGGGGTATGCGATCGAGGCGATCACCGGCCGCCCGCCGAGCGAGCCCACCTACGACATCATGCGCCGCACCGGGCGCCTGGTCGGGCGGGCGGCGGGCATGATCTGCAACGCGCTCGACCTCGACCTGGTGGTGGTGGGCGGCACGGTGGCGCTCGGGTTCGCGGCCACGTTCTTCAATGCTGCCCAGGAGGAGATCGACGAGGTCGCCAAGGTGGGCCTCGGCGCCAGGGCCCGGATCACGCCGGCCCGGCTCGGCGACCACGGGCCGCTGATCGGAGCGGGTGCGGTAGGTCTGCGCGGTGTGCGGCGGGACGCGCGCTGAGTGTCTGTCATGATGCTGTTATGACGAAGATTCGTTCGCGTGACGCGAGCCGGATTCAGGATCGTCGCGGTGACAGCTCGGGCGGCGGCGGGCTGGGCGACCTGCTCAAGGGCGGCCTCGGCGGAAGCAGCAGTGGCGGTGGCGGCATCCAGATCCCCGGTGGCGGTGGTGGGCTCGGCGGGCTGGTCAAGGGCGGGGGCGGTCTGGTCGGCCTGCTCGTCGTGGCGGCGATGATCTTCCTGCCGAAGTTGCTCGGCGGGGCGTCGAGCGCGCCCGTCGGGGTGGGGCAGGGTGCGTCAGGCGGCGCGGCCGAAGCGACCCGCGGTGGTGACGGCGAGGCGTGCAGCTCCGACCTCGAGCAGCAGTTGTGTGGGGCGACGAACGACGTCGCCGACTACTGGATCGAGCAGCTGCCGTTGTCGTTCGGCACCGACTACATCGACACACAGACCGTGTTCTTCTCCGGGTCGACCCGCACCGGTTGTGGGATGGCGTCGTCGCAGACCGGCCCGTTCTACTGCCCGGCCGACAGCCTGGTGTACTTCGATCTCGACTTCCTGACCCAGCTCCAGAGCACGTTCGGGGCGACTGGCGACCTCGCCGCGCAGTACATCGTCGCCCACGAGTACGGCCACCACGTGCAGAACGTGCTCGGCATCAACGCCCAGATGCATCAGGCCCAGCAACAAGACCCGTCCCGCGCCAATCAGTACTCGATCGCGCTCGAACTTCAGGCCGACTGCTTCGCCGGGGCGTGGGCCCGCGACGCCCGCGACCGCGACCTGTTCGACGACCCGTCCGAGATCGAGGAAGCGCTGAACGCTGCAGCCGCGGTCGGCGACGACCGGATCCAGCAGCAGACCCAAGGCCGCGTCGACCCCGAGTCGTGGACCCACGGCTCGTCGGCCCAACGTGTCCAGTGGTTCCGCGTCGGCTTCGACACCGGCGACCCCCAACGCTGCACCACCTTCAGCGAAGTCCGCTAGAAGAGGTCGCCGGCCGACCGCCCCCGGTGGTCGAGTGCCGCCCTCGCGGCGTAGCCGCCCCTCCCGGTGTATCGAGACCACCCGCGATCACCAAACGCGATACCAACACGCCCGCGATCTGAACGAACCATACCCAGCTCATAGCCATATAACAGGAACACCTGTACCCTATCTACATGGACACCATGGTCCGTGATCTCGACGCACAAGCCGCGGTGATCGCCGGACACCTCAACGTCCAACACGCCCACGCAGTCGCCCTGATCGCCGAACTCCTCGACACCGGCGAATGGCAAGGCCACGGCATCGCCTCCCCCGAACACTGGACCAAACTCCGCTTCGGCGTCTCACACCCACGAGCACGCACCCTGGTTGCC